>OLGD01005047.1_pt1 | contig 10067 bp, 6 predicted proteins | sample 1605311 | NCBI WGS metagenome assembly OLGD01 (sample SAMEA3888917, study PRJEB22519) | human gut metagenome | biome: human gut; feature: human-associated habitat; material: faeces | place: Denmark | collected 2010 | reverse complement strand
TATGGCGGAAGCGCGGGGATGGAATTTTTGGCGACAGCCAAAAACCCGCAGGGCAAGCGATAGCGCAGTTCAATTCCCCCGATTTCGCCAGAGGGTTAAATAAAAGAGAGGTTCGGAAGAACCTCTCCTTTTATTTATGGCGGAAGCGCGGGGATGGAATTTTTGGCGACAGCCAAAAACCCGCAGGGCAAGCGATAGCGCAGTTCAATTCCCCGATTTCGCCAGAGGGTTAAGAAAATAAAATAGCCCGAATATTTTGTTCGGGTTTTTTATTTTCCCTATGGCGGAAGCGCGGAGATGGAATTTTTGGCGACAGCCAAAAACCCGCAGGGCAAGCGGCAGCGCAGTTCAATTTCCCGATTTCGCCAGAGGGTTAAATAAAAGAGAGGTTCGGAAGAACCTCTCCTTTTATTTATGGCGGAAGCGCGGGGATGGAATTTTTGGCGACAGCCAAAAACCCGCAGGGCAAGCGATAGCGCAGTTCAATTCCCCCGATTTCGCCAGAGGGTTAAATAAAAGAGAGGTTCGGAAGAACCTCTCCTTTTATTTATGGCGGAAGCGCGGGGATGGAATTTTTGGCGACAGCCAAAAACCCGCAGGGCAAGCGATAGCGCAGTTCAATTCCCCCGATTTCGCCAGAGGGTTAAATAAAAGAGAGGTTCGGAAGAACCTCTCCTTTTATTTATGGCGGAAGCGCGGGGATGGAATTCTAAATTTGCCGAACAATTTACCACTTGCAAAACCAAAGAACGATAAAGATTCGCGGCTGTTCCACAGTTTTACAATTCAGGTCAGTGTAAAAAGTTTCGCGAAGCGCGATTTGCCGCAAAAGTTTAACATGGCGCGCGGCGCATATTTTGCATTGCCCGCCGCCGTTTTTTTGCTTTAATCGTTTTATATCCCAATGAAAGGACGGCATATGACGAGGTTTTGGAAAATTTTACCGGCTTTTTCGTCGGCGGCTCTCTCGGCGCTCTGCGCTTCCGCCGAACCGTGGCACTCCCCGCTCTATCTCGACGGCGGAAGGCCGCACGCAAAGCGGGTCGAGATAGCGTTTGAAAACAGGGGCGGCGAAACGCTCGACGGGAAAATATCCCTCGTTTCGGCAAAAGACCTCGGAATCGCGGGGCGCCCGGCAAAGGAGCTGCGCGTCGTGGGGGAAAACGGGCGCGAGCTGCTCTTCGCCGTACTCCCCGATTCGGAAACGCTGTCGGAAAATTCGGAGCTCGCCATTCCAGTAGCATGCGCACCGAACGGCAAGACGCGCGCGTGGGTGTATTTCGACAATCCCGCCGCGTGGGAACTGCCCTCCAACCTCGACGTCTCCGCCGCGTCCGACGTGGAGGAAAAAATCGACTTTGAAGCCGGCGGCAAATTTCCGCCGCAAAATTGGAGCGACAATTCGCAAAAAGCCTACCGCAACGAACTCGCCGCCGCGGGCGGCAGGGGCGGCGGCAAGTGCGCCTCTACCGTCGCCGAAAAAGGCTCAAAGCCCCAATGGGTCTGCATTTCGCGCGAATTCCCCGCGGAAGCCGGCGACAAATTCAAATTCTCCGGCTGGGTACGCGGCGAAAACGTCAAGGGGAAAGCCGGATTCTACATCCATGTCGGCCCGAAAAACATCCACAAAGACCAAAATTCCGGCACGTTCGACTGGAAGAAAATAGAATTTGAGGGCGTCGTCCCCGAAGGCGTAAAATCCGTGAGCTTCGGAACCGTCCTGTACGCCTCGGAAGGCAGGGCGTTCTTCGACGACCTGTGCGTCAAAATCGAAAAATCCCGCAAGTCGCAGCCTGCTGCGGCGGTCGTAAAGACGGAATCCCTCGAATTGTCCTCATCCGGAGAGGGCGCCAAATGGCATCTGCCGGCGGGAAAGTACCCGTCGAGAATCAAAATCGGCGTCCCAAATTTCTCGGACATACCTAAGAAAAACGCCCTCGCCGCCATTCCGATTAACAGGATAACTAACGCCAACTACGGCAAGGAGGCTTTCGCCGCGGTCTCGGACGGCAAAGAAACGCCGTTCTTCCTCGCCTCGGGGTACATCATCGCCTCCGTCGGGGAAATCGCGCCGCGCTCGGAAAAGACGGTTTACATTTACCTCGACAAGGGCAGGAAAAACCAGAAGCCGGAAGCCCGCGCGAAGCTCGCCAGCGGCATTTTAAGCGACTACGACGCCGAACTCTCCGCTTCCGCCGACGCCAGGACTTTCGGGCAAATAATGAATTCGCCCGCAAACCTGCTCAAAAACCCGAGCTTTGAATCCGGAGCGCAAGGCTGGGGGGCCGCAAGCGCAAACGGACCGGAGAAAATCGCGGACGGCGGGTTATACGGAAAGCGCGCGGCGATGCTCGACATGGAAAACCGTCCGGAAGAATGGCGCGGATTCCGCCAGTCGGTTCCGGCGTCCGCGGGCTCCGAATACATCGTTGCCGGATGGGTAAAGATGTCGGGGGGCAAGGCTGGCGCGGTGCATGCGCACTTCTCGCCAAAGGGCGAAAAGTTCAGCGCGTACTCGGCTCCGGTTCAGGGCGGCGAATGGAGGATGTTCGCCATGTCCATTCCCGCGCGAAGCGACGGCGATTTGGAAGTCCACCTGACGGCGACGAGCGGCAAATACCTCTACGACGGAATAATCGCCGCGGAATGCGTCAGGGCGAACATGAAGGGAATTGAAAACGCCTCGGACGGCGGAAACGGAAGCCGGCTCTCGGCGTGGCAAACCGACAACATCGTAAAAATTTTTCCGTCGGACGCCCCGGGCCCCGAGACCGAACCGTACCTCGAACTGGCGGGCAACGAAGAGGAGGGAATGCAACTCGGCATCCGCGGCAATTCGGAAATAAAGAATCTCGAAGTCTCCGCCGACGCCCCCGTCTACGCCGGAGACCTGCCCTTCTGGAGCCGCGTGAAAACTTTTCTGGGCATGGAGGAGCCTCCCCGCCTGCCCGCCCCGCAAATCGGCAACATAGGCAATGTCGCAATCGACACCCAGAGCAGTTACTTCCACTTCACCGACCTCAAGCCCTACGAGCGTTTTGTGCCTCCGGACAACTTCGGCGTCATGTATCCGGACCCGATAATCCCATCGCCCAAATTCGACCTCCCCGCAAACTTCACGAAGGGCGTCTACCTGACGTTCAGAGCCCCTAAGGGCGCAAAGCCAGGCGTATACGAGGGGCAAATAAGGCTCTCCGCAGGCGGGAAAGTTTTAAAGACGCTGCCGTACAAAATCCGCGTGTACGGATTCTCGCTCTCCGACGAGCCGCAAGTGTGCGCGATTTTCGACATCAGGCTCCCGTCCGGCGCGAAGTACAAAAACTACACCCACCGCGAGGCCGCGAAGTATTTGAAGTCCAAAAAACTCAGCGCCGACACCGTTCCGGCGGGAATATCTTTCAAGCTCGAAAACGGCAAGCCCGTGGCCGACTTCAAAAAGTTCGACGAAGAGGCCGAATATTACCTGAACGAGCTCAAATTCCCGTACCTCTACCTGCCGTTCAGGGCGGGAACTTTCGGCTGGGCGCTGCCGCCCGCTCCGTACCTCGGCGAAAACCCCTACCCGGGCGAATGGCCCTACAATTCCGCAGACCATTCCGCCCTCAATCCCAAATACCGCGAATACCTCGTCGAAAGCCTGCGGCAGATAGCCGCGCATTTGGAGGAAAAGGGATGGACGGACCGATTCATGTTCTACATCTCCGACGAGCCTTTCGCCGCGCGCGAGGACATCGAAAAGCAGATGATCGCCCTCTGCGACGCCGTTCACGAGGGGGCGCCAAAAATGAAAATCTATTGTAGCACGTGGCGGTACGTCCCCCAGTGGGTCGGCAAACTCGACATCTGGGGGGTCGGCGCGCAGGGGCAGGCGTCGGAAGACGAAATCGCCCTGCTCAAAAAGGGAGGCGCCGAAATAATAACCACCACCGACGGGCAGTTCGTGCTCGACAACCCCTACAACGCGCTCGAACGCCTGCTTCCGCTCTACTGCTACAAGTACGGATTCAAGGGCTACGAATTCTGGGGGGCCGACTGGTACACGCTCAACCCGCTAAAATGGGGAATCCACCTCGACATTCCGCAGTCCGACACCCCGGGCAAGCACTACCGCGTCCGCTATCCCAACGGCGACGGCTACATCTTCTACCCCGGCAAGCTGATCGGGCAAAAGGAGCCGTTTGCGAGCCTCAGAATGGAGAGCCACCGCGACGGGGTCGAAGACTACGAATACTTTGTCCTGCTGGAAAAGCTCGCAAAACAAAAGGGCGACAAGGCCGCACTCGACGCGCTCGAACGCATAAAAAAGATGGCGTTCATTCCGAATGCGGGCGGCAGGAACGCCCCGATGCTCCTGCCGAACCCCGAAGAATACACAAAGCTGCGGCGCGAAATAGCGCGCCACATCGAGCGCCTGAAATCGGACAAGCAGTGATCCGGCGTGGGACATCCCCGCCAATACCGCAGACAACTATGTATAAGTCCGCAAACAATCTATTGGCAATCGCGCTTGCATTTCAGCTTGCCGCGCTGCCGCTTATTGCGGGATCCTCCGATGCCGCGCCGCAATCTCCGGTGGAAGTCGACACGGCTCTGGGAGAAATGCGCATTTCCGGAAATTTTGCGAAGGATTGGAATCTGTCGGCAAAATGCCGCACCACGGAAAAGGGCGTGCAAGAAATAACCGTTTCCATAGAAAGCAACCGCGGTGAAAGCCTTCCGCCGCAACTATGTATATCATGGAGCATTCCCCAGCGCGACATCCAATACCGTTGGCACACCTCCAAGGGATGCGGGGCAATTCCCGCCGACTGGGGGCAGCCGCTCTATTCCAGCCTTTCCGGAAATTCGCCGATACTCGCTCTCATGGGAAACGACGGGAACAACCGCCTTACCTTCGCATGTTCGGAGGCAAAGAGGAGGGTCGCCTTCAAAGCCGGCGTCCACGAGGAGACAAACGAAATATTCTGCGAAATCAGGCTGTTTTCCCAAAGAGAATCCCCGCTGAAAAATTACAGCGCCACAATTCGCCTCGACACGCGGGGAATCCCCTATTGCGACGCAATCGGGGCGGCGGCGCGCTGGCTTGGAGAACTCCCGGGGAACAACCCGCTGCCGGTTCCGGAAACCGCGCGCGAACCTTTTTATTCCACATGGTATTCATACCACCACAACGTGTTTGCCGGCGAACTCGAAAAGGAGTGCGAACTCGCCGCTCAATACGGGATGAAGGGGATTATTCTCGACAGCGGATGGTATGCCGACGACGGCAAGCGCGGCTGCGATTTCTGGGGAGACGGCAAAGCCTCCAAGCTCCGATTCCCCGATATGCGCGCGCATGTGAAAAACGTCCACAAGCTGGGCATGAAATACATGGTATGGTTCGGAGTGCCGTTTATCGGCTATTCCAGCGAAGCGTACGGGCGCTTCAAAGGGAAATATCTGAACGATATGAAAAATCTGGACTGCGCGTCGCTCGACCCGCGTTTTCCCGAAGTGCGCGAATATCTGATTGAAACCTGCGAACGCATTTTGAGGGAGTGGGACATCGACGGATTCAAGTTCGACTTTATCGACATGTTCCGCTGGAACGGCGAAGATCCCGCAATTGCGGAAAATTACGCCGGCCGCGACATAAAAAACCTGCCGCTTGCCGTGGATTTTCTGCTTTCTTCCATGACCGAACGGCTCTCGAAAATAAAAAAAGATCTGCTGATTGAATTCAGGCAGCCGTACATCGGGCCTTCAATCCGCAAATACGGCAATATGTTCCGCGTTACGGACTGCCCGGGGGACGCTCTTACAAACCGCCTCGGTACGACGAACCTGCGCCTTGCAAGTGGAACCGCCGCCGTGCATTCCGATATGCTGACATGGCGCGCGGATACGCCTGCGGAAGACGCCGCGCGCCAATTGCTGGCGACCCTATTCGCCGTTCCGCAAATTTCGGTAAGGCTTGAAGGCCTCCCGCCGGACCACCGCAAAATGTTAAAGTTTTATCTCGGCTTTATGGCGGAGCACCGCGACGTTCTGCAAAACGGAAAATTTCTGCCGCTCTCCCCCGAACAGAATTATCCGCAAATAAGGGCTGAAAAGGGAGACCGCGCCGTCATTGCAGTTTACGGGGCAAGGCAGGTTGCGGATTTGCCGGAAGGCAAAATCTGCCATGTTTTCAACGCCACTGCGGAAAGCGCGCTTATCGTAGACTCCCCGTCGGAATTTTACGCCGAAACGTTCAATGCCCTCGGCGAATCCGTCGGGAAAGGGAGAAAATATCCCGCAGGCCTGTCAAGAATAGCCGTCCCGATTTCCGGATGCGCAAAGCTCAAGCCGATAGGGGCGGAGGATGGGCGAAAGGGTTCGAGCGCAAGCGGAATGGGCGGGAAATACTGATTTCAGGCAGCCGGCGGAAATTGCAGCATGGAACTGCCGCGCGTCAGCCGCCCGCAATTTGACCCGAAGCGGCTTTGCGCAAGTGCGCGTAAAATCAAACAATCCCAAAATTTTCGCGCCGCCGCGAAAAACAATCCGGTGTGGAAATTTCTCCCGCCGAAAACATGCCACGTTCATTCTTCTTTACATCGCGCGCCGCAATTTTTATCGGTTTAACATGCGCAAAATCGCGACAATCATCATTGCAGGCGCTTTGGCCGCGTCCGCCCCAGCCGGCGCGGAAGACGCGCCGAAACACGCCTTCCAAGGGCAATGGATAACTTCCGCCGAATTTGCCAACGCCGAGCCCGTAAACGTCTTTCACCGGCAATACGAATTCGAGAGCGGGAAAAGGGTTCTCGAGAAATCGAAGGCGCTGCAAAACCGCCACACGCTTTTCAGGGGGGGAATTCTTCCTCGACGAACTCCCCAAGGAAGCCCGCCTGTTTTTCTCCGCCGACGACTACGCGAAAATTTACGTAAACGGGAAATTCGCCGCGCAGGGGCCCGCCCCTGGATATTTCTTCCATTATCTATACTGCGAAGCCGACGTTTCCAAATTTTTGCGCAGGGGAAGAAACGTCGTGGCAATCCACAGCTACTACCAGGGGCTGATAAACCGCGTGTGGGTCAGCGGCGACATGAGAAGCGGCGCAATTTGCGATTTGGTGTGCGACGGGAAGACGGTCCTCAAAACCGGCGCGTCGTGGAAATGCTCGCCGCACACGGGAATATCCTCCGCCGGAAAGGCAGGATACGACACGCAATTTCTGGAAAATTACGACGCTGGCGCGCCCGAAGCCGGATTTGAACAGCCCAGATTCGACGACTCAAAGTGGCGCTCCGCGAGCCTTCTGAAAAATCCGCAGTACAAGCTCTTTCCGACCCCCCCTGCCGCCCCTGGAATTTGAGGAAGTCGCGCCCGCAGAAATCAGGCGCGACGGCAAGGGCAAAATTTTCATAGATTTCGGCGCGATGTATGTCGGGTATTTTTCAATGTCCGCCGAGGGGGAAAAGTCCGACAAGATAGAGTTGAGATTCGGCCAGGAATTGAATCCCGACGGATCCGTCCGCCACAAGCTGCGCGCGAATTGCGACTACCGCGAGCATTTCACTCTATCGGGAAACGGCAGGGACGAACTGCGACAATTCGACTACAAGTCTTTCAGATACGCCGAAATAATCCCGCCTGAAAGCGGAACCGCCGAAGTGGACGAGAGTTCGATAAAACTCATAGCGCGCCATATGCCGTTTAGGATAGCCGCAAAAAACCGCTACGAAAACGACGCGCGCGCCCGAAAGGTTTGGGACTTGTGCGTGCGCACCCTGCGCTACGGCGCGCAGGAGCAAATTCAGGACTGCATGGAGCGCGAAAAGGGCTATTATCTCGGCGACGGCTGCTACTCCATGCTCGCGTGGTGCCTGCTCAACGGCGACTTCGCGCCGATGCGAAAGTTCATCGACGACTTTCTGCGCACGAGCTTCATCAACGGGGGGCTTGTCACGTGCGCAAACTGCTCCTTCATGCAGGAAATCGCGGAGTACCCGCTGATGATGTTCGTCCTGCTCCCCCGTCTTGGAAGAGCGCGGCGACAGCAGAGAGTTCGTCCGCGAACGCCTCGGCGATTTCAGAAAAATTTTGGATTTTTACAGGGAAAATTACGCCGGAGACGACGGGCTTCTGTCAAACCTCGACAAGTGGTGCGTCGTGGAATGGTCCAGCCAATGGCGCGACGGATACGACGTCGACATCAAAGAGGGCGAAGTCTGCGCGACAAAACACAATGTGATCAACGCATGGTATGTCGGGGCGGTTCGCGCGTTCAACAAGACGGCCCGCAGGCTCGGGGAGAGGGAATACGGCGGCGAGGCGAAACTCGCAGAGGCGTTCCGCAACGCGTTTTACGACCCGCGCAAAAAGCTTTTCAAAGACAGCGTCGAAAGCGGCCGCACGAGCTACCCGTCGAACATATACGCGTGGTTTCTTGGGCTGTGCCCAAACGAAGAATGCCGCGCGGAAATAATAAAAATGATTCGCCAAAAGCGCCTTAACAAGGGAATGCTGTTCATATCGTTTCCGTTGCTTGCGGGGCTTCAAAGGGACGGAGAAGAGGAGCTTATGCTGAGCCTGATCACCGATGAAAACACATGGATGCGCATGATTTCAGAAGGCGCCACAACCACTTTTGAAGGCTGGAGCAAAGACGCCAAGTGGAATACCTCCCTCTTCCACCTGACGCTGAGCTCCTGCGCGGCCTTCATGGTTGAAGGCTACAATGTCGGCAAGGTTATGGACATGAGGTGACAATCCGGCAAACTCATTGCAAAAGTCCGTTTTCATCAAGAAAACCCAAGAACCCGTCAAGTATCTCATTCAACAAATTCAATATTGGCATTGCAGAAATCAATAGATAAAATTAATTCGTAAATATTGCGCATATATAAAATGATTTCCCGCGCCAAGCAGTTTGCATCAATTAGAACCGCCGTATTTTCTGAAAAAACAGTTTATGACAATCAGAATCCCTAAAAATACAACCAACACTACGGCGCAAAACAAAACCATCCAAATCGTAGCGATGACGCTGTGCGGATTTTCCGCCATAGACGGCGCGAGAAAAAACAACATCAGCGCAAAAAAGAAAAAAAGCCAACACCCTGCAACGGCCGCCGAATCCCTGTTGCGTTCAGCCGCCAGCTCTGCCCGCACAGAGTCCTCCGCGGAAATATCCTCCGCTTTTGAAGCGGCGCTCGCGCAACGAAATTTTTCGTAGGTATTCATGAAATTCGAATAAACGGCGTTTTCGCGAACATATATGCTCGACTGGTCTGCAAGCATAATCTCGAGCGTTTTTTTCCTTTTAGTAGCGATGTGCCAATATTCCAAGTAGAGATGCGGAGTATAAATATAATACGAATGGATTGGATTGCAATATAGGCTACGATAATACGCTTTTTTTAAAGTTATTATCTGAGCGAAATGTATTTGCTCTATCTTTTCCGTAGCCGAATCGGTAATCGACAAACCGTGGGTGTGGCACATCAAAGTCGCAGAAACGGAAGGTTCACACAACGTTTTCACGGAAAGCGCAGTTCCTTTTACAACGCTGCCAATCCGCAGGTCGGCCGGCATTTCCGGCATTGCATTCCGAATATGTTCGGCAATGGGATAGGCGCAATGGGGGCAATACAGCGCAGAACTGCTGACTTCCCTACCGCATTCAAAACATTTTATAATCGACATCAGACCGCTAATCCCAAAATCGAAGCTATAAAAATATTATAAACACTGCAACGCAAATTATGCGCAATGGCGCAGAAAAAAAGATGAAGATACCCGCTACAAGCAGGCAGAATACGTCCACCGGAAACGGCAATATTCTTTATGAAAGCATTTAAAATAAGGAGGGAGGGATATAACAGAGGGAATGCGTGCAAATATGCAAGCCGATTACAGCTACGGCGATAGTCCCTATTTCAAATGGGAAAAGAAACAGAGGCGGGGTACCGATTGAGCAGTTAGCGCGAGCGGGAGTAAGTATATGCGAACAAGCAAAAACGGAGAAGCCCGTCAACCGTTGAGGGGTTGACGGGCTTCATAATACTGGCAACTACCTACTCTCGCACGGCAGCGAGGC
>OLGD01005046.1_pt1 | contig 10071 bp, 5 predicted proteins | sample 1605311 | NCBI WGS metagenome assembly OLGD01 (sample SAMEA3888917, study PRJEB22519) | human gut metagenome | biome: human gut; feature: human-associated habitat; material: faeces | place: Denmark | collected 2010 | reverse complement strand
GTCCTACGAATCCCAGCAGGCCTTTGGGCAGGTCGTATTGAAACGAGGGATTGTCCTGTACCCGCTGGTTGTAGAGGGCCAGGGCGGTGACGCTGTGGCGGCCGAACTGGCCGGCATAACTGATGCCGCCTTCCAGGTATACATTACGGTAACGGGTGCTGTAAGACTCCTTGGCGCCGAAGGCCGTTTCGTCGGAAGCCTTGACGAGGCGGTATCCGTCTTCGTAGTCGTTGTCCACCACGACCGTGTATTGCGGAATGCTTCCCGTCGTGTATGCTACCCGGTGGGTGCCGTAGTCGTCGTAGGCGACTTTGCCCCGTACCGACAGCCCTTTGACGAGGAATCCGAGGTCGTAGTTCAGGTCTGCGCTCAGGTTGTAGGTACTGGTGTTGTATTCCTGATACCCCTGTTCGAGGATGTCGAAAATCGGATTGGATACTCTGCGCTCGTAGTTTTCGAGCGGATCGTCGCCCGAATAACCCGTAACGAGCTTGCCGTTGATCAGACCCGGACCTCCTCCCGGGACCGTGCGCAACAGATAGTCGAAAATATTGGAAGTGGATGCGTTCGGGTAGTTGCCGTCCGTGAAGATGGTACCGAGCCGGAGTCCGAGCGTCATGCCCTTCATCACGTCGATGTCCAGATTGGCGCGTAGGTTGAATCTGCGGTAATCCGGATTGACGGAGAAGTCCACGCCGTCGATGTCGTACTCCTTGTAAATGCCCTCTTGATGGAGCATTCCGAAGGAGACGAAATATTTGGTCCGGTCGCTTCCGCCGCTTAGGTTGACGTTATACTGTTGCTGAGGGGCCGATTTGCGGAGCAGTTTGTCCACCCAGTCTACGTCCGGATAGAGTACCGGGCTCGTGTGGTTCTTCCAGGCATCGAGCGCTTCCTGCGGGAACGGCGCCTTGGTGCTGTTTTCGTGTGCGAGCCCTTCGTTGTAAAGGGTCGCCCATTCGTAAGCGTTGACCAGTTCGGGCATCATGGTATAGGACTGCCATCCGAAATTGGATGTCAGCGTGACCTGGGCGCGTCCGGGCTGGCCTGTCTTGGTCGTGACGAGAATGACTCCGTTCGCTCCCCGGACTCCATATACCGCGGTGGCGGAAGCGTCTTTCAGGATATTGATAGTTTCGATCTCGTTCGGGTCGATTACGTCCAGGGAGGTGCGTTCGATGCCGTCGATCAGGATAAGCGGGGCGGATTCGCTGCCTTCGTTCAGCGTTCCGATGCCGCGGATTTTGAATGTGGCTCCGTCCTTGCCGGGCTCTCCTCCGCGCTGTACGGCGGTCAGACCGGCCATCTTGCCTGCCAGCGCGTTGGTGACGTTGGCTGTCGGCGAACGCAGGATTTCTTTGGAGCCGTTGCTGTTGATGGCACCGGTTACGGTCTCTTTTCGCTGGACACCGAAGCCGACCACGACCACGTCTTCGATTGAAAGCAGGTTCTCTTTCAGCCAGACGGTCACTTCGGCCTGGCTGCCTACCGGTATCTCCTGGGGAAGGTATCCGATCAGACTGATTTGCAGGGTATCTCGTGAGGAGGCTTCAATCGAGAATTTTCCTTGCCCGTCGGCGATCGTTCCCCGGTTCGTACCTTTTACCACGATGGTCGCTCCTACGGCGGGCGCTTGTTTGTCGTCGAGGACAGTGCCTTTGACCGCGTCCTGGCGGTTTTGCTGGGCCGCTGCGGTAACGAACATCCCGATCAGGAATATGCCTGACAGGATGCGTCGCAGGATATTCCTCCTCCATGTACAGAGTAGTGTTTTGTTCATAGGTTAATGGGTTAAGGTTGTTAGGGAATATTATTCATGTATAGGGGCCGAATGTATTGCAGGTCCGGAGGTCTGCACTCCGAGTTCTTTCCGGAAGCGAAAATGGGATCATCATCGGCGTTGTTCGTGCCGATATGCTTTTGGAGGGAGTATGGATACGGATTCGATCGAGAGATGGGACTTGTCCTTCATTGGGATGATGTCTGGTGCGGTCCGTCCGAACAAGAGGAGTTTTCCGCATACATCTCTGAGGCTCCGAGGAAAGAATTCGGCCGCGTTTCGCAACAACCCATCCTTATCTCTTCGAGGGATTCGCGGATACCGCCGCGGCGGCCGTCGATGATCGGACGGATACCGATTTTAGGATGGTTTGTCATAGGTCGGATGGTTTTTCGGTTCTTATTCGTAAATTTTCGGATGAGGGAGAGTCACGAAATCTTCGTCCTCGATCATCTTGTACGTAAGTTTCAGGATCAGGTCGTTTCGGACCTCTTTCAGCGCCGGATCATCGATCAGGTTGCGCTGTTCGCCGGGATCGTTCCGCAGGTCGTATAGCTCGAACATCGGGCGTGTCGGCGAGAAATAGAGGCGGCTCGAAAGCGTATCGAGCTCTCCGCTCTTGTGCATGCGTTTCAGTTCGGCGAACATCTCCGTGCCGGAGAAATCGACGGGCACCCACGGCAGACCGGGCAGCAGGTTGTAGATGAGTTTGTACCGTTCGCCGACGATGCAGCGCATCTGGTCGAAGACCGAGGTTTTGCCCGGCAGCGAATTGGTCGCGTGGCAGCTCCGCACGGAGTAGACCCACCTTTCGGCCGGGGTTTCGCCCTGCACCATGAGGGGCAGGAGGTCCGCACCCTCCATCTCTTCGGGAACCGGCAGCCCGGCGGCCGCCAGACAGGTCGAGGCGATGTCCACGTTGGAGACCACGGCGTCCGTCACGGCCGGGGCGATGCGCCCGGGCCAGCGGACCAGGAACGGCACCCGGATTCCGTTTTCATAGAGCGTGCCTTTGGCCATGAACTGCGCTCCGCCGTTGTCGCCCATGAAGATGACGATCGTGTCGTCGCTCAGGCCGTGTTCGTCGAGGTAGCGCAGCACCTCCCCGAAATCGGAGTCCATCCGGTGTATCTCGTCGTAATAGGCCGCCAGGTATTCGCGGACCAGCTGCGTGTCGGGATAGAACGGCGGGAGGGTCAGCGACCGGGGGTCGTGCACCTTCGGGGCGTCGTAAGGCGTGTGGGGATCGGAATAGCAGAGTTGCAGGAAGAAGGGCTTGTCCTTGTCGCGGCGCTCCATGAAGGTCCGGAACTGGGCGTTGATCTTCCCGTGGTTCTTGCCCCTGCTGGCGTCGGCGACGACCATGCAGGTGTCGAGCCGGTCGGGGAAGGTCTTGTAGCCGTGCTCTGCGTAGTAGAGTTCGACCTCCTTGATCTTTCCGACCCGGCCGCTGACGGCTCCGTCGAGGTGGTAGCCGCGCCCGGCGACGCCCGTGTAGTAGCCGTTCTCGCGCAGGTATTCGGGAAAGGCGCGGAAGCGGCGGGCGAGCGTCACGTTGAAGCGGGTCATGTTCACCGCCACGGGCGAACGCCCCGTCATGATCGAGGCGCGCGAAGGCACGCTCTGCGGCGAGGTGGCGTAGGCGCGGTTGAAGCGCACGCCCTCGGCGGCGAAACGGTCGAGATTCGGCGTCCGGATGTCGGCGTTGCCGTAACAGCCGACGGCGAAGGCGCTCTGGTCGTCGCTCAGCACCAGCAGGATGTTGGGCTGTTTCTGGGCCGCGACGGCGGCGCTGCCGCCCAGGACGCCGCCGCAGAGCAGCAGACCGGTTTTCAGTCGGGTTTTCATGCGTTTTCGGCTTTGCGGTTCGTGAGCTTCGTAAGCAGGAAGCCCGTCAGGAAGATGACCGTCGTTCCGAAGACGATCGTCAGGTAGGTGTGCAGCGGGCTGTGGAAACGGTAGAAGGGCGAACCTTCGTTAATCAGCGGCGAGAGGCTCATCCAGGCGATGGTCAGCAGTCCGAGGATCACGGCGACGACCGCATGGGCCCGGCGCACGGTTTTGCAGACGACGCCCAGCAGGAACAGTCCCAGCATGCCGCCGCTGAAGATCGACGCCAGCTTCCACCAGGCGTCCAGCACGCCGTCGATGCGCATCATCAGCAGTCCCATGACGATGCCCAGTGCCCCCACGACGAACGACGTGGCGTAGAGCACCCGCATGCTCTTCTTTTCGGAGAGCTCCTTTTTCGAGAGCCGCTTGGCGAAGTCCGTCAGCACGATCGTTGCCGAGGAGTTGATGCTCGTGGCGATGGTGGACATGCCGGCCGAGAAGAGCGAGGCGATCACGAGTCCGGTGAGTCCCGTGGGGAGTCCGTGGACGATGAACCACGGGAATACCTGGTCCGAGGGCGTGCCGGCGGGCAGCAGTTCGGGACGCGCCGTGTAGTAGGAGAAGAGCGCCGTGCCGATGTAGACGAAGACCAGCGACACGGGGATGTAGAGCAGTCCGCCGAAAAGGGTCGATTTCACGGCTTCGGCCGTCGAGCGGGTCGTCATGTAGCGCTGCACGTAGTTCTGGTCGATGCCGTAGTTCTGCATGTTGACGAACAGTCCGTAGATGAGCACCACCCAGAACGTCGGTTCGGTCAGGCTCGCGCCGAAGCTGCCGAGGCTGAACTTGCCGTGGGCCGAGGCGATCTCGAAGAGTTGCCCGGGGCCTTCGGGCATTGTGAAGGTGAGGATCGCGGCGCAGGCGATGGCGCCGGCGATGAGGATGATGCCCTGGATGGCGTCGGTCCAGACCACGGCGGCTATACCGCCCAGCAGGGTGTAGATCAGCGTGGCGATGCCCGTGCAGATGATGATGGTCTGGATGTCCCAGCCGAACATGGTGTTCAGCGGCAGGGCCAGCAGCAGCAGAATCGATCCCACGCGGGCGAGCTGCGTCAGCAGATAGCAAACAGCCACGTAACAGCGGGCCCAGTAGCCGAAGCGCATTTCGAGGTAGTGGTAGGCCGAGACGCTGTCGATTCCGCGGTAGAGCGGGATGAAGACCTTGGCCGCGAGCCACGTGGCGATGGGGATCGAGAGGCTGAATACGAACGGGTTCCAGTTACCCTTGTAGGCGTCGCCGGGGAGTCCGAGGAAGCTGATGCTGCTGACGAACGTGGCGAAGATCGACATGCCCACGACCCAGGTGGGCAGCGATCCTTCGGCGGCGGTGAATGCCGCGGCGCCCTTGCGGCTGCGGAAGTAGAACGAGCAGCCGAAGAGGGCGACGCCGCCCACGAAGATGAAGAAGACGAGGTAATCGAGTAAGGTTATCTCCATTTTTTGTCGGGTTAGGTAGTTCGGTCGTGTGTCATTCGCCGCAGGCGGTTCCCAGCGCTTCGAGGGCCTTGCGGATGCGGGCGCGCTCCTCGGTGCGGAAACGGCGGTAGGGGTAGGACATGTAGTCGTCGCAGATGCCCATCAGCGAGAGCGAGCACTTCACGCCTTTGAGGTAGCTGGAGCCGTATTTCCCGACGGTGTAGAGCGACGTGCTGATCTGCATGATCTTCCGTTGTAGCGCGCGCATCGTGTTCACGTCGCGGTTGCAGGCGGCGTAGTACATCTGCACGTAGAGTTCGGGGAAGATGTTGGCGCCGCCGTTCACGCCGCCGTCGGCCCCCATCACGACGCTTTCGCCCGTCAGCTCCTCGGGACCCACGTAGAGGGCGAAATCCTCGCGGTCGCCCAGGTGGTAGAGCAGCGTCTGGAAATAGGTCATGTTGGCCGAGCTGTCCTTCAGCCCGACGATGTTCGGGTGTTCGGCCAGCGTCTTGACGGTCGCGGGTTCGAGGAACACCTTCACGTGCGACGGCATGTTGTAGAGGAAGAGCGGCAGCGGCAGGGCGTCGGCCAGCGCCGTGTAGTATTCGATCAGCTCCTGCTGCGAGGGCGCGAAGTAGTAGGGAGCGGCGGCCACGACCGCCACGGCGCCGCATTTCGCGGCATGGGCGGCCAGTTTGACGCTCTCGTCGAGCGACGTGTCGGTGACGCCCACCAGCACGGGAACGCGCCCGGCGACCTGACGGCAGACCAGTTCGACGAAATCGTAGCGGCATTCGTACGAGAGGCTCTGGGCCTCGCCGGTGGTGCCGAGGAGGAAAAGGGCGTGGACGCCGCCGGCGAGGATGTGCTCCGTGAGCCGTACGGTGCCTTCGCGGTCGATCTGGTCGTCACCCTTCAAGGGGGTGATCATCGGGGGAATGATCCCTTTGATAGTCTTCATTTTTTTATGTTTTAGGTTTCAGTCAGTTGTTCGTTCTGTGCCGTTCGATCCACCGGATGACGGCCGGATAGGTTTCGTCGCCGTACTTGTAGCGTTCGCGCATCCAGAAGCCGTGGCCTCCTTCGGGATAGATGTGCATTTCGGCCTTCACTCCGCGGCGGTTGAGGGCCCGGTAGAAGGCGATGGAGTTGTCCGGGACCACCGCTTTGTCGTCGTTGCACAGCAGAAGCATCACCTCGGGCATCCCTTCGTGCACTTGTCCGAAGGTGGAGTGACGTTTGCGCAATGCCTCCTCTTCGCTGCGGGCCCCGAGGAGGTTCTCCCGGGTCCGGACGCTGGAATAGTTCATCGAGACGACCGGGTAGACCAGGACGGCGAAGTCGGGGCGCGTCTCCTCGTTCGTGTATTCCGTGATGAGCGTCGAGGCGAAATGGCCTCCCGCCGAGAAGCCGATAATTCCCACATTGTGAGGATCGACACCCCATTGTGCGGCGTTCCGGCGGATGACGCGCATCGCCTGCTCGCCGTCTTCGAGCGGAATCCCGGGATGGCCGTTCGGCATCCGGTATTTGAGGATCATCGCGGCGATGCCGTGTTCGTTGAGCCACTCGGCGGTCTTGTAGCCCTCGTGCGTGATGCAGACTTTCTCGTAGCTTCCGCCCGGCACGACCAGCATGGCCTGCCCCGTGGCGCGCGCCGGATCGGGAAGATAGACCAACAATTCGGGGTCGCTGACGCCGACGTAATATCCCTTGTCGTTCACGCCTTCGGGCTGCTCTTCTAGACCGCTCTTCGTCGGGGTTCCCTCCGGGAAGAGTTTGACGTGCAACGGCTCGGCGGCCTGCGATACGGCGACGGCCAGCAATAGGGCGCAGAGTGTCGTGAGGTAGGTTTTCATCGCGTCTGTTTCTGTTGGTTCGCCATCCGGTAGAAGTGGCCGTCCTCGGCCCCCAGCAGGAGTTCTGGCGTGCCGTCGCCCCGCCAGTCGATGGGGGTCGGACAGGTCGTGTGACCAGCCAGTATGCGTTCGCCGACGTTGCCCATGTATTCGTACCACACCTCGCCCCGCTCCTCGCGGACGTTGCGGAACCAGCAGGCGTTCTGGCTGTCCACGATCAGGTCCAACCGTCCGTCGCCGTCCCAGTCCGTGAAGCAGATCTTGCGGCGTCCGGATTGTCCGCCGATGCCGTCGTTCAGCCGCAGAAGCCCTTCCGACGCATTCGCTACCCCGCTTCTGGAGTTGTAGAGCGAGCAGTTCGTGCCGTGGAAGATGCGGCGTCCGGGACGGAGCAGCAGTTCGCCGTCGGGCGTGCGGAAACGTTCGTAATAGGCGAGGTAACCCTCCTGGTCGAGGACGATGAGGTCCGTCAGCCCGTCGCCGTTCCAGTCCGTCGCCACGGGCGTCGTGCGCCATTGCGTGACGAGCGTGCCGGGTTCGGGCGTCCACCAGTTCCAGGCGGGTTTGGGGGCCTCGCCCTCCCAGGCCACGCGCACGGGCTGCGCCGGGGCGAGTCTTAGCCCGTCTTTGCCGCCGAGGTTGCGGAACCATTCGATTTTGCCCCAGATCGAGTTGATGATGATGTCGGGAAGTCCGTCGCCATCCCAGTCGGCCACGGAGAGCACCGTATAGCCCCATTTGCGTTCGGCGGGACCCTGTATCGAACCGTTCTCCCCGGCCTGGATGCGGATGGGCTTGCCGTTGACGGTGAAGAGGCGCGGAGCGTCCCACACGGGGTTTTCGCCGCCCGAAAGGTTGCGGATGAAAGCGATTTCGCCGGCCGAGTTCCCGGCAATGATGTCCTGTTTTCCGTCGCCGTCCCAGTCGAAGGCGCAGGGGGTCGAGAGGGCCCCGAATTTGACCGGATCGGCCTGCTGGGTGAAGTAGACGGGTGATTCGAACTGCGGCATGCCTTTTTTGACCTTCCCCGTGTGGCGCACCCAGGCCACGCGGCCGTCCTCGTCGCCGACGATGAGGTCGGGATGCCCGTCGCCGTCGAAATCCGACACCACCGGGACGATCATCTCCAGATGGAGGCGGATCTCCCCGTGTTTGTTCGCAAGCGGCCGTCCCGCGGCGAAGCGGGGCTCCATGCGGGTGCCGACGTTCTCGAACCAGGTGAGTCCATCGACGAACTCGCCGCAGATCAGGTCCGGATCGCCGTCGCCGTCGAAATCGGCGATACACGGATTGGGCGCCCCGTAAACGTCGATCGGGGCGCCTGCGGCCTCCACCTTGCCGCGGTTGACATATCCCCTGCCGGTGTTTTCCAGCAGGTAGACGTAGCCGTGCAGCGGACCCCGGGTCCAGCGTCCGAGACTGTCGAAAGCGTTGTCCCAGCCGTAGTCGTCCCACGTGTCGATGCCCACGACGATGTCCTTGTCGCCGTCGCCGTCCCAGTCGGCGTAGCTCCACATATTGCTCCGCGACTTGTTGTAGGTGGCCCCGAGTTCCTCGCCTTCGTAGTGCAGGCGGCGTTTTTTTGCATAGGGGGCCTTGAAGAAGTCGGGGTATTCGAAATTCTTCGAAAGGACGTAGGGTTTGCCGTCCGCCTCCGAGAGACGGATGTTGTTCATCCCCTTCTCGCTGATGCGCTCGGCGGCGGCGAAACGGGGATGGCGCGGCGTACCGATGTTCTTGAAGAAATAGAGCCCTTTGTAGGGGCGGTCGGGGCACGACACCAGCAGGTCTTTCAGACCGTCGCCGTCGTAGTCCACGGGCAGCGGAATGCCCCACAGCCCGACCCCCAGATCGACCGTGAGGCCCGGATTGTTATAGCGCAGGATGTCCGGGTCGGATTGGGCCGGGGTGTTTCCCCCCCCCTTGGGATTGGCTGTATGCGCCGTTCGGGCCGGTGCCGATGTCGTGACGAAGAGTGCTGCGGCCAGCGCTGCGGTGCGGATGGCGAGAACGCTCGTTTTGTAAAGATGGGTTGCCGGGTTCATGGTTTTATATCGGTTTCTTGTAAATCGTTTTAGCCTCGGGGCAAATGTTTTAAGCTTCCGTAACCGCCTCCTCTGCGCTCCGCAGCGCCTCTTCGGGGGCGCTCTCGACGATTTCGGGCGTCAGCACGATGCGTGTGCAGCTTCCGGGCTTGTCGCGCTGTTCGATGCTCTTGATCAGCAGGTCGAGGGCCTCGGTCCCGAACCGTTCGATGGGCTGGCGGACGTAGGCGATGGCGGTTTTGTAGATGTCGAAGGCTTCGTTGGTGTCGAAGCAGGCGATGGCGAAATCCTGGGGCACGCGCCAGCCGTTGCGGAAGATGGCGCTCAGGCCCTGGCCTGCCAACGTGTTGGTGGCGAAGAGGAAAGCCTCGACGCGGCGCTGCCGGGCCTCGCGGATGATCTCCTCGATTTTGGCGAACTTGTCGTGGCGCAGGTGGTGTATGACGGCGTTTTCGCCCATTTCGTGTGCCTGCATGCAGCGGCGGTATCCCTCTTCGCGCTCGCGGATGTTCGAGAGCCCCATCGAGTAGGAGATCATCTCGATGCGGGTGAATCCGCGCCGGATCAGCGCCTCGGTCGTTTCGTGCCCGGCGCGGCGGTTGTTCAGCACGACGCTGCTGACTTCCAGATCGGGCACCTCGCGGTCGAGCAGCACGAGCGGGATGTTCTGGCGGGCGATGTCGCGGATGATCTCGTCCGCGCCTTCGCACGGAACCACGATCAGGCCGTCGATGCCCTTGTTGCGGAAGACCTCGACCAGATTCTCCAGCTTCTGCGGATTCTCGTCGGTGCTGCCGAACAGCACGGTGTACTTATGTTTATATGCGTGGTTCTCGATGCACCGGGCGATGTCGGCGAAGAACTTGTTCGAGATGTCCGAAACGATGACGCCGATGGTGTTCGTCTTGCCGCTGCGCAGGGTGCGGGCGGCGTTGTTGGGCTGGTAATTGAGTTTTTGCGCGACCTCCAGAATTCGCTGGGCCGTTTCCTTGTTCACGCGGTAGGTCTCCTTGCCGTCGGCCTTGTTGTTCATCACGAACGAGACCAGGGCGATCGAAACTCCCGCCTCCGTG
>OLGD01005045.1_pt1 | contig 10073 bp, 9 predicted proteins | sample 1605311 | NCBI WGS metagenome assembly OLGD01 (sample SAMEA3888917, study PRJEB22519) | human gut metagenome | biome: human gut; feature: human-associated habitat; material: faeces | place: Denmark | collected 2010 | reverse complement strand
AAAGAAAGTCAACGGCGGTCGGGGAGAAGTGCCTATTTCCAGCCCCGCTTCCTTTCGGCAGCGTCCCATAAGGAAGTAAAAAGAATTTTGGTAGGAACCGGCGTGTCAGGTCACGCCGGTTCCGATTCGTTTAGGGACTCCCTTCCAATCTTCAAAGGGATGCGGATTTGCCCCACATAGGTGAAATACAGGTCGATTCGCACCTGCTTCCTTCCGTTCTCCCTTACCGGACTGTGTACCACGATCCTGCTCACAAGCTCATTGAGGATGGCGGCGTCGAGTTCCGGAATATCCAGGTACTTGTCCACCAGCTTCAGAAACTCGTTTACATTGGAAACCTGCCCGGCCTGTGTTTCAATTTCCCGTTCCAGTACGGCGGCAAGCTGCTCAATCTCTGCCTGCTCCTTCTCATATTGGCGGGATAATTTTAGGTACCGGCTGTCAGACAGCTTGCCCAGCACATTGTCCTCATAGATATGCTGGATAATCCGGTCCAAGTCCTCCATCCGCTTCTTCGCCCCTGAGAGGGCTTTCTGTTTTTCTGCCAGTTCGGCCTTGCGGCTTTCCTCGTCCTGCGCCAGCATTTCCAGCTTGAAATCCTTCCGGAACATACGGACATAACTCAATGTCTGCCGTATGGTTTCCAGCACAATCCGGTAAAGCACCTGTTCCCGGATATAGTGGATTTTGCAGGAGCCGGTGTTGCTCTTGTAATTGGAGCAGACGAAATGATTCTGGCTGTCGTCTTTGTAGGTATTGCAGGTGCAGAAATACAGCTTGGCCCCGCAGTCGGCGCAGTAGAGCAGGCCGGAGAAAATGCTGGTTCTTCCTGTTTTTGTCGGCCTGCGTTTGTTCTTCCGAAGTTCCTGTACCCGTTCCCACTGTCCCTTATCAATGATGGCGGGCTGGGTATCCTCAAAAATGCGCTGGTTCTCAACCGGGTTTTCCATCCGCTTTTTGAATTTCAGGGACTTGGTATAGGTCTTGAAGTTCACGGTACAGCCCGTGTACTCCCGCCGCTCCAAAATTCTAAGCACGGCGTTGGTATTCCAACGGTATAGGTTCTCCGGCATAGCCCAGCCCTTTTGCCTGGCGTGATAGGCGGTGACGGTCAGCACCCTGTCGGCTGTGAGGGTTTTTGCAATCTGCATGGGGCCTTTTCCGGCAATGCAGAGGTTGAAGATACGCTGCACCACCTTTGCCGCTTCTTCGTCTACAATCCATTTCTTTTTGTCCCGCGGGTCTTTTATGTACCCATAAGGCGGATTGCTGGCGATATGCTCCCCAGCTTCGCCCCGCATCTTTACCACTGCCCGGATTTTCTTGCTGGTATCCTTGGCGTAGTAGTCGTTGAATACATTTTTGAACACCGCAAAATCATTTTCCCCTTTGGCGCTGTCCACATCGTCGTTGATGGCGATAAAGCGGACGTCATAGGCAGGAAAGATGAAATCCTGCAATCGCCCCATGTAGGAATACTCCCTGCCCAGCCGGGACAGGTCTTTGACAATCACAGCGGATACGCTGTAATCCTCCACATATCGCATCATCTCCTGGAACCCCGGCCTTTGAAAGCTGGTCCCTGAGAAACCATCGTCCACAAAGAACCGGATGTTCCGGAATCCATGGTCGTCGGCGTACTTGCTCAGCAGGGCTTTCTGGTTGGTAATGGAATTGCTTTCCCCGTCCAGGGCGTCGTCCTGGCTCAAGCGGCAGTATAAAGCGGTGATTTTCTCTGGCTGCTGGTTCATTTACTTCTCCTTTCTGTTCAGGCAGCCAAGTAAACGGTTGCCCTTATTATAACGCTTCGGTTTCGATTTTTCAGCTATGTCTCTGATTCTTTTTCCCGTAAATCCTTTTCCATCAGCCGCTTCAGTTTCTTTACGATTCCTTCCGAGCCTTTTTCCGCAAAGTGGGGAATGACCGTGTAGACGGTATTCCCCTCAAAGAAGGGATAGCTGCTGCCGCCAAGGTCAAAGTAAAACGCTCCGTCCTTGAAATGCTGTTCCATCCGTTCTCCCACAGCGGGGTCAAAATCTTTCAGCAGCTCATACAGCTTTTGTTCATCAATCATTGGCGCCCCTCCTTTCGTTAGCCGGCAGATTCAGGGTAATCACAGCCGGTCTGCCAAGGCCCTGTTTCCGGCGGAAGATCAGACCGCGGGATTCCAGTTCGTGAAACGCCCGCGTTGCCACCTGCCTGCTCCGGCGGAGTTTCGTCTTTGCGTCCGCCACAGTGAAGTACAGGCGGATGGTTCCATCCGTTTCGATGTAGCCTTTTTTCCTGGAAATCCCCGCCCGGTCCAAAAGCAGGGCGTACAGCACCTTGGCGTCATTGGATAAATCCAGGGGGATAAGGAATCGTGGGAAAATGATATAAGACGAAATATCGGTATCTGTTTTGTATGGAATCATAAATTCTCCTTCCTATCCATTCATCGCTATGATAGATAGATTGATATTGACTATTTTGTATTTAACTCTTTTTTATTAACTACCGTCTAAATCCGGGCTGTCTGACAGGCGGGAAAGCCACGGACTGAAAAACAGGATATGGGCGCTCCAGAGCGTCAGCTTTGCCATGTTCTGAAAAACCAATCCTGGATATTCCCGTTTAGGCAGACAAAATGAAGCGGGAACCTATATGTACTCAGCCTGCTGCCTGTCTGGGGAAATCCCGTTTAGGTCAGGAGCCTGTGCGGACAATTAGAAGCTCGTTCTGGGCGGGCATAAGGATTTATCCCTCTATCCCGTTGACCGGTGCTTGCAAAGCCCGCAGAATCAAGCCTTTTTCGTCTCTAATTGTCCGCAGGCAGCCCGCCTTTTCCGGTCACTGGCTGTTTTCTGCCTGCGGTGAACGATAGCGGCGCAGGACTTGCAGTATTTTGCCCGGTTGGAACCGGGAAGAAAGGATTGTCCGCAGACAGCGCACCGTTTATGTTCTTTCCGATGAAGCAAAGCAGTCACCAGAGGTTCATCCAAAGGCAGGACAGCGGCACGGAACCAGTTGCACAGCAGAGAGTAGGAAATGCTTTGCACGCAAACGCATTCTTCTCCATCGTCAAGGGCAAGGCAGTTCCCGCTCTCATAGTTGCAGCACTGATGGACCAGCTTTCTAGCTCTGCGGTATTGGGAGTAGGTCATCACGGGGATTTTCTCTTTGATTTCTATCACCTCCTTTTGGACGGTCAAAACACACCCTTCTATTTATCCGTACATTTTGACAGCAAAATGACACCCCCTTTTGAAAATAAATTTGAGATAGCTCAAAATCCCTCTCATATATCCGTATATTTTCGAGGGAATTATTGCGTGGACAAACACAAAAATACCCTTCTAATAGTCATTTCATTTTGAGGGGATTTTTACGGGGGGTTCAGCAGAAAAATTTAAAAATACCTCTCTATTAGTCGTGACATTTTTAAGGGTGTTTTTATAGGTGTTTTCGCAAAAAAAATACCACCATGGCCGTTTCAAGCCATGATGGCATTCCTCAGATTTCAAATTTATAGCCGACGCGGCAGATAATAAAACTGGAAGAAATAAAGACTTTACGCCAGCTTCCAATTCTGGCTCTCCGTCTGTAGCTTCACCATTCGGGCATATAAGCCGTTTTGCTTCAACAATGTTTCCGGTGCGCCTTCTTCGGCCACAGTTCCTTCAGAAAGCACCACGATTTTGTCTGCTCCGGCTACGGTGCGCATCCGGTGGGCAATCACCAGCACCGTCTTATCTGCGATCAGGCGGGAAAGGGCGGTTTGAATCAGGGTTTCATTCTCTACATCCAGCGAAGCGGTAGCCTCATCCAAAAGAATGATCGGCGCGTTTTTCAGAAAGGCCCGCGCGATGGAAATCCGCTGCCGTTCACCGCCGGAAAGCTCGCAGCCGTTTTCCCCGATGTTGGTATGCCAGCCGTCCGGCAGCTTTTCGGCAAATTCATCTACATTAGCAAGCCGTGCTGCCGCTAACACCTGCTCATCAGTAGCGTCTTTATTCCCAATTCGTATATTCTCCAGAATGGTATTGTCAAACAGGGTAACGTCCTGAAATACAATGGAGAACAGGGAAAGCAGCGTCTCCGGGTCAATTTTGGAAATATCCATGCCTCCCACGGTGATCTTCCCCCGGCTCACATCCCAAAATCTTGCTGCCAACCGGGAAACCGTTGTTTTGCCGCCGCCAGAGGGCCCTACCAAGGCCGTGACTTCGCCCTGTTTTGCGGTAAAGGAAACATCTTTCAATACGGTTTCTCCTGTGTTATAGGCAAAGCCTACATGGTCGAAGGTAATGTCATAGCCTTTGTTGGAAAGTCTGTTTTCTCCCTGCTGAATCGGATGATCGAGGATTTCATTCATGCGGGCGATATTAGTGCGGGTGCTGATAACCGCCGCCAGATTTTGCAACGCCCCTTGCAGCGGATCGTAGAGCCGTGAAACAACCAGCAGGAACAGGAAGAAGGTCAGCACATCGAGGCTGCCGCCTATCAGAAGAATAGAGCCTACCAACGTAACGGTGGCAATTCCCAGCTTTAATATGAGTGAAGCGGATACCACAAAGGCCGCCAACCCAAACTCATTGAGAATGGAACGATGTTCCACGGCGCGGATTTTCTTTTCCAAGCCTTTCAGGTATTCTGCTTCGGCGTTGTTGGCTTTTAAGTCGCGCACAGTTTCAATGCACTCTTGAATCCCGTCGGCGCAGGCCATCTTTACATCCATCGCTTTCTGATTGAGCCGTTCCTGCACCTTTGCGGAGAAGCCTACAATAGCAAAGGCAACCGGCAACACCCACAGCGCCGCTAATGCCATGCGCCAGTCGAACACCAAAAGGCTAATGGAAATTAAGACAGTGGAGATGATTGATCCTGCCAGTTCCGGTATAAAGTGAGAAAAACTCTGCTCCAAAAAGGTGCAGTCGGCCATGATGGTGCTGGTAAGGTCAGCTAAGTCCTTTTTTCCAAAGAAGGACAGCGGAATCTTCCGAAGTCGTTCAGCCAGCGTAATCCGCCGCACACCACTTTCTGTATAAGTGGCAAAGTAGGTAGCGTTGTATTGAAAGTAAGTGGTAAGCAAGATCAAGCCAATGCACACCACGCAGCCCACGATGTAAAAAGCAATTTTTTCGCCGGGAACACCGCCATTCATCAAATCGCCTACTAAAAAATACAAGAGGCCCACCGGGAACATAAAGGAAAGATTTTGAAGAACGCAGGCCAGACAGCCTTTCACCAAATCTTTCGCCCCCTGCTCGGAAAGGGCATATCGCTTTTGAAGCCTTTTAATCACTTTATTGTACCTCCTTTGCAACTTTCCATTGAACAGAAGTTTGATAGTCCTGCCACATGTGGCTGAAAACGCCGCCTTTTTCCAGCAGCTCCCGGCTCTTGCCGCTCTCTGTGATCTGCCCGTCCTCAATGACATAGATTTGGTCTACGCCAGCTACGGTAGAGAGACGATGGGCGATCATAATCACCGTTTTCCCCTGTGACAGCTTGGAAAAGGCTGCCTGTACGCGAGATTCATTATCCGGGTCGGCAAAGGCGGTGGCCTCGTCTAAAATTACGACAGGCGCATTTTTCAACATCACGCGGGCGATGGCAATCCGCTGTTGTTCGCCACCGGAAAGGTACACACCTTTTGTCCCGATCACGGTGTCTGCGCCTTGGGGCAGCTTTTCCAGAATATCGTCACACTGGGCATTGTGGAGGGCAGCCATGATTTCTTCGCGGGTAGCATCCGGTTTGCCCATACGCACATTTTCCAAAATCGAGGCTTTGATTAGGCGGCTGTTCTGGAATACAAAAGAAACGGTATTCATAAGTTCCTCTTTGGCGATGTGCTTCACATCCACGCTACCAATTTTCACCTGCCCGCCTTGCGGGTCAAAAAACCGGCAGATCAGATTGGCAAGCGTGGTCTTGCCACCGCCAGAAGGTCCCACAAAAGCTACCGTCTGCCCTGCGGGAATTGAAAGGGAAATATCCTTGATGACCTCGTTTTTTCCATCATAACTGAAATGAACATGGTTAAGCTGTACCGAAGCGTCCTCTGGGTGTTCCGGCTGTTTTGGTTCTGCAAGCGGCTTAAGATTCAATACGCTGTCGATTCTCTGCAAGGCATCGTCTACAATCATGGCGTTTTCGCTCTGGAACATGATGCGGGTGAGGGTAACGGAGATAATGGGCGTAATGATGATATAGAACATGAGATCCAGCAGGAAATCCTTGGTAACGCCGCCTTGGGTAAAAATCAGGGCGCCGGCAATCAGCGCGGCAAAGACGCCGTTGATGGCTGCCGTATAGAACATCATGGGTGCTCGAAGCTGCTTGGTATAGGCAATCACCCACACCTTATACCTATCAATGGAATCCTTGAATTTTTTGAAGGAGAATATGGTCTGCCCGAAGGTTTTTACAACGGGAATCCCCCGTACATACTCTACCGCTTCATTGGACATATCATCGAGAGCGTTTTGGTATTCTTTCATTTTTTCCTGCATTTTCTTTCCGGTCATCGTCATCATAATCAGAAAGCCCAGCACTACCGGCACAAGGCTCAAAAGTCCCAGCCGCCAGTCGAACACCAGTAGCAGAACCAAAAGGCCGCATGGCGTCGCAATGGCATTGGCACGGTCGGGAAGCTGATGCGCCAGATAGGTTTCGGTGGCGGCGCTGGATTCATTGACGATCTTGCGCAGCCTGCCGCTGCCGAATTGCTCTGCAAACCCCAGCGGCAGCTTTACAATATGCTCCATCGTTTGTAGGCGCAGGTTGGTGGCAATGCGGAACGCCCCTTTGTGGGAACACATCAGAGCGCCTATGTAGACCAACACCGCGATCACTGCGAACAGCACCGCCATCCAGCCGTTACGGGTCAGGTTTTGCGCATGGCTGAAATCCGGCGCAACTGCCAACACTTCCTGCATGACCTTCCAGATATAGTAGAAAGGCACTAACGCTATGAGGGCGCTGATGGCCGAAAGCACCCAGGAAGCGTAAGTCAGGTACTTGTGGTTGCCTGCAATCTGTAGCAGGCGTGACAGATTGGATTGTTTTTTCAAAGAAGATTCCTCCTTTTCTTTATTTCATCTACGATAAAGAGAACACAAGCGCGTTCTTCTTATATCCGCATAAGTTAGTTATAGCTAACCCATGGGCAAAAATTACAGGGCATTACTGCCCCATAATTTTCATCCATCCGGCTGTATAGAAAGCCCGCATTTCCTTCACATAATTTTCTGCGTTTTGAAGCGGCATCTCGTGAATCACCAATTCAAAAAAGGTGTGGAACATGCCGGTAATCAGGATATGCTCCAGCGCAGGATCAATCCGCAAAGAAGGCCGGCCCAATTCCTCTAAAACCTTTAGATAGTCGTGGGTGCTTTCCACTTCAATCTCTACCATTTCATCAATAAGGCCGGAAAATTTCGTCCCTTCCGAACAACAGAGGATCAACTTACATTCTTCCAGATGTTCATAGGCATAATGAAGCATTTCAAACATACAGACCCCGGAAATATCGCCCATAACCTCTGGCTGCTGCTCGTGGGGAAGACTGGCAAAATCTTTTTGCGCCTTCTGAAAACAGTTCAATAGATACGCGTAATGCTCGCCCACTAAAGCCTCGAACAGTTCTTCTTTGCTTTTATAGTAGCCATAGAAGGCTCCGGTTGTCATACCTACGGATTTTACAATATTCCGCAGGGAAGCGTCTTTATAGCCTTTTTCCAGAAACTCCGCTTTTGCGGCGAGGTGGATGCGCTCTAAGGTTGTCAGATTTCTGTCGATCTGCCTCACCTCCATAACACTGTTATATATCGCTGTTATATTCTATCCCAAACGGAGAGATCTGTCAAGAGAGAAATTACCCGTAGAAACATTTCAGGTATTTGAGATAAAACAAGGTGCGCCAACAACGCTGCCACACCTTTTATTTCAGCTCAAATTTATAGCCTATACCGTAGACACTTTTCACACAGTCTGGTAAATCCGGTGCAACCCGGAGCTTCTTTCGCAGGTTGCTTATATGGTTATTGACTGCTTTCCTGGAATAGTAGGTGTAGTCCTCATGCCATACCAAGTCCAGGAGCATTTCATAGGTGAATACCCTCTTAGGGTTCAGTACAAGCAAAGCAAAGATTTCAAATTCCTTGACCGTCAGTGGAATTGCCTGGCCCCGCACCGTAACAAGGCGCTGCTCTAAGCAGAAGTATAAATCACCTTCCCGGATTTCCGTCAATGTCTGATCGGCCTGCGGTGGGACAAAATACTGGCCTTGAAAGAGTGTTGTGCATGGGACATCAGCCGGAATATTGCCATCCTCATAGTCATGAACAAACTGAGACAGCTCCTTCTTTTGACTGGAAGAAAGCAAGGCAAATAACTTTTCGCCTATCTGTCTGCCAGAATCTCTTAAATCCAACACGGCTAATTTCCCATGTTGTCATCACCTCCTTAATGCTCTAAAGCATCTTTCAGCTTTTGGAAAGATTCATTGCTAATAACATGTTCGATCCGGCAGGCATCCCGTTCCGCCATTTCCGGGTCAACGCCTGCGGCGATAAGCTGCTCGGTAAAGAAACGATGTCGCTCATAGATTTTTTCGGCGACCTCTCGGCCCACATCGGTAAGGTGGAGAAAATGATCCTCGTCCATTGTAAGAAAGCCGCCGTCTTTCAGAGTACTGACCGCTACGCATACACTTGGTTTTGACACTCCCATGAACCGGGCAACATCTACGGAACGTACCATGCCGGATTTCTTTTGGAGAACAAGTATAGCCTCCAGATAGTCCTCTCCGGACGCATGAAGTTTCATCTGAACCTCCTTTACTGAGCCAACTGCCAGCCGGTAACCTCCTGTCTGGCCGATACAAAGTCGGCATGCAGGGCCTTTTTCCGCATGAGTGCCGCGCTGGACGATATAAGTGTTGTCCAGCACAAGGATTTGGCGGCGTAGCGGACAGTTTTCAGCCTATGGGCGACTCTTTCTTTTCCTCCTTCATTCTGTGGACACCTCCTTCTTCATATCACTCAGGAAAAACTTTAGCAAGCGTTTTCGGCCATCGCTGTCCTCTATGGAATAACTTTCCTGAATTTGCCCGTTTTCTAAGTGAAGGACATAATTGCAGCAGCGTAGAATAAATTCCGGGTCATGGGTCACTACAAGCGCAGTTCTCCCGGTATCTGCCACTTGATTGACAACACTGGCAACCTGCCTCATGTGAAAAAGGTCAAGGCCGCTTGTTGGCTCATCGAATAAAATCAGAGGGCGCTCCGAAGCAATCGCAGAGGCAACTGCCACACGCTGCTTTTGGCCGCCGGACAGCCCCATCGGGTGGCAGTCCTCATAAGGCAGCAAGTCCATCTCCTTTAAGATTTCTCTTGCCCTTTGCTTATCCTCGGTTCCCATACTGAGCAAAATTTCATCCAGAACACTTTCGGTAAAAAGCTGATGGTTTACATCCTGCATAACCATATAGCAGAGTTTCAACCGTTCTTTCCTGGAATAAATCTTGCTCCGATCCTGCACTGTCCCCTTGAAGTGCTTTTCCAATCCGCAGAGGCCCCGGGCAAAGGTGGATTTTCCCGCACCGTTATGTCCGATAATGGCCGTGGCACTGCCGGATGGGAAAGTAGTTTCCGTTATATGCAAGGTTTCCGGCTCATGCTTATAGGCAAAGGACACATTCTTTATCGTCCAAACCGCCTCATTTATTCGCTGCGGCGGCTCTTCAACTTCTGAAAGCCCTGCAAGTTCAAGAGGCCGAAGCCCCATTTCCTCTCGCTGTTTTGCTGACAGGCGGCAAAACTCCTCCGCTGTATAATCACCTTCGATTTCTCCATCTTTCAAGTACAGGACACGGTCAAAGAGGCCGGACAGATAATACAACCGATGTTCAGAGATGATGATGGTCTTTCCCTGCGATTTCAAAGTAAAGAGAAGCTGTCGGAAATCAGCGATCGCGTATGCGTCAAGGTTGGATGATGGTTCATCAAGCACATAAACATCCGGGGAGGTAGCCGCTGCCGATCCGCAGGCGATTTTTTGCTTTTCACCGCCGGACAAAGAAAAAA
>OLGD01005041.1_pt1 | contig 10078 bp, 10 predicted proteins | sample 1605311 | NCBI WGS metagenome assembly OLGD01 (sample SAMEA3888917, study PRJEB22519) | human gut metagenome | biome: human gut; feature: human-associated habitat; material: faeces | place: Denmark | collected 2010 | reverse complement strand
TTTTGCGGCCTTCGGCCGCAAAACGCCGCCGCCCCCCCGCCCGGCCAACGGAAAAGGCGCCGGAACCTCTGTTCCAGCGCCACGGTTTGACACTATAAGCATACCCGCAAAAAAGGGCCGTTTCAACAGCGGGTTTCAGGCAGGTTTCAGGCGGAATAAAGCCGCCGGGCCTCCTGGACCAGGGCTTCCTCCAGCAGGCAGAGGTATACGTCCATGGGGTGCTCCTGCAGCCAGGCCCGAATGGTATCCACGGCGATCTCCAGGGCGGCCGGAAGGGGATAGCCGTAAATCCCGGCGGAGATCAGGGGAAAGGCGATGGAGCGGCAGCCGGCCTTTTGGGCGAGGGCAAGGCTGTTTGCATAGCAGCCGGCCAGCGCCCGGGCTTCCCCTTGGCCGCCGCCCCGCCATACGGGTCCGGGGGTATGGATCACATAGGCGGCGGGCAGGGCGAAGCCCGGCGTGATCGCCGCCTGGCCGGTGGGGCAGCCGCCGATGGCCCTACAAGCTGCCGCCAGCTCCGCATAGCCGGCCTTGGCGAAGATGGCCCCGCACACCCCGCCCCCGGGCAATAGGCCGGTATTGGCCGCGTTTACGATGGCGTCCACCTGCATGGTGGTAATATCCTGCTGTACAGCGTAAAAAGGCATGGTTCCTCCTTAAGCCTCCTTATCCAGCCGGCGATATAGGAGCCAGCCCCCCAGGCTCAGGACCAGGGTTGCGGCGAACACCGTCAGGGCAAACCAATAGTCCTTCAGGCCCAAGGCGTTTCCGCCGATGGTAGAGGTAACCACCGACGGGATGCGGGCGATGGTGCTGATTAATAACCAGGTACCCAAGGGCATGTCCGTAAGCCCGGCGCAATAGGTAAGGATATCCTTTGGCGTGCCGGGGATGAACATCAGGATAAAGGCCAAGGCATCTCGTTTTCTCCGATCCCGGAGCAGCTTGGAGGATAGGATCTTTTCCCGGGGGAAAAATACCTCCACCACCCGTATGCCCCAATTGCGCACAAACAGGAATACGGTCAAGCTACCCAGGAAAATACCGATCTGGCATAAAAGGGTGCCCTCCCAGAAGCCAAAGGCATAGCCTGCGGCGATCTCCAGGGGCTCCCCCGGGACGATGGCCACCACCACCTGAAAGAACATCATCCCCACAAAGGCGATCCGGCCCCAGATACCGTGTCCGTCCACCCAGGCGCGAAACCCGCCTGGGTCCTGGATGAACCGCAGCATGGGCCGCCCCACCGCCAGCAGCAAAAACACGCTCAACGCCACAAAGGCGGCGATGGACATCCCGCTCCAGAACCGTTTTTGTCGCTCGGTCAATTTTCCTTCCAGCCGTTTTGAATGTTTCATGCTCATGGGTATAGGGTACCCGAAAAATGTTGCCCGCCTATCAACGCCCGCTTAATTTTCCTTTAAAAATCCCCTTAGATTTTTATAATATGCCGTATGGCCTCCCCTGCGCATAAAAGCCCCGCCGCCCCGGGCACGAAGCTCACGGTGCCGGGAACGGCCCGGCGGCCGGGGGCTACGTCCTCCGGCTGGAAGGCGGGCTTTCTGGGCGGTTCCGGGGACCACACCACCCGCACCCCCTGGATGCCCCGCTTGCGCAGCTCCCGCCGCATGACCCGGGCCAGGGGGCAGCCGTCCGTCTGCTGGATGTCGCTCACCCGGAAGGCGCTGGGGTCCAGTTTATTTCCCGTGCCCATGCAGCTGATGATGGGGGTGTCCGCCCCTTTGGCCCGTTGGATCAGCAAAAGCTTGTCCGTCACCGAGTCGATGGCGTCGATCACATAGTCCCATTCCGCGAGGGGGAAGGCATCCGCCATCTCCTGGGAATACCGGCGCCTGCGGGCATCCACCTGGATGGCGGGGTCGATATCCCGTATCCGCTCCCAGGCCGCCTGCACCTTGGGCATACCGATGGTGGAATGCAGGGCGTACAGCTGCCGGTTCAGGTTGGAGGGGGCTACCAGGTCGTCGTCCACCAGCAAAAGCCGGCCTACCCCGGCCCGGGCCAAAGCCTCCGCCGCATAGGAGCCCACGCCCCCCAGGCCAAATACCGCCACGCCGGCCTGGCGCAGCCTTTCCACCCCCGCCGCGCCCACCAGCATGGCGGTGCGGCTTTCCTGTTCTCTCATTGCGGCCCTCCTTGGTGCGTTTCCGTTAGTATAGCATATTTGCCCCTGCTGTGCACCATGGGCCGGCAAATCCCCGGGCCATGGCAGTCTTGCCCGGCGCAGGTTTCCATGGTATGCTATCCGAAAAGACGGAAGAATCGGCTGGAGGTATAAATATGGAAAGAAGATATAAGGGCTTTGCCCTCATGCTGTTTAGCCTGATCCTGCTGCTGGGGTTTCAAAGCCTGGGCTGGGACCATATCCTGGACCTCTCCCTCACTTGGCAGCACCTGTTTTTGCTGATGGGAACGGTGGGTTTTGGCATGGCCTTCTTTGAACCGCCGAAAGCATAATCCTGCGAAAATAAAAAAACCGCCTGCCCGGTAGAGCCGGACAGGCGGCTTCAGCCTGTCGAAAAACCCTTGGGGGTTCGGGGGCCGCAGCCCCCGGAGGCTATAATCGGATTTGGCGGCGTGTACGGCAAATCCGCAAAAAGCCTTGCGTAGCAAGGGTTTCTCTGCATAGCTCCCTGGCCGCGCCGTAGGCGCAAGGGAGCTATGAAAACCTCGAAAAAGTGGCGCAAGCCACTTTTTCGACAGCCAAAAGCCGCCTGCCCGGTAGAGCCGGACAGGCGGCTTGCATATTGCGGGCGCCGAAAGGACCCGGCGCCCATTTGCTCCATTGGATTAGAACTTGGCGATGACCGCCCCCGCATAGGTGGCGTCGATGAATTCCCGAACGGTCTCGCTTTGGAGGGCGTCGATCAGGGCCTTGGTGGCGTCGGTCTCCTCATTGCCTTCCTTGACCACCAGCACGTTGGCGTAGGTCTCGGCAGCGATGGAATCCTTATCCTCTACCGCCAGGGCGTCGCTGACCTTCAGGCCGGCCTGGATGGCATAGTTGCCGTTGATGACCGCCAGATCCACGTCCTGGAGGGAGCGGGGCAGCTGGGCGGCTTCGATCTCCTGGATGTCCAGGTTCTTGGGGTTCTCCGCGATATCCAGCTTGGTGGCGGTGAAGGTAACGCCCTCGTTAAGCTTGATCAGGCCCTGGGCCTCCAGCAGCAGCAGGGCGCGGGCTTCGTTGGTGCCGTCGTTGGGGATGGCCACAGTCGCACCGTCCGCCAGCTCTTCCAGGCTGGTGGTCTTGCCCGCATAGATGCCGAAGGGCTCATAGTGGATAGCGGCCACCGCTACCAGATGGGTGCCGTTCTGGGCGTTGAAGTCGTCCAGATAGGGGCCATGCTGGAAATAGTTGGCGTCCAGATCCCCCTGTTCCAGGGCGGTGTTAGGCAACACATAGTCGGTGAACTCCACCACTTCCAGGTTGTAGCCCTGGGCGGCCAGCTCGTCCTTGACCGCGTTGAGGATCTCCGCATGGGGGGTGATGGACGCGCCCACCTTAATGGTGACCAGCTCCGCAGGAGCCTCCTCCTGGGCTTCCTCCTGGGCGGGGGCTTCGGCGGTCTCGGCGGGGGTTTCCGCGGCGGGTTCTTCCGCCGGGGTCTCGGCGGGCTGGCTGGCGCAGCCGATGACGCTCAGGGCCAAAACCAGAGCCAGGGCAATGATAAACAGCTTCTTCATGGTTATGTTCCTCCTAAAAATTTAATGGGATTCGATTGTATCGCAAACGCCGCAGGGGCGTTTGTATCCGATTCTTTAGCGCCGGCGCTTATCCGAGACCAGGGTCAGCTTATCGCCGGCCACCTGGAAGATCTGCACCAGGATCACCAGCAGCACCACAGCCACCCACATCACGTCCTCCTGGTAGCGGTAATAGCCGTAGTTGATGGCGATGGCCCCCAGGCCGCCGCCCCCCAAAGCGCCCGCCATGGCGGAATAGCTCAGGATGGTGGTGGTGACGATGGTAGCGCCGTTGAGCAGGGAAGGCAAGCTCTCCGGCAGCAGCACCCGGGTGATGATCTGCCAATTGGTGGCGCCCATGCTCTGGGCGGCTTCGATCACCCCGTGGTCCACCTCCTTGAGGGCGCCCTCCACCATGCGGCCCACATAGGGCGCCGCGGCGATGACCAGGGGCGGGATCACGGCGATGGAGCCGATGGTGGTCCCCACCAGCAGCCGGGTGAAGCCCAACACGCATACCAGCAGGATCAGGAAGGGCACGGAGCGGAACAGGTTTACAATCACGCTGAGCACCCGGTTCAGGCCCGGGCGGGGGCTGATGCCGTCCTGGCTGGTGACCACCAGCAGAATGCCCAGGGGCAGGCCCAAAACATAGCCGATCAGGGTGGAGGTCAGGGTCATCATCAGGGATTCCAGGATTCCCTTGGCCATCTCCTGTACCATAAGCGGATTAAACATGATACGCCTCCTCCAAATAATGCACCTGGTGCATTTCCAGGTATTTCTTCATCTTAGCGACCACCGCTTCGTTCTCCGGCAGCTGCACCAGGGTATAGCCCACCATCTTGCCCTCAATGGTCTTGGTATCCGCAAAGAGGATGTTTACAGCCGCGCCGCACTCCAGCACCATGTTGCCGATCACCGGGCTGGAGGCCTGGGTGCCGTCGAAGATGATCCGCAGGCAGCGTTCGCTCATCATCTCCTCCCCCAGGCGGCCGCTGGCGTAGAGCAAACGCCGGGCGATCTCCGTCTTGGGCCGCATGAAAATGTCCTCCACGCTGCCGATCTCCGCGATGCGGCTGTTGTCGATGATGGCCACCCGGTCGCAGATCTCCTCGATGACGCTCATCTCATGGGTGATCACCACGATGGTGATGCCGAATTTCTGGTTGATCTCCTTGAGCAGGTCCAATATGGAGCGGGTGGTGGTGGGGTCCAGGGCGCTGGTGGCCTCGTCGCACAGCAGCACCTTGGGGTTGGCCGCCAGGGCCCGGGCGATGGCTACCCGCTGCTTCTGGCCGCCGGAGAGCTGGGCTGGATAGGCCTTTTCCTTATCCTGCAGCTCCACCACCTCCAATAGCTCCCTGGCCCGCTTTACCGCCTGGGCCTTGGGCACCCCGGCGATCTCCAGGGGGAAGCAGATGTTTTGGATGGCGTTTTTCTGCATGAGCAGGTTGAATTGCTGGAAGATCATGCCCATGTTCCGCCGGGCTGTGAGCAATTCCCCGGGTTGGAGCTTTTCCAGGGCCTGGCCCGCGATGACCACGCTGCCGTCCGTGGGCTTTTCCAGGTAGTTCATGCACCGCACCAGGGTGCTTTTCCCCGCCCCAGACAGGCCGATGATGCCGAAAATTTCCCCTTCGTAAATGGTCAGGTCAATGCCGGAAAGGGCGGTGACCGCCGTGTCCCCCGATCCAAAGGTCTTATTCAGCCCCCGGATGGTAATGATCTCGTTTTTGCCTGAGGCAACCATGGATATGTTCTTCCTCCCCGCCAATGATGATGAACTATGCCGCATAAAAAGGGCCGTGAGCGTATGCCCACGGCCCTTGCATCAACGAAGCCTTATGCCAAGGTCCATGCACGCACACGCTCTCCATGCCCGAAGGACATGGAGCCGCACATCATCATAGCGCACATGGTCATGGAAACGCTGTTCATCCTGCCTGCTCCTTTCCTCCGTTCATCGGCCGTGCGATGCAAAGCCCTTATTGCTCTGCATGATATCATAATCTCCATAAAGCTGTCAACAAAAATCTTCCTGCAAAGGGACGGCATAACCGCCTTCGCCCCGAGCGGGCGCACAAAGGCGGCCGCGCCGCCCTTTTCCCCCGCCGGGGCGTCCCGTCGAGCGCTGTCGCGCCTTAGCCCTGGGCGCCCTTATATTTTTGCCGGGTGGCCATGCCGCCTCGGATATGGCGTTCCGCCTTATTGTGCTGCAGGATCTCCCCCACGGCCTTGGCCCGAAGGGGGTCCAGGCCCTTTAGCCGCTCCTGCATATCCTTATGCACCGTGCTTTTGCTGATCTGAAAGGCCCCTGCCGCCGCCCGCACCGTAGCCTGATGGTCGATGATATAGTCCGCCACCGCCAGCACCCGCTCTTCTATATAAGAATACATACCATACACCCCCGAACATGCTTTGTACAGCCTATGCCGCGTCCGGCCGGCATATGCCATCCCCTTGGGGGATTCCCGGGCGGAAGGGGCTGTACACCCCGGCGGAAAGCCTGTATACTAAACAGGAATCCAAGGAAAGGGGGGGCGCTTATGAAGCTGGACCGGGGGGAAGCCCTGCGCTATCTGGGGGCGGACGGCCGGACGGCCGACGCCCTGGCCCGCCGGGTGGAGGATGTGGCCCGGCGGCTGGAGGGGCGTTTGACCCCCAGGTATGTTTACCGGGTGTTCCCCCTGTCCTTTCAAGGGGGGACGCCCTGTTTGGCCCCGGTGGGGCTGACCCTCCCCGGCAGGCTGGCGAACGCCATGCTGTCCGGCTGCGCCCAGGCGGCCCTGTTGGCCTGCACCCTGGGGGCAGAATTCGACCGAGAGCTTCAGGGGCTACAAGCCCGGAACATGGCGGAGGCGGTGATCCTGGACGCCTGCGGCAGCGCCTATGTGGAGGCGGGCTGCCAACAGGCCCAGGCGGACATTTCCGCCCGGTTCCCCCAACTGTACCTTACCGACCGATTCAGCCCGGGTTACGGGGACCTGTCCCTTTCCCTGCAGCCGGCTCTATGTGCAATCTTAGATGTCCAACGGCGGCTGGGCCTGTATGTAACGGACAGCCTGCTGCTCAACCCCATGAAATCCGTTACCGCCATCCTGGGCCTTGCCCCCACGCCCCGCCCCACCCCCATCCGGGGCTGCGCCGTTTGCCCCAACCGGGGGGACTGCGCCTATCGAAAAGGAGGTTCCACCTGTGTCTAATCCATTTACAGACCGCGCCATACTCCTGCTGGACGGGGCCATGGGCACCATGCTCCAGGCCCAGGGCCTGCCCCCCGGCGCCCGGCCCGAGCTTTGGAACCTGGAAAACCCGGCGGCCGTTCAAAAGGTACACCAGGCCTATGTAGCGGCGGGCAGCCGGGTGCTCTACGCCAATACCTTCGGCGCCTACGCCCCCAAGCTGGCCAACACAGGCCACACGGTGGAGGAGGTGGTGGCCGCCGGCGTGGGCCTGGCCAAAGCGGCCTGCCAGGATGCTTCCGTCCAGGTGGCCCTGGACCTGGGGCCTTTGGGTGCCATGCTGGAGCCCCTGGGCGCCCTTTCCTTCGAGGAAGCCTATCGCCTTTTTGCCCAAGCGGTGCAGGCGGGCGTAAAGGCAGGGGCGGACCTGATCGTTATCGAAACCATGGGGGACCTTTATGAAGCCAAGGCCGCCCTGCTGGCCGCCAAAGAGAACGCCCGGCTGCCCGTGGCGGTGACCATGACCTTTGAGGAATCGGGCCGCACCTTTGCGGGCTGCTCCATCCCTTCCATGGCCCACACCCTGGAGGGCCTGGGGGCGGACGCCATCGGCTTGAACTGCTCCCTGGGCCCGGTGCAGCTGGCCCCCCTGATCCGGGAGCTTTGCAGCCACACCCGGCTGCCGGTGATCGCCAAGCCCAACGCCGGTATGCCCGATCCCCTTACCGGCGCTTACGATATGGGCCCTGCGGCCTTTGCCAAGGCCATGTTGCCCTGCCTGGAGGCGGGCGCCTCCATCTTGGGAGGCTGCTGCGGCACGGATCCCGCCTATATCCGCGCCCTGGCCCAAAGCACGGCGGGCAAGCTCCCCGCCCCCCGGCCGGTCCCTACGGATACCTGCTACCTTTGCACCCCCAGCGTCGCCCTCCCCCTGGACCGGGTGCGGGTGATCGGGGAGCGGATCAATCCCACCGGCAAAAAGCGGTTCCAGCAGGCCCTGCTGGAGGAGGATCTGGACTATGTCCTGGGGGTGGGCATCCAACAGGCGGACGCCGGGGCGGAGATCCTGGATGTGAACGTGGGCTTCCCCGGGGTGAATGAGGTGGAGATGCTCCCAAAGGTCGTGAAAAAATTACAGGGCGTCCTCTCCCTCCCCCTCCAGCTGGATTCCAGCGACCCCGCCGCCCTGGAAGCGGGGCTGCGGGTGTATAACGGCAAGCCGGCGATCAATTCCGTCAACGGGGACCCGGCCGTCCTCCGCCGCATCCTCCCCTTGGCCAAGCGCTACGGGGCGGCGGTGGTGGGCCTGACCCTGGATCAAGGGGGCCTGCCCCAGTCCGCCCAGGAGCGGCTGGCCCTGGCCCGGCGCATTCTGGAGGCGGCCCTGGCCCAGGGCATCCCCCGCCGGGACCTGTGGATGGACTGCCTAACCCTTACCATATCCGCCCAGCAGGACCAGGCCCGAGAGACCCTGGAGGCCATCCGGCAGGTCCGGGAGGAGCTGGGCCTGCAAACCACCCTGGGGATATCCAACATCTCCTTCGGCCTGCCCCAGCGCATCCAGGTGACCCGAAGCTTTCTCATCCAAGCCCTGGGCGCGGGGCTGACCCTGCCCATCCTCAATCCCAACCAGCCGGAATTGATGGACGCGGTGGCAGCCTGCCGGGCCATCAGCGGGGAGGACGCCGGCTGCCGGGACTACATCGCCCGCTTTGCCCAAGCCCCCCAAGAAGCCGCCCCCGCGGCTTCCGGGGCCATGACCCTGGAGGAGGCCATTCGCCGGGGCTTTCCTGGGGCGGCGGCCCGGCTGGCCCGGGAGGCCCTGCAGACCGAAGAGGGCCTAAGCCTGGTGGAGACCCGGCTGATCCCGGCCCTGGATCGGGTGGGGCTGGATTATGAGCAGGGGATCGCCTTCCTGCCCCAGCTCATGGGAGCGGCCCAGGCGGCCCAGGCGGTATTCCAGGAGGTGGCGGCCCAGCTGGAAAAGCAAGGGGGCGCGCCGGTGAAAAAGGGCCCGGTCATATTGGCCACCGTGCGGGGGGATATCCACGACATCGGCAAGAATATCGTCAAGACCCTGATGGAAAACTATGGCTTCCGGGTCATAGACCTGGGCCGGGACGTGCCGGTGGAAGCCGTTGTGGAGGCCGTCCGAAAGCATCAGGCGCCCCTGGTGGGGCTATCCGCCCTGATGACCACCACCCTGCCCGCCATGGAACAGACCATCGCCGCCCTCAAGGCCATGGAAACGCCCCCGGCGGTGCTGGTGGGGGGCGCGGTGGTGACGCCGGAGCACGCCCGCCGCATGGGGGCGGATTATTACGCCAAGGACGCCCGCCAGTCGGTGGAGATCGCCCGCAAGGTTCTGGGCTGAGGAGGCCCTACCCACATGAAGGACATTCGCGCATTGCTTGCCCAGGAGGCCCCCCTGGTGTTTGACGGGGCCACGGGCACCTATTTTGCCGCCAGGTACGGCGGTTCCTGCGAGCTGGCTAGCTTGGAGCAGCCGGAAAAGGTGCTGCAAATGCACCGAGCCTATCTGGACGCCGGCTGCCAGGCCGTCAAGACCAATACCTTCGCCCTAGGCGCCATCTACCAGGAGGGCGGCGAATCCCTGGCCCGCAAGGCAATCCTTGCGGGGTGTATGCTGGCCCGGGAGGCCGCCGCCCCTTATGGGGCCTATGTATTCGGGGACCTGGGGCCGGTGGCCGCTCTGGAGGACGCGGACCCGGCGGCGATCTACCTGGCCCAGGCCCAGCTCTTCCTCTCCCAGGGGATCACCCATTTCCTGCTGGAAACCCTGTCCTCCCACCAGGGGGTGGCGGATTTTGCCCGGCAGCTCAAGGCCCTGTGCCCTTCCGCCTTCCTGCTGGTGTCCTTTGGGGTGCAGCCGGACGGCTATACCCGGGAGGGCCTTTCCGCATCCCGGCTATTGGCCGGGATGCAGGCCTGCGAAGGGGTGGACGCCGTCGGCTTCAACTGCGTGTGCGGCCCCCAGCATATGCTCCGGCAGTTCCGGCGGCTGGACGCCAAAGGCGCCCTCCTCAGCGCCATGCCCAATGCCGGATATCCCACGGTGCTGGGCCGCCGGGTGGTATACCGGGGCCAGCCGGATTACTTTGCCCAGCAGGGCCTGGCCCTGGTCCGGGCGGGGGCTAAAATCATCGGGGGGTGCTGCGGCACCA
>OLGD01005039.1_pt1 | contig 10085 bp, 9 predicted proteins | sample 1605311 | NCBI WGS metagenome assembly OLGD01 (sample SAMEA3888917, study PRJEB22519) | human gut metagenome | biome: human gut; feature: human-associated habitat; material: faeces | place: Denmark | collected 2010 | reverse complement strand
AGGCTGTTCATGCTGAGAAGCTTGCATTCCTTTCTGATATTGAAGGTGTTTATAAAGACAAAGATGATCCCTCCAGTCTGATTTCTGAACTTCATGTAGATGAAGCACAGAAACTGATTGATGACGGTTATGTAGGCGGAGGTATGATTCCGAAGCTGAAAAACTGTATTGATGCCATTGAAGAAGGCGTTAACAGAGTCCATATCCTTGACGGAAGAATTCCTCACAGCTTACTGCTGGAGATCTTTACAAACAAAGGTATTGGTACTGCGATTCTGAGAGAAGACGGGGAGAAATATTACAATGAACATGAATGAACAGATGAAGGAATCCGAAGAGAGTATCCTTCACACCTATAATCGTTTTCCTGTTGTTTTTGAAAAGGGACAGGGATGTTATTTATATGATTCCGAGGGAAAGGAATATCTGGGTTTTGCAGCGGAACTGAAGGGCATCAAAAAGAAGGCTGAGCGCAAAGAACAGGTGCTGAAAGCTGCCCGCCGCACCGGGCTGGAAGATGTGCTGCCCCGGCTCATCCGCAGCCTGTCCAAGGGTTATCGCCAGCGCGTGGGCATTGCGCAGGCGCTGCTGGGCAGCCCGAAGCTCATCATTCTGGATGAGCCCACCGTTGGCCTGGACCCGGCGCAGGTCATCGGCATCCGCAAACTGATCCAGGAACTGGGCCGGACCCACACGGTCATCCTGTCCAGCCACATCCTCAGCGAAGTGCAGGCCGTGTGCAGCCAGGTGCTGATCCTTTCCAAGGGCCGTCTGGTGGCTGTGGGTGCCCCGGATGCGCTGGGGGACAGCTTCGACACCGGCAGCTGCCTGCGGGTCACGGTGCTGGGTGACGGCAAGGCGGTGCTGCGGGCCGTGGGTGCTGTGCCGGGCATCTGCAAGGCAGAGATCGTGAGCGAAAGCGATGGCCAGGTGACCTTCACGGCCGAGAGCAGGGATTCGACCGACCACCGCGCCGCTGTGTCCCGCGCCCTCACGCAGGCGGGCTGCACGGTGCTGGAGCTGACGGCCGAGAGCCGCTCGCTGGAGGACGTGTTCCTTGCCCTGACCGAGCGCGGCCCCGCCCAGACGACAGAAGGGGAGGAAGAAGACGAATGATCGCGGTTTTCAAACGTGAGGTCCGCAGCTGCTTCCACGGCATGATCGGTTTTGTGCTCACAGCCTTCATGCTGGCGGCTGCGGCCATCTATTTTGTGGCACTGAACCTGGGCTACGGCCTGACGGACTTTGGCTATTATACGCTGTACCGAACCATCTTTGTGCTGCTTTTGTATATCCCGGTGCTGACGATGCGCTCCTTTGCTGAGGAGCGCCGCACCCGCACCGATCAGCTTCTGCTCACGAGTCCGGTGTCCGTGTGGGGCATCGTGCTGGGCAAATTCTTTGCGCTGTGCGTCATCTTTGCGCTGCCCTGCATCGCAGACGCCGTCATGATCCTTGTGTTGGCGGCGCTGGGTGCCACCGGCACAGCGACGCTGGCAAACTTTGCAGCGCTGCTGTGCTATTACCTTATGGGCTGCGCGGCCATCGCCATCGGCGTATTCCTGTCCAGCCTGACCGAGAACCAGATCATTGCAGCCGTGGCAGGCATTGCCGCCCTGCTGGTGGCCTACATGATGCCCAGCCTGCGCAACCTGTTCACGACGGGCAGCGCCGTGGCGCTGGCGCTGTTCACGGTCATTGCGGCTGTGCTCAGCGTGGCGGCCGGGCTGCGCACCCGCAGCTTCACGCTGGGGTGCCTGCTGTTCGCGGGCTGCTGCGTGGCGCTGACAGCACTGTTCCTGCTGCAGAGCAGCTGGCTGACCGAGGCCTTCAGCGTCGTACTCAGCGGGCTGTGCCTGTTCAGTCCCTTTGAGGAATTCGTCAACAGCAGTTTTTCCATCCCGACGCTGGTCTACTATCTGACCGTTACGGTTCTGTTCCTGTTCTTCACGGCACAGGGGCTGGAAAAGCGCCGCTGGAACTGAGAGGAGGGAACCAACATGAAAAAGTTTAAGCTGACTTCCTCTGCAAACGGCAAGGTGTTCCGCAGCGGCGTGTACTCCACGGCCATTCTGGCAGCGGCCATCGTGCTGGCGGTACTGCTGAACCTGCTGGTGGGTGCACTGCCGAAAAAATATACCGAGTTCGATCTTTCCGAAGCCAAGATGTATACTCTCGGCGACAGCTCCAAAAAGCTGGTGCAGAGCCTTGACCAGGACGTGACGGTCTACTATCTGTGCGAGACCGGCAGCGAGGACGCCATCCTCACCAAGCTGCTGGACCACTACGCCGACGAGAGCAGCCACTTCCGCTGGGAGCAGAAGGACCCGGCCATCTACCCGACCTTTGCGGCCCAGTATGGTGCATCCGATGTCTCCACCGGCAGCCTGATCGTGGTGAGCGGAGAGAACAACGTGGTGCTGGACGCTGCCGACCTCTACGAATATGACTACTCCGATTACTACACCACCGGTTCTGCCAACGTGACTTTCGGCGGCGAAAAGCAGATCACCTCGGCCATCTACAAGCTGACGGCAGCCGAGGAGACCCACGCCTACTACACCACGAACCACGGCGAACAGGCGCTGACTTCCTCGCTGACCGAAGCGCTGGAAGCCCAGAACATCACGGCCCAGCCGCTGGACCTGCTCACCAGCACCATCCCCGACGACTGCGACCTGCTCATCATCAATGATCCCACCTCGGATTTTGCCTCTGACGGCCTGGTGGATGAGATCTCCCAGCTGCAGACCTACCTAGAGAACGGCGGCAGGGTGCTGCTCACCACAAACGGCTACGACGAGACGCCGAATCTGGACGCCGTTATGGCGCAGTTCGGCCTTGCCCGGGAAGCGGGCCTTGTGGTGGAAGGCGACAGCAGCCATGCCCTGTATGGCTACCCGTACTCGCTGTTCCCGGACTACGGCACCACCGACGAAAGCACCGCGCTGGACGGCGTGAACCGCAGTACCCATGTGATGCTGTCGGTGGCGCAGGGCATCACCGTTACCGAGACCGACGGTGTGACGGCCGAATCCCTGCTGAACACCTCGGAGGACGCTTACAGCAAGCTGAATTTCGACACCAGTTCCACCACCGCAAAAGAGGACGGCGACACCGACGGCCCCTTCTCGCTGGCAGTGTGGGCCCGCAATGAAACCACCGGTGCCGAGGTAATCTGGATCGGCTGCCCCAACATGGACAACGAACAGCTGTATCAATCCATCCCGGGCAACCTGACCTTCCTGCAGGGCTGCGCGGCTTCCATGGTGGGACAGGATATCCTCATCGACACCAAGGCGCTGGAGGCTTCGCCCATCACCATTTCGGCTTCCACCGCCACGACGCTGGGCCTGGTGTTCGTCTTTGTGCTGCCCGCGGCAGTGCTCATTGCGGGCGCCGTGGTGGTGCTGCTGCGCCGCCGCAAGTAAGGAGGCGGCCGCATGAAAACAAAACAGCGCACCCTTGCCGTTCTTCTGCTGCTGGTGCTTCTCCTCGGCGGGCTGCTATGGCTCGTCACCCGCAGCAATGCTGCGGAAGATGCCGCGTCCAGCGCCGCCGCAGAAGGCACCATCCCGCTTTCCAGCTTTGCCATCGGGGACCTGGAACAGCTGCAGTACACCTACAGCGGTGAGACCATCACCCTGAACTACGACTCCGGCAGCTGGACGCTGGCCGACGACCCGGACTATCATCTGGACGCTTCTACCTGCAGTACCATGGCGACGGCACTTTCTTCCCTGAACGCCAAACGACAGCTCACGGCTGAGACTGGCGAGGACTACGGCCTGACTGCCCCGGCCGTTACCGTGACGGTTACCGCAAACGGCCAGACCAGCACGTTTGCGTTTGGCACTGAGAACCCGGTCACCGGGGACATGTATGTGCAAAAGGAAGGTGACGACGCCATCTACACCGTGTCCGGCAACAAGGCCGCCTGTTTTGAGCTGACCAAAGCCGACCTGTTCGGGGCCTTCAACCCGGCGGGGCTGACCGCCTCGGCACTGGAAAGTGTCTCCATTACCACGAACAGCGGCATCCTCTCGCTGAACGCCGTCTCGGAGCCGGTGGAAACGGAAAGCAGTTCGGAAGATGCTTCTTCCGAAAGCTCTGCGGACTCGGCAGAATACCAGACTGTCTGGCGTCTTGCGGATGAGCCGGATGCCGCACTGGACGAGACAAAAGTGCAGAGCATCCTCTCAGCCCTCAGCAGCTATGTCTCGGCACAGGTGACGGATGCGGACCCGTCTGCCTACGGCTTTGATGCACCGCTTGCCACCGTGCAGGCCGCCACCGCCGACGGCACCGTGACCCTGCGCTATGCCAGCAATGCCGACGGCTGCTGGCTGATGACAGAAGGGGACAGCTCCGTGTATGCCGTGGACCTCAGCACCGTGCAGGCCCTTCTGACAACGGCCGACCAGCTCAAAACGGAATAAAATGCCAACATGCGCCGCATGCGGAAAGCCCGCTGCGGCGCATGTTTTTTTGTTGCTTTGCGTAAAGTTTCGGCAAACATCGGCAGAGTGATTGACATTTCAGCAAAGATTGATTAAGATAGACGAGACAGGGCAGAATAACTGCGCAATATTTTACGGTCGTCATGGATGTTGTGCGGGGCTGGGTCACCCTGATGCGGGAGAAGGATGGGGCAAAGACCCTGTCTTTTTTCGTATCTGAGTTACAAGGAGGATATAGTAAAAAATGGACAACTCGGTGATCGTTTCACTGCGGGATATCGTAGTGGAATTTGATGGTCAGCGCATTCTGGATGGGCTGACCCTTGACATCCATGACAAAGAGTTTGTGACGCTGCTGGGTTCCTCCGGCTGCGGCAAAACCACCACCCTGCGCCTGATCGCAGGTTTTCTGGAGCCGAACTCCGGCAAGGTGCTGCTGAAAGGCGAAGACATCACCGGCGTGCCTCCCTACAAGCGCCCGGTGAATACTGTCTTCCAGAAGTACGCACTGTTCCCGCACCTGAACGTGTTCGAGAACGTGGCCTTCGGCCTGCGCCTGAAGAAGATGGACGAAGAAACCATCCGCCGCAAGGTGCGTGACATGCTGGAAGTCGTGGGCCTGAAGGGGTTCGAGCGCCGCAGCATCAGCCAGATGTCCGGCGGCCAGCAGCAGCGCGTGGCCATCGCCCGCAGTCTGGTCAACGAGCCGGAGATCCTGTTGCTGGATGAGCCCCTGGGTGCTTTGGACCTGAAGCTGCGCAAGGAGATGCAGCTGGAGCTCAAACGTCTGCAGCGCGAGATGAACATCACCTTTATCTATGTCACCCACGATCAGGAAGAAGCCCTGACCATGTCCGACACGGTCGTGGTCATGAACGGCGGCAAGGTGCAGCAGATCGGCACGCCCGAGGACATCTACAACGAGCCGAAGAATGCCTTCGTGGCCGACTTCATCGGCGATTCCAACATCGTGGACGGCGTGATGCACAAGGACTTCCTGGTGTCCTTCTCCGGTGTGGACTTTCCCTGTGTGGACCGCGGCTTTGCCCGCGAGCAGAGCGTGCAGGTCGTTGTGCGTCCCGAGGACATCGAGGTGGTCTCTCCGGTGGAGGGCCAGCTGGTTGGTGTCGTGAACGATGTCATTTTCAAGGGTGTCCACTTCGAGATGCATGTGGACTGCGAGGGCCGCGAGTGGCTCATCCACTCCACCCGCGCCTGCACGCCCGGTGAGACCATTGGTATGCGCATCGGCCCCAACGAGATCCATATCATGGCGCGTTCGGAGGGGTGAGCCGCGATGATGAAGATTTATGATAAGAAGCTGGCCTATCCCTACTTTGTATGGATGGTGCTGTTCACGGTGGTGCCGCTCATCATCGTGGTGTACTATGCCTTCACCGATGGCAACGGTGCCTTCACGCTGGATAACCTCACCTCCATCAGCGGCTACGGCTCGGTGTTTGCCCGCAGTCTGCTGCTGGCCCTCATTGCCACGGTCATCTGTCTGGTCATCGCGTTCCCGGTGGGTTATTTCCTCTCCCGTCTGCGGGTGAACAAGCAGCACATCATGCTCATGCTGGTCATGCTGCCCATGTGGATGAACTTTCTGCTGCGCACTTATGCCTGGATGGGCCTGCTCAGCATCAATGGCCCGGTGAACGCCGTGCTGGGCTTCTTTGGTCTCGGACCCTATTCCATGCTGAACACCTCCGGCGCGGTGGTGCTGGGCATGGTGTACAACTATGTGCCCTATATGATCCTGCCGCTCTACACTAGCATGACCAAGATCGACCAGAGCCTTGTGGAAGCGGCGCAGGATCTGGGCGCTTCCACCACCAAGACCCTTGTCCGGGTGCTCATCCCCATGAGCGTGCCCGGCATCAGCACCGGCATCACGATGGTGTTCGTCCCGGCGGTGTCCACCTTCGTCATCAGCCGTATGCTGGGCGGCGGCTCCAACCTGCTCATCGGCGACCTGATCGAGATGCAGTTCCTGGGCAACAGCTACAACCTGAACGTGGGTTCCGCCATGAGCCTTGTGCTGATGATCATCGTGCTGCTGTGCATGAGCTTCACGTCCAGCTTTGATGAAGATGAAATGGAGGGCGTGTCCTGATGAAAACCAAACATCTGCGCCTGATGCAGCGCGTCTACATCATCCTGTTCTTCTGCTTCATGTACCTGCCCATTGCGTATATGATCGTGTTCAGCTTCAACCAGTCCAAGGGTTACTCGCTGTTCACCGGCTTCACCCTCAAGTGGTATTCCAGCCTGCTGCACAATTCCTCCATCCTGAGTGCGCTGCGCGTCTCGCTGGAAGTGGCCCTGCTGTCGGCGGTCGTCGCCACGGTGCTGGGCACGGCGGCATCTCTGGGCATCGCGTCCATGGGCCGCAAGAGCCGCCTTGTGGTCACCAATATCACCTATATCCCGGTGGTCAACCCGGAGATCATCACCGGCATTTCGCTCATGCTGCTGTTCGTGGCTTACCAGCGCTTTGCCGATGGCGTTTCCTGGCTGCCGGACACCATCATAGGCTTTCCGACGCTGCTCATTGCGCACATCGCGTTCAATGTGCCTTACGTTATTTTTAACGTCAGCCCCAAGCTCAAGCAGCTGGATATCAAGCTGTATGAGGCAGCGCTCGACCTGGGCTGCGACCCGAAGCAGGCATTCTTCAAGGTCATCCTGCCGGAGATCAGCCCGGCCATCCTGTCGGCGTTCCTGATCTGCCTGACCTATTCCATCGACGATTTCATGATCTCCTATTTCAACTGCGGTACCGTGGAGACCCTGCCCATCGCCATCTACTCCATGACCCGCAAGAAGGTCAGTCCGGAGATCTATGCTCTGTCCACCATCATGTTCGTGGTGATCCTGTGCATCATCCTGATCTCCAATGCGATGGAGAGCCGCAATTACCGCCGCGACCAGAAGGCACTGAGAGGGGAGGGCGTGTGATGAAACGTTTTGCTGTTTTGCTGCTCACGCTGGCTCTGGCGGTGTGCTGCGCCTTGCCTGCATTCGCAGCCGGGACCATTGAGGTCAACGAAGATATCTCGGTGTCAGCTGATTATGACTGGACCCGCTTCAAGGGCCAGAATATCACCCTGAACGTCTACAACTGGGGCGAGTATATCTCCAACGGTTCGGACGACAGCGTGGATGTGGTGGCTGCCTTTGAGCAGCTCACGGGCATCAAGGTGAATTACACCACCTTCGATTCCAACGAGTCCATGTATGCCAAGCTCAAATCCGGTGCGGCCGACTATGATGTGGTCATCCCGTCGGATTACATGGTGGCAAAGATGATCAGCGAAGGAATGCTCATGCCCCTGAACTACGACAACATCCCCAATGCCCAGAAGATCGACGAGGAATACCGCAACGCGGACTATGACCCGGAAAATGCCTACACGGTGCCGTACACCCTGTGCACCACCGGCATCATCTACAACACCAAAATGGTGGACAAAGCGCCCACCAGCTGGGCCGACCTGTGGGATGAACAGTATGCGGACAACATCCTGATGTTCAACAACAGCCGCGACGCCTACGCCATTGCTGCGTTCAAGAGCGGCCACGACATCAACCCCCAGTCTGCTGAGGAAGTGGACGAAGTGGTGGAGGAGCTCAAAGCGCAGAAACCGCTGGTGCAGGCCTACGTCATGGACGAGATCTTTGATAAGATGATCGGCGGCGAGGCAGCCGTCGGCGTGTACTACTCCGGCGACGCCATCACCATGATCGACGATAACCCCGATCTGGCCTGGGTCTTCCCGGAGGAAGGCAGTGTGCTTTCGGTGGACTGCATGACCATCCCGGCCACCAGTGAGCACGAGGAAGCCGCCGAGATGTTCATCAACTTCATGTGCGAGACGGACGTCGGCAAGGCGAACATTGAGTACATCGGCTACACCACCCCCATGCACGATGTGTGGGAAGTGCTGGATGAAGACCTGAAGTACAGCGAGATCGCCTATCCTTCGGAAGAAGATGCGGCCAAAGAGAAGATCTTCACCGCACTGAGCGACGATGTGAACAGCGAACTGGACGTGAAGTGGAGCGAGATGAAAAGCTACGACGAGGGCGGCAGCAGCTATCTGTTCCTGATGCTTCTGCTGGCCATGCTGGCGCTGGCCTGCTTCAACATCTGGCGCAAGGTGCGCAAGCGCAACCGCAACCAGTATTAAATGCAACGGAGGCTGCTGCACAGAACAAGGTGCAACAGTCTCTTTTTATCGAAAGGAAACATCATGGAACAGTTTTTTTACACCGAGACCATGACCGTCATGAATGCGGACGCCGATTTCCGCAGCCTGCTCAAGCCCAGCGCCCTGCTGCGCTATGTGGAGCAGGTGTCGGCAGATCATGCCCGGACCTTTGGCATGACCGACCAGTTCTTCAAGGACCACGGCGTAGCCTTTCTGGTGGGCAAACAGGCGCTCAAGTTTGACCGCGTGCCCCAGCGTGCGGAGAAGCTCACCCTGCTCACCCGGGCCGAAGCCAGCAGGCGCGGCTCTGTCAAGCGCATCACCACCGTGACCGACGCCGAAGGCAAACAGGTGGCCATGGTGGACTGCCGCTGGATCGTGGTCAGCCTTGCCGAGAACCGCATCCTGCGGGAGCCGGGCTGGACGGTGGACGGCTTCTGGAACGAAACGGTGGAAGGCGAGCTGCCCCTGCAGCTGCACAAGTGCCGCGAAGGGCTCACCAGCGCAGGGGAGTGGACGGTGCGCTACTCCCAGTGTGACCTGAACGGCCATTTGAACAACGCCTTTTACCTCGATCTCGTCTGCGATGCGCTGCCGCTGGACGTGGTGCGCAAAGGCCCGGTGACCTTTGCCTCCATCAACTACCATCGCGAGGTGCCGATGGGTGAAACGGTGGAAGTATTCTATGCACCCGCGGCAGAGGGCTGGTACATCATCGGTAAGCATAACGGCCAGACCAGCTTTGAATCTTATCTGGAACTGGGTGAGTAAAAGATGCCTGCCGATGCTTGTCCACAAAAAGTTCAAAAATTATTACAAAGAAATTACAAAAAAGCTATTGCAAAACGATTCCAAAAGAGTTACAATATGGTTACAGCAAGGGCAAGCGGCCCTGCTGAGTGTGAAATCTTTTTCTTCTTGTTTTTAGGGATATCGGGCACGGGGTTCTCCTCCTCCGACTGTTCTCCTTCACAGTTCGTGATCCTGCGTGCCGCACAGGCGGTATCCCGCTTCGTGTGCAAAAAAGCTCGTCCTTTCCGGGACGAGCTTTTTTGCATCTTCTGCCGCCCGGAAAAGGCGAAAAATCGGCTTCCCATGCGGAAAAGTATGACCTTGCGCAATTTTGCTGGGCATTTTGCCTGTTTTTCTGCAAAGGACATTTACAAAGTTTGGCGGGGCGGGGGTTTGTATTCCGGCGGGCTTTGTGGTACAGTATATACAATCAATTTATAAGTGACAAACATGAATCCGATTGATGTTGATGCGTTAAGAGAAAAGGAGTTTGAACATGGCTTATTTCTATGAAGAACCTTCCCGCACTTTCGGTGAATACCTGCTGGTCCCCGGCTATTCCTCCGCTGAGAACGTGCCCACTGCCGTCAGCCTGAAGACCCCGCTGGTCAAGTACCGC
>OLGD01005026.1_pt1 | contig 10107 bp, 10 predicted proteins | sample 1605311 | NCBI WGS metagenome assembly OLGD01 (sample SAMEA3888917, study PRJEB22519) | human gut metagenome | biome: human gut; feature: human-associated habitat; material: faeces | place: Denmark | collected 2010 | reverse complement strand
TAATTAAATTATTAACACTATCTAACACTTCACTATCACTAACATAATTCTTAACAACTAATTTAGGTACATTAAGCCATAAAACTTGTTTAGTAGGATATATTATTTTACTATTATTCTTTTTATAAACCAAATCATTAACTATTAAATCAATAATATTTATTCCACTAGGATATAAATAATATGAACTTCTTCCCTGTCTATAATTTATTTCAAAAGAATAATATTCATTATCTTCTACATTATATTTAAAATCAAAATTAGAAAACCCTTTATAATTAATACTCTCTAAAAAATATTTTACTTTATCAAATAAAGGATAATATCCTTTTTCACTTATAATTGCAGCATAATTTCCCATTAATTTAGGATGATACTCTTCTAATATAGGTCTTGCTAAACTCATCATTTGTACCTTACCATACATATTAGAATAACAATTAATTACCACATTATTAGAGTCATCACCTTTAATAAATTCTTGTATTATTAATTTATCTTTATAATCAGACTTATTAATATCATTAATAGTACTAATTAATTCTTCTTCACTATTTAATATATATACTTTTTTCTTATTAGGAAAAGAAGCATGTAAATAATTACTACTATTAGAATTATTTGGTTTTAATACTATAGGATAACTAAAATTTATCTTTTTATAACAAGTACTTCTTTCTTTATAATCAACTACTATTGTTTTAGGATATTTAATATTATATTTATCACATAACTTATAATACTTATCTTTAGTAATAAAACTATCTAATAACCTTTTATTTATCCATTTATTAGAATATATTCCTTCTAATAAATCTTTATTTTTAATAACATATTCCATATAAGAATCACTACAAGGAATTAATATAACATATTTATATTCTTTTTTATAAAAAGAACCTTCCACTAATAAATTATTAATACAAACTTCTTCCAAATCAAAATTATCAATTATTTTAATATCAAGTATATTTGAGTACTTTGTTGGAAATAATATTCTACTACAAAGTAATAAAGGTTTTACTTTATATTTATCATATATTATTCTACTAACACCATAAGCATTTTCATCACTTCCCATAATAATAAACTTAATATTCACTTATTTTCCCCCAAACGTAACATTTTTTCAAAAAAACTATTGCATTTTATTAAAAAGTATTGTATACTTAACTTGTCAGTTGAAAGTGACTCCGTAGCTCAGCTGGATAGAGCAACGGCCTTCTAAGCCGTCGGTCGGACGTTCGAATCGTCTCGGAGTCGCCACTAAGAATGTTAACTCTAGATAATCTAGAGTTTTTTTTTTAACTAAAATTCCGTTACTTCTTTATCATCTACATAAAATATAACTTTACTAACACTATAATTCTCTTTAACACTTTTTCCAATAGTATACACCACTTCTTCTAAAATATTCTTATCATACATAGAATCAAATATCTTATCATTAAAAGTTAACTTCATAACTTCCTCTTCAACCTTATAATCTTCTAAAGTAGCCTTACTACTTAAATAACTTCCTAAATTACTTTGATATAACAAACTGCTTTTAAGTTCATTAACAATAATACTAATCTTCTCACTATTATCATTATTTATCTTAGTTACAGGAACATAATAAGTATCTCCTTCATCTTCTCCCACATAATATATAGTAGTCTTAGTTAAGTCATATAAACTATTAATATCATACTCCTTATTAATACCATAACTTCTATCAAACTTATTTGGAAGTAATTTATTAGAATTAGGTAATCTCTCTAGAATACTACCTTCTACTTTAATAATGACCTCAGTTATTTCACTTTCACTAGTTAAAGTATATACAACTGCTTCAATTAACTTTTCTTCTAAAGATGCACTTATACTTAAAAACTCTTTAGAAAAATCTATAGTACACAAATTATCTTTAACATTCAAACTTATTACTTTAGTATTAACTGGTATAATAGGTTTAAAATTACTCTTACTAACATTCTTCTTAGTAATACTATCTATTTTAGACTTTAATTTATTCTCCAAACTATCTCCTTCAATAACTACACTAACTTCACTAAGATAATTATTCTTATCTAACAAAAATACATCACTAAACTTACTTTCATCTATATAAGTAATATTCTTTTCTACTTTAGGAGTTTTAACAGGAAACAAATAAAGAATCCCTATTAAAAATATAGCAGTAGTAGTAACCATAATCTTCCTAATACCCATTCTCTTTAACATATCATTACTCCCTTCCCTAAATTATATTATCCAAAAAGAAAAAAATGACATTTAGTCATTAATTTCAAATAAATTAAGTTTTAATAATTCAATTACCGCACTAGTTCTGGAAGTAACTTCTAATTTCTGCATAACATTAGAAATATGATTTCTAACAGTCTTTTCACTTATACCTAACTCATTAGATATTTCTTTAGTTGTATAATTTTTAACTAATAATGAAAACACTTCCATTTCTCTTGTGGTTAAAATTTCTTTACTCATAGACACCACCTTTATATACTATAGTATATTATGAGTAAAATAATTTTTTGTTATTCAAAAGTTACAGTAATATATTTTTTGCTATCAAACTCTTTTTGTACACATCTCATTATATTATTAGCCAAAACTGCATCATGTTCTTTAGAATTAATCACTACTTTAATACTATCATTATTTATTTCAATATAACTCTTTATACCAAATTCACTCTCTAACTTACTTTCAAGTTCACTTTCTTTAGTAACATTTAAGTTAAGCATCTTTAATTCTTCAAAAGCAGCATTCTTCTCTTCAGGAGTAGCACTTCCATTAGTAAGTATTGTCTCTAATTTTTCAGTTTCTAATTGAACCTTTTCATCTCTGTTAGCCCTCATAGCAATTAATGTATCTCCTTCACTTACACTAACATTAACTTCCTTTTCCACTTCATCACTAGTTATTTTACCCTTTAACAAATCATTAGGCATAGTAACATAATAAACCCCTAGAACAAGTACTAAAGAAAATAGTGTTAAAAACCACATACTTTGTTTATTAATCATCTTACCCCTCCTACATTAAAACTATGATTTATAATAAAAAAAAGAACATATTTCTATGCTCTACTTGAATATTTTCCATCACTTGTAGTAATAATAATTTCTTCTCCAGCTTCAATAAATAAAGGTACTTTAACAGTATAACCAGTTTCAAGTACTGCATCTTTTTGTGCACCACTTGTAGTATTACCTTTAACAGCCATTTCAGTTTCAACAACTTTATAACTAATCTTATCAGGGAAAGTTACTCCAACTATTTCACCATTATAATCCATTACATTAACAACTAACCCTTCTTTTAAAAACTTAGCATTATCTCCAAGTTTACTCTTATTTATTTCGATTTGATCATAAGTATTATTATCCATAAATACATATGAATCCCCTTGACTATATAAATAACTTAAATCATTTTTAACTACATTAGCCTTCTCTAACTTAATACCAGCATTGAAAGTAATTTCTTGAGTAGTTTGAGTTCTTAAATTCTTTAACTTAGTCTTAACAAATGCACTACCTTTTCCAGGCTTTACATGTTGAAACTCAACTACTTGATATATATTACCTTCATAACTAATAGTCATTCCATTCTTAATATCATTTACATTAAACATAATTAATCAGCCTTTCTTTCTTTATGTGAAGTTGTTTTATTACATCTAGGACAAAACTTCTTAATTTCAAGTTTTCCTTCAGTATTCTTTTTATTTTTACTAGTTAGATAGTTAATTTCTTTACAAGCAGTACATTGTAAAGCAATTCCACCTCTATTTTCCTTCTTTGCCATGTTTCTTCCTCCTTTTAACATTAAAATTATAACAAATATTTACCTAGTTTACAAGTATTAGCACTTACTTATCTGTACTAAATCTACTTCTACAGGTGTCTCTTGTCCAAATAAATCAATTAAAACATTAAGTTTCTCATTTTCTAAATCAATATTTTGAACTTTACCATACATTCCATTGAATGGCCCATCAATAATTTTAACAGAATCACCTTCTTTTAAATCAGTTTCAATATCTAATCTACTAATTCCCTCATTAGCAAGTATTCTATCAATTTCTTGAGGGGATAATGGAATAGGTTTAGCACCTTTACCACTTGAACCAATAAACCCAGTAACACCAGGTGTATTTCTTACTGCATACCAAGCTTCATCACTCATAATCATTTCAACAAGAACATATCCTGGAAACATTAATTTACTCTTTTCTTTCTTTACTCCATCCTTAATCTCAACTTCTTTAGTTTCAGGAATAACTACTCTAAAAATATTATTCTCCATTCCCATAGAATCTTTTCTCATTAAAAGATTTTCTTTTACCTTATTCTCATGTCCAGAATAAGTATTAACTACATACCATAACTTTTGATTTTCCATATTAGCCCACGATTCCTTTCAAGAATGTAAAAATTACATCAAGTAAATAGAAGTATAAACCAAAGAAAACCATCAAAACAAGTACCATAGTTGAATATTTGAGTGTATCTTTTCCACTTGGCCATTTGACCATTTTACTTTCTTTCTTTACTCCTTTAAAAAATGCTTTAATTTTTTTCATAAGTACCTCCATAAAAAAAACACTTACGTGTTCAGTAACTTAAATATACTACAAAATCACTAGAATTGCAAGTGTTTTTTATTAATTTACATAGTTGGTAATAATAACTACATCAACAGTACCCCTTTTTCTTTCGAACTATACTTAACAAGTTCATCAATTACACTTCTCTTGCCACCATCCCATTTAACGAAAGGTTTACCTTTAATCAAAAAATTCATCCCTATAACTATATCATAAACAAATAATTATTTAAATAAAAAAAGTTCAAGTAAATCATACACGTTTATAGAAAGAAGTGATTCACTTGAACAATTAAATTATAATATAAAAAAATACTTTTTTCAAGTACTTTTTTTAAGATTTAAAAAAAGAAGAATTAATTTTCTTCCTTCTTAGTTTCTTTATTACCCATTAAAACTTCTTTTCTTGAAAGATTTAGTTTACCACGTTTATCAAATCCAGTTGCTTTTACCACGATTTCGTTTCCAACTTTAACTACATCGCTAGGTTTCTCAACACGTTTTACATCAAGTTGACTTACGTGTACAAGTCCTTCACAACCAGGCCATAATTCTACAAAGCATCCAAAGTCTTCAATTGTCTTAACTTTACCTGTATAAACTTTACCAATTTCAACTTCTCTTACTACTTCTTCTATCATAGCAAGTGCTTTATCAATTATTGCATAGTCTGTATGGTATGCTATTACTCTTCCATCATCTTCTATATCAATTTTAACAGCGTCTTTATCATTAACTGTATTAACTCCAGAACTTTCTAGTATAATCTTAGTAATCATTTCTCCACCACGACCAATTACATCTTTAATCTTATCTGGATTAATTTGCATTGTCTTAATCTTTGGTGCATAAGGACTTAATTCTTTTCTAGGTTCTGATATTTCTTTTTCCATAACGTCTAGTATTTCCATTCTAGCAATTTTTGCTTGTGCTAAAGCTTCTCTGAATATATTTTCTGTAATACCTTTAATTTTGATATCCATTTGAAGTGCAGTTATACCTTTTCTAGTACCAGCTACCTTAAAGTCCATATCTCCCATATGGTCCTCAAGTCCTTGTATATCAGTAAGTATTGTATAGTTTGAATCACATGTTCCATCTTCAGTAATTAAACCCATTGCAATACCAGCTACTGGTGCTTTTATTGGAACACCTGCGGTCATTAAACTCATACATCCTGCACATATACTTGCTTGAGATGATGAACCATTACTTTCAAGTACTTCACTTACTACACGAACTGTATAAGGAAATTCTTCTTCGCTAGGCATTACTTGTAAAAGTGCTCTTTCAGCAAGTGCACCATGACCAATTTCTCTTCTACCAGGGGCACCATATCTACCAGTTTCACCAACACTAAATGCTGGGAAGTTATAATGGAACATAAATCTTTTTTCATCTTCTGGCATAATACCATCAAGTATTTGATGTTCACCTAAAGCACCTAATGTAGTTATTGCAAGTGCTTGAGTTTGTCCACGAGTAAATAATGCACTTCCGTGAGTTCTTGGAAGTAAGTCTTTTCTTGTAGATAACTCTCTTATCTCAGTCATACCTCTTCCGTCAGGTCTTACTTTCTCATCAGTTATTAACCTTCTTACTTCTGTTCCTTCTATATTATCAGCTATCTTCTTAACTTGCTTTAATTCACTTTCTAAAGTTTCACTTTCAGAGTGTTTCTCTGTATAATTAGTTATTGCTCTTTCTTTTAATTCATCAATTTTAGCATATTTTTCTAGTTTGTCTTTAATTTGTATAGCCATAACCATATCATTCTTAATATCACTTTCTACCTCTTTAACTATTTCTGGATTTAAACTAGCAAGTTCTACGGTTATCTTTTCTTTACCAACTTCATTAATAATATCTTCTTGTATTGCACATAATTCTTTAATATATTCATGTCCAAACATTAAAGCTTCTAACATTTCTTCTTCTGATACTTCTTTACTACCACTTTCAACCATGTTTATAGCATTTTTAGTACCAGCAACTGTTAAATCAATTGTACTTTTTTCCATTTCTTCTACTGTTGGATTGATCTTAAGTACCCCATCAATTTTACCAACTTTTACTCCTGCAACTGGTCCATCAAATGGAATACTACTTATTCCAAGAGCTAAACTTGTTCCAAAAAGTGCAGTCATTTCTGGAGTATAATCATTGTCAACACTTAACACTGTGTTAACAACTTGAACTTCATTTCTAAAGTTTTCATCAAACATTGGCCTTATTGGTCTATCAATAACTCTAGCAGTTAATGTAGCCGCATCAGTTGGACGGCCTTCTCTTTTTATAAACCCACCTGGTATTTTACCTACTGAATATAATTTTTCTTGATATAGTATTGTAAGTGGAAAAAAGTCAGCAGTACTAACATTATTACTCATAACAGCAGTACTAAGTATTACTGTATCTTCATATCTAACTAAAACTGCTCCATTAGCCTGTTTTGCAAGTTCTCCAGTTTCCACAACTATTTTCTTTCCTAAAAATTCATACTCAAAATCTTTTCTCATATATTTTCCTTCTTTCCAAAAAAATAGACACTTAAAATAAAGTGCCTACTTTCTTAATCCTAATTTTGCTATAAGTTCACGATATCTTTGAACATCAGTTCTTTTTAGATAATCTAATAAACTTCTTCTTTTACCAACTTTTTGTAAAAGTCCTCTTTTTGAATGATAATCATGGATATGTTCTTTTAAATGTTCAGTTAAAACTTTAATTTCTTCAGTTAAAATAGCAACTTGAACTTCTACACTACCAGTATCTTTTGCATCTCTTTGGTATTCTTTTACGATAGCTGATTTTACTTCTTTTGTTAAAGCCATTTTAATTTCTCCTTTCATTATATAACCGTTTAATCATAGTCAAAAGTTGGAGTAACTAAAGACCTTGAAAAAACTTACATAATTAATTATACAGTAACTTTACTTAAAATGCAAGTTTTTTTTAGCCTTTTCCTCTTGATGAAGAAAAAAGGTCTTAAGACCTTTTTTTATTTTATCTTTCTTGCTTCTAAATAATATCTTTTGTCATTAGCATGTCCCATTGAAAATGTTTTTCTTGGAAGTGCTCCATCTAATATAACAGTTTTAAATAAGTCACTCTTTTCCATTCTATCAAATATAAAACCAACATTACCATTTTTAGATGCTAAGTTCTTCGTTACATCTTCTCCATGTATATAATCTATTTTACCTTTATTATTAGTTAAATATTTATCTAAATACATTTGAATACTACCTACAGCTATATTACTTTTAGGATTTTCTATGTACCAACATTCATCCATGTTTTCAGTAATTACTCTTACTTTTTGTCCATAACCACTTTTATTTATATTATAATAATCTTTTAACTTACTAAGTAAGTCTTCTACATCTGTATCAAATATTACTCTGTTAATTGCTTCAAACTCTAAAGCACTTGAATGTAAGTTTACTAATTCAACTAAAGCATATCTTGCTTTACTATTTAGTGCTTCATCATAGTTTTCTTTCTTTAGGTTTTCATAGCATGCCTTTGCAGTAGCTAAACTATGATTTCCATCTCCCATTGCAAAAAGTAATACACCTTTATCTTTAACATTATACTTATTTTCAAAATATTCTTTATCTGCTAAAAGTGTTAACTTTTCATCAACTTCATCCATTGTTTCATTATTTAGAAGATATCCTTTAATATGTCCTCCGTTTTTCATTAAATCAAAGTCATACACCACATCTTCATTAGTTACTTTATTTTTTAAGTTTTCTATAATGCTCTTCTTTTCATCATCAATAAGTATCATTATATGAGGTAGTTCTAGAAGTGCATTTTCTCTTACTTTAACTCTTGGTGGTATTCTTTCTATAACTGTCTTTTCAGTAGCCCTTATTAAAGTTTCACTACCTTTTTCATAACTATAGTCTTCTAAGTCAACAATTCCCATTAACCCTTCTCTTATTTTTCCATCTGCCTGTGTTCTTTCTAAATAAATCATACTATTTTTATACTCATTAAAGAAATCACTATTTACTAAAGTTTCCATGTTTTCATTAATTTTTTTAATTCTTTCATCAACATCATTTTCTTCTAAGTAAATTTCTGGTAATGTAAGATTTAAAGTTGAAAGATTTTCTCCAACAATTTCTTTAACACTATTCCAATATTCCGGTTCACTTGTATATTGGTCACAAGCCACTACACTCCACTTTGTCATATCAGTGTTTTTTGGTAGTAAAATATTTCCTCTTTTAAAAGGTATTTTCATTCAAATCATCTCCATATTAATTATACAACAATATTTATTTAAAGAAAAGAAAAAGAGATTTATTCCCACATCATTGTAGTTAATCCATCTCCATTTGGATATATTTTATCCATTTCTATTATAAATGTTAAACTATATAAGTTAGGTAATTCATAGTATTTTTCAAATTTACTAACTTTAACGTCAGCATAATATGCTTCAGCCACATATACATATTTTTCATCTACTCCAACTATTAATGCAGCATGTCCATCACTTGCTATGTAGTCCCCTGGTTTATAGTTTCCATCTTTCATATAAGAAGTTGTTATTTCATGATGTTCTCCTAAATCATATAATTCATTTTTGATAAGTTCTTCATTTCCGCTTCCTACATCGCCTGATTCAAACCCACCATTTAACATTGCCCATGTTACAAAACCACTGCAGTCTAAACCATTTATACCTAGTCGGTCTTCAGAATATTCCATTAAAGGACACCCCCAAGGAGCAGGACCACTTTTAGTACTTGCTTTTATATCTTTAAATTTACTTTTGCTTAAATATAATCCTTTGTGATAGTATCTTCCTTCACCGTCAATATAGTCTTTTGTTCCATAAGGTTCAAGTCTTCCATTTTCATAAAAATATCTTATTGCATATGGAAACTCTAAACTTAGAAATCTTGCTGCAGCAGCAACTCCAGCCCTGGAACCGACTCCTGCTTCTATTACACGGCTCTCTAATATTTTATCTAATAAAATACTCTCTTCTTCAGTATATTTATCACATGTAAGTCTAGTTTTTTTAGCCATTGTTGGACTAACTATCAAATCTGTTACCATTATATTATATTCTTTAGTATTTCCATCCTTTAAAATTGCATTTACTTTAGTTATACCTTCTTTTAATGGAATAATAGTATCATCTTCTATTTTAACAATACTCTCATCTTCTACTTTATAATATATTTTCTTATCAAAATCTTCTGGATAATCAAAAGTAAAATTAAGTTTCTTTTTACCATTAGATGCTAAATAATACATTTCTAATTTATCAAGTGCACTACTAAAGGTACCTAAATATTTACTTTTTACTTCAAAATCTTTAGTTATATTATTATCTTCTCTTTTTAAATATAATTTATATTTTCCTGCTTTTAAGTTAAATTGACACTTATCTATACTTAAAAAATCTTTATTATTTATACTACATAAAACATTTTCTTTATCTTTTATATTATAATTTATTTT
>OLGD01005020.1_pt1 | contig 10113 bp, 9 predicted proteins | sample 1605311 | NCBI WGS metagenome assembly OLGD01 (sample SAMEA3888917, study PRJEB22519) | human gut metagenome | biome: human gut; feature: human-associated habitat; material: faeces | place: Denmark | collected 2010 | reverse complement strand
AGGATGGGGAGTGTGCTTGTCTTGATACAAGTGCGACGGGCTACGCCCGCCGCAGACAAGCACATCACCCATAACAAAGAAACAACGGAAACCGAAACGAAAAACGCGGCGGCGGGGGGAGGCAATCGCCGCTGAACCGCTTGGCGATCACCCCCGCCGCCGCTCTATCCTTTTTTTCTTTCGGATTTTGCCTGTTTCTGTTTTCGTCGCGCTTGCAATAAAATGTTACAAGTCTTACAAAGCCCTTTTTTGGTTTTAAATGCAATCGTGTTCTGCTGCGTACAAAAAGAAAAAACCTAAATCAAACACCCTTTCTGAGATGTTCAATTTAGGTTTAAGGTTGGTGGAGATGATCAGACTCGAACTGACTACCTATACGTTGCGAACGTATCGCTCTACCGGGTGAGCTACATCCCCGAATGCTTTATTATTATAGCGGATTTTTTTAATTTTTTCAATCATTTTCAGCTATGTTTTTGAAAAAAAACAAAATTTTTTATAGGGGAAAAAGGAGTCTTATATTTTTCAAGGGGCGAAGAGATTTTCACACATCCATTGAATTTAAAGTTTTGCAAGGATTTGCGGCCCGTGCTTGACACGTTTTCCCAAATCGGCTATAATAATAAAATAAACGACAAAGCGGCCGAGGGATGAAAAAAGGGGATTCGATATGGATAAGGTAAATAATGTGGCGGTTCTGATCGATGCGGAAAACGTATCGTCGGGAAATGCAAAGCAGATTTTTGACGAAGCGTCCAATTACGGGAATATCATAGTGAAGCGTATATTTGCGGATTGGTCGAAAACGTCGGTGAAGGGTTGGAAGGAAGAGGTGAACCGGTATTCCATGACGGCTGTACGGCAGTTTGAGGTCCAGCCTCGGAAAAATACCATTGATATAGCTTTAATTATTCAGGCATTGATCATTCTTTTTGAAAAAGATGTGGATGTTTTCTGCATTGCGGCAGGAGATTCCGATTATACTCGATTGGTCCGCGAATTGCGAGAACGCGATAAAACGGTGATCGGAATGGGCGGACGCAACGTTAATCAAAGTTTTGTCAACGCATTCAATGAATTTATTTACCTTGATTCCGGAACCGAACAAAAACCTGCCGTGCAGAAAGTTCAGAATTTGAAGTTCAAGGCTTCGCAACCCGTGGCGCAGCCGTTGCCGTCTGCAGAAACGGAGATCCTTGACAATAAGCGCAAGAGTGACCTGCACAATATTATTGACCGTATGATCGATAACAACGGCAAAGCTTTTTATGCGCAGATCTCTTCGGAAATGAAACAGAAGTATTCGGATTTTATACCTAAAAATTTCGGTTGTAATTCTTTTAAGAAATTGATGGAAAAACTGACACCGTATCTTAAAAAATACAGTATCGGGACGGACGCGGCGGGAACTACCATGTATCTTTACCGCAGAGAAAAGAAATAGGCAAGGAGAAAAAGGATGTCGGAAGCAGATCTGTACAAATTTTTTTCTTCCTACGACGGGGAAGCGGATTTTTCCGATTTTACTCCGGAAGAACTGCAGAATTTGTTGCAGCAGCAGGAAGGTAAAAAGACGTTCAAAGAAAAATATTTTGAATATTACGACGATGTTAAGAGCCAGTCGCTGAAGAAGCAGGATTGGTAAAAAGCAGGCGGCGGAAAACAAAAATTTTCCGCCGCCTGCTTTTTATAAAACGGTCGGCGTCGGAAGCTCATCCGGGACGCATGGCGCCATCGAAAAAATATCCGTCGGGTATCGTGCGCCGCGTTGGGAACAAAAAGCATTCTTTAAATCGGACTGGTTTGCCTATATCGGGTAAAAATTCTGTACAGACAAAAATTTTTGAATAAAGAGGGCAGCCGCAGAGAGCGACTGATATTAAAATCCGGTGAAAAAATGATATTGTGATGAAATTATTTAGAGAAGCTGCTTGTGCGGTTGACTTTTGTTAAGGAGTTGGCTAAAATATTTAACAATTAAGAACTTAACTTAAGAAGGAGGAAAAAATGGAAGCGAGTGTTTTTTTGCGGGAGATGTACCGTATAAATAAGAGGATGGAAGAGGTCAAAATTATTGACGATAAATTGAGTTTAAACAATACAGAAATGCAGATGGTGCGGGAAATCATAGCGGCGAAGGAATCGGGCAGGCGGCTGATATCGAGCCGATTGGCGAAGAGTTTGGGGATCACGCGATCGGCGGTATCGCAGATGGTGAACAAATTGGAGACGCGTGAGATTGTCTGTCGGGTTCCGGACGTGAAAGATCGTAAGATTGCCTATATTGAGCTGAGTGAAAAGGCTTTGGATATTTACAATCAGATGAAAGAGCGGGTCAATCTTTTTGTGCAGAAGATTATGGAACGGCTGGGTGAGGACAAGATCGGTGATTTTCTGACGAAGGCGAATGAGTTTTTAGATGCATGCGGCGAGGTTTTGCAGGAAATGCCGAAACAAGCGCAAAACGCATAAAAGAGGCGGAGAGCGGGCGATAAAGTAGAATCAGGAGAATAAGGTTATGGCGCAGGCGATATTGAAATTGGACAGAATCACGAAGGACTATAAGGTAGCAGATTCTGTTGTTCATGCTTTGAAGGGAATCAGTCTTAGTTTTCGGAAGAAAGAGTTTGTTTCCATTCTGGGGGCATCGGGATGCGGCAAGACGACGCTGCTGAACATTGTAGGCGGGCTGGACAAATATACTTCGGGCGATCTTGTGATCAAGGGCGTTTCGACGAAGCATTATAAAGACGGAGATTGGGATGCGTATCGGAATCACAGTATCGGATTTGTGTTCCAGTCGTATAATCTGATACCGCACCAGACGGTGCTCGGGAATGTAGAGCTGGCGCTCACGTTGTCGGGCGTATCGGTGCAGGAACGGCGTTTGCGGGCGACGGAAGCGCTGCAGCGAGTGGGGCTGGGTGCAGAGCTGAACAAGAAGCCGAACCAGCTTTCGGGCGGGCAGATGCAGAGGGTTGCGATCGCGCGGGCGCTTGTGAACAATCCGGAGATCCTGCTTGCGGATGAGCCTACGGGGGCGTTGGATACTAAAACCAGCGTTCAGATCATGGATCTGATCAAAGAGATCGCAGGGGAGCGGCTGGTGATCATGGTCACGCACAATCCGGAGCTGGCGCGGCAATATTCCTCCCGTATCGTCGAACTGAAAGACGGAACGGTGATTTCCGATTCCAATCCGTTCACGGAAGAGGAACAGGCGAAAGAGGAAACGGTTGCGGCTGAGAAAAACAATCCGTGCAAGGAAGAAGCAAAAAGTTCCAAAGCAAAGAAGAAAGCAAAAACGAGCATGAGCTTCCTTACGGCGCTGCGCCTGAGCGGGCGGAATCTTCTGACCAAAAAAGGCAGGACGTTGGTGACCTCGATTGCGGGCAGTATCGGAATCATCAGCGTATGCCTAGTGCTGGCGCTTTCGAACGGGTTCAATAATTATATCCGCAAGACGGAAGAGGATATGCTGTCGTATTATCCGATCGAGATCAATGAGACGTCGCTCGATCTGACGCAGGCGATGACGAGTTTTATGGGCGGCGGAACGAAACTGGATATCGGAGAGAAGATCGAAGATAAGGTCTACATAAATTCTTTTTTGACGCAGTTGGCGCAAGGGATGACGACCTCGAACGATCTGAGTGCGGACAATGTTGCCGACATAGCGGGGCAGAAAGTAAATTATCTCGAATATGTCGACGCAATGCCGCAGGATTATTACAATGCGATCACATACGGATACGGCGTTTCTCTGACGCGGAATCTGTTTACGGATCTTCGGGTCGGGTCCACGACGGTAAGCTCCGGGATGGGGCTGGGCGAGCCTGCATATTATGATTACCATATTTCCCTGGCTGAATTGCGCAATTATTACACGACGATTCTGACCAGTACGCAAACGCAGTACGGATCGCTCACGCGGTTTGTGGATTATTTTACGGACGTCGTGAATTTTATGCCCGGAACGGGGGATGTGACGGATGAAGATTACGGGGAATATATTCTTTCGCAGTATGATGTATTCGGTGAATTCCCCGATGCTTCGGATGAAGCGGTGTTGGTGGTAGGGTCGAGCAATGATGTGATCGATCTGACGATGGCGCAGCTCGGATATTTGGATGAAGAGAATTTTTTGGGATTGTTTCAGAGCGGATTGGAAGGTGACGAAATCATGGAGATCCCCTTCGATGAAATTCTGAATAAGACGTTTACATTGTATGACAACGACGAGGTGTTTACGAAAACGGACGGGGGCGCTTACCGTTACGATTTCAATGCATATCACGAGCTCTCGCAAAAGCCGTCGGGCAAGGGTACGGAAATCAAAGTTGTCGGAATTTTGCGGTTGAAGGACGGCCTGACATACGGATGTCTGGGCGAGGGCTTGAATCTGACGGAACAGTTATTGCAGGAATATATGGAGCGGAATGCGGATACGGACATCGTGCAGTATCTGAATGCGAATCCTTCGGCGGACATCGATGCTCTTGCCGGATACGTTCCGCTGTTTAATTTGTTGATGGGCAATGCGACGGGAATGCCGGTGCAGGCAGAGCGCGTTTTTTCCAAAGAGAGCGTTGCGAGCGCGGCGGAGCTTGTGCGCACGTTGGGAGGGAATATGACTCCCAATTCCGTCCAGATTTATGCGCGGGATTTTGATACGAAAGATTCGGTTCTCGCTTATCTTGATCAATGGAACGAATCGGTGAATGCAGCCAGGGAGTCGTATTATAATTCGAACGGGAACTATGACGGGTACGACGGCCCGACGGAAGTCAAATACACGGATACGGTGGGCGTGCTGATGGGGCTGATGCAGACGATCCTCGATGCGATCACCTATGTTCTGATAGCGTTCACGGGAATTTCGCTGGTGGTTTCGACTGTCATGATCGGGGTGATTACGTATGTTTCGGTGGTGGAGCGCACGAAAGAGATCGGTATATTGCGGTCGATCGGGGCGCGCAAAAAAGATATCAGTTTCCACTGCGCTTGTTGCCTTTGGTCCGTGTTTCTGTCATCCGCATTTGTGCTTCGTTTATCTTTCCCGTCCGTGTTTACGCTACTTTCTTTGCGCACGGATAAGTACGCAGAGCGCAGATTCAGGAAGTTTTTTTATTCGGATCGCTGCAAAATTCGATGCGGAACGCGGTGCCTTTGCCCAATTCGCTCTCCACCGAAAGTTTCCAACCCGCGCGGCGGCAGAGTTTTTTCACGATCGCAAGACCCAGCCCGAAGCCGCCGCCCGCGCCGTTATGCGATTTGTCTACCGTATAGAAACGGTCGAAAATGCGCGTCTTATCCTCTTCCGAAAGCCCGATGCCCGTATCCGAAACGCACAGCACCGGCGTTTCGCCGCCCGTCAGCGTTACCGTGAGCGTGCCGTTCTCCTTATTGTAGCGGATCGCGTTGCTCACAAGATTGTTGACGATCTCCAGCAGCCGTTCGCGCCTGCTCATCACCTTTACGCCCGCATCCGCGCTGAGCGTCAGCGCGATACCTTTCTGCGCGATCTTCGGCTCGAACGAGGATACCGCCTCATGCACCAGTTCGGACAGATCCACTTCGTAATCGGGAAGCTCGTCCGAATCGATCGCCGAAAAATTGATGATGCTTCGGATCAGATTCGCTAAACGGTCGCTCTGTTTGATGATCGTATTCGCCACCCCTTCCAGCTTTTCGGGCGGCATCGCCCCCGCCGCGATCAGTTCCGCAAATCCGCGGATGCTCGTCAGCGGCGTGTTCATTTCATGCGTCACGTTTGCAATAAAATCGTTCTTCGACTGCGCCGCCTGCGTCGTTTCCGTCACGTCCGTGATCAGAAGCACACGCATCTTTTCATTGAACGTGAACCGGAAACTGTAATACCGTCCGCCGATTTTTCGTACCACCGCCGCGTTTTCGCCGCTCTCCAGAATCGCCGCGATCTCCCGATCGTTTACAAAACAGGGAATGGGTTCGTTCTTTTCATAATCCAAAAGCCGCCGCGCCGTGCGGTTGATCAGAATAACGTCCGCAGAATCCCGAAACAGCACGATGCCGTGTTCCATGCTGTTTAAGATCAGCTTTTCGATGCGGCTGTCTTCCTTCATTTTCTCCACTTTTTCGTGAAGATCCGCATTCATGTCGTTCATCATCTTCGCGATCGGTTTCAGCTCTGCATATTCCGTCTGCACTTCCTTTCCGCCGCCGTGCGCCGCTTCCAGCGTCAGCTTCTCCACCGGCCGCAAAATGAACGACGTCGCCAGCCACGCCACAAACAGACAGCACATGATGTCCACGATCAGAAACCATATCATCGTCGGAAGCGCATCCGCAAAGATCGCAAAGCCCGAATCCGCTTTCACCGAAATGCGCACGAGCGCGCCCTCTTCCTGCGTTCCGTCCTGCAACAGAAAACTTCCGTCGAACGCGCGGCAATAATACACCAGATTCTCCCGCAGCGTCGCGCTCTGCCGCACCGCGTACCCTTCGCCGCCGCTGAGCGCTTCCTGCACTTCTTCCCGCTCGAGATGGTTTTCCAAAGCCCCGTTCGCCGCCGTATCCGCGATCACCGTCCCGTCGCGCAGCAAAAACGTTACCCGCGCCCCTTCCAGCTGCTCCGAAAGCGCCTGCGCCGTCCGCTCCGAATACTCCGCCGAACGGAATTCCTCCGAATACACGTTCATATAGACTTTCAGCTGCGCGTATGTCTTTTCCACCGACTGATCGTAAAAAACTGCCGAATATAATATGGACAGCACCACGATCCCCACGACCGACACCAGCAGCGTTACCAATAAGATCCTTTTCCGCACTTTTTATTCCCTGTACACAAATTTGTATCCGACTCCGAATACCGTCTCTATGTAATCGATGCCCAGCTTGCGAAGCCGCGCCACATGATTGTCCACCGTGCGCGTTTCGCCTTCGTCGTACCCCCACACCGCATTCAGGATGTTTTCGCGCGTGAGCGCTTTCCCTTCCTTCTGCATCAGGTACTTCAAAAGGTTGAATTCTTTGTTGTTCAGTTCCAGTTTGACCCCACGCAAAGTCGCCGTCATCGTCTCTTCGTCCAACGACAGGTTCCCGCGCACCAGCGACGCCGTGCCGCCCGATCTCCGCAGCAGCGCGTTCACCCGCGCCGTCAGCTCCAATACCCCGAACGGCTTGCTGATATAATCGTCCGCCCCCAGGTTCAGCCCGCGCACTTTGTCCGTTTCCTGCCCCAGCGCCGAGAGCATGATCACACCCATCGACGGGTATTTTTGCTTCAATTTCGCCAGTACGTCCAACCCGTTTCCGTCCGGAAGCATGATGTCCAGAAGCGCCGCCGCAGGCGCGCTCTTCTCCACCGCCGCCATAAACGACGCCACCGTTTCATAACACTCGATCTGTATATTCGACATCTCCAACGCGCATTTGACCAGCTCTCCGATGTTCGCGTCGTCTTCCAAAAGATATACTTTCTTCTCCACAGCCCTCTCCTGTTCCGCGGCGCTTCGCGCCAAGGCTATTTTTTTCCTGCATTATAACACACTTTCCCCAAAAAGGCAAGAACGTTTCTTTTTTTCGCTTTTTTTGACACTTTACTATAAAATATCCGCCCTTTCCGCCTTCCGCCGTAAGGTTGCCGCACGTTGTGGGGTTGCCCAACGTTGTGGGGTTGCCAAACGCTGCGGGGTTGCCACGCGCTGCGAGGTTGCCAAACGCCGCGAGGTTGCCACGCGCTGCGGAGTTGACACGCCGCGAGGTTGCCGCACGCCGCGGGGTTGCCACACGCCGCGGGGTTGCCACGCGCTGCGGGGTTGCCAAACGCCGCGAAGTTGCCATGCGCTGCGGGGTTGCCAAACGCTGCAAGATTGCCGTGTATTTTACGGGGGCAATGCGATATCAATCGCATTGCCCCCTGTTATTACACTCTGCCGCCGCACAAATTTTTACAAAGAAACGGCATTTTACTTGCCGACAGGTGCGAACGCAACCGCTGTTTTGTCAAAAAGCGCGAGGTTTTTGCCGACGCGCGGCTTGCCGCGTCAGTCGAACGCGTGCGCAACGTATGTGAGGTGGTCGGCGGCACGCTCGAGATTGCCGACCAGGTTGATAAACACGCTGCTGGACGCGGGTTTGCACTTTCCTTCGTTCAGCCTGCGGATATGATCCTTGATCATCTCTTTGCGCGCGGCGTCGACGGTATCTTCCACCGCGTCCACCGCCTTGATCGCCGTGATGTCCTTTTTATCGAATACGTCCAGCGTTTTTCCGTACAGATCCTGAATTTTTGCGTACATATCCTGCAAACTCTTGATGACTCCCTGCGAAAACTCGATGCCGTCGCGCTTGCAGTTGCGCGTATATTTTGTGATGTTGTCCGCCAGTTCGCTGATACGGATAATGTCGCTCGTCGCGTGGTGGATGGAGGAGATCAGCCGCTCGTCGTTCAGCGAAAGATCGGATGCGGAGATCTTGATCAGATACGCCACGATCCGCTTTTCCATGTCCGATACGCGCGCATTCAGCTCGTCTACCTGCTCCTTTTTCGTCTCGTCCCCTGCCACAAATCCGTCAAACGCCGTCTTTAAGGACTGCATCGCAAGCTCCGCCATGCGCGTCGCCGCCTTGTTCGCCTGCGCTACCGCCACCGCAGGCGTCTGTATGAAACGTTCGTCCAAAAGCACCGCGTCGCCCGCAGGACGGCTCTTGTCTTTTTTATCCGATATAATTTTGCACGAGATCTTCACAAACAAATTGGTCATCGGAAGGAATATGCACGTGCACACCACATTGAAAAACGTATGGAACAGCGCGATCCTCAGCCCTGCCGCCGCCTGTCCCGGGAACCACGCGTTCAGCGTACTGTCCATAAAGCCCGGCCAACACAGCAGGAAAATCGTAAAGATCACTGCCCCGAATACGTTGAACATCAGATGGATCAGGCTCGCACGCTTCGCGTTCGTGTTCGCCCCGATCGACGATAATATCGCCGTGATACACGTTCCGATGTTGCTCCCCAAAATCAGAAACAGAACGTCGTTTCCGCCGTCCCCGATCACAAGCCCCTGCATCACCATCACGATGACCAGCGACGTCACCGCCGAGCTCGATTGCACGATCGCCGTAAATACCGCCCCGATCAGAAGCAGTACGAACGGATTGTCCACCGTCGTCAGAAAACTTTTGAACGCCGTGCTGTCGCGGTACATGCTCATCGCGCCCGACATGTATTCCAGCCCCAAAAAGACAAGCCCCAGCCCCGTCAGCATCAGTCCGATCGTCTTCGTCTTTTCACTCTTGCACAGCATGTTCATGAATATGCCCACGCACGTGAGCGCCGTCACGAACTCGATCAGCGGGATCTCCGCCATCGAAGCAATGTACGCCGTGATCGTCGTCCCGATGTTCGCGCCCATGATTACCGTCGTCGCCTGGAACAACGACATGATCCCTGCATTCACAAACCCCACAACCATGACCGTCGTCGCAGACGAGCTCTGTATGATCGCCGTCACCGCCGTCCCGATCCCGACTCCCGCAAGACGGCTCTTCCCCGTCTTGTCAAACCAGCCGCGCAATCGGTTCGTCGCCAGCTTCTCAATATTGTCCGACAATACCTTGAACCCGAATAAAAACGCTCCGAGCCCCGCCAACAGCGATACCACCGACAATACGTAATCCATCGCCACCGGCTCCCCTGCCAGCATCAACCACATCGGAAGATCCATTTCCTCTCTCCTCAACTACTTATTTCTTATGTGTATCAATCCTACCCTATCCATTGTACGGGAGAGTTGTATAATACACTTGTAAAATTTGTAATAAATTTGTAATAAATTTGAATTTATCAAAAATTTTGTCGCCAGTAAAAGAGGCGTGCGGAGCGAATGCGGAGCGGAAAAGCAGAGCGAAAGCGAAGCGGAAAAGCAGAGCGAAAGCGAAGCGGAAAAGCGGAGCGAATGCGGAGCGGAAAAGCAGAGCGAATGCGGAGCGGAAGAGCGAAGCGAATGCGGAGCGGAAAAGCGAAGCGAATGCGGAGCGGTAAAGCGGAGCGAATGCGGAGCGGAAAAGCAGAGCGAATGCGAAGCGGAAAAGCGAAGCGGAAAAGCGAAGCGGAAAAGCGGGGCG
>OLGD01005019.1_pt1 | contig 10116 bp, 7 predicted proteins | sample 1605311 | NCBI WGS metagenome assembly OLGD01 (sample SAMEA3888917, study PRJEB22519) | human gut metagenome | biome: human gut; feature: human-associated habitat; material: faeces | place: Denmark | collected 2010 | reverse complement strand
CTCGTCGCCGGAAAGGGTGAGATACCCTTTACTGGTGAAGCACCCCTGTTCCTCCTGCATGGCATGGTTGCCAAAAGGAACGGGATCAATGCCCTTCAGCAACTCATCCGGGAAAACTATATCTGTATGCTCAAACAGATAGCGCCATCCCAGCGTATCCAGTTTATTGACACGGGACTCCAGGATGAAATACTCGGTATTGGCGGGCTGCATCATCTCCAGATCCCCCATGACCTCTTTTTCCATGATGGCCTGGCTGCCGCCGCCCTTATTGCGCTGGAAGGGGACGATCTCCCGGTCCTCCCCACCCACCTGACTCCAGTTGGTGATCTCTCCGGTGTAGATCTTCTGGATCTCCTCCACGGTGAGGCTGTCCACCGGATTGTCGGCGTTGACCATAAAGACCAGCGCCTCGGTGGCGATGGGCTCCTGGGACCACTCCAGCCCCTGCTCGTCCCGCTGGGCATAGGTGGCCTCACCGGCCTCGGCCACCACCAGAAGGTCGGCCTCACCGGCCATCAGGGCATTATAGGCCCCCGTCGTTTTGGAGAAATGGATGAGGTCGGCCACGTTCTCCCGGCTCTCCCCCAGCAGCACCGAGGCGATGGCCTCGCCTAAGGGCACCGTGGCGGTGGAGCCGTCCAGCCGCGGAAAATTCTCCCGGGTAAACACAAAGGTCTCGCCCGGCGTGGGGGTGGGCGTCGCGGCAGGGCCGGACGAGCTCCGGACGCCCTGGGGCGCGCAGGCGCACAGCAGCGCCAGCACGAGCAAAACAGGTGTCAGTTTCTTCATGCAAGTACCTCCTTACTGGCCTCATTTTACCACAGCCCGTCCGGGAAAGCGCGTATATCCGGCTACATTCCGTTACAAATCATGACAACGCAGGCCCAGCCCGCAATCCGCTTTTCAATGCTTCCGTATCAAAAAGAGCGCGTTTCCGCGCCCAAACAAAACCCAGCCCCTCGGCCATCCAGCGTGACCGAGGGGCTATCCGTGGTTCTGAATTTCTACCAAATTGTCTACCTCGTACTTTCTGCAGAATGGTGCGTCCGGAATCCGGTGCCAGGGGAGTGATCCTTCTTTTGCAAGTTACCAGGTCAACAACACATGCACATGCGGTTTCCGTCGACTGCGATATTTCGCGAGAGGTTTGCCGTGTGCTTCTCACTCGAGTGAGCCTTGTTCCGGAATTTGCCGATGGAATGGATCGTTTTCTGGACCTTAGGACTCGTTTCGCGGCAGACGCCTGATTAGATTTGCGTCCGTCAAAAGGTTTTTTTGAGGTCTAGTACATGGGACTCACCTCTTCCTTTCTGGATATATTGTACGACTTCATTTTGTATTTGTCAATAGTTTTTGTGCGATCGACCCAAAAATCTTTTGAGGGGCGCCGCCCCTTCTATGTACCGGCGGACCGCGCCGCCGGACCCGTCAGCCCCGGAAAAACAGCAGCAGGATCAGCCCGTAGAGGATAGAGGCGCTGATGCCAAAGACCAGCACCGGCCCTGCCACCGTGAACAGCTTGGCTCCGGTGCCAGTGACCATACCCTCGCTTTTGAACTCCAGGGCGGGCGAGACCATGGCGTTGGCAAAGCCGGTGATGGGCACCAGCGTGCCGGCGCCTGCCCGCTTGGCCAGCTTGTCGAACAGCCCCAGCCCGGTGAGCAGGGCGGCGGCGAAGATCAGGGTCATGGATACGGCGCTTCCCGCGTCGTCCCGGCCCATGCCGGCGTTCTGATAGAGGTTGAGCAGCGCCTGTCCGACGGTGCAGATCAAGCCGCCCACCACAAAGGCCCACAGCATATCCCGGCCCAGCGGCGAGGGCTTGGATTTTGCATTGACATACTGGCCGTATTCCTTGTTGGTCATATCCATGGAATCTTCCTCCTTTTGCTCGGCGCTAGTTTGCCCCTTGACAGCGAAAAACATGCGTGGTATTCTTATTTTACTAAATTACTTATTTACTATATTAGTAAATTACTGATTGGAGCGATAGACATGCACATCCCAACCACGCTCAAGCACAAGCCGGTCATCACCGTCGAGGACTATGAGCACATTGACGGCCGAACCGCCTATCAAAGCGACGCGAAGGGCCTCTCCCTCGGTTTGGCCCAGTGGAACGATCGGGGCAAGGTGGACATCTCCGCCAAGGTCTGGCGCTACACCGGGGAAAAATGGTCCCGCCAGTCGGAGGAGCTGCCCCTCCACCGGGTGCTGGACCTGGCCATCCTCACCTGCCGGGCCCAGCTTTACTTGCGGGAGGACGCCTATCAGTACCCCAAGGGCTACGACCCGGAGCACCCCCTCATCGACCGGGTGGGGCTTCAGGGCGACGCCATGTCGGTGACGGTCTGTACCGAGAACGACCACATCGACGAGGATCTGGCCCTCTTCCGGGACGCGCTGGCCCGGGATGGAGAGCTGCTGGGGGAACGCCTGGCAGTGCTGGGCCGGCTGGTGAAGGAGCTGGGGTACTGACATGGCCAGAACGGAACCGCAGCGGCAGCTTCTGGCCGCTTATAAACAGCGCCCCATTGTCGGAGGCGTGTGCGCCATCCGGTGCCCCGCCGCGGGACGAACCCTCCTGCTGGCCGCCCCCAACCCGGAGGGGCAGCGCAACCGCTTCGCCTTCTCCGTCTCCACCGGCGCCTGTGTCCACGCCGCGCTGGCCCGGGATTGGCGCGTCTTTGGACCGGATTCCTTCACCTTCGAGGTGCTGGAGACGCTGGAGCGCGGCCCCGGCCAGACCGACGCGGCCTTTTGCGCCGACCTGGAGACCCTTCGGGACATCTGGCGGGACAAGCTGACGGCGGAGGGCGCGGCCCTGTATCACTAAAAGGAGGCAGCGGCACTTGCCGCTGCCTCCTTATTAATGCAAAAGCTGCTCCATATCTTCCGGCAGAGGGACGCAGAGCCGGATGAGCACCCCGGTCAGGGGCTGCACCAGCTCCAGCTCCGCCGAGTGGAGGGCGGGCCGGCGGATCAGCGCCGTATCCTCGGTCCCGTAGAGGAAATCTCCGGTAAGGGGGTGCCCTAGATGGGCCATGTGGACCCGGATCTGGTGAGTACGTCCCGTCTCCAGCTCCAGCCGCAGCAGGGCCCGGCCCGCCCCTGTCCGCAGCACCCGGTAACGGGTCCGGGCCGGCTGGCCGTCCGCCCGGACCTCCCGGGCCAGCAGAGAGCCCTCCACCCGGCCGATGGGGGCGTCCACCACGCCGGCCTCCGGTTCCGGCCTGCCCTCGCACACCGCCAGATAGATGCGCCGAAAGGCTCCGGTGTGGAGCTGCTCCTTCAGCCGCTCCTGGGCGTGGGGGTGCTTGGCTACCACCATCAGCCCCGAGGTCCCCTTGTCCAGCCGGTGGACCGGGTGGTAGTCGGCAAAAACGCCCTGTTTCCGGTAATAATTCATCAAAAAATTACCCAGCGTATCGTTATAGTGACCCGGTCCGGTGTGGCTGGGCACGCCGGGCGCCTTATTGACTACCAACAGGTCCTCATCCTCGTAGACGATGTCAAGAGGGCCAGGAGCCGGAGTCAGGCCGCTGCGCAGGGCCGCCTCCCCCACCAGGACGGAGAGCTCTTGTCCTATCCGTACCCGCTGGCTGGTATAGACCCGCTGACCGTCCAGCAGGATGCCGTCAGGCAGCCACTTGACCCGCCGGACCACCGTGCCGGACAACCCCAGCTCCCTGCGCAGCACGGTGTCCACCTTCTGGCCGTCCCGCTGGGGCGTGACGATCCAGGTCAGCCGCCGCCCGGTCCGCTTCTCTGCCACAGGACCGCCTCCTCTCTTTGGGATCTGCAAAGTATAGCACAGATGGCGAAAAGATCCAAGTCCAGGCCACTAAATTCACAATTGCCGCATTGCATGCCGGGTGCAAAACGTATATAATGATGTTTACTGAATAAACTGCCAAGCGGTTTATTCGTGCGGCCACTGCCGCATAAGTGCATCAAAATGGGCTATAAATAGCCCCTTTGATGAAATTGAGGCATTGTTACAATGCGTATTTCCGCTGGAGCGCCGGATTGCTCCAGCGGAAGGTGCAAGGTTTTCTGGCAAATGAGCCAGAAAACCTTGCACCTGAACAAAGCCAGTTGGCCTTGAAAGCCTTGGGATTCATGGCCTTCGCCTTTGTTCAGTACGCATTATAAATAAGAAAACATCCGGAACGAAAAGCAAGGTGGGACCACTATGGGCAGGCAACTTGGCCTTTACATCCACATTCCCTTCTGTAAGAGCAAATGCGACTACTGCGACTTTTACTCCCTGCCGGAGCGGGAAGCCCGCATGGACGCCTATCAAAAGGCCCTGCTGGCCCATCTGAAGGAGACGGCTCCCCAGGCCAAGGGCTATCTGGTGGACACCGTCTATTTCGGCGGCGGCACCCCCAGTTTTTACGGGGAAAAGCGCCTGCGGGAGCTCCTCTCCGCCGTAAAAAAACGCTTTGAGGTGGCGGGCAACGCCGAGATCTCCCTGGAAGCCAACCCGGACAGCGTGGACAAAAAGAGCATGGTCCGCCTGCGCCGGGCGGGCGTGAACCGGGTCTCTCTGGGGATGCAGTCGGCCCACGACGACGAGCTGGAGGCCCTCCACCGGGCCCACACCTGGCAGCAGACCCGGCAGGCGGTGGCCGCCATCCGGGAGGCCAAGGTCAAAAACCTCACTCTGGACCTGATCTACGGCCTGCCCGGTCAGGATATGGCCCGCTGGCAGGACTCGGTGGAGCAGGCCATCGCCCTCCAGCCAGAGCACCTGTCCTGCTACGGCCTGAAGGTGGAGGAGGGCACTCCCCTCTGCGGCCGAGTCCAGCGGGGTGAGGTCCTGCCCACCGACGACGAGCAGGCCGACATGTACCTGTGGGGGGTAGAGCGGCTGGAGGCTGCGGGCTACCACCAGTACGAGATCTCCAACTTTGCCCAGACCGGCTTTCAGTCCCGGCACAACCTGAAATACTGGCTCACCCGCCCCTACCTGGGCTTTGGCCCCGGCGCCCACTCCGACTTCGGCGGCCGCCGGTTCTCCTTCGTCCGGGACCTGGACGCCTACATCGACGGGGTGCTCAACGGCGGTCCCATCATCGACGAGGACGACCTCATCCCCAAGCGGGAGCGCTCAGGGGAGTATCTGATGCTGCGCCTGCGGACCACCTGGGGGATCGAGGAGTGGGAGTACCGCCGGGAGTACTTCATGAACTTTGATCCCATCGAGCAAAAGCTGGCTGAGTACGAGCACCGGGGCTGGGCCGCCCGGGACGGCCAGCGCTGGCGGCTGACGCCCCAGGGCTTTCTGGTCTCCAACCAGCTCATCGGCGAGCTGCTGGAGCTCCAGAAGAGCGCCACGCTGGAGACCACCCTGCCCAGGGTCCGGCGGGAGCGGGACCAGGAGATTTGAGCTCTCGAACCGGGGGAGGCGGTGCGCGCACCGCCTCCCCCGGTTTTGTCCGCTCTGCTTTCTAACACTTTGCTAACATCGTCCCAATCGACAGGATTTGGCGGGCCGGGCTTGTTTACAAAGGCCGCAGGGGTGTGGTAGGATAGGGGGGATCACACCCACCCATGCGACTGTTTTGGAGGCAGACTATGAGGCAATTCTTTCGACGGGCCACGGCCCTCACCCTGGCGCTGCTGTTGGGGCTCACCCCCATGGCCGCCGCGTCTGAGGCACTTGGCGACGACCTGCATACCGGCACGGTGAGCCTGGCCCCCGGTGTGGAGCTGACCCGCCAGATCTTCTGGAGCAATTCCAAGTCCGACCTGCGCACCGAACGCTACTTTACATACTCCCCCGGCTCCGGCGTCTACCCGGCGGTGGTCTACGGCGACAAGGTGCTGGACAAGCAGACCCTGTCCGCCATGGCCCAAAGCCTGGAGTCCCAGGGCTACCGGGTGGTGGGCGGCGTCAACGGCGATTTTTATGACATGTCCACCGGCAACACCTTGGGCGTGCTCATCTCCGATGGGGTTCTCCGCTCCACCTCCGGCGGCTTTTACGCCGTGGGCTTCCGGGAGGACGGCTCCGCCTTCATCGGCTGGCCCGCCATCTCGGTGACCGCCACCTTCTCCGGCTATACCCTTCAGGTCACCGACGTGAACAAGACCCGCACCGCCCTTAGCAACAGCACCCCCGGCGGCTACTACCTCTATACCGACGATTACAGCAAGACCACCCAGCACACCAGCCCCGGCATCGACGTCATCCTCTCCCCCGTCACCGACCATCTGGGCGAGTCGGTGGACGTGGACCTGGATGTGTCCGGCCACGACGGCAAGCCCGTGGAGCGCTCCGAGGATCAAACGGAGGACCGGGCCGCAGGGGAGGGCGAGACGGCCCCCGACGCGGCGGATTCCGAGGCTCTGGAGGCCGAAGAGCGGACCGGCGAGACCACCGAGGTCTCCGAGATCAACGCCACCCTGGTCCAGACCGACCAGCTCCAGGTGGGGGGCCGCGTCTCCTGCGTGGTGGAGCAGGTACTGGAGTCCACCGGCTCCATCGCCATCCCCGAGGGTAAGATGGTGCTGACCATCAACAAGGCCAACAACCAGTGGCTGGTGGACATGGCCGCCGGCCTCAAGCCCGGCGATACGGTGGACATCGACGTGACCAGCACCGACACCCGCTGGAACGACGCCGTCACCGCTCTGGGCGGCTTCTACCGCATCGTCACCAACGGCCAGATTGGCCCCAACACCGGCTCCACCGCCACCCCCCGCACCGCCGTAGGCATCAAGGCCGACGGCACCGTGGTCATCTACGCCATCGACGGCAGCCAGCCCGGCTACAGCGTGGGGGCTTCCCTCACCCAGGTGGCCCAGCGGATGATCGAGCTGGGCTGCGTGGACGTGGTGGGCCTGGACGGCGGCGGCTCCACCACCCTGGGGGCCACCCTGCCCACCAAGGACAGCATGGAGATCGTCAACAAGCCCTCCCAGTCCGGCGGCCTGCGGGCGGTGAGCACCGGCCTGTTCCTGATCGCCAAGCTGCAGCCCACCGGCGAGGCCGACCATGTCTATGTCTCGCCCTACGACTCCCTGCTCCTCTCCGGGGCCAGCGTCCCCCTGTACGCCACGGTCATGGACAGCGCCTATTACCCCATGAGCGACAGCGGCAATGTGACCTGGTCCATCAGCAACGGGGATGGGACCGTCTCCTCCGCCGGCGTATTTACCGCCGGAGAGGCGGACGGCGCCGTCCAGGTCACCGCCACGGCGGGCCGGGTGTCCGGCCAGGCCACCATGACGGTGTTCCGCACCCCCAGCTCCATCACCCTGTCCAATGAGACCACCGGCGCCGCCGTCACCAGTCTGGCCCTAGAGCCCAACCAGAGCGTGGACCTGAAGGCCAGCGCCACCTATCGAAACCTCTCCCTGATGTCTCAGGATACCTGCTACACCTGGTCGGCGGACCCGGCCGTGGGCACGGTGGATGAAAACGGCGTCTTTACCGCCGGCCCCAAAACGGCCACCGGCAATCTCACCGCCACCGCCGGAGGCAGAACGGTCACCGTCCCGGTCACTGTGGCCGGCCACATTCTGGAGCTGGAGGACTTCGAGGGGGATCTCACCGCCTTTACCGGCACCAGCGCCGCCTCCCTCTCGGCCGAGACCGCCTCGGACTACGTCCGCTTCGGCCGGCAGAGCGGCAAGCTGGACTATGACGCCTCCGCGGGCGGTACCGCCGTCCTCTCCTCCGCCCTGCCCATCGCTGAGGGCGAGCGCTACCTCAACCTCTGGGTCTACGGCGACGGCTCCGGCAACGCCCTGACCGCCACCATCACCAGCCAGACGGGCGAGACCTCCGACGTGGTCCTCACCGGCCTGGACTTCTCCGGCTGGAAGCGCCTCAGCACCGCCCTGCCGGAGAATGCCCGTACCCTCAGCGCCCTGAACGTGGTCTACGGCGGCAGCGGCGTCTCCTCCGGCACCCTGTGGCTGGACCAGATCACCACCGCCAACGAGGACTTCGTGGACGAGACCGCGCCCACTGTGACCCTCAAGGTCTCGGGCACCGCAGTCACCGCCACGGTCAGCGACAACGTGGACCAGAGCTTCGCCGCCGCCACCCTGACCCTGACGCTGGACGGCCGGGTGCTGGACTTCCAGTGGGATGCCTCCAAGTCCGCCCTCACCGCCAAGCTGCCCGCGGCCGACGGCAAGCTCCACCGGCTCACCGTCACCGCCGCCGACCAGAGTGGCAACATCGGCCGGGCCTCCCATGACATCCAGCCCGCTTCCTCCACTGACCCGGAGGCCCCTGGCTACACCGGCCCCTTCGTGGACATGACCACCCACTGGGCCCGGGCGTATACCACCTATCTCTATGACATGGGCGTGACCAACGGGGTGGAGACCACCGAGGGGCTCCAGTTCCAGCCGGAGAAGAACATCACCCGGGGCGAGTTCGCCCTGATGGTCACCCGCTGGATGGGGCTGAACCCGGACGACTACGCCGGCGTGGAGCTCCCCTTCGCGGACCTGGCGTCCATCCCGTCCTGGATGCTGGGCGGCATGAAGGCCACCTACTCCCTGGGCATCCTCAAGGGCAGCCTGGAGGGCGGACAGTTGGTGAGCCGGGCCACCGAGACCATCAGCCGGGCCGAGGCCATGACCATCCTGGGCCGCATCCAGCCCAAGGGCTATCCCCTGGCCGCCCTCACCTTTAACGACGCCGCATCCGTGGCAGGCTGGGCCCGGTCCCACGTGCAGTCCCTGGTGGGGCAGGGGGTCATCTCCGGCTACGACAACCAGCTTCGCCCCAACGACCCCGTCAAGCGCAGCGAAGTGGCCAAGATGCTCTACGCCATCCTGTAAGCCCATGATAAAACGCCAAACGTCCGGCGGACCTTTGCGGTCCGCCGGACGTTTGATGTTTATCGTGCGCTGAGGCTGGCGATGAACTGCCGTGCCCCTCTGGGGGTTCGACCCGGAAATTTCATGTCCCACTTGACCGCCTCCCGCATCAGCTCGCCCCGGTCCATGCTCACCCCCGCCTGGTCGGCCAGTTGCTCGATCAGCTCCAGGAATTCCGCCTTGTTCAGGGCCAGATAGGGAATGCGCAGTCCAAAGCGATCGGACAGGGCGGTCTTTTCCGCAATGGTCTCTCGGATGTCCACCTCGTCCCCCGCCCGGTCGCTGAAGGTCTGCCGCACCAGCAGACGCCGATTGGAGGTGGCATAGATGGCCACGTTGTCCGGCCGCTTCTCCAGGCCGCCCTCCAGAATGGTCTTGACCACCGAGTAGGTGTTGTCATCCTGATCAAAGGCCAGGTCGTCGATGAAGAGGATGAATTTCTGCTGCCGACCCCGCAGGCTGCGGATCAGGGCCGGCATATCCCGCAGGCCCTCCTTCTGCACCTCGATGAGCCGCAGATTGCCGAAGTCCGGCACCGACAGTAGGCACTTCACTGTGGCCGACTTGCCGGTACCGCTGTCGCCGTAGAGCAGCACGTCGTTGACCCGGCGGCCCTCCAGCAGGGCCCGGGTGTTGGCGATGACCTGGTCCCGCTGGAGGGTGTAGCCCATCATCTCCTCCTCGTCAGGGCAGTCGGGCTCGTGTACGGGAATGAGGGCGCCGTCGGTCCACACGAAGGCCCGATACCGAGCGAAGAGTCCCGCCCCGTGCTCCCGGTAGAAGGCGGTGAGCCCGTCAAAGTCGAAATCCGCCCCCGCCTGCCAGCGGGGCAGCTCCTCCAGCACGCGCTTGGTAAAGACCTCGCTGACAAGGCCCAGATCGCGGTAGCCGGACAGCACGCCGTCGACGTTCAGCGCAATGCCGCAGCTCTCCTGGCCGCGGTGTTGCAGGGCGTACAGCGCACTGTAGACGGCGTTGACCATATCGGTCTCGCCGGTCTTGTCATACATACCGAACACGCCGCACTCCTCGTGCAGGGACTCGGTGTATTGGGAAATTTCGCTCATTTATTTGCTCCAATTGTCGGAATGGTAAAGCCGTAGGGGCGGATCCTATATCCGCCCGTGGGTCGGCTGCCTCTTGCGGGCGCATATGGAATGCGCCCCTACGGGAAAGCGCACGGTAAATTGTGCGGGTGCAATCAGCCCAGCAGGCGCTTCATGACTTCCTGGTAAGCGTCGGCTTCGCCGCCCATGTTGCGGC
>OLGD01005017.1_pt1 | contig 10122 bp, 10 predicted proteins | sample 1605311 | NCBI WGS metagenome assembly OLGD01 (sample SAMEA3888917, study PRJEB22519) | human gut metagenome | biome: human gut; feature: human-associated habitat; material: faeces | place: Denmark | collected 2010 | reverse complement strand
TCAAACAGGCTGTGGGAAAAGCTCGTAAGCCCTGCCTTTGTGGCACCATAAGCACAGCCGTGCGGATTCGTCTTTTCAGCAGTGATTGATGAGATATTTATTATTGTTCCTTTGTTTTTCTTTAAATCGCGAAGCAACAAATTTGTGATAATCATCGGTGCCTCAAGATTTGTCCTCACCATCTGTGATATTTTTACAGGATTAAGCTCCTCATGAAGCGCGTAAAAGCCGACGCCTGCATTGTTTATGAGAAGTGATATGTCATGATTTTTATTAATTTCTTTTATTGTCTTGATGAGCTTTGCGGTATCGGTAATATCGCATACTATACGCTCTATCCCTACGATATCATCACTTTGATTAAAGCTTCTTCCTATTCCGTAAACCAGCCAGCCATTCGCTGCAAGCTGCCTGCATATAGCTTTTCCGATGCCGGAAGACGCCCCGGTTACAATTGCTTTGTTCATCTGATTGCTCCTTTATACTATGTGATATATATATTGAAAATGTATTGCAATAATATCACTTCCACATAAATATCCTGTCCTTATCCACATATTCGGATACAGCCTGTATCATAAACTCTTCCATATCACTTCGTATATTTTCCGGATACTGGTAATACCCATTCACATTGTCGTATGGAAAATTCACCACAGCACTACAAGGCATGTCCTTTCGCATTTTCTTCAGATAATCCTGAGATATGCGGAAGCTTCCGATACTCACATCCCACAGCTTAGAACCGTCTATCTGTGAAAATACGTCACCAACCATCCTGCTGTATTCACCTCTCCAGTCCTTGCAGTATATCATCGGATCAAAGCACAGTCGCACTGGAAATCCACTATCCATAGCACATTTTGCTGCCTGAATCCGCTCCATAGGTGCGGACGCAAAATGCTCATACTCTGCTGCAACCCTTTGAGGCGAAACTGTATAGGCAATAATTACCCTGTCACAGGCTTCGTAATTGCTCCACAAATCACACCTGCCACTCTTGGTGCGGATTTCAATTGTAAGATTCTCATGCTTCTTTGTAAAAGCAATCCATTCCCTCACAAAGCCGGTAAGCGACTCTATGGCCACGATGTCTGCATCATATGACACGCAAAGATATATGCTTTTTTGCGCCAGAAGTGCTTCAAGCTCCGCAAAAATATCCTCCAAATTTACAAACACCACAAGATTACCAGACGTATACATGCCCTTTAAATAGCAGTATTCGCAGTCAAATATGCAGTTCATCATGCATGAGCAATAGTAGAAATTCTCATTTCCAAAGCTCTGACACACCGGTGCACCTTCATATATGCAGCCGCTTGTATTCTCTGCCAGAATGAGCGCCTTGGCATTGCTTTGAGCAGAAATACTCTGCTTTTTGCGGCAGAAAACATCCTTGTAGTGGTCAATTTCTATGACGGTTGTATTATTCAGCTTTTCTAAAATCTGCTTTGTACGTGGATGCTCGGCCACGCCTTTTTCCACATATACATGTGAAAACATTTTATTATATTGGCACATTTGACATTTCCTTCTTACAACAATCTCTGTTTCAATTCAAACAGACATTTCTTTCCTTCACGCTTGCTCTCACACGGCAGCAAGCCATTTGTATAGTACTCATCCAGAACAGCTTTATAATCTATACCACTTAGTCTGCAATACTTTATAAGCTGTGCCAGCTGATCCCCCATTACCTTGGAACAGCGCATATCGCTGGTCAGCCTGTCAATATTCCAAGCGGATTTAGTATCATCTGTCGCATTGCCGTCTGCCATATTTTCGCCTTTAGTCTTATCATCTATTGAAGTTTTATTACCACCTACACTTAAAAGCCTATCAATATAGCCACATATTTTGTCTTCCTGCAAAGCAAAAAGCTCTGTGATTTTCGACTGGTCAATTCTCTCACCGGCATCTGAAACAAGCTTTATAAAATGCATACGATGCGGTCCCACGAAAAACGCTGCTGCCTGATAAACGGCGGCTGCCTCCATATCATATACAACCGAATCGCACCCTTCATTAAGCACTCTTGCGACCGTTACTATTTCACACTCCCTGAAATTTGCTTTCATCAGCATATCGGGGTAAAATGTACGCCCTGTCATCTGCTCAGTGAGCTTATTTCCCAGAAATATACTGCCCAAACAGATATCACTGCTAAATCCAGCGCCACACCCCACATTCAAAATCTCATCATCCAGTGATATCCCATACGCACCACCGATATTTGAAACCGCTGCCGCCGCATTAATTTCTCCTACGCCTGTTATCACAAGCCTGATACTCTCATTTGTAAACACATCAAATCTCACCATTTCAGGGCTTTTTTCCTTTTTTAAGCCATAGTGGTCTATTATATTTTTTGCCTCAGCATAAAAAGCGCTAAATATATAAATCATAGATAATTCCTTCAAATCTTCCCTGCATACATCACCAGAATTTATCTCTCAAGCTCCTTTAAAAGCCTTGTCCTGTTGCTTCCAACCATGAGCTTTTCATTGTAGATATCAAATTTTTCACACTCGTTCTCAGCTAAAAAGCTGCTGATTTCCGGTGTGATGGTCAGCTCTGTAACAAAGACAAGCATCTCCTGACCGTCCGAGAATACATCCTCCACAAAATCAAATGCATGATTTAGCTTCTCTCCTGACGCATCCTCCATAGTTGAAAGCTTCTCTGATTCTTCGGTAAAATCATCCATCACCGTATCAAAATCCCCCTTGATATGCCTTAATACATCCTGTCTGATGTAATACTCCTTTGGCAAAATAAGAGAGCTCTCCTTCAATATCTCCATATTCTTTGAAAACTGCTCCACAGCACTGTTGTACAGCGCATGCTGCTCTTCAGTGCTTCTTTGTGACTTTCTGTATTCCTTCAAAAACTCATACCATAGCTGCACCATTTTCCGCTCTCTGGCCACATCCGAAAAAATAACTGTCAGTCCGCTTAAAAGCAGATTCACCACAGTGATTCTCTCATCGAAATCAGCATCAAACACACGTTTATATACTGACTTTTTCACGTTTCCGGACAATATATCGCTTATACCGTAATCCTCATTGTATTTTCTGTAGATTTCCAGATATGCGTACACATCCTCTGCTATATCAGGATGGTGGATAAACTCACCTATTACATCCTCCGTGACTGCAAGTTCTCCCGCCTCGTACACCTTAAGCAGGCTGCTTAAATCCTCCCAGCCTCTTGCCGTGACAAAATTCATACCGTCCACGTCAGTTTCCACCTTGTAAAAATTGTTTGGGTGAAGCTCAAGATAGCTTAAAAGTGCATCATGGATATGCACATCTCTGGCATATTCCTTCCACACCTGATAATCCGCTTCTATCGATATATATCTGACACGGTCGAGCGTAACCATATCAAAATCACGCACTGATTTATTGTACTCAGGCGGATTTCCTGCCGCAACAATCACCCATCCCTTGGGAACAGCCTGATTACCAAATGTCTTGCACTGCAAAAACTGAAGCATCGTAGGCGCAAGTGTCTCGGACACGCAGTTTATCTCATCAATAAAAAGTATGCCCTCCTTAAGCCCTGTTGCTTCCATCTTTTCATAGACGCTGGCTATAATCTCGCTCATCGTGTATTCCGTGACGGAATAGCTCTTTCCGTCATACTCACGCTCCTTTATAAACGGCAGTCCTACCGCTGACTGGCGCGTGTGATGCGTGATGGTATATGCCACAAGACCTATTTTGCACTCTCTTGCAATCTGCTCCATAATCTGTGTCTTGCCTACGCCGGGCGGTCCGATTAAGAGCATCGGTCTCTGCCTGATCTGCGGTATCACGTACTCTCCATGTGCATCCTTTGACAGGTATGCTTTCACTGTATTTTTCACTTCGTTTTTTGCCTGTTTTATATTCATATTGTTTCCTCCAGCTCCACCTGCATCGCCCATGGCGGCACCTCATTACCCTCATATGCACCAACCGACACAAATGCGCACTTGTACGATGGACACTTTGACGGGAAAATTCCCTTGCCATCAGTAAAATATATAAGTCCGCACATGTTCTTAAGCTCTCCCTTATCCAGAAGGTCTCTCACATACGAAAATGCCGGTCTGAAATCTGTGCCTCCGCCTCCTACGAGCGTAAACTTGTTTAAAAGCGGCTTAATCTGCTTTTCATCTGTAATTTCCTCGTCCGTCTTTACGCTGTCATCACACTGTATGATGCGTATTTTATTCCTGACAAAAAAGCTGTCCGACTCCGTGAGAATCGTAAAGGTCTCCTGTAAAAAGTGCTCCACCAGCTCCCCACTCACAGAATAGCTCGTATCAAGTACAATGACAAAATCCCTTATCTTGTATGTCTCCCTCGTTTCAAGAGGCTCAATGAGCGGCATATTGCCGTAAAGCGAAAGTCCATACGCGTAATACCCCATATCAAAGGAATCATAATCTGCGTGTACCTCCTCACGAAGCACTGCAAACCTGCGCAGAAACTCCTTGTAGCTTCGTCTGCTTCTTTTCGCGGACAGTTCCCTCATCATTACCTGCTCGCCCTCAGATTCACTGTCCTTTGAATGTTTTTTCTCCATGCGTGTCTGTCTGGATATTTTCTGCCACTGCTTTTTAGCCTCGGATGAGCTTAGTGGCATAGCATTGCCGTTTTTCTCCTCCGGCCAAAGGGCGTGGTCATCTGTGTAAAATTCCCGTGCCAGAAGTGCAAGCTCATTTTTATCCTTTGTGTTTGCAGTATCATCTATATCCGTGATTTCTTCAGCCTCTATTTCTGCATACTGCTTGTATAGCCACGCGTACAAGGCTCCGGGAGCAATCACGATACGCTCTTTTTTTAGCCTCTCATACGTGGTTTTTCTTATATAGCTTAGGATACGCTTTGTGCTTTTCTTTTCCATTGTATCAATCGTGTACTCAACCATTATATCACATGCTGTATTCCACAGGAATTCATCCCTCTCACCTTTAGTCCACAGGTGAAAAAACAGACAGTGCAGCACACTGTGCAGATAAGCCCGGTTCAGATACATGCCATTTTTCTTAAATATATCAATCAGCCTGATTGGATTGTAATAAATATATGTGCCGTCAGTTGCCATGGAGTAAAGCTGCTCGTTCACCTTTGGGGAAAGAGCCGAGAGCGCCAGCTTCATAAAAGGCATGTCGAGATACAACTCGCACTGTATTTCATCTATTATTTTCTGTGACATTTCCTCCTGCCACTCTGAATCTGTCTGGACATGTTTTTTCATGAAGCTGCCTCCTTTCCCATATACTTCACAAACCCTATTATTCTACTGCAATATTTTCAGAATTTATTATACTATAGTAACCTTATTTTCTCAATAAAATGTGACTCACAAACAACATCTTAAAAAGTATATTTAAAAAGTAATCCCGGATAGTTCATGATAAAATCATAAGCTATCCGGGATTATCAATTTATTACACTATACACATGATATGAGGGTCAAAAGGTATTTTGCCCCTCATTTATGATTAAATTTAAAATTCAAACCGCCTCTTCCTGGATACCGACAGATTTTCCTTCTTAAATCTATGCAAAATCACACTGCCCTCACTCCATTCATCCTGTGCTGCAAGTGCAAGCATATCAGTAACAGCCAGGACATCTGCGATAAAATTCTCCTCACCATCTTTAAGCTCCAGAAAACTCTGCAGCAAACCCGAATCCCTTTTTCTTATGATAAGCTCAGACAGCCTTTTTTTATGATTGACAATATACTCCAAAAACTGCTGCCTAGCTTCTTTTGAAAGCTCATACGCATAAATAAGCCTGTAAAAAGCCATATCTAAAAGGTCATCCTCACTCTCCTGCGCAATCGCCTCTGAAAATATTTCATCATACTGCTTCCACACAAACACGCGGTCCATAAAAGCCTGTCTGGCGCGAAAGCCTTCTCCGTTCATGTTCAGTTTAAAAATATGAGCAGGACCAATCTCATCATATGTCTGGTCGTACTCGAAAAAACATGCCTGCGCAATCGCATTTCCATCGCTGTCAGCCCATCTAACCCTCACAAGAGTGCTTATCTGTGAAAGAATCTGCTTAAGACACGACTTATCCTTCGGTGAGCCTCTCATCACAAGCATATAAAGTTTTGTGCAGTTCATGAAAGCGTCACCATCCACATCACATATGTCGGATGGCAGCTCAAGCACAGACAGCCTTGAACAATTATAAAAGCACAGCCTGCCAATTTTTTGCATTCCGTCCGGCAATATGACCCTCTCGATATAATCATCACACAGTTCCGTCATATCAGGACGCAGAATATCATCAATTCCAAGCTCTGTTTTCAATTTTTCAGGCATGCTCTTGAAAGAAAAGCAATACTCCGCAAGCTCCGTCACTCTCATGCCGTCAAGCATATCCGGCACCACACACACCGGATTTTTCCCATACATATGAAGAAGCCTAATGCAATCATCATTAAGCCTCTCATATACACATATATAATTATCGTTTATTTCAACCTCTATATTTGTCATCGCTATCTTTAATTCTATGTTTTTATTACTATATTGTGTTAATTTTGTGCATTAGATATATCTACGTAAAATTTATCCAACCTTCAATAATTCATCTATCGTATTCTTAAAATCATAAAACAAATCAATATATTTTTCAACAATTGTATTACAATGTGTCCTTACAACCTCACAATCATAGTCATGTGCAAGTTCATTTCTGACCTTAAGCATATCCATCCACGCATCATCAGAAATCAGCTTTGCCTTGAAGGATTCACGTAACACCTCTCGCGGTGAACCTGTAACAAACCCGGTTATCGAATAATATTGTACCAGAATATCTTTCATTACCTTCCACGATAAATCAAAAGTAATGCTAAATTTAGCACTTGTCCCACTCAAAACAAACGAATCGGAAAGGTCTCTCTGCCTTGCCTCAGCTAACGCATCTAGTGAATTACAAAAAGATTTAAAACGTCTCTCAAATTTTGCGTCCATACTGTCTGCAACCCTGCTTATAACCTCTTCAACCTTCACTAATCTAACCTCATATAAAAATAATCTGCACTACTTATCAGTTAGTTTATCACAATTCCTACATTATTTCCACCACAACGTAAGGGACGCCACCGCGGTACCCGCGGCAGCGCCCCTTACTACATCCACAAACAGTGAAATAGCTAAATCTATTCAAGCAGATTCTTCATACTGTTCACACTGATAAGAATTGTCGATCCATTGTGCAAAAGTGCCGTCGTAGTCGGCGGAAGCACACCTGCCACACCAAGAGCAATGAGCCCTGAGTTAAAACCAACAATCTTTCGATAGTTGCTCTTTATACGTTTCATAAGAGCATTACTTATATATTTAAGAGTTACAATCTGGTAGAGATCGTCAGAGCCAACCGTAATATCAGCAATCTCGCGTGCAATTTCAGCACCGTCACTGATTGCAATACCGACATCGGCTGCTGACAGAGCCGGTGAATCATTGATACCATCCCCTACCATCAACACTTTGCGGCCCTGTGCTTTTGCTTCTTCTACAAATTTTGCCTTATCCTCAGGAAGAACTTCCGAATAATATTTGTCGACACCGACTTTCGCTGCGATTGCTTTTGCAGTACGGTCACTGTCGCCGGTCATCATAACGATCTGGGTAAATCCGGCTTTTCTTAATGCCTTAATTACCTCCGGTGCCTCCGGGCGGAGCGGATCTTCAATACAGATTACCGCTGCCAGTTCTCCCTCGATACCAAGATACAGATGAGAATATTCTTCCGGAAGGTTTTTGAAAATCTCTTCTTTTCCTGTCGGAATCGCGCATTTCTCATCCTCAAAGACAAAATGATGGCTTCCAATGATTGCTTTTCGTCCGTTTACAGTTGTAGAAATACCATGTGCCACGATATATTCAACTTTTGAGTGCATTTCTTCATGTGTCAGGCCACGTTCTTTCGCAGCGTCCATAACCGCTTTCGCCATAGAATGCGGAAAATGCTCTTCCAGACAGGCTGCAATACGCAAAAGCTCATCCGAGGTCTTATCACAGAAGGATACCACAGATGCTACAGTCGGACATGCCTTTGTCAGTGTTCCGGTCTTATCAAATACGATCGTATCGGCTTCTGCCATTGCTTCTAAGAACTTGCCGCCCTTTACGGTAATGTGATGGCTGCCTGCCTCGCGGATCGCAGAAAGCACGGAAATCGGCATTGCGAGCTTGAGTGCACAGGTGAAATCCACCATCAGAATGGAAAGTGCCTTTGTGGCATTTCTTGTCAGAAGGTATGTCAGTGCTGTTGCGCCAAGGCTGTAAGGCACAAGCTTGTCTGCCAGATGGGCTGCCTTGCCTTCTACATTGGATTTCATTTTCTCCTATTCTTCGATCATCTTCACGATCTTTTCAAATTTGCTGTCATTTCCGACCTTGCTGACTGTGATCGTCAGTGTGCCCTCTTCCATCACAGTGCCCGCATATACGGATGCGCCCTCTGCTTTTCTGACAGCCGTAGCTTCGCCGGTCAGTGACGCCTGGTTGACCAGTGCTTCCCCTTCTGCCACCACACCGTCAAACGGAATGACATTACCCATATGCACAACAACCTGCTCTCCTGTTTCAATTTCATCGACAGACACCAGAACCTCTGTCCCATCTACCTTTTTCCATGCTTTTGTCACATGCAAAGACAGGCTTCTTGCCAGATTATCGATTGACTTTTTATGTGTCCACTCTTCCAGCAGTTCACCGAAACCGAGCAGAAACATGATCGAACCTGCTGTGTCCGTATCATTTCTTAAAACAGATACCGCAATCGCTGTCGCATCCAGCACCGGTACCTCGATCTTTCCTTTCAGAAGTGTCTTCACTCCTTCTTTCATATACTTCAGGGACTGCCAGATGACATAGCAGGAACGGAGTGGCAGCGGAAGCAGCCATTTGATCGCATAATGCTTTACCACATGGCCGACCAGTTTTTCCTGATAATCTGCATTTAACGCTCTTCCTGAATTTTCGATCAGCCCCGTAGGTGCTTTTACTTCTTCATAGGCAAATGCCAGAAGCAGATCAATGATCTGTTGTCTGTCACCTGTATAAACGACCACGGCGTCTCCTGTCCGCTCATACACCTTCGCCTCTTTTACCTGCGGCTGTGTATGTAAATAGTAAAGAAGCAGGTCTGCCTGCGCATAACTCATGCGGTACTGCACAAGATGGATACGCATTCTTCCCCTTGCTTCATGCTTGATTGTAAATTTCATAAGCTATCCTTACCTCACTACAAAGGAGCACCCGCCTCTCAGCAGGTGCTCCCTCTTTTTCTAAATTATTCCGCGTCTTCAGATGCTTCCTGTGCATCTGCTGCAAATTCCTGTTCCTGCTGCAGGGCTCTTTCTTCATTTATGCTCTTAGCATCTGCATAAATATCTTCAGCGTTCTCCTGTACAGTAGAAACTGTCTTCATAACACAGTCCTTTGCTCTGAGTGCTGCTGCAGTACAGTTTGTATATACTTTCTTTGCATCCTTACTTGATAAGATCTTGATGCCGGCTGTACCAAATGCTACTCCTGCTGCAAAGATACCTGTTTTTTTCCAGTTAATTTCTTTGAAAATGTTACTCATAATATCCACACCTTTCTCTATCTGTATCTTATTATGGGTGCTATTATAGCACCGGCACGGGCGGATAGCCAACTCTAACCCGCGCTTGCAACTGATAACTTTTCTCAACAAGAAAAATGTAGACTTATAACCTGTATGCTCCTGTAAAATGAGACAGGAACAATCATCTCATATACAAAAATCCATCGCACTAAGCCAGTGCAGAGGCAATATCTTCTTTCATATCCAGTACTGCTGCCCTGGATGCATCCGCATAATTTTCCGGTGTAAACCGTTCCTTATACAGATCATTCTGATAAGCAGCAATAATACCGCGCGAGCTGTTCACGATCGCACCGAGTCCATCTTTATTAAAGAAGTGGACAAGATCCTTGCCTTTGCCGCCCTGTGCACCATAGCCCGGTACCAGAATATAAGCCTTTGGCATAATATCACGCAGGACACGTCCCATTTACAGTTATGTTGGTGCTGTTGTCGGTGCAACTTATCCGGAAATGGG
>OLGD01005007.1_pt1 | contig 10148 bp, 11 predicted proteins | sample 1605311 | NCBI WGS metagenome assembly OLGD01 (sample SAMEA3888917, study PRJEB22519) | human gut metagenome | biome: human gut; feature: human-associated habitat; material: faeces | place: Denmark | collected 2010 | reverse complement strand
TCATTTGCTTTGCAAGGGAAATCCATTCATCCAAACTTCGCAATCTTCCTTGGGACTGCATTTCTTGTTTGGATAAATGGACATAACACATGTCACAGTTTAAGTTGCAGAGAGGCAATAACTCCAGTACTCCATAAAGCGGAATACGGTTCCTTGCTGCCTTTGCGAAAAGTTGGCGTTCGAAAGTAGTGTTAGTGTCAAATAGGTCCATGATCACTCTCCCTGTAATAAAAAAGAACCGGTAGGTACGGTTCTTTTTGTATTTTTATGATTTAGCGGTTGCCCATTCTTTCATATTTAAATTAGTTGTACAATGCGTATTATCTCCTTTAGGACCTCTCCATACAACAACATTTATTGCCTTTGATGTATCCCATGTTGTACCCCACCAATCTTTCTTTCTTGCTGATTTAGGAATATAATAGCAATTCTGAATAAAATCATCTGTGACATTTGCTTCATGCGTTTCTCCACATGCACTATATGATGTCTCTCTACGACTTATTCTATTGTCTCCATCTTGTCCTATTTGTAGTCCTGCCTTACCATTTGTTTCCTTATAAACTCCACCAGGTTCACCGCCACCAGCTGTACATTTAAACTTATATATTGTTCCGCTCTCTCCACAAGCTGCCACATACTCATTCGGTGTAAATTCTTCTATATAAGCACTTGGTCTTTCATATCTTCTTCTCATAATCTTTTCCCCTTTCCTTCTATACAAATTCTATCTTCATCTTATATTGCACATTCTGCAACATCTTTTTTCATGACTATATTATACTAGAATCTTCCATTTAACGCAATAAACCATCTGTAAAAGGCATCTTTTTTTCGTAATCTGCTATTTCAATATACAGCTATTGATCTTCTAACAGCTCTTCAAGGCTTAAAAAAATACCGAAATTCGAAAATCACGCTAAAAACCATCATTTTTCTTTACAAATGATTGCAAAATTCAGAATTTAAGATTATAATGGGATTAAATTCTAGGGTTAAGAATGATGATTTATTGACATATAATATTAAAAGGGGGAAGTTGTTATGAAGAAAATGTATGAAAAGCCAATGGCTTTTGAAGAAGCATTTGTAGCAGATGAATATGTAGCAGCATGTTATTACTTAGCTTGTGAGCGTGGCTCTCATGAATGGAAGGGGGACCTTTCTAAGTGGCATAATATTCCCGAAAAAGGAAATGTTTTTCATTCCCCATTAGGAACTGAAAAAACATGCGGAGACAAAACTGCCAATCGTGTAATTACTGATAATGGTGGTGTTTTTGAAAATGTTCAAGAACATAACGGTCAACAAGGATGGATCAATGGTACTTTTTATGGTTATGACGATAATGATAATAGTAATAGCCTATCTTCTAAAGATACTGTTTATTGGTGTACAGTTGATAAAAATAATACTAGAAGATGGAATCACTATGGAACTCTTGAGCTAGCGGATGCTAATCATCCAAATCATTCATAATTTAAGAATTCTAATAGAGACTATGATTTTTACATATATTGTAATTTCATAGTCTCTATTTTATTGTAGAAGAATTAGATATTTTCTGTTTTTTTGTTTCATTATTTAATTTCCCCTTAATATATATTTATCATTTTATTTATGCTCATCTTATTTTACATATATTGACATTTATTCTTGTTTTTGCTAATATTATCACAATGAAACTATTGTTGGACATGTATCTTATATCTTGCATTTCTCAATTACCATTTCTGCATAATCAGATCCATACCTGTCCATTTCTACGCTCCAAAGGAGGTCTAATATTCATATGACAAAAGTAAAAACCAAAATAACACCCGATACTATCCTTAAAAATTTCTGGAAAGATAACAAACGTTTTGCTGATCTTTTTAATGCATGCTTCTTTGACGGAAATCCAAAATTAAATCCGGATGATCTCACAGAAGTTGACACTGATGTTTCATCCTTATTGCAATTCCACGGTTATGCTGAAACCGTAAAAAGAATTGTCGATGTCGTCAAAAAATCTGCTTATGGTGTTGATTTCGTAATTCTAGGAATTGAAAATCAATCAAAAATTCACTATGCCATGCCACTTCGTCACATGAGAAAATCCGTGGGACGGTCCTCATTCCCTAATTGATATGCTGGAAATCCCAGATGCTTTTAAACCTTTAATTTCGGATTATAAATTTAACTTAATTGAACTTCGTAAAAGTGAATATTTAAAATTTCACAACGACGATGTCAACACAATATTCAATATTAGTAGATTTATTTTTGACGAAAAATATGATAAAATCACTGATATATACAAAGAAAAAAATATATCATCCGAATTAGCCATGGTAATTGGTTGCATTACTGAATCACAAAAATTAATTAACGATGCTATAAAATCTGAACAAAAAGGAGGTACTGTGAATATGTGTAAAGCACTTGAAAAATTAGAAGAGAAAGGAAGAATGGAAGGTCGATTAGAAGGCAGATTAGAAGGCAGATCACAAGGCGAGTCCTGTGGCTTCATCAAATTAATTCTAAAAAAAGTCAAGAAACAAAAATCTTTTAATCAGATTGTAGAAGAATTAGATTTAGATGCTGACTTTGCAAAACCTCTTTATGATTTTGTTCTAAAACACATCGATTTATCTGAAACGGATATAATTCAAAAATACCTTGAAATGTAATACACCCTCTATATACTGATTTGAATAGACTTCAGTTTTATGAGACAAAAATAAGGGACTTTTTTACAGTCCCTTATTTTTGTCTCATAAACTAAACACTATTTCAAACGTTCCGCAATTGCCTTAATAAACTCTTCACTATTCACAGCATTCACATTCTCAAGAGTTGTAATAAGTGCCAAGTCTTTTGTCATTGTACCACTCTCGATCGTGTCTAATGTAGCTTTTTCAAGTTTATCAGCAAATGCCATTAATTCTTCATTGCCATCTAATTCTCCACGTTTTCTTAACGCTCCTGTCCATGCGAAGATTGTTGCGACAGAGTTTGTAGATGTCTCTTCACCTTTCAGATGTTTATAATAATGACGCTGTACTGTTCCATGAGCTGCTTCGTATTCATAGTATCCGTGTGGTGATACTAATACAGATGTCATCATTGCTAATGATCCGAATGCAGATGAGATCATATCACTCATAACATCTCCGTCATAGTTCTTACATGCCCAGATAAATCCACCTTCTGATTTCATAACGCGGGCTACTGCGTCGTCGATCAATGTGTAGAAATATTCAATTCCTGCTGCGTCAAATTTCTCTTTGTATTCTGCATCAAAGATTTCCTGGAAGATATCTTTGAATGTGTGATCGTATTTCTTAGAGATCGTGTCTTTTGTTGCAAACCACAGATCCTGTTTTGTGTCTAATGCATATGTAAAGCAGCTTCTTGCAAAGCTTGCAATAGATGCATCAATGTTATGCATTCCCTGGATCACTCCTGGTCCGTCAAAATCATGAATTGTTTCTCTGATCTCTGTTCCATCTTCTCCTGTGAATACTAATTCTGCTTTTCCTGCTCCTGGAACTTTGATCTCCACACCTTTGTATACATCACCATAGGCATGTCTTGCGATCGTGATCGGTTTCTTCCATTTGCTGACGGTTGGTTCGATTCCTTTGACTGTGATCGGTGCACGGAATACTGTTCCGTCTAAGATCGCACGGATTGTTCCATTTGGACTCTTCCACATCTCTTTTAAATCATATTCATCCATACGCGCTGCATTTGGAGTGATCGTTGCACATTTGACTGCAACTCCATATTTCTTTGTTGCTTCTGCGGAATCAAATGTAACCTGATCGTTTGTCTCGTTTCTGTGTTCTAACCCAAGGTCATAATATTCTGTTTTTAAATCAATAAATGGTAATAACAATTCATCTTTGATCATCTTCCAAAGAATTCTTGTCATTTCATCTCCGTCCATCTCTACTAATGGAGTGGTCATCTGAATTTTGCTCATGGTCATTCCTCCTGCGTTGCTGTTTATTGTTTTATTCACTGTTTTCAGCTTATTGTGCTTTATTATACAGAAAAAACTGATATTTGTAAATAAATGTATTAAGAATAATACACGTTATTTGAAAGTTGAAAAACAAAGCTATTCCGATCTCCCCGATATTTCGCAATCGAATATTCAATCGCTGTATGACTTTCATCATATCCTGTGGAATGAAAATAAAATAAAGGATCTCCATTTTTGACATCTAACAGATCCGCACATGTTTCATCTGCAAGGATCACATCCAACTTTCTCTGTATGGATGTGATATCTCTTCCTTCCTTATGAAATGTCTGATATAAGCTCTCCTTTTCAAAATCAACTTCTGACAAATGTTCAAACAGTCTGCATGGCACATACGTTGTAACCAGAACATTGGGCTGATCATCAACGTATCTCAATCTGACCAGTTTATAAACTTTTTCTGTTTCTTTGAGATTCAATTTCTGGCGGACTTCTTCTTCTGCCTTTTCTTGTTTGAATGTCAGAACTTTTGTCGATGGAGTCAGTCCTTTTTCTTTTACTTCTTTATTAAATGTCTGAATCACCTGTGCAAATTCCTGCCGGATCGTTGGATCACATACGATCGTCCCTCGTTTTTTACGTTTTTCTAAATATCCCTCATCCACTAAAATCTGTACCGCCTTACGGATCGTCGGCCGGCTGACGTTGTAGATCTCAGCTAATTCGTATTCATTTGGTATGATACTTCCTTGCTGGTAAACTCCACTTAAGATCTTATCTAATAAATCTTTTTTTATATCTAAATAAAATGCTCCCATTTTATACTCTCTTTCTTTTTTCTTTCACTTTATCGGATTTTTTATTTTATGTCAATTTATTTTTCTTATTTTGGTATTGACATAATGATTACATAATGTTATATTTTAATTAACATGAAACAAACATATCAGCAAAAACAGGAGGTTTTTTATGAAATCATATACATTAGATGATCTTGCAAGAATGATCGATCACACAAATTTACATACGGATGCTTCTCCTAAAGACATGGAGGTCTTATGTAATGAGGCGAAAGAACATCATTTTGCCATGGTAGCGATCAATCAGGTGCAGTCTGGATTATGTGCAAAGTTACTGGAAGGAACGGATATTCATACAGGAGCTGCTATCTCTTTCCCATTAGGTCAGACAACAATTGCTTCTAAAGTCTTTGATACAAAAGATACCATTGCAAATGGTGCAAATGAGATTGATTATGTTGTAAATCAGACAGAGATCAAGGCTTCTAACTGGGATTATATCAAGGATGAGATGTCACAGATCGTTGCTGCCTGCCATGAAAAAGATGTTACTTGTAAAGTCATTTTTGAAAACTGTTATCTTAATGATGAGGAGAAGATCAAGCTTTGTGAAATCGCCAAAGAGGTGAAACCTGATTTTATCAAAACATCCACTGGTTTCGGTACTGGCGGTGCTACTTTTGATGATGTGAAATTAATGAAAGAGCATGTTGGCGATGCGGTAAAGGTAAAAGCTGCTGGTGGAATCCGTGATGCCAAGACATTTATGAAAATGGTAGAATGCGGTGCCCAACGTATCGGAACAAGTGCTGGTATCTCGATCATCAAGGAATTCGAAGCTATGATGAAAGAACAAGGCGTTTCCACACTTGAGATCTAGGGCAATTTTTTAGGAGGTATTTTATGAATCAGTTTAACTGGGATCAGGCTTTTACTTTGGATTTTGATCTAAATAACGGACTTTCCAAGCACGCAGATACTACAAAGCGTTATCTTTCCCAGATGAAAAATATGTATCAGGATCAAGAAGCTGTTGAAGAAATTCTTAAACACGAAGACCCTTTGATCTATGAGTTTTATGAACTTGGATGCCCAGAGCGTGCCGGTGATCTTGCATTCGGCACAACGATGATCCATCCTGGGAAGATTGGAAATGAATATTATATGACGAAAGGACATTTTCATCAGATCGTAGACACTGCCGAAGTTTATTATACATTAAAAGGCGAAGGGTATATGATGCTTGAAAACCTTGACGGTGATTGGCGGGTTGAACGGATGGAAAAAGGGAAAGCATTGTATGTTCCCCGCGGATATGCTCACCGCACCATTAATACTGGAGATGAAGTCCTGACTGCTTTTTATGTATTTGATGCAGATGCAGGACATGATTATGGAACAATCGAAACCAAAGGATACCGCCATATTGTTTGTGAGATCAATGGCGAAGTAACTGTACTTGACAATCCAAGATGGTAATTATGTTAAAAAGAGAGAAAATCCAGACATTTAGAATTTGTATCTTCTAAATGTCTGGATTTTCTTTATTAAAAGGTATTAACAGCTATTTTTGCACATGCAGTAACTGATGTGCTTTATGACTTCCCGGTGATCCAAAGTATTCATCATACAGATGTTTGATATCTGGATTCTCGTGTGAAAATCTCAAATGGGCTGTCTTATCCAGGAAGTACAGGTTGGATCCACGGTCAGATGCCAGTTCTTTTCCTTCATGGATCGGCTGTCCGCCTCCACCTACACATCCGCCTGGACAGGCCATGACTTCTACAAAATGATAGTGTACTTCTCTCTTCTGGATCGCTTCCATCAGATTCCTTGTATTCTGAAGTCCACTCACAACTGCGATGTCTATCGTATTGCCAGCAATCTCAAATTGGGCTTCTGTCCATCCATTTTTGTTCACTCCACGGATCTGTTTAAATGCATCTACTTCTGGATTCTTTCCTGTGATCAGGTAATACGCAGAACGCAGTGCCGCTTCCATAACTCCGCCAGTTGCTCCAAAGATCACTCCTGCTCCGGTTCCCTCAGTAAACGGAGTATCAAAGGCTGCATCTTTTAATGTCTTTGGATCAATATGGTCAGCACGGATCAAACGGTCCAATTCTCTTGTTGTTAACACACAGTCAACTCCATGTCCTGCAAACTCACCATGGAATAATGGTTTCTCTCTTTCATCTTTCTTCGCAACACATGGCATAATGGATAATGCAAAAATACGGTCTGGGTCGATGTTCATCTTCTTTGCAAATGCAGTCTTCATCACTGCCCCAAACATCTCCTGTGGAGATTTGGCAGAAGATAATCTGTTTACCATCTGTGGATACTGAGATTTGATGAAACGTACCCATCCTGGACAACAGGATGTAAACATTGGATACATATCAAGATCTCCATTTGTAAATCTCTCGACAAATTCCGTTCCTTCTTCCATGATCGTAAGATCTGCTGAAAATGTTGTATCAAATACATAATCTACACCGATCCTTCGAAGTGCATCTACGATCTTCTCTACCGTTGCTTCTTCTCTTGATAATCCAAGACTTTCTCCCCATGCAGCACGAACTGCTGGTGCGATTTGTGCTACCACGATCGTATCTTTATCTTCTAATGCACGATATAATTTGTCTGTATCATCTCGTTCACGTAATGCTCCTGTTGGACAATGTGTGATACACTGTCCACATAATGCACAATCTGCTATTTTGATATCTCTGTTTTCTGAAACTCCAACTGTTGTTCTTGCTCCAGTTCCAGATACATCCCAGATATGCATTCCCTGAATCTTGTCGCATACTTGTATACAACGCATACATTTGACACATTTGCTTGCATCACGTACCAATGGATATCTTGTATCCCATTCTTCGATACAGATTTCCTTCTTATAAGGGCTGTCTACAATATTCAGATCATTAGCAACCGTCTGAAGTGTACAATTTCCGCTTCTTACACAAGTTGCACATTGTGCATCGTGCTGGGAAAGGATCATCTCTACCGTATGTTTTCGGTTTCTGCGTACTTTCGGACTGTTGGTATAGATCGTCATTCCTTCTTCTACCACGTTATTACAGGATGTTACCAGATGATCCTGTCCTTCAATTTCTACAACGCAGACTCTGCACGCTCCAATTTCATTGATATCTTTTAAATAACAAAGCTTTGGAATCGGTATATGAATGGAGGCTGCTGCTTCCATGATCGTTGTTCTAGAAGGTACAGCGATCGTGTGGTTATCTATTGTAATATTTACCATTTTGTATCCCTACCTCCTTTGAAAATACCATAACCAAAGTGGTCACAGCGAAGACATCTTCCTGCCTCCTGGCATGCTTCTTTCTCTGTCATACAGTTTTCGACTCCTTCAAAGTCTTTAACTCGCTCTCCAGCTTCTCTCTCTGTAAGGTTAACTCTTCCACATGCTGGTTTATCTTCTAACTTAGGTTCTGGAATCTCAACATCTGCTGTGATTTCATGATGATATCCCAGATATTCATCGATATTGGCTGCGATAACTTTACCTGCTGCGATCGCTGAAATAACTGTGGATGGACCTGTCGCACAGTCTCCACCTGCAAATACTCCTGGCATCTCTTCGAATCCACCGAATTTCTCTACGTTGATCTTTCCTCTCTGTACGGGAACTCCTGCTTCTTCAAAATGCTGATATTCGATATCCTGACCGATCGCTACGATCAGTGTCTGACATGGGATAAATACGTCATCTTCCCCTGTTGGCTTTACAGATGCTCTTCCACCTTTGATATTACTGATCATCTGTGGTGTTACCCATATACCTTTGACATTACCTTCTTCGTCTTTCTCGATTCTTGAAGGTGCCATCAATGTCTTGATCTCAACACCTTCTGCTTCTGCTCCTGAAATCTCATCTGGAAGTGCTGTCATATCGGCAACTCTTCTTCGATATACGATGCTGACTTTCTTCGCACCTAATCTTACAGATGTACGAACTGCATCCATGGAAACATTTCCACCACCGATCACGGCAACTTCTTTTCCTTCCAGGCTTTCCTGTGTTCCATGTCCGACATTTCTTAAGAACTGTACCGCTGAAATAACGCCTTTGGCATCTTCGCCTTCTAATCCTAACTTCTTATCTGTGCTTGCACCAATCGTGATCAGTACAGCATCGTATTTTTCTTTTAAATCCACAATGGAATAATCTTTGCCGATAGCTTTTCCACAATCTACTTTGACTCCTGTGTCTAAGATTGCCTGAATATCATCATCTAAGCGTTCTTTTGGCAGTCTGTAGTTTGGAATTCCATAACGTAACATTCCTCCAAGTTTTGGAAGCATCTCATATACGGTTACCTGATGCCCCATCAACTGTAAGAAATATGCTGCACTTAATCCACCTGGTCCACCACCTACAACGGCAATATTCTTCCCTGTAGATTCTGCGCATTCTGGCGGTGCAACATATCCTGCTGCATCTGCTGCCATACGTTTTAATCCACGGATATTCACCGCATCATCGATCATATTTCTACGGCATAATGCTTCACATGGATGCTCGCAGATAAATCCACATGTTGTTGGAAATGGATTATCTTTTCTGATCAGACGGATCGCATCCTCATATCTTCCTTCACGTACCAACGCAATATATCCCGGAATATCCACTCTCGCAGGACATCTGGATACACATGGCACTGACTGCTTTAACGTACTTAAGCATCGATGATACATGATATGTTCTACATAATCATCTTTAAATCCAATGGCTCCTTTGTATACCATATTGGCTGCCTCATAGCCAATCGCACAATCTGCAGATTCCATAATGGATTTTGCTGTTTCATGTATCTCTGTTAAAGTTCGGATCGTTGCTTTGCCATCTAAAACATCTGTGATCAGATTCTTTAACTGTCCAAGTCCTACACGACATGGAACACACTTTCCACAGCTCTGTGCATGACAGATCTCCAAAAATGCTCTGGACATATCAACCGGACATAACCCTGGCGGGCTTGACTCGATTCTTCGTTCCAAATCCTTATAAAGACCTTCCACAACCAGCTGTGCCTGGTTCGGAGACCTTAATTCCAAACGACTCATGACTCATCCTCCTTAATTCCTCTATATCAGTATATTGACTCCCATTATACGCACATTCTTCGACAAATTCAAGTGTTTTTTGTGCAATTTGTACGTTAATTTTGTAACAATCCGGTTTATTTTTGTGCATAATCACGTTAATTTTGTAACAATTTTAAGTTGCAGTTGGCCAACTATAGATTTTGAATATATGATAAAAAATAAATAAACGATCGGGAGAGCAGCTAGAGAATTTTACTCACGTTTTTTACAGATCGCTGATCCGCCGGCTT
>OLGD01004997.1_pt1 | contig 10172 bp, 12 predicted proteins | sample 1605311 | NCBI WGS metagenome assembly OLGD01 (sample SAMEA3888917, study PRJEB22519) | human gut metagenome | biome: human gut; feature: human-associated habitat; material: faeces | place: Denmark | collected 2010 | reverse complement strand
AAAGGACAGGCGCGTATCCGCGTGCAGGTCTCTGCAGGCCACGAGAAGTCGCACCTGGACAAGTGCGTGGCGGCCTTTACGAAGGTGGGCCGCGAACTGGGAGTGATTAAATAGTGTGGATGATCGCTGCGAGAGGGGAAGTCTAAACGTCTCGGGTGCAGGCGGTCTGAAAACAATTGAATTATGGGAAAAGCGACCATTGACGCCACCGACCGCAAGATTCTCAGCCTGTTGATCCGCAATGCGCGCATGCCTTTTCTGGAGATCGCGCGCGAGTGCGGTATTTCGGGCGCGGCGATCCACCAGCGCGTCAAGAAGCTCGAGGATGCCGGCGTGATCCGGGGTTCGAGACTCGAGGTCAATCCGAAAGCGCTCGGCTACGATGTCTGCGCCATTATCGGCATCCGGGTTTCGGACCCGACCAAGAACATGCTGACGGTCGAGAAGCTGCGTCAGGTGCCCGAGATTACCGAATGCCACTTCATTACCGGCAAGTACAACATTCTGGTCAAGCTCTACTGCACGGACAACGAGCACCTGATGCACACGATATTCGACCATATCCTGCAACTGCCCGAGGTGTCGCAGACCGAGACGTTCATCTCGCTCAGTGAGTCGTTCGGTCGTCAGGTCGAGATACCTAACTTGGGAGACGAGTAGATTATGGCCGTTATCCGTCTGACAAAGGAATTTTCGTTCGAGATGGCGCACACGCTCGACGGTTACGACGGTCCGTGCCGCGAGATACACGGTCACTCGTATCGCCTGTTCGTGACGGTCAAAGGCCGTCCGAAAGACGATCCGTCGGATTCGAAGTGCGGCATGGTAATCGATTTCGGCGATTTGAAGCGGATCGTCGCGGAGCAGATCGTCGGACGTTACGATCACGCACTGGTCATGCGGCGCACCGAGTCGAACGCCGGGCTCGTCGAGGTTCTCCGCTCCCGCTACTCGAAACTGGAGGTAACCGATTACCAGCCTACCTGCGAGAATATGGTGGCCGACTTCGCTGCCCGGATCGCGGCGCGTCTGCCCGAGGGCGTGACGCTGCACAGCGTCCGGCTGCACGAGACGGCCACGTCGTTCGCCGAGTGGTTCGCGGGCGATAATCCGTGAGAAGCGGAGATGAAATTTCCCGTGCGGAATATTGACGGGCTCTCCGGTAGGAGGACGGGCCTGTTCTGACTGAGTTTTTTGAAAGAGGACCGAGTTCTGGCGGAGACATTCGCGCAGCGGTCTTATGCGGGCGCCGCGCGGCATGAGTGCTCGGCACGGATCGGAGCGGGGACGTCCTCCCGGCGGGGAAATCTCCGCGAAAACAGCGCTCATCGAACGCATAATCGAGCGGCAGATACGTTCTCGCCGCGTTCATACCGGAGGGTTTATGGAGAAAGTTTTTCTGGTCGATGCCTACGCATTGATTTTTCGTTTCTACTATGCTTTTATCGGACGGCCGATGCGCAATGCGGCCGGCGTGAATACGTCGGCCGTGTTCGGGTTCGTCAAGTTCCTCAAGGACCTGATCCTGCGCGAGCGGCCGCATTACCTCGGCGTGGCGTTCGATCCGCCGGGAGGCAATTTCCGTCACGAGCTCTACGCCGACTACAAGGCCAACCGCAGCGAGACGCCCGAAGACATCGTCGCGTCGGTTCCGTATATCAAGCAGGTGCTCGAGGCGATGCGCATTCCGGTGCTCGAGATTCCCGGCTACGAAGCCGACGACGTGATCGGCACGCTGTCGCAGAAAGCGGCCGCCGCAGGTTACGAGGTGTTCATGGTAACGCCCGACAAGGACTACGGGCAACTGATCCGGCCCGCGGTCCGGATTTACAAACAGCGCAAGGGCGGGGCCGACGGCATCGAGATCATCGGCTGCGAGCAGATACGCGAGCATTACGGCATCGACGATCCGTGTCGCGTGATCGACGTGCTTGCGCTGTGGGGCGACGCGTCGGACAATATTCCGGGTGTGCAGGGCATCGGCGAGAAGAGCGCGATCAAGCTCGTCTGCCAGTTCGGCACCGTCGAGAACCTGCTGGCCCATACGGAGCTTCTCTCGGGCAAGCAGCGGGTCAACATTGAGGCCGCCCGAGACCAGATCATGCTGGCCAAGCGGCTGGCTACGATCCGGCTCGACGTGCCCGTCGAGTTCGAGCCCGAGAAGCTGAGGCTGGAGGCTCCCGATACGGAGCGGCTGGCCGAGGCGTACCGCGAGCTGGGCTTCCGCTCTTTCCTCGCCGAGCTGCGGCCGGGCGCCGCGGAGACCGCAGAGAAGTCCGAGCCGGCTTCCCCGCAGCAAAGCAAATCGAAGACTGCCGTTCCGGCCCGCGACCTGTTCTCGGCACAGGAGACTCCGGCCGTGCCGGCGGAGGGATCGCTTTTCGATGCGCCGGCCTATCAGACGATCGACACCGTGCCGCATGTCTATCATACGGTCACGGACGAGAAGGCTCTGCGCGAGCTGGCCGGCAGGCTGGAGGCTTCGTCCGAATTCTGCTTCGACACGGAGACGACCGGATTCGACGTGTTCGGCGACCGACTCGTGGGCCTGTCGTTCGCCGTGGAGCCGTTCGAGGCGTGGTACGTCCCGTGCGATCCGGCGAACCTCGGACAGGTGTTGTCGATCCTGCGCCCCGTGTTCGAGAACGAGCGGATCGCCAAGATCGGCCAGAACGTCAAGTTCGATCTGATGATGCTCCGCAGCGCCGGAATCGACGTGCGAGGTACGCTCTACGATACGATGATCGTCCACTATCTGCTCGATCCCGAATCGCGTCACGGCATGGATCATCTGGCGCGCATCTGTCTGAACTATTCGCCCGTGCCGATCGAGGAGCTGATCGGCAAGGGGGCGCGCCAGATCACGATGGACCGCGTTCCGGTCGAGCGTTGCGCCCGGTACGCGGCCGAGGACGCCGACGTGACGCTGCGGCTGAAGCGGCACTTGTGGCCGAGGCTCGAGGAAGCGGGTCTGACGGAGCTTTATCTCCGCATCGAGGAACCGCTGATCCGCGTGCTGGCCGACATCGAGATGACCGGCGTGAAGATCGATTCCGAGGCGCTGGCTGCCTCGGGGCGCGAGCTGACCTCCGAGCTGGCCGGTCTGGAGGACCGTATCCGCGAAATGACCGGAGACCCGTCGCTGAACGTCAATTCGGCCAAGCAGCTCGGCGACGCGCTGTTCGGCCGCATGAAGATCGATCCGAAGCCGCGCATGACCAAAACGAAGCAATATCGCACGGACGAGGAGTACCTGCAGATGCTTGCCGACCGGCATCCCGTCATCGGGCTGATCCTCGAGTATCGGGGGCTGCGCAAACTGCTTTCGACCTACGTCGAAGCGCTGCCGCAGTTGGTCAACCCTCGTACGGGGCGTATCCACACCTCGTTCAATCAGGCCGTCACGGCCACGGGGCGGCTCAGTTCGACGAATCCGAATCTGCAGAACATTCCGGTCCGCGACGAGCGGGGCCGCGAGATTCGCAAGGCGTTCGTCCCCTCGGACGGCGACCGTCTGCTGCTGTCGGCCGACTACTCTCAGGTCGAGCTGCGCCTGATGGCCCATCTGAGCGGCGACGAAGACATGATCGCGGCTTTCTCGCACGGCGAGGACATTCATACGGCGACGGCCGCCAAGCTGTTCGGCGTACCGCCCGAGCAGGTCACGCGCGAGCAGAGACGCCGGGCCAAGACGGCCAATTTCGGCATCATCTACGGCATATCGGCCTTCGGGCTCGCCCAGCGGCTGAACATTCCGCGGGCCGAGGCCAAGGAGATCATCGACGGCTATTTCGCAACCTATCCGGGCGTACGCCGCTACATCGACCGGGTGATCGCCGATGCCCGCGAGAAGGGTTACGTGGCGACTCTGTTCGGCCGCAAGCGGATGTTGCCCGACATCCGCTCGGGCAATGCGGTCGTGCGCGCGCTGGCCGAGCGGAATGCGGTGAACGCGCCGATACAGGGCGGGGCGGCCGACATCATGAAGCTGGCGATGATCGCCGTCCACCGCGAGCTCGGCCGGCGGGGCCTGAAGTCCAAGATCATCCTGCAGGTGCACGACGAGTTGGTGATCGACATGCTGCGCAGCGAGGAGGAACAGGTGCGCGAGTTGGTCGTGCGCTGTATGGAAGACGCGGCCGAGCTGCGCGTGCGGCTGATCGCCGAGTGCGGCGTCGGAGCGAATTGGGTCGAGGCGCATTAGCCCGTTTCCTTGGCGGCAGGGCTTTTCGCCTCTCGATTCGCAGGTGAGAATTGCGTTACGGAGGCCGGAATTATTCTGCCCAGGCGCGAAAATCGTTGACAGTTACAATTTTTTATTATAGCTTTGTGTTGAAATATCGACAAACGCTATTTCAAACTTTAAAAATTACCGCAAATGAAGAAAATGATTTTGGCTGCTGCGGCCCTGATGATGGCTGCGGGCGCATCGGCTCAGATGCCCAGCTTCGAATGGGGTGTCAAGGCCGGTCTGAACGTTTCGGGAGTCTCCAACATCGACGATTCTAAAATGAAAGCCAGCATCTACGTCGGCGCATTCGCCGAATTCCACGTGAACGACTGGCTCGGCATTCAGCCGGAGGTGATCTATTCCCGTCAGGGATTCGCTGTTGATGATAACAGTGTCGATTACGCCCGTGCTCGTCTGAACTATCTGAACATTCCGATCATGGGTAAGTTCTATGTGCTCGACAATCTGAGTTTCGAGACCGGTCCGCAGTTCGGTTTCCTTCTCAACGCACGGGAAAAAGTTAAAGCCGAAGGCACTACCGTCAAAGCCGATATCGACGGCGCGAAAAATTTCGACGTATCGTGGGGCGTGGGCGTGTCGTACCGCATTTTCGATCCGCTGGACGTGACGTTCCGCTACAACATCGGCCTGACGAAAATTTGGGATACCCAGGACAATACGCCTAAGAACGGCGTGATCCAGATCGGTGTCGGCTATCGTTTCTAACGGTCCGCGATTTGATATAACGGTCTGGCACAGGAAAATCCCATTCCAAAGGGACGTTTGTGTAGGCCATGAAAAGAAAGGCTTTCTGAATCGAGATTCAGAAAGCCTTTCTTTTTTCGTGCCGGAACGATCCATGTGTTTTCTGCTTGATAAAACCTGTCCGGCATGTTTAGCGAGAGCAGATCGCGTCAGCCGATCTGCTCCGAGATGAAGTCGATCTCCTCGCACGAGCGGTCCGCGCCGATATAGTCCGTTCCCAAATAGTACTGCATCATGGCGGCCGAGCTGAGTACGAGCGCGCGGGTTTGATGCAGGGTGGCCAGTCCGTTGAGCATGCCCCAGTCGTGGATCACTCCGTTGTATCGGACCGTCGTCGCATCGACGCCCGCCTCGGACAGTCTGCGTCCGAGCGCCTCGCCCTCGTCGCGCAAGATGTCGTTTTCGGCTACCTGAATGTAAGTCGGCGGCAGGCCGCGAAGCTCGTCGTCCGTGGCGCGCAACGGGGAGACATAGACCTCGCGCCGTTGCTGCGGGTCGGTCGTGTATTGGTCGAACATCCATTTCATCAGCGAATCGGTCAGGAATCGCTGCTTGGCATACCGGACGTAGGAGGCCGTGTCGAACGACGAGTCGGCGACGGGCCACATCGGAAGCAGCAGCTTGATCTGCGGTCCCTGTTCCCGTTTGGCGCGAAGAGCCGTAGCGATCGCCATGTTGCCGCCGACGCTGTTTCCTGCCAGCGCCATGCGCGAACCGTCGACTCCGATTCGGTCGCCGTTGCGCGCGATCCAACGTACGGCCGCGTATATTTCGTCCAGCGCCTGCGGGTATTTCGCCTCGGGCGAGGGCGTGTAGCGGATGAAAACGGCCGGGAATCCCGATGCGACGACCAGATCGCGCACGAGTCTCCGGTGGGTCGGGTAGTCGCCCAGAATCCATCCTCCGCCGTGAATGAAGACGAAGCACGGAGGCGAGCCGGCCGAGCCTTGAGGGCGCACGACCGTGAGCGGAACGGAAAGTCCGTTTTCGGTGATCGTCTGTTCCGACTCCACGATACCCGACAAATCTACCTGTACGGACGATTGGGCATCGGAGAGCACTTGCCGTGCGGCCTCCTTGGAAAGCGATTCGACCGGCTTCCCGGCATTGATTCCTTTTAAAAATTCTTTGACCGGCGGGTCGAGGTGCCGGTCTTCGGTGAAATTCGGCGCCCGTTGTACGTCCTTATTCATAGTCGCAAAGTTTATGGCGTTTGTGGCGGTATTCCGCACTCTCGGGTGGGATATCTGTGGGAAGCGTCATAAACTGTGCCATGCGATTCGAACGGCTGGCGGCGGACAAGATCGCGGGGGACGTTTCGGCAATGCGAAAGACCTCGCGGACGGGAAACAGAAGGAATAATAAGGGAGTGGACGGAAAGAGAGACCGAGTCCCGGTGCGTTCTCTGCCGTCGCTGAGAAACGACGGCTCTGAAACATGGGAAGGGGCCGAACGGCCGGTCTGCATCCGTATCCTATCCTGCCGGGCGAGCTATTCTTTCGTGCGGATGTAGTTTCTGAATGCGAACGGCCGGTCGTACCTCTCTCCCCGTTCGTGTCGCTCTTCGGACAGCAAGGTCCATTCTTCCCGCTTCCATTCCGGGAAACGGGTGTCGCCCTCGTAGTCGGAGTCGATCTCGGTCAGGTAGAGGCGGTCGGCCATCGGCATCGCCTGCGCGTAGATTTGCGCTCCTCCGATGATGAAGATTTCCTCGGACGGGTCGAACAGTCCGACGGCCTGTTCGAGCGATCCCGCGACGAGGCAGCCCTCGGGACGATAGTCCTTGCGGCGCGTGACGACGACGTTGGTCCGGTTCGGGAGCGGGCGTCCGATCGACTCGTAAGTCTTGCGGCCCATGATGACGGGATGGCCGGTCGTCAGCGCCTTGAACCGGCGCAGGTCTTCGGCGATGCGCCAGATCAGCGCGTTGCCGTTGCCGATCACGCCGTTGCGGGCTATGGCGACGATAATCGAGATCATACGGCTACCGGTGCTTTGATGGAAGGGTAGGGATCGTATCCGTCCAGCGAGAAGTCCTCGTAGCGGAAACCGAAGATCGACCGCACGTCGGGATTGATCCGCATGACGGGCAGCGGGCGGGGCGTTCGGGTCAGTTGCAGGGCGACCTGCTCGCGGTGATTCAGATAGATGTGCGCATCGCCGAGCGTGTGAACGAACTCGCCGGGAACGAGCCCGGTCACTTGCGCGATCATCATCGTGAGCAGCGCATAGGATGCGATGTTGAAAGGGACGCCCAGAAAAACGTCGGCGCTGCGTTGGTAGAGCTGGCACGACAGCCGCCCGTCGGCGACGTAGAACTGGAACAGCGCGTGGCACGGCGGAAGCGCCATGCGGTCGATCTCGGCGACGTTCCATGCGCTGACGATCAGCCGGCGCGAGTCCGGATTGCGCTCGATCTGGTCCACGACCTGCACGATCTGGTCGATATGCCTGCCGTCGGGCGCCGGCCAGCTGCGCCACTGGCTTCCGTATACGGGGCCCAGATTGCCGTCGGCGTCGGCCCATTCGTCCCAAATCGTCACGCCGTTCTCGCGCAGGTAGGCGATGTTCGTGTCGCCGCGCAGGAACCACAGCAGCTCGTGAATGATCGACCGCAGGTGCAGCCGTTTGGTCGTCAGCACGGGGAAGCCCTCGCTCAGGTCGAAGCGCATCTGGTAGCCGAACGTGCTGATCGTGCCCGTGCCGGTCCGGTCGTTTTTCACCGTACCGTGCGCTTGGATATGTCGGAGCAGGTCGAGGTATGCTTTCATGGATGTCAGATTTTATCCGGATAAGAGTGCAGCGCAAATCCTTCGGGACCGAGCGTGCCGTAGGTCGGCGAATCGATCCATTCGCCGAGGAAAGCGATCCGGCGGCCGTCGCCGAGCGGAAATATTTCCGCGCAGTGAATGTGCCCGCAGACGAACAGGTCGACCTCCGGATGGGCGGCCGAATAGTCGGCTGCGAAGCGGACGATCGGCTCCTGCTCGCCCCGGAACGTGTGGGCGATCGGCTTGGAGAGACGGTTCGAACCGCTCCACCATTGCCCGAAGCGCATAGCGAAGTTCGGGTGCAGCCAGACCGAGAACAGCCTTTGCAGCGTTCGACAACGGAACAGCGCGCTCAGGAAGCGCCCGCCCCGTCCGCGCGGACCGAGCACGTCGCCGTGTCCTACGAGCACCTTCTGTCCATACAGGTCGAACAGCTCGAAAGGACCTCTGTGCAGCGTGACGCCGCATTCGGAGCGGAGGTAGTCGTATGCCCACAGATCGTGATTGCCGGCGAAAAAATGGACGGGAATACCCCGGTCGGTCAGTCCCGACAGTTTGCCCAGCAGGCGCGTGAATCCGCGCGGAACGACCCGCTTGTACTCGTACCAGAAATCGAAGATGTCGCCGACCAGAAAAATTCCCTCGGCGTCGGCCGACACTTCGTCTAACCAGCGGACGAACAGCCGCTCCCTGTCGTCGGCCGTGCGGCCGACGCGGAGTCCGAGATGGGTGTCCGACGCGAAATAGTACATTACTTGGCGAGTTCCGAGATTTTGGAGCTCAACCGCTCTCCGTACAGGTTCTTGCCGGCGATCCGTCCCGAGCGGTCGATCAGCACGTTGGTGGGGACCGATTGCACGTTGTAGCTCATCGCGGCGATTCCGGCCGTTCCGCGCGGGTCGAACACGCAGGTCCACGGAAGCTGCTGCTTCTGCACCGCGTCGATCCACGACAGCGGGTATTTCACGCCTGCGAAGTTGTCTTCCGCAGGAAACGCGAACAGGCTGAACGTCTGGTTCGGATTGAACGATGATGGCGGCGCATCGGGAGCCGGCACCTCCATCGTGGCGCTCGACGGCAGGTCTTCTTCGTTGACAGCGCGGAAACCGCCGCCGTAGCGATAGGCGTACTCACGGATGCCGATGACCGAGTTGTGGCACTGGAGAGGTTAGGAAGCAGCTGCAAAAGGAGGTACTTCGGAGAGATAGTAGAATTTACTGTTCTTCGTCCAAGGGAAGGTCTCTCCGAGGATGTGCAGCGAGTTCGTAGTTCCGCTTGTGAAAATAACACTGTATTCGGTCGCAGTGGTGTTGAAGAAGGACAGCACGCGCATACGCATATGATCCACCTACAGACTGAATGATTCGACGATCCGATACCAATTCCTCCGTCTTTATGCTAGAGGGATTTCGGCTATGCGAGTTGCCAAGCAGTTCATCGAGAAGCAGATCACTGCACTTCCGAACCTGCGATTCTTGATAAATTCCGGCTCCCGTATAATCCAAATAAACTGCCCCGTGCATCCGTTTCAGCTCTCGCTCTCGAATCTGCTCAAGTTTTCCATCATACCCATAATCCTTTCCGAATTTCTTCATGAAATTGTCAAAATCTAGCAGAGATCCCTCTTCCTCTTCCACATCTTCTCCATCTTCATAATCCTCGTCATCGTCTAGTTCCTGCATCAAAGCAGGCATTATGCAAAGCAGAAGCAGTAAAAGGTACAGATATTTCATGGAGATTGCAGGGATTGACTCCTGTGATAATAATAATATTGATAATAATGTTAAATCGAAAAGCAAATAAAAATAGTTGTGATTTTTGGACTCATTGATTCCTAAAGTTGGGAATGTTATCTCAGGCCTGTGCGATGTTGTGCAGGTGTAAGAACCAATTTGTGTACCAATCGAGTCTTATAGGAAGATCAGCTCTCTGCAGTGTGGGTCTGCGATATGAATCAACAGGTAGTGTACTCTACATTCTATTTTCAAGTAGAGAGCGAGTTTAGTCCGATTCCTTCTCGCCCTCGCTGGAGACAGGAGATTGAGCTTCCGGACTATGCTGCGACGAATGTCCGTAAGGCATGTAAACGTTATTTGCACCGAAATCGCGAGCAGCAATGGAAGGAGTTTGTCTTTTTGTATATCTGCTGAAAATAGTTATTTGGCGATGGTGAGATCGCGCGAGGCGCATAAAGATTTTGTGAACTGGGGCGATGGTGTGTTGTCCAGCCAAGATCCCTCGGAAATGATGAAGCCGCTGATTTACGACGAGTTTACATCCGTCGTGTACGCGGAATATCGCATGGCCAAAAAGTTCGATCTCGTCTCCTTTCTGAGCGTAGCTACGCTGTTTCTTCTCGCATTCTCTCAGACATCTCGTTTCACCTCTCCCCCGCCTTTTCCCCG
>OLGD01004993.1_pt1 | contig 10181 bp, 10 predicted proteins | sample 1605311 | NCBI WGS metagenome assembly OLGD01 (sample SAMEA3888917, study PRJEB22519) | human gut metagenome | biome: human gut; feature: human-associated habitat; material: faeces | place: Denmark | collected 2010 | reverse complement strand
GCATCCATCTAGGTTGTAGGGTATCTTGCATTAGATTAAATCCAAAATGATGATATCCTAATGATTTTAAATTATCAACAGTATCACTATTATCAATACCATCTTTAACTAAGTCCCCATTTAAATCATGTTCTTTATACATAACATAAGGATCTATTTTAATGAATATTCCTTTTTTCTCTTTAGCCCATTTCTTTATTTCCCTAGTAAAGGTAGTAAGTAGTTCTAAATCATGATAATCAATTAAAAAACCTCGAGGAGCATAGAACATTTTCTTTTTAATGACCGGTATTTCTTTAGCTAAAATTAAACTAGCTGCTTTAATCTCTTTTTTATCTTTTAATCCTACATAATAAGCCTTCCAACCATTTCTTTTCTTTAAGTCAGCCCATTCTTTAGTTTGATGAAAGGTTATCTCATCATTTTTTATAGCCCAATTAGTAAATTCTTTAATTGTTAATGTTTCTAACTTCATCTTTTAACTCCTTCTTCTTTCTTTTCTTAATATAATTTCGATAGATTGGTACAAGTTTAGTAAAAGCAAAGTAGTAAAGAGGCTTTAAGACATAATCAAACTCTCCCATAAATTCAATATAGTCTCCACCAAACTTTTTCTTAAATTCATGTAGACCAAGTCTTGGATTATCTTTAGATAAATCACCTATCGTTCCAAATTGATCATATATTTCAATTCCTCTTTCTTTACAGAACTTTAAGTGTTCATAATAAGTATGGTAATTAGTATAAGTCTCTGTTAATAAATTATGGTTACCAGCATATAATACCCATGCTTTATTACCATAAGTTACAATCATGTGAGCAGATAAAGTTATTACTTTACCATACTCTTTTTCTATCTTTTTATACTTTGCTAAGTCTTCCGTTAATTTATCTTTTCTTCTTAATAATTCTTTCTGCTTATTCTTAGCACTCTTAGATGTTTTTTCCTTCTCATTAGCATATTCTTTTTCAACATCAGCTAGGTCATTCTCTAAAATACTTATAATCTTTTCAAGATTAACTTTACCTAAGAATAAAAATACATCATCAGTTTTCTTAAATAAACGATAAAGAGTTTCATAATATTCAAAAGGGTATGAGACAAAGTCTTTTCTATCTTCTGTTAACATCATTAATTGATAAAATTCACCTAAATCTTTTTCACTACCAATCTCTACTTCTGTAGCTAATTTTAAAGATTTATTAATTCTTTGCATCGTAGTCTTAGAAAAGTGTTTTTCAATTTCTTTTAAATCTTGCTTTAAATCTATTCTAAAAGTATAACGAGGTTGTCTAGTTTCAAAATTTTTAGTGAATCCTAAATGGTGATATCCTAGTTTTAGTAAACTATTCATTATCTTTTTCTCTTTCGCTTCTTCTAAAATAACTTCACCATCATATTTAGTTCTTTGCCATACTATATCAGGATCTAACTTAATATAAATAGCCTTTTTCTTTTTAGCAAATGAAACTAATTCTTTAGTAAAACTTTTAAGTAATTCAAAGTCATTAAAATCAATAACATAACCACGAGGGGCATAAAAATAACATAAATTAAGAGGAAGATGTTTCTGTAAAAGGAGGGTAGCTGCCAAAATATTACCTTTTTCATCAACTAATCCTAAATAATATGGTGTAAGGTTCCTTTTTTCTTTTGATAACTCTCCCCAAGCTGCTGATTGTAAAAAATGACTCTTATATTTATTATTTCTCACAAACTCATCAAATTTATCTATATTTAATTCTTTTAACTTCATAATTATTTCCTCATTTCTACTTAAAAGTATAGTATTTTCCTTGCTAAAAGTCAATTTTAGTATATCCAGATATAGTTATTTTACTCTATTTAAAAAGACAATAATTGGATAGTGGTCACTAAAGTCTTTATACTTATCATCCTTTATAACTTTATACTTTAAAATATTCATTTTCTTACTTACAAAAATATGGTCTATGGCATTATTTTTACTATGTGTTTTATAAGTCTTTTCTAAGACATTTATTCTTTTAATGCCTATTTTCTCTAACTCATTAATAAATTCTTTAAAAAGTGGATTATTAATTGTCATATTAAAGTCACCAGTTAAAATTACGGGATTAGTTTCTTTCTTTATATTATCTAGAATAGAATTTAATTGTTTTTTCTTAACCTTATCATTCTTAACTGATAAATGAGTATTATAAAAAGTAATTAATCCAAACTCTTTAGTATCAATATAAGCCTTGGTTAAAATTCTTGGTATAACATTAGGCAAGAAAGGTAAATGACAAGTTTTACATTCTGTTACAGTCTCTTTACAGATTATACTGTTAGCCTCATCATACTTTTTTAAAACTAATAATGGATATCTATACTTACCATTTATAGAATATTTATCATTAATTACTTTTCTAGCTCGTTCTAAATACCAATAGACAAATTCTTGGGTTCCTAATATATCAATATTATAATCATCTAGAAACTTCTTTAATAAAAGAACATTATCTTGGTTATTGAATCTACCATTATACTTCTTTAATTTAAATTTATTTTGAAGATTATAACTTCCTACTATAAGCATCTAATCACTTCTTTCTTAACAAAAAGGTAGACAACACTGTCTACACTATTTTACATCATATATTTATTATTTGCACTACCATATCCGGTGTTTTGACTAGAATATGGAGTTATTAAACTATTCTCTATATTATTAACTCTATTATCTAGTCTTCTAAGTTGTCTTTCCATTCTATTTATTTGATTTTCTAACATTTGTATTTTTTCCTGACAATTACTTCCCATCCCTTGACCTTGGTTTGGATCAAAAGCAGGTGGGAACATATTATAAGGTGGCATTTGATTCATCATATTTATCCATTCCTTTCGCTTTATTATATGCAAACTTATTATACATGTGTTAAACTATTAACTGGGAAGTGATAACATGCGTATAAGAAATGTAAAAAATAAAGAAGAAATACTTGATAATTGTTCCTTTCTTTTGAATAATCCTAAAGAATATAAAGGTAAATTTAAAGAATTATTTAATAATGATAATCCTATCTATTTAGAAATAGGTATGGGTAAAGGACAATTTATTTATCAAAATGCTAAAAAGTATAAAGATATAAACTTTATTGGAATAGAAAGATTTGATAGTATTATGGCTAAAGCTATCTTAAAGATGGAAAAGTTAGATAATCTAATCTTAATTAAATATGATGCTAACTTAATTAGTGATTTATTTGACCATGAAATAGATAAAATATATTTAAACTTTTCTGATCCTTGGCCTAAAAATCGACATGAAAATAGAAGATTAACTAGTAAGCTATTCCTAGAGAAATATAAAAATATATTTAAAGATAAAGAAAGAATAGAAGTAAGAACTGATAATAGAGATTTCTTCTTGTATTCAGTAGAATCACTTGGTGATATGGGTTACTTATTAAACGATGTATCATTTAATTATCAGTCACCTGATTTAATAATGACCGAATATGAGAGTAAATTCAGGGGAAAAGGTGCAAATATTTATCATTTTTTTGCAGAAAAGTGATTTAAAAAGTCAATATTATTTGTTATAATAGGATAAGAGTAGGTGAAATATGAAAAAGAAAATACTATTTCTTTCACTTCTTTGTTTTGTAGTAACTGGTTGTAGTAATCTCTCTAATAAAAGTATAGATTCTTTATTACCAATATTACTTAAGGAAAATAATAAACATTATAATGTTGTTTATGATGGATATAAATACTATATTCCAAAAGGGATAAGGTTTACATCTAAGAAAGATTATAATGCTGTTTTACTTGATGAGAAAAATAGAAGTTATTATTTCTATAGTGATGTAATTCGTTATTATAATAAAGAGAAGTTGGATTATAAAGTTAATAAGGATGCATACTATTCTAAAAAATTAAATTATAATGGTAAGAGTGGTTACTTGGAGATAACTAAGCTTGATAAAGATGATTCATATTTTATTGAATTTATGTATAATTATGGAAAAATAGAAGTGATAGTTAAAGAAAAAGAGATTACAGAGGTATTACCATATATGAGTTCTATTTTAAATTCTATAACGTATAACAGAGTAGTTTTAGATACTTTAATTGGTACTAAAGTTCTTAATTATAAAGAAGAAACTTACAATGTAATGAAACCTAAAGGTAATGAAAAGACTAAAGAAAGTTATCTTGACTATGAAGAAAAGTATGGTACTTATGAAGGATATACAGAGAAGAATACCGATGAAGATAAAATAGATATTGAAGAGTCAGAATAATGAGGTGAATAAAGTGAAAATACTAGATAAGTTAAAGAATGCTCTTTTTGAAGAAGAGTATGTAGAAGTAGAAGAAAAAAAGGATAAAAAGGAAAAGCCTATTGCTAAGAAGATAGTTTTACCAGAAACTAGAAGAGAAAGAAGGGAAGAAGCTGTCTTTGAAGAAGATGAAGTAAAAGAAGAATTACCAAAAGAAGAAAAGAAGACTTTTAAGTTTCCAGCTATTAGTGAAGATGATTTTGCTGATATTAGAGAAAAAACTCCTACAAGAGTTGAGGAGAAACCAAAACCTGTGGAAAGAAGAGAAGTACCACAAGACTTTCATCCTGCTTATCCACCAAGACCTGTGGAAAAAAAGCCTGAGAAGCTTCCTTATGGAAATAAAAAAGAAGAGATTAAGATTGAAAGTTATGGTACTTATGAGAAGAAAGAAACAAAGAAAACTTTCCATCCATCACCTGTTATTTCACCAATTTATGGTTTAATTGATTCTGGTGAAGCAAAAGAAGAAGTTACAACTAAGAAAGAAGTTAGAATAACAAGTAGTTATTCTTCTCGTAAACTAGATGTAGATAGTGTTAGAGCTAAAGCTTATGGTGGTAATGATGATATTTTTGATGAAGAGTTAACATCTAGTGCTAAAGAAAAAAAAGATGATGACTATTTAGATGATAGAAAAAAATATAAGGAAATTAGTGAGGAAGAAGCAGATACTAATTCTATGTTAGAAGATATTACTGATAATACTCTTGCTGTTCCAAAGGTAACTGTAGGGGATGCTGAGGAATATTTTGAAGATTTAGGATTAGAATATAATGTTGACTATAAAGATATTTCTCATGAAAGAAAAACTGGTAGAAGAAGTGATTTAAGACATAAAGAAGATACTGAACCAGAACTTGAAGATAATTTATTTGATTTATTTGACTCAATGTATGATGATACTAAAGAAAATTAGTTATAATAGAGAAAGGAAGATTAGTTATGGAATTTGTCAATGTGTTTTTACCAGCAGTAATGTATTGTCTTCTAATTGTTCTTATTATTGTATTAATTATACTAGGTATTAGATCATTAGAAACAGTTACTAGAATTAATACACTATTAGATGATTTAGAAAAGAAAATGGACTCTATGAGTGGATTATTTAATGTAATGGATTTTATTACTACTAAAGCAACTGTTGTTACTGATACTATTGCATCAACAATAATGGGGACAATTAAAAGTTTGGTAAAAAAAAGAAAACAGAAAAAGGAGGATGTTGAAGATGAGTTGTGAAAAAAAGAAAAGTGGACTAGGTAAGTTCATTGCAGGAGCTGCTATTGGAGCAGGATTAGGTATTTTATTCGCTCCTAAAAAAGGTAGTGAAACTAGAAAAGAACTAAAAGAAAAGATGGATGAATTAGTTAATAAAGCTAAGGATATCGATATGGAAGAAGTTAAAGAAAATTTTGAAAGAAAAGTTGATGAAATCAAGGAAGAATTAGAAGACCTTGATAAAGAAAAGGCTTTAAAGATTGCTAAAAAGAAAGCAGCAGAAATTAAGAAAAAATGTCAAGAACTAGTTAATCTTGCTGTAGAAAAAGGAACTCCTGTTTTAGAAAAAACAGCAGAAGATATGCGTCTTAAAGCAATTGATGTTACTAATGAAGTGTTAGAAAAATTAGAAGCAGCCGGAAAATAAAAATATTTAAGAAAGTAGAGGTGCCGTCCATGAATATATTAAGTTTACAACTAGTTAACAGGGGGGCATTAAGTAGACAAACTACTTTCTTTTATTGTGTAGTAGAAAAGATTGAACTATAAGATTAGTCCTATCTTTTTTGTGATTATTAAATAGAAAGGTAGTGTACAGAATGAGAGCAGTAATATCAAACTGTCAAAAGTATAAATGTGTAATTTTTAGAAATGCTAAGAATGAAAGGATGATTAGCATATGAAAGATAAGAAAATAATAGTCTTAATAGTTTTAATACTAATAAGCATAATTGCACTTATAGGTAGTAGTTATGCTTTACTTACCAAATCATTTAAAAGTGAAAAACTAAGTATGCAAGTAGGTACTTTAAAAGTAGACTTTACTGAAGGCAATGCAATTACTATGGATAATGCCATGCCAATGACTGATGAAAATGGCATGAATACAACACCTTATACTTTTACTATTACTAATAGTGGTGATGTTGATGCATACTATACGGTATCTAATGAAGAAGAATTAGCTAATACATTAGATACAAATTATTTAAAGATTAGATTAACTGGTTCTGATGGTTATGATTCAGGTATAAAGAGATTAAAAGACTTAGGTACATCAACTTATAGAATAGTAGATGAAACATCATTAGCAACTGGTAAATCTGTAACGTATAAGTTATATCTATGGATTTCATCAGATGCTGATAATAGTGTACAAGATAAAGTTTACAAAAGTAAAATAGTAGTCAGTAGTACAAGTAATAAGACAAATGATACAGTAGCTGGTAAGTTGTTAAAAGGAGTGGGAAATAATGGATTTATAGATACAACTGATTCTGAACAAACTTTTATTGTAGGAACAAATCCAAATAATTATATTTGGTATAGTGGAAAACTATGGAGAGCTGTATCAATTGATCCAACTGATAACTCTGTAAAATTAGTAACTCAATGGAATATATCAGTTATTCCATTTAATCAATATAATAATGCAAGTTTTAAGGATAGTTATATGGAACAATGGTTAAACGATACATCAGTAGATGGATTTCTTGGTAATTTAAGAGAACCAGAAAAGTTTATTAAAACAGATAGTGTATGGAATACAACAATATCTAAAGATATTACCGCTAAACCAGAAAAAAACACTTTAGAAACAGATGCTGTTGGGTTATTAAATGCTTATGAATACACGATGAGTTATAAGAGTACTACCTCAGAGAATGGGTATTTAAATAATGGATTGTATTCTTATACATTAACACCTAGAACTACATCAACTCTATATGTTTTTCATTATTTGGGATACTTATATAGTGATAATATTGCTTCTGGTTACCCTTTTGGAGTTAGACCATCAATTAATTTAAAATCTAGTATAAAAATAATAAGTGGTAATGGTACAGCAATTAATCCATATAGATTAGAAGGAGATAATGATAGTCCAACAGGTGAATTATTATCAACAAGATATAGTGGTGAATACATAAGCTTTGGAGTAGGAGAAAATAATCTATATCGAATAGTAAGTCATGAAAATGGACCTGGTACTAAAATAGTTAGTGCACAAGCTTTAATTGAAAATAAAAAAATTAAGCAACTTATTTTTGATGATAGTTCTTTAAATTATTCTGTTGATACTGTAGTGGGAAAGTTTTTAAATAATGAATACTTAACTGACAGTTTGTATTTAACTACTGAACAAGTGAATATGATAGAAGAAAATACAACTTGGTATTTAGGAAAAGTATCTTCCGGATATAATTATAAATTAGCAAAATATAGCAATTTAGAGACTCACGAATTAGTAACAAATATAGCAAATGCTAAAGTAGGAATGTTACGAATAGGTGAATTACTTAATGGTAGTTTTGAAAATTATAAATATTTTTCTTCCAATTGGACGTTAACTCCAACAGAAGATGATACGTTACGGAGAATAGGATATAATGGTGATGCTTTTCCTGTTAAACCAAATGATGCTGGAAATACGGTTAAACCTACTTTTAATCTAAAATCGAATGTAGTAATTACTGGTGGTGATGGAACTAAAAATAATCCATTCACAGTTAAATTGGGTTAGTAAAAAGTGTTCTAAAATGCTTGCTATCTTCATAAGAAAATGTTATAGTAGTTCTAGATTTCTGTGAAGAATGATAGTAGTTTAGAATAATTATTTAAGAGACTTAGTGGTTGGTGGGAACTAAGATAATGTTTTAGATGAAATACACATTGGGAGAAAGATTCGTGTTAGAGCGTTAATCTATTAAGAGCATAGTTTCTATGAAATAAGGTGGTACCGCGGATGATATCCGTCCTTATATTTGTAGAAACTTTTTATATTTTAAGGAGGAATAAATATGACATTATATGAAGATTTAAAATGGAGAGGTTTAATTAAAGATGTGACATCTTTAGAGTTAGAAGAAAAATTAAATAAAGGTGGAATGACTTTCTATATAGGGGCAGATCCTACAGCTGATAGCCTTCATATTGGACAGTTTCCTACTTTCTTAGTTGCTGAAAGATTAAGAAGAGCAGGACATAAACCAATAATTTTAGTAGGAGGTGCTACAGGAAGAGTTGGAGATCCTAGAGGAACTGGAGAAAGAGAAAAAGCTGATATTAAAGTTATAGAAAGTAACTTTGTAAAGATTAAAAAACAAATGCAAAAACTATTTGGTGAAGATACATTAGTAGTTAATAACTATGATTGGTTTAAAGACTATAACTATATTGATTTCTTAAGAGATGTTGGAAAGTATGTAAATGTCTCTTATATGATTAATAAAGATTTAGTAAAAAGACAAATGGATATTGGTATTTCTTATGCTGAATTTTCTTATATGTTAATTCAAGGATATGACTTTAAATATATTCATGACCATTATGGAGCTGATTTACAGTTTGGTGGATCTGATCAATGGGGTAATTTAACTACAGGAATAGAATTAATAAGAAAATTAAATAATGAAGAAGTATATGCTTTTTCTGTACCTTTAATTGTTGATTCTACTGGTAAGAAATTAGGTAAGAGTTATGGAAATGCTTTATGGTTAGATGAAGAAAAGACTACTAGCTATGAAATGTATCAATATCTACTAAACTTTGAAGATATAATGATGGAAGAATATCTTAAGAAATATACCTTCTTAAATAAAGAAGAGATAGAATCTATTATGAAGGAACATAATGAAACACCAGAAAAACGAATTGCTCAGAAGAGATTGGCTTATGAAGTAATAACATATCTTCATGGAGAAGAAGCATATAAACAAGCAGTTAAGATAAGTGAATCATTATTTAGTGGTGATATAGCATCCTTAACTTCTAAAGAAATAGAACAAGCCTTTAAGGGAATAGAACAACAAGAAATAGATAAAGAATATCTATTAGTAGATTTATTAGTAGAAATGGGAATTTGTAAAAGTAAAAGAGAAGCTCGTGAATTTATTACTAATGGAAGTATTAACATAAATGGTAAAAAAATAACAGATTTAGAATTTATGGTTACAAAAGAAGTTGCAATTGAAAATAAATATATTATAATTAGAAGAGGAAAGAAGAAGTACTTCATTATAGTATTTAAGTAGGTGAAAAGATGGAAAAGAATAAAAAATTATTAAAGTGGTTAAAATTTTTGGTGATAGTGTGTATTGCTATTATAGTAGTAGAAGGTATTTATATAGGAGTTAAAATTCATCAAGCTAATAATAATACTGTTTATGTTGATACCTTAAGTTCAATTGAAAAACTAAAAGATGGTTACTTAGGTAGTGGTAGTAGTGACTTTAAACATAGTAAATATAATAAGTATAGTAAAGACTATCAAAAAGCTAAGTTAGTTAAATATGATAAGAATGAAAAAATAGTATTTGAGAGTGCTTATACTAAAGGATTTGATTCTTATTTCTATGATGCTAAACAAACTAAAGATGGTTATATTGCTGTAGGTTCTGCTGCTTATACTAAGACTCAAGTTAAGGAAAAAACTAAGGATGGGTTAATTGTTACTTATGATAAAAATGGTAAACAAATAAACTCTAAGACTTTACAAATAGCAGGTGATACTAAATTTACTAAAGTAGTAGTAATGGATGATGGGTATTTAGTTATAGGACAAAGTATTTTAGAAAATATGACTATTGGAAATGATCCTAATGGTGGGGCTATTATGGTTAAATATGACTTTGATTTAAAAGAGAAAT
>OLGD01004992.1_pt1 | contig 10182 bp, 7 predicted proteins | sample 1605311 | NCBI WGS metagenome assembly OLGD01 (sample SAMEA3888917, study PRJEB22519) | human gut metagenome | biome: human gut; feature: human-associated habitat; material: faeces | place: Denmark | collected 2010 | reverse complement strand
GAATTTGGCGTCTCAAGCCCTGCTATCATACGAAGAAGTGTTGTCTTGCCACTACCGGACGGACCAAGCAGCGCCACAAGCTTTCCCTTTTCCACTCCAAAGCTCACATTATCGGATGCCAGGAAGTCTCCGTATTTTTTGTATATATTTTTCATCTCAACGTACATATACGTTATCTCCTTCCTGCTTTTCCCATGCAGCAGATTTTATTAGTGTAAATCATATTTTCCAAGTATATCTCAGTGTAATTTCTTAAATTTATGCTCAACTATATTTCTTGCAAAAAGAATGATTAATGCAATAATTAACAGTATCGACGATACAGCAAATGCCGATGTTATCGAGCTGTCTGTGCCCGACATATACAAGGCATCAATCTCAAGCGGCAGTGTAAATGTCTCGCCTCTTGTCTTCGAGAGCGCATTTACCGCACCGAACTCGCCGAGGGCTCTCGCCGTACAAAGTATGATTCCATAAATCAGGCTCCACTTCATCTGCGGAAGTGTTATTTTCCGAAATATCGTAAAGCCGGATGCTCCCATCAGCGCTGCGGCTTCTTCCTCATCCTTTCCCTCTGCATTGAGCACCGGTATAATTTCCCTTGACACATACGGAAACGTGACAAATATCGTAGCAAGCACAACTCCCGGTATTGCAAAGGTGATTCTCACATTCGTGCCGAATATCTCATTGAACCATCTGATAACCGGATAAAACCACCCAAGCCGTCCGAAGGTCATAAGATACGCAAGTCCTACGATGACCGGAGAAATTGAAAACGGTATATCAATAAGTGTTGCAAGCACCTGCTTTCCTTTAAACGAAAACCTGGTCAACAGCCACGCTGTCCATATTCCAAAGAAGGTGTTGATAACTACCGCAAAAACTGTTGCTATCAAAGTCACCTTGAGTGCTGACAGCACGTAGCTTGTGGAGATAGCTTTCAGATAGAATCCAAGCCCCTCCTTTAAAGCACTTGCCATCACAGAAAAAAGCGGAACTACAAGCATGACAAATATGAAGAGCACCGTGACAGTGACGAGTATTATCTTTGTGATCTTTTTTCTTCTTTCAAGCTTTACCTGTTCGGTCATCGCATTGTGCTCCTTTCCTGTTTGTGTGCATCGCATTTGATTTATATGCAGCCTTCTACAACAAATTAGTGCGCTGTGACTGTTTAACCTGCACTATATTTACAAATAGCAGCAGTAAAAATGATATGACAAGCATCACAAGTGCTATGGCAGTCGCGCTAGCATAATCTATATAGCTAAGCTTCTGCATGATGACGTAGGATACCACCTGTGTCCTGTGCCTTGCACTGTTGCCTGATATGTAGATGACGCTTCCGTACTCTCCTATGCCTCTGGCAAAGGCAAGACCAAAGCCTGTTAAGAGTGCCGGGCGAAGTTCCGGAAGTATTACCTTAAAAAATGTCTTAGAGGGTGTGGCGCCAAGCATATAAGCGGCCTCCTCATATGTATTATCCATCTTTTCAAGCACCGGCTGTACAGCTCTTATTACGAAGGGAATGCCTACAAAAACAAGTGCCACAACTATTCCTGCCTGTGTGTAAGCCACATCTATTCCAAGCTTGCCAAGGCCCTTACCAAAAAAGCCTGTGCCTGAGTACAGCTTTGAGAGCGTGATGCCCGCAACCGCTGTCGGCAGTGCAAACGGAAGCTCTATAAGTCCGTCAAGCAGCCATTTCCCTGGAAAATCGTACTTCACAAGCGTCCATGCCACGATGAGTCCAAATACCACATTTACGATTGCTGCGATAAATGATGAGGTGATGCTTGTGATAAAGGCATTCCTCACATTCTCCTTCATGATAAGTGCCACAAAATCGCCCGGCGATATCTTTAGCGAATACACAAGCACTGATGCTAACGGAATGAGAACGATGACTGAAAGCATCGTGATCACTATTCCAAGCGAAAGATGGTAGCCCGGTATGACTCTGGTCTTTATGTTCTTTGATTTAGTTTTCTCTTTTGCTGTTTTATCAGTTGCCGTATATTTCATCGAACATTGCTCCATCATCGAAATATGTCTTGTAGGCTTCATTCCATCCGCCGTAATCCTCTATGCTCCAAAGCCTGATATTTAAATCAAACTTGTCGGAAAACCGGTTTAATATATCCTGATTGGTTGGTCTGTAGCCGCTTTCGCCAATCAGCTGCTGTGCCTCATCACTGTAGAGATACTGTAGGTATTCTTTGCTTACCTCTTGTGTTCCGTTGCTCTTTGCATTGTCATCCACAATAGCAACAGATGGCTGTGCTAAGATGCTGACGGACGGATTCACTATCTCATACTTACCCGGATATGAATCCATGGTCGTAAGTGCCTCGTTTTCCCACGCTATGAGCACATCTCCCTGACCGTTTTCCACAAATGTGGTTGTTGAGCCTCTCGCACCCGAATCCATAATTGTGACATTTTCATACAGCTTCTTCATAAACGATTTCTGTTCCTTCAGGCTGTCATAATTTGTCTTCGCATAGCTTAGCGCTGCAAGAAAATTCCAGCAGGCTCCGCCACTACTCTTTGGATCAGGCGTAATCACATCCACATTCTTTTTCACCAGGTCATCCCAGTCACTTATATGCTTTGGATTGCCCTTTCTTACAAGTAAAACGATTGTTGATGTGTATGGTGCCGAGCTGTCAGAAAACTCATCAATCCAGCCCTTATCAATTAATCCGGTATTTTGTATCATGTCTATGTCATGCTCGAGTGCCAGTGTGACAACATCTGCATTACAGCCCTCCACAACCGAGCGCGCCTGTGCTCCCGAGCCGCCATGTGACTGAATCACATTTATCTTTTTGCCGTGCTCGCTCTCATAGTAAGACTCGAATATTTTGTTGTATTTCTCGTAAAACTCTCGTGTCGGATCATATGACACATTGGTTATGGTGACTGTGCCGTCATCCTTCCTGCCTGAGCAGCCTGTCAGAAGAAGCGACAGAATCATCACTGTCGACAGCAGGGCTGCCGTATATTTATGTATGTTTCTCATGTATGTTTCTCATTTTTCATGTTACAGTTTCCGGCAAAGCAAGCTTATGCCGTCAGTTTATATGCCATTAGTTTACTGTAAAAAGCGGTGTGGACAGGTATCTTTCTCCTGTATCCGGAAGCAGCACCACGATATTCTTTCCCTTGTTCTCAGGTCTTTTCGCAAGCTCTGTTGCTGCATATATTGCTGCTCCTGAGGATATGCCAACGAGAAGTCCGTCGCTCTTTGCAACCTCTCTTGCCTTGTCAAAAGCGGCCTCATTCTCCACCGGAATCACCTCATCCACTATATCCATGCGCATGACCTTTGGAATAAAGCCTGCACCGATTCCCTGTATCTTGTGAGGCCCCGGTCTTCCGCCTGAGAGTACCGGAGAACTCTTTGGTTCAACAGCTACTATCCTTACATCAGGATTATGGTCTCTTAATCCAAGCCCGGTGCCTGTACAGGTGCCGCCTGTTCCGACAGATGATACAAAGATATCTACCTTTCCATCTGTATCCTCCCAGATTTCCTGAGCGGTTGTAGCTCTGTGGATATCCGGATTGGCCTGATTCTCAAACTGCTGTGGAATAAAGGCATTGCCATAATGCTCTTTAAGTCTCTGCGCCTCATCGATTGCACCCTTCATGCCCTCACGCCCCGGTGTGAGCTTTATCTCTGCGCCAAGCGCTGTGACTATTTTTCTTCTCTCAACGCTCATGGTATCAGGCATTATAAGTATCAGGTGAAGCCCCTTTGAGGCTGCCACAAATGCAAGTCCGATTCCGGTATTGCCACTTGTCGGCTCTATGATTATTGTGTCCTGATTTATCTTTCCATCCTTTATGCCCTGCTCTATCATAGCTGCCGCCACCCTGTCCTTTACACTTCCAAGTGGATTGAAATACTCCAGCTTTGCTATGATTTTTGCTTCAAGCCCAAGGGCTTTTTCATAATTGGTCAGCTCCAGAAGCGGAGTGTGACCTATCAGCTCAGTGAGCTGCTTTGCCATTGATATTACCTCTTTTTTGTTAATGTTTGTTTTGAGTATGTTATGAGTTTGAGCTTAGTTTGTATGGCTGGGATTTCCTACCATTCAAATATGATTTCTAAGTTATTGATATGTTACCACTAATTGATATTTTTGTAAATGTAATTAGGGTTATTAATATTTGTTAGCGGGCTATAAATTTTATTAATAGCAGATAGACGACTGCGCAGCATGGGAAGACACGCCGATAGTGCACAGTCTCATATTTCCTCGCCTAGTATGAGTAAATACTGCCACAGACAGAGTTTATAAGGCACGGAAAATCAAACGCGCTTTTTACCTTTATAGCATTCTCTATGCTGTGTTGCTTGAACGAGTATTTTCCGTGCCACCTTTTGTCTGTGGCGCATATAACTCATACACGGCTCGTCAAAAATCGACCGTGCACCATCGGCGTGTCTTCCCATTCTGCGCAGTCGTCCGTCTGGTATCGAACTTACCATAAAAAAAGAGTTCTATCATTCGCAGACACAAAGTCTGTGAAAAATAGAACTCTTTTTGATCTTCCTTTAGCTACTTACGCTTGTTCATTTGCTTTATCGGTTCTCGTGATATACTTGATTCCGACAAAGGTTCCAATCAGGATAAGCGCTCCTATGATAAAAGGTACTACAGGATTTCTGACAAAGCCTGCTATGATGTAGGTCAGACATGATATGGCAGCCACAAGCACAACGTACGGAAGCTGTGTGGACACATGGTTCATATGGTTGCACTGGGCTCCGGCAGATGCCATGATGGTGGTATCGGATATCGGTGAGCAGTGGTCTCCGCAAACTGCACCTGCCATGCAGGCGGACATGGAAATGATCATCATCTCAGGGCTGGATTTCTCAAATACCGCAACAACGATCGGGATCAGGATACCAAAGGTTCCCCAGGAAGTACCTGTAGCAAATGCAAGTCCGCATCCAACCAGGAAAATAATGGCCGGAAGGATAACTTCAATACCACCGGCAACAGAACGCATTGCTTCTTCTACGAATACCGCTGCACCAAGTGAGTCTGTCATAGTCTTTAGTGTCCATGCAAAGGTCAGGATCATGATCGCCGGTACCATAGCCTTGAAGCCTTCCGGGATGCATCCCATACAGTCTCTGAAATTGATCACACGGCGGATCATATAGAAAATAATGGCAAACACCAGACCAAAAGCACTTCCCATTGCAAGGCCTGTAGAGGCATCACTCTGTGAAAATGCGGTAACAAAATCTGTTCCGCTGAAAAATCCTCCTGTATAGATCATACTGATGACACAGCAGATAACAAGCACAACGATCGGAATCACAAGATCGATCACCTTTCCTCTCGGATTCGGTGTCTCATCATCCGTTGCATTCTCATACGGTCTTGCAGATGTTGTATAAAGATCTCCGTTCAGAGCATTGATCTCATGTGTTCTCATGGCACCAAACTCGGTTTTCATCAGTACCATGCCAACCATCATTACAATCGTAAGGATCGCGTAAAAGTTATACGGGATGGTTCTTACAAAAATCGCAAGTCCATCCTGTCCCTCTACGAATCCGCTGACTGCAGCAGCCCAGGATGAGATCGGTGCGATGATACATACCGGAGCGGCTGTCGCATCGATCAGGTATGCAAATTTCGCTCTGGATACGTGATGTCTGTCAGTTACCGGACGCATAACGCTTCCTACTGTCAGGCAGTTAAAATAATCGTCAATGAAGATCAGGATTCCAAGGATGATCGCTGCAAGCTCTGCAATCTGGCAATGTCTTGCAGGACTTAGCTGACGCGATATTTCTTCTTTAATATTTCCAGAAAAAGACATACTATCACCTATTTTGCTTTCGTAATTGCATCTTTCTCGATATCACGATGCTCTTTTCTTACACCGTACTCTTTCTCTGCCACAGACAGCCGTTCATACAACTCATTGGCAAGTGTCACGGAGCGGTGTTTTCCGCCGGTACATCCGATTGCGATCACAAGCTGGTTCTTTCCTTCTGCAACATAGTTCGGAATCAGGAACTCAACCATGTCGACCAGCTTCTTCAGGAATTCTTTTGAAATATCGTTATTCATCACGTAATCCCTGACCGGCTTGTCATTGCCACTCTGCGGGCGAAGTTCATCAATATAATACGGATTCGGAAGGAATCTGACATCAAATACCAGGTCTGCATCACTCGGAATTCCATATTTGAATCCGAAAGATAACACAGTAATGTACAGATTCTTGTATTCTTTATTCTCGGCAAAAATACGGTTCAGTTCACTGCGCAGCTCCCTGGTCAGCATCCGGCTTGTATCCAGGATATAATCTGCCCTTTCTTTTAAAAAAGCAATTTTCTTACGTTCTTTGGCAATCCCGTTCTCAATTCTACCGCCCTTTGAGAGTGGGTGGTTCCTTCTTGTCTCTTTATATCTTTTCACCAGTGTATCATCATTCGATTCAAGGAAAAGAATCTCCAGTGGTATCTTGGCTTTTTCAAGTTCGTCCAGAACCTGGTCCAATGCACGCAGATTCTGTCCACTGCGAATATCAAGTCCCAAAGCGATTTTCGTGATCTCACCATTTGGAACGATCAAAAGTTCTGTCAGTTTTGTCATTAAAGGAATTGGCATATTATCCACACAGAAATATCCCATGTCTTCCATCATTTTCAAAGTTGTACTTTTCCCTGCTCCGGACATTCCCGTTACAATTACGAATCTCATCCCTAAAATTCTCCTATTTGTTTCACTTCCGGTTCCATCGTAACACCGGTATCTTCTTTCACTTTCGCTGTTACCTGCCGGATCAGCTCCATCACATCAGCCGCCGTCGCATTTCCTTTATTGATCACAAATCCACTGTGCTTTTCAGAAACCTGTGCTCCACCTACTGTAAATCCTTTCAGACCACTGTCCTGGATCAGTTTTCCTGCAAAATATCCTTCCGGACGCTTAAAGGTGCTGCCTGCACTCGGATACTCCAGCGGCTGCTTCGATACACGCTTCTGACGGAGGTCATCCATCTGCGCTTTTATTTCTTCTTTTTTGCCTTCTGTAAGCGAAATCACGGCACCCAAAACGATATATCTTTTCTCCGGGATAATGCTTGTACGGTATCCGAGTCCCAGTTCTTCTGCCGGAAGCTCCATGATCTCGCCCTCTTCTGTCATAACCCTGACACTCGTCAGTACATCCTTCATCTCTCCGCCATACGCGCCGGCGTTCATCACAACCGCTCCGCCAAGCGTTCCCGGAATACCTGCTGCGAACTCAAATCCGGTCAGTGCTGCATCAAGTGCTGCATTTGCAATCTGCGCAAGCGAACATCCTGCCTGCGCCGTGATCTGATTTCCTTCTACCTGAAATGTTCCCATACTCTTATAAAGCTGGATAATCGCTCCTCTGAAGCCTTTGTCTCCAACCAGAAGGTTGCTTCCATTTCCTACTATATATATAGGTATCGAAAATTCCCGGCACACCCGAATTGTCTCTGCCAGTTCCTTTTCATTCGATGGCATGATAAAATAATCTGCCGGGCCACCGATCCGGAAGGTTGTATGCTTCTTCATCGGTTCATCCTTCTGTATTTTGGCTGCATCGACCACATTATACAAACATGTCTCAAAATTCTGTTCCATTCTCTTCTCCTAGTATCTATAAATATTCTATGCCATTCTTCTTTTTTTATTTAACAGGAAATTGCCATTGGACCTCCCGTCAAATAGAAGTTACTACGTGCCAAAGCACGTTTTAATATCATCCTCATATGATGTAAGTGTCAAAAATAAATTTTGGCACTTACATCATATGATACACCAAAAAATATGCAAGTTCAACGCGCTCTTGCAAAATTAAGTGAAATGCGATATAGTAAGGCATAACATAGAAATTTTATCAATATTTTCAAAAAGGAGTGATTTTTAACTGTGGACTCTAGGGTCTCGCAAATACTTATTTTGCTAGTCCTGCTGCTCTTATCCGGCATATTTTCGTCAGCCGAGACAGCACTTACAACCTACAACAAAATCCGGATGCGTGCCCTTGCAGACGAGGGTAACAAGCGTGCCAGCACCGTACTTGCCGTAACTGAGAATTCAGGTAAAATGCTTAGCGCGATCCTCATCGGCAACAACATTGTTAATACTGCGGTAGCTTCCCTTGCCACCACAATCGCATACCGCCTTGGTGGAACCGCCGTCGCGATCGCAAGTGGGCTTATGACGCTTCTCATCATCCTTTTCGGAGAGATTACTCCGAAGACGATGGCAACCATTCATGCTGAGAAGATGTCTCTTTTCTACGCACCGGTTATCAATATTTTCATGAAGATCATGACTCCGTTTATCTTCATTGTAAACGGTCTCTCCACCGGTCTTCTGATGCTTCTTCGCATCGATCCGAATGCCAAAGACAATACCATGACCGAAGCTGAACTCCGAAGTGTGGTAAATGTCAGCCATCAGGACGGCGTGATCGAATCAGATGAAAAAGAGATGATCTACAATGTGTTTGATCTCGGTGATGCCATTGCCAAAGACGTCATGGTTCCCCGTGTCAACGTAACTTTTGCTGATATTGACAGCAGTTACGACGAACTGATCGACCTGTTCCGGGAAGACAAATTCACCCGTCTTCCGGTTTACCAGGAGACAAAAGATAATGTTGTCGGAACGATCAATATGAAAGATCTTCTTCTTTACGACAGCAAGAAAAGTGAGTTCCAGATTAAAGACATTCTCCGTGAAGCCTACTTCACTTATGAATACAAGAGCATTTCCGAGCTTCTTGTTGAAATGCGCCAGGCCTCTTTCAATATCGCAATTGTCCTGGATGAATACGGTGAAACATCCGGTCTGATCACCCTGGAAGATATCCTTGAAGAGATTGTTGGCGAAATCCACGATGAATATGATGAGAATGAAGAAGAAAATATCAAAGCGGTAGGCAAACACGAATATATTATTGAAGGTTCTACCAATCTTGACGATCTCAATGATTCCCTGGATCTGAATCTGGAATCGGAAGATTATGATTCTCTCGGAGGCTTTATCATCGAAAAGCTGGATCGTCTTCCAAAAGCCGGTGACTCTGTTTCCACCGAAGACGGAATCCGTATGGTCGTAGAAAAGCTCGATAAAAACCGGATTGAGACAGTTCATCTGTATCTTCCGGAGAATTACCGCGAACATACGTCTGACTCGTTGGAAACTGACGACTAAGCAGACCTCCCGGGAAGAAATCCTGACAGATTTTTTCTTTATATTTTGCAGGATATACAATAATTTCAGGGCAGCCCAAAGTGGACTGCCTTTTTCTTTTTCGGATTTCGTTATTTTTTAAACAATTTTTTTAAGAAATATTGGTTTTTTATTGATTTTATTGCGTAATTATGTATAATTATGGTAAATGGGTGAAGGATTTTACTTCATCAGATGATAAAATCTGCGCTCACAGCTTTTATCATTTAACCATTTAACTAGAATTAGGAGAAAGAGGTTAATTGCAATGGCAGAAATCAATTTAAGCAAGTATGGTATTACTGGAACAACAGAAATCGTGCACAACCCTTCTTACGAATTACTGTTTGAAGAAGAAACAAAAGCAGGTCTTGAGGGATTTGAAAAAGGTCAGGTCAGCGAACTTGGTGCTGTGAACGTAATGACAGGTGTATACACCGGACGTTCCCCTAAAGACAAATTCATCGTAGTTGATGAAAACTCTAAAGACACTGTATGGTGGACTTCAGACGAATATAAGAATGACAACCATCCGGCTTCACAGGAAGCATGGGAAGCTGTAAAGGAGATCGCCAAGAAAGAACTTTCTAACAAGAAACTTTATGTTGTAGATGCATTCTGCGGTGCTAACAAAGATACCCGTATGGCAATCCGTTTCATCGTTGAGGTTGCTTGGCAGGCACACTTTGTAACAAACATGTTCATCCAGCCTACAGAAGAAGAACTGAAAGACTTCGAGCCAGATTTCGTTGTTTACAACGCTTCCAAGGCTAAAGTAGAGAACTACAAAGAATTAGGTCTTAACTCTGAGACAGCTGTAATGTTCAATATTACAAGCCGCGAGCAGGTTATTGTCAATACATGGTATGGCGGAGAGATGAAGAAAGGTATGTTCTCCATGATGAACTACTATCTGCCGCTTA
>OLGD01004987.1_pt1 | contig 10197 bp, 7 predicted proteins | sample 1605311 | NCBI WGS metagenome assembly OLGD01 (sample SAMEA3888917, study PRJEB22519) | human gut metagenome | biome: human gut; feature: human-associated habitat; material: faeces | place: Denmark | collected 2010 | reverse complement strand
GTAAAGATACGGAAATATTTCCGGTCGGCAAGCCGTCGGGCATCCGGGGGCGCCTGTGTTTGGCCGTGCCGGCGGAAATGCGTAATTTAGGCCGGAAAAAATTGCGCGAAACGATGAAAATGTTCGAGGAAAGAATCCTGCGCGACGGGAAGTGCCTGCCCGGCGGAGTCCTGAAGGTGGACGGATTCATCAATCATCAGATGGACCCGGCGCTGATGATGTCGCTTGCCCGGGAGCTGGCGCGCCGTTTCGGAGGCGAGCCGCTGGACCGTGTGCTGACCGTCGAAGCGAGCGGGATCGCGCCGGCCGTGCTGGTCGGCTATCTGCTCGGCCTGCCGGTCGTCTTTGCCAAGAAAAAGTCGCCGAGCACGATGGAGAACGCTCTTTCGGCCCGTGTCCGCTCGTTTACGAAAGGGTGCGACTACGACGTCTGCCTGAGCCGGGACTTCCTGCATGCGGGAGACCGGGTGTTGTTCATCGACGACTTTCTGGCCAACGGAAACGCCGCGCTGGGCATGCTCGAACTGGTCGGTCAGGCCGGAGCCTCTCTCACAGGCATGGGCTTTCTGATCGAGAAGGCGTTCCAGCCCGGAGGTGCGATGCTGCGCGAGAAAGGTATCCGCGTCGAGTCGCTGGCGCGGATCGAGAGTCTGGACGGCGGCCGGATCGTATTCGCCCGTTAGGGACCGTCGTTTCCGGTTCCGTCGCTTTCCCGAATTATCCGATCAAGGTCGCATATTCACATCCAAGCTGATGTCGGCTTGACGGGAAACGGCAGGAGCCAATACCATGACTTTCCATGTAGAGTATTCCGACGTAAGATCGAGTTCGATATTCACATCGAACTTGTGTCTCCTCGGTTCAGTTCGCTTTCCAATGTTTACTATCCCATGAGACGCATTCCCGGTGACGACCAAAAGGGAGTGTTTCTCAAAATCGACGGTCGGCAGTTCCGTTTCGCAATCCTTGATATAACTTTTCAACTCTTCGCCGGAACGTATTACATGCAATTTGTCTTTCTCAATATTTCCCCAGTTTGTTAACGAATCGAACAGCGATTCGACATGCGTTATCGCTACTTGGCCGGGTTCGGGATTTTTCGGTGAATTTTCTTTGCCATCGCATCCTGAAAATGCCGACGACAGCATAACGAGCGAGGCGACATAAATTACGGCTCTCATAATATTTCGATTTGGTTTCGCTTAACCGGTCAATGTAACAAATTTATTCTCCGAAAACAAACGACGTTATACATATCGCACCGAATGTTCTTGTCGGTATTACGATAATTCGTTTTAGGTCGCCCTCAAAGTTGTCGAAATAATCTTCGACCGTTCGGAATGTCCTGTGCCTCGTTTTTGTCCGGTTCTTCATGGAACGTCATTTTCTTTCGGGTTTCTGAGTAAGAAAACTTTGTCCCCTATCCGGTATCGGGGGAAGCTCATAGATCCGCTCTCTCCGGAAGGGGAGAGGATGCAGTCGTTTTCATATAGTCTGTCAGAACATCCGATGCTTGATTTGGGGTGATTCGACATCGGTCTCCACGATCGGATACGCTGCGATTTTTTGTGAGAAAAAGTCACTCGCATAATCCGCAGGTTCATTCTCAGCATAAATTTTCCATTCCATTATTACCGTTTCGTAAAAAACTCATTTCTTGTCAGACGTAAGAGAGCGTCTTGTGTTTTTTGTCAGGCATTCTCAGAATTATCCTTAACTCGAAGCAATAGATAAATAGCCCGGCAGGCGCAGCAATATCTGCCTCTGCTATAGGTTTCGGGCTCTTCGGATAGGGGAGAGCGATCGAGACTTGGTATGAACGGTAAATAATAACGTTTGGAATAGCTGTAGCGAGCCGATTCTGCGACTGCGTCGGACCGGCGCATCCGCTTCGGCCTGACGTTCCATATCTTCGGAGGCGGAAACAAGTCCGGTTCCGGATTCATCGAAAAGTTATCGCTGCATTTCCCGGAGTTCGGTCCGATAGGATTTATTCTCGGCAGGGGGCCGGTCTGTCGCCCGAGATGCCGAGATTCGCGGTTCCGTTTCGTGAAAAACGATCATGCCCGGGTTGAGAATTTTTTCGTCCCGGGAACGGCGACGGTCGGCTACGGAGATATTGCCTGAACCCGTTTTGTACAAGTCGCACCGTACGGACGGAATGCTTGCGAGGCGACCGCGCCCGGCCGGGTGTGGCGAGCGGCGTGAGGGACAATCGCTGTCGGGCGGCTGTACGGTCGGGCGATTCTTATGAATACTTTCTCGGATAGCGCAGCAGAATGGCCAGCAGCGAGCAGATGCCCAAAGCCATCGGGTAATAGAGGTAGCCGATGATCTCGAGCGGGGAGACGGACGCCAGCCCGGCCGCGATCATCAGTTGCGCCCCGTACGGGATCAGTCCCTGCACGAAGCACGAGAACGAGTCGAGCAGGCTGGCGCTCTTGCGCCGGTCCACTCCGAAGCGGTCCGCTATTTGCCGGGCGATCGGACCGGTGGTGATGATCGCGATCGTGTTGTTGGCCGTGCACAGGTTGGCCATGCTCACGAGCGCGGCGATGCTCAGCTCGGCCGTCCGCTTGCCCGAGACTTTCCGCGTCAGCGCGCCGATCAGGTAGTCGATGCCGCCGCCCCGGCGGATCATTTCGAGCATGCCGCCTGCCAGCAGCGTGATGACGATCAGTTCGCCCATGCCGGCGATGCCTTCGCCCAAGGCCCCGATCCACTCGATCCACCCGACCGATCCGCCGAGCAGACCTACGGCTCCCGTCAGCACGATGCCCGTTACGAGTACGGTCGTCACGTGTACGCCGCATACGGCCAGTACGAGCACGGCGAGGTAGGGTATGATCGGAATCCATTCGACGGATTGCCTCTGCGCAGCGGCGGGCATTTCCGCACCGCTCAGCAGGTAGAGCCCGAGCACGGCTGCGGCGGCCGGGACCGCGATCAGGCCGTTTACCCGGAACTTGTCGCGCATGCTGCATTCTTGAGTGCGGGTCGCGGCGATCGTCGTGTCGGAGATGAACGACAGGTTGTCGCCGAAGAAAGATCCCCCGACGATAACGGCTACGATCATCGGCGTTTCCAGACCGGTTTTCTGGGCTATGCCGAGCGCGACGGGCGTCAGCGCGACGATCGTGCCGACGGAGGTTCCCACTGCGAGCGAGATGAAGCAGCCGGCCAGAAACAATCCGCCCAGCAACAGGTTTCCGGGCAGAATGCGCAGCGTCAGGCCGACCGTCGCGTCGATCGCGCCCGTCGCCTCGGCCGACCGGGCGAACGCTCCGGCCAGCACGAAGATCCAAATCATCAGCATCAGGTTGTGGTGCGATGCTCCCTGCGTGAAGTGTCGTATGCGCTCGGTGAGCGGCTCCCCGCGCGAGATCAGGACCGAGTAGACCGACGCGGCCAGAAAGGCGACGGCGATGGGGACCTTGTAGAAGTCGCCGGCCGCGAGCGACGTGCCCAGATAAAGGCACAGGAAAACGGCCAGCGGACTGAGCGCCAGCAGGCCGCGCGATTTTTTCGGACGGGCGGAATCGTTCATTTTCTCGTTTTTCAAGCCTCGTATCGCTTTCTCACGGGCAAAGATACTCTTTATATGAAAATGTGCGGTCCTCCGTTTGTCTCATATTGCGCTTTCCTTGCTTTTGTTTTGGAGGGGAATAGTATGTGTGTCAGTGATTTGCATGCGAAGGCGGAATGTCGAAAATATATGGACGGAGAGGTGCTCGACGGGGAAGGGCAAAAAGAGCTTGCGGAGATGGCGTTGGAGACCGGACGGCTGCCGATGCGGCTCGACGCTGCGGACTTTGCCGACGCCGAGAGGAGGAAGTCGATTTTGAAAGATATGTTGGGAGGGATGGGTGAGCACGTCCATATCGATATCGACTTCCGCTGCGAGTACGAGAAAAACGGCGTGACAAGCGCGGGGAGCGTGGTGACGCGTTCCGTCCCTGCAGATTGCGTGGCGGTCGGCAATTCGTGCCTGGTGATAAAAAAACTCTGACGGCGGAGCGTTTTTCGGACGCGGCTTATCTGATCTGCCCTCTCCTGTGCCGACCGGGCCGCGCGCGGTTTCTTCCGTTCCGGACGGGATCGGGCCGAAGTCCGCTACGTGTCTAATTATTCGACACAGGTGTCAAAAAATAAGACACGCAAAAAATAGGCGGATAGGGGTAAGTCGTTTGTTTTTAATTTGTTGTATTTGTGGTATGCTTTTTATTCCATAAAGTCCGAAATATAATACTTTCCGTGAAATCGAACCCGATGGAACCATGAGAAACCTGAACATCGCTTTACGCTCGCTTTTCAAAAAAGAACGGCACAACATGACGAAAATCCTTTCGCTGAGTGTCGGATTGGCCGTCGCGCTGATACTGATCGCCAAAATCTGTTTCGAGCGGTCGTTCGACTCGTTCTATCCGGACGTAGAGCGGGTGTACCGGCTGGTCGAACACGGCTCGAAGAACGGAGGCGATCCTTTTGAGTCTTCCCAGACGCCGGGAGCCGTAGCGCCTGCCATGAAAGAGGAGGTCCCGGGCATCGAGGCCGCTACGCGTCTGACCTATGTAACCGGAGAGGGAACCCGGATCACGGCCGGCGACAAGCGGCGCTACTCGGCCGATAACGTGCTGATGGCCGACAGTTGCCTGTTCGACGTGTTGCCGCGTCCCGTTCTGTCGGGCGATCCGAAAAAGGTGCTCGCCCGTCCGGGCTATGCGATGATATCGCGTTCGCTGGCCGAGAGGCTCGGGGGGATCGACCGGGTCGAAGGAGAAGTCCTCGTGCCGGATGACGCTCCCGGTTCGAGGTGGATCGTGGGCGGCGTGTTCGAGGACGTGCCGGAAAACTCGCACCTTCGCTACGATATTCTGGTGTCGCTGGAAGGCATGGCCGAGTGGAGCCGGAACAACTGGGTCGGGAACGATCGCTATCTGGGGTACGTCCGGTTGGCGCCGGGAGTGACGCCCGAGGGTCTGGATCCGGCGATCCGACGGATGATCGACAAGCATATTGATAGCGAGGAGATGCGAAAGGCCGGGGCGAGTCTGCTATTTTCGATGAAACCGCTGCGAGAGATGCACGCCGGCACGAGCGACGTCCGGAACATGCTCGTGATGCTGACGATTTTGGCTTCCGCTCTGCTGTTCACCGCGATGATGAACTATATCCTGATCGCGCTCTCGTCGCTCGCCGGCCGGTCCAAGGAGATCGCCCTGCACAAGTCGTACGGCGCTTCGGGAAGCGACGTGCTGCGACTGACGATGACCGAGACGCTGCTGCACATGGTCGTCTCGATGGTTCTGGCGATCGTGCTGATCTTTCTGTGCCGCGGCCTGATCGAGGACCTGCTGGGCGTTTCTCCCGAGACCTTGCTGCTGTCGGAAGGGGCCGTCGTCCTGCTGGGCGTCTGCGCTGCCGTATTTCTGGTCACGGGACTCGTGCCGGGAATTCTTTTCGCCCGGATTCCGGTAACTTCCGCTTTCCGTCGTTCCAGGGAGAGCAGGCGGATATGGAAGCTGTCTCTGCTGTTCCTGCAGTTTGCGGCCGCCGGACTGCTGGTTTCGCTGCTGATCGCGATCGGCCGGCAGCATCGTTTCATGCTCGACAGCGACCCGGGATACTCGTTCGACCGGCTGGCTTTCTGTCCGGTTTCCGGACAGGATTCGGCGGCCCGCGTCCGGATCGTCGAAGAGATCGGGAAGCTGCCCGAGGTGGAGCGGGTCTCTTCCTGCAGCTGTCTGCCGTTGCATGGCATGGCGGGGAACCTCATCATGCTGCCGGGTTCGGACTGGGAGTGTTTCAATGTGGCCGACCAATACGCGGTCGGCGGCGGATTCCTCGATCTGATGGAAATACCTCTCGTCGACGGACGCTTTTTTACCGAGGACGTATCGGGCTCGACGGAAATCATGGTCAGCCGGTCGTTCGTCGAACGGATGAAGGATTTCGCGGACTGGACGGACGGCCCGGTCGGCAAGATGATTTCCATTACGGAGCATGAGCCTTGCGATTACACGATCTGCGGCGTGTACGAGAATTACCGCATCGGATCGCTGAACGGTATGGACCCGCGTCCGTCCGTGCTGTTTTACGATAGCAAGCCTTCTCCGATGCTGTTGATCAAACTGCGCACGGTAACGGCCCGGGCAGTAGACCGCGTCCGGGAGAAATTGCAGGAGCTGATACCGGACGGCGACTTGCAGCTGACGCTTTATTCGTCGGCCATGGCGAATCTGTACGGCGATTCGCGGAAGTTCAGGGATCAGGTCTTGATCGGCGGCATCGTCACGCTGCTTATTTCGTTGATCGGACTGATCGGCTACACGGACAACGAGACCGGCCGCCGTCGCAAAGAACTGGCCGTGCGCAAGGTGCACGGAGCCACACTGCGGGAAATCCTGCGTATTTTCCTTTCGGACATCCTGCGGGTCGCGTTGCCGGCCGTCGTGCTGGGATGTGCCGTCTCTTTCTTTGTCTCGGAGTTCTGGATGCGGCAGTTCGCCGAGAAGGTACCTCTGAGCCTGTGGATTTTCGTCGCCGGCGGCGCGGGCGTCGGTCTGGTCGTCACGGCCTGCGTGATCTATCGGACGTGGAAGGCGGCCGGCGAGGACCCGGTGAGGAATCTGAAAAGCGAATGATGCTGTCTGTGGCGATGCTTTCGGCGAAAAGCCCGATCCGGGAACGGAGACGGGCTTTTCGTTTGTTCGATCCGAGAAATCGCGTCCGATTCCGGGCGAAATGACTATCTTTGCCCCACGAAAGCCCGCCTGTTGCGAGGACGGCCGTGCCGGGGAGCGCGTCCGTTTTGTCGTTCAGCGGGAGTGGAAACCGAACTATCAACCCTAAAAGCATTCAGACATGAAGAAACTGGCGACGCTTTGCCTGCTTTTCGCCGCGCTGGCCGGCGCGGGATGCACGGGCAAGACCGAAAAAAAATCCGCATCGAAAGGACCCGTCCCGATGACGCACATTCTGATCTGCTGCCGCAGCTCCAACGAGGGCGTTATCCGATTCAAGGTGGGCGACGAGTGGATCACGAACCACGATTACAGGAATATCGACCATGCCCGGGCCATTCTTTCCACGATTCAGCAGGCCGGTATCAACGATGTCATCATCGATTTGACGAATCCCAGCCAATGGGCCGAGACTCCGGCCAGCTGGCCCGGCTGCCAGCCGGGCGAGAATGCGCTGTGGGAGACCGAGACCAAAGATCAGATCGCGACGATCGAGCAGGTCTGCGAGGAGCTGGGCATGCGTTTCGTCATGTTTATCGGCAATCCGGCCGCGCATACGCTGGCCTACTGGAACGGGATAGCCGAGCGCATCTGGAAGTCGTGGGCTCAGAAGGATGTTTACCGCAAGTACGGCTATGGGGATGATCGCCCGATGCTGGTGGTTTTCTATATGGGCGAGGATTTCTGGAAAATGTACGATGCCGCGCCGGAGCACGAGAAGAATTACCTGGCCAAGTTCCGCATCGGGACCTGTCAGGTCAATTCCCCGATGAACTTCACGGCGACCGACGGCTGGGGCTACCGCAACCGCTCCTCCAGCTCGGACAACAAGGTGCGTTTCGTCTGCCCCAACGAGGGAGTCGCTCCGACGCAGTGGAAACGCAGTACGTTGCAGGAGTGGGAGGAAAAGGTCGTGTGGGCCGGCGAGGCGACCGAATACTGCATTTTCGGGTCGTACGACGACACCTGCGACGCGATATTCTGGGGCATAGCCGATACCCGCGAGAGCCGCAACGCCTACAAGCGTTATCCCGGCGACGAAAGCCCGGACGCGTATTACAACGTAGTCAAGGACTATCTTTCGGACCGCGCGAAGTAGCGGAGTCCGTTACGGGGCCCGGGGAAAACGAACGGGCCGAGGCCCGACCGATTGCCGGACCGTTCCGTACCGGCGATTGGCTTCGCACCGAAAAACGACAGCCGAACTTTCGGGTTCGGCTGTTTTGATTATCCCGGATAGATTGATATGCAGCTTTTTGCAGGAAACGAAAATTTAATTATCTTTATAACACCGCCGGATACGACATAGAATGATCGATAGTATATGAAAAAGCGTCGGTGCATATTTCGTTTGCCGTTTCCCGACAGCCCCTGATTCGTTCCGATAGCACGGTCTCTTCCTGTATCGGGTACGAAACGTCGAAGTTCGAAATAGCAGATTTCTTCGAGGACGGCCGTAACGGAATGCCCGATCTGCTTGCGAAAGAGCGGTTGCGATATCGAAGTGGCAACGATAGTGTCCGATACGAAAACCAGGAAAATGAAATTCGGCCGGAGCAGCGCCGGGACCCGTTTTCTCCGGATTCCGTATCGTTCGGCTTCTGTCTGACCTCGACGTGGCCGCGTATTGAAAAGACAAATAATTCGGAATAGGATCCTTTCCCAACATTTTAATCACCTAAATCTTTTTGCTATGAAGCGATGTGCTTGGTTAACAGTCTGTTTTGTTCTTGTTTCGTATTGTTCATTCTCCCAACAACATGTTTCCATTCGAGATTTTGAGTTTCTGGTCGAGAAGATACGGAACGACTATCCGGGATATGAAGCGAAAGTCACGCCGGCTCTTTTTGCTTTGGAGGATCGGATTCGTCATAAGCTGGAGCTGCATCCGGATTCCTCTTTTTACTATTTCAGTGAATATACGAGCTATTTCAGGGACGGACACTTACGGATGGGCTGGCTCGGCGGTTCTTCGGCTCCGCAGAGCGAGTCGGTGACGATTCCCGTTCATCGTATCGACAGGGATTCCCTGCTGCAGAAGAACCGCGATTCTCAGAACTTGGAAGGGCTTTGGGTGTCGAATTTCGGGGAAGAGATCGCCATACTGAGGTCCGCAGCCGATACGAATTCCTTCGATGGAGTGTTTTTGTCTGAGGACGAGGGCTTTTTCAATTTTACTCCGCTCAATGACACGACATTCGTTTGCACTGCGGAAGGAGGCGACCCGGTTTTCCAAAAAAAAGGTTTTGCATCGCTCAGACTGAATCGGAAGATACTGGAAATACACCATTCGAATCATCGTTTTACACGGAAATCGAATGACGATATTTACGATCAGGCCGTAACATACACTTATATCCCGTCTTACCCGAACGGTCGGAACAACTATAATATGGCCAGCGTACTCGATGACAGTACCTTCTTTATGCGGATTCCGGGTTTTTATGATTATGATAAAGAACGCATCGAAGAGATGTTGACATGGTATCGGGACGATATACGAAGATGCCCCTATTTTATCATCGACCTCAGAGGGAATAGGGGAGGACAAGGTCCGGCTTATGAAGCGCTTCTTCCTCTTTTGTACACCCATCCTTTCGTACTCAAAGGTGTGGAGTGGTACGCTTCGGCGGGAAATATCGAGGATTTCGAAACGGCATTGAAAGAGGGCGATATAGTAGGGGGTGAAGAAGGTATCGCTTGGACGAAAGCCCTGATTCGGGAAATGAAAAAGCACCGTGGCGGTTTTGTCATCCATCCGTATGATCAGGGCGAATCGGATACGGTCGTCTACGATACGGTATATGCATACCCGCGCAGGGTGGGTATTTTGATCGATAAGTCGAATGCCTCGGCTGCCGAACGATTTTTGCTGTTTGCGAAAAATAGTGCCAAAGTGACTTTGTTCGGGAACGAGCATACGGCCGGGATACTGGATTATTCCAATGCCGTACCCCACACTTTGCCGTCGGGGAGATACGAACTGGTTCTTCCGATGACCCGGTCGCTCGACTTGCCGGATCATCCGATCGACAACATCGGCATTGCGCCGGACTGCCGTATTCCCTTTCCTCGCCCGACCGATTTGTACGACAAGCTGGATTCGTGGGTCTATTTCGTGGGGAATTATTTTCAGTTGGAAGATGCTCTGAAACAGGAAGATGCGGAGTGGTTTCGAGTGATGGCATGAAGCGGAGAGAGTGGCTGGAGGCCGATCTCGTTCTGTCGGGGAGGTTGCAGACCGAGGGGTATTGAACCGGAGATGCTCTGCGGTTCGGTCGAATATGCTTCGGAAAACCGGAATACGGGAAAAGGGAACGCTATGCGCTTTCGTAAATGACTATGCGGGAACGTATTATTTGATAGATTCGACAAAAACGGACCGATCTGTCCGAAACTTTTGTCCGGCGCTTTTGCCGAATCTGTCAAATAATCTGGATATAAGACAAAATAC
>OLGD01004978.1_pt1 | contig 10216 bp, 10 predicted proteins | sample 1605311 | NCBI WGS metagenome assembly OLGD01 (sample SAMEA3888917, study PRJEB22519) | human gut metagenome | biome: human gut; feature: human-associated habitat; material: faeces | place: Denmark | collected 2010 | reverse complement strand
TTAAAAAAAGGTTAAAAAACAAAAAAGCTAATCTAGGAACGAAATCAAAGGGAAAGCCCCAAAACACATTTTTAATGTTTTCAGTTTTATAGGGATCTTAATAAGCCAAAATAAGTGTATTATTGTAATTCAAAAACACAACTCAACAACACTTGGAAATCATAAATAAATATCACTAAAGAATATCAGCGACATAGGATATTCAAAACTGGAATCAAAGGAAAAGGATTGAACAAAGCACAGAATTTAGTTTTCTAAGGCACTAACATTTTGCTACGCTTGATTCTGCATCATCCAAGATAATATTAAATCCAATGATAGTTTTAATAATAACGAGAATTTAAAGAAAAGTGTGTGAGGGGAAAAGAATCCATCCCATTCAATGATTTAAACAAAAATGAACCACATTCATTATTAGTGAATGCGATGGCTCAGTTTTGCCTAAACAAAGATGAAAACCTCGATTCACCCGCCATTCAATCCAGTGGACATTGTGACGCTATTATCCATAAGATTTCGAAAATAACGGACATCCTAAAACCATGATTTTCTAGAAATTATTAGGAAAAGGATTTTCAAGAAATTTCGGGGAAAGTTCTTGAAAAGATTGCTTCCCTAGCTTTTCATAATTTATTTATTTACATAACTCACAATGAAGGCCGTAAACAATTTCAACTTTGCTAATACCACTCGTATCATCTTCGGAAAGGGACAGATCGCTAAGCTCCCTACTCAGATTCCGAAGGATCGTATTGTCTATATGACTTACGGAGGAGGCAGCATTAAGCGTAACGGAACTTATGACCAAGTTATGGCTGCTCTTAAGGGATATGAGATTCACGAGTTTGGAGGAATTGAAGCCAATCCCGATTTTGATACTCTGGTAAAGGCTGTTGCTGAAATCAAGAAGCTGGATATGGATCGTGTGTTCCTTCTTGCTGTTGGAGGAGGTTCTGTTGCTGATGGCACGAAGTTCATTGCTGCGGCTTGCAGATATACGGATTCGGACGATCTTTGGAACTTGGTGTTGACTGGAGCTCACACCATTACGGATGCTCTTCCTATTGGTGTTGTTTTGACTCTTCCTGCTGTTTGTTATTTGTGGTTTAGTTGATGAATAGACTGGTTCTGAAAGTGATCCTAGTGGAATGATTTCTCGCCGTACTATTAAGATGAAGCTTCCTATTTCAAATCCTTTGCTGCTTCCCAAGTTTGCTGTTTTAGATCCTATGACTACGATGTCTCTTCCTGAAAGACAGACTACAAACGGAGTCATTGACTCGTTCGTGCATGTCTGCGAGCAGTATATCACTTGCTGTCAGAGTATGCATTGACTTGAAATGTCTAATTGTTTAGATGCTGATGTGCAGGATCGATATTCGGAGGCTTTGCTGAAGGTTTTGATTGATAACGGAAGACGTGTGATGAAGGACCCGATGAGCTATGTGGCCCGTTCTAACATTATGTGGGCTTCGACTCAGGCTCAGAACGGCTGGATCTCTCAAGGAGTTCAGCAGGATTGGGCGACGCACTTCGTTGGCCATGAGCTGACCGTTTATCTTGGAATTGATCACGGCCGTACATTGGCTTGCATTCAGCCTCGCTTGCTGCGATTCAACTTTGAGTCAAAGAAGGAGAAGCTGGCTCAGATGGGTCGTCGAGTGTTCAACTTGGAAGGAAGTGTTGAGGAGGTCGCGAACAAGGCTATCGATGCGATTGTTGATTTCTATGAGAAGGACATGAAGGTTCCTACTCACATTTCTGCGTATGATCCTGATGGAGATCGCAAGTGGGTGGATGAGGTTGAAAAGAAGTAGGATGTTATTAGTGATTGGCTTATAAATAGGTTCCTGGCCAGAAATACCCATTTGGGAGAGCTTGGCAATGTGGACGCTCATGATGCCCGTCAGTTGATATTGGATAGCTATTAAATTGATTGTTTGTGCCAAACATTGTATTTACAAATTGGTAAAATGTGCTTGTTATTCTTGGTCCGTTTCAAAAGCTTTTGCGTGTAGTAGTAGTTTATCATGTAGTTCCCCGACTTCGTGTGCGTGGTATGGTCTTTATTATAGGCTGATCTACACCATGAATCTCCTCTCCTTATTAAATACGGCAAGTGAGGCAAATCGAATGCGAACACATTCCCCGCAAGAGCAAAGCGATACTCCTCTCTGCGAATTGTTTCCACATACGAAATCTTGTTGAACCCGTAGTTTATAAACCTCTCCACAAACTCTGTCACAGAATCATTTCGATACACCAATAGATAGCTACCATTCACTCCTCCCTCTTGACAAACGGTTCCAGCAAATAAGATTTCCAGCATGTGTAGTTGTAGTACGGCTGCTGGTGCCCTGTTTTCAAATCCTGAAGCCAACTCTTTAGCATGTATTTCTATACGTCAAATCGCCCTCGACTTTCTTACATGGGTGAACAAGTTTTTCTTGTACGAAGAGCATCGCTTCTTGTCAATGCACTCCGCTAATTCGGACATGGTGAACGGAATGTATTTTTTGATCCTACATATTATATATCACCGCCCCATCCCAACGAGTTCACTTGCGCCATCAGCGTTCCATTCTTGATTTGCCAGCCAGTGTGAAAGAATGCTGGGATCACAAGAGCCGCCCTTTTATCGTTCTTTATATCGTCAGGCAAGCGAAGCAGCGTCTCATAGGAATCCTCTAGAATCAACGAACGCTCTCAATCTCCACTGCTCAACCACATATCCATGTCTAGTACAATCATATGCGACGTGTGCACGTTGTGAATGCCCAGATTGCGCAGAATGTTGATCGGATAGTTCGAGTAAAAGAAAGACCCTTTCGCAGCGACATATGTCAGTAAGCGAATGCGAGGATCGCACAGGATGGAGTTTTCCGGCAGCTGCAAAAACGCATCCAACTGAGCCACTTCCTCTTCACGAAGATAGATCACAAAAACGATCGGACTATTTCAGAGAGCGATGCCATTTCTACCCATTCCACCTCGAAGCATAGATCGGCAGGATGAAAAGACGATTTAAACTGCCAACAGTTACCACCGTGATATCGAAGCGAGAGGTGTCTTGCTTCTCCCCTACACTCACAGCACGCTTATGGACCTACGATATTCCTTCGAAATCTGCTTTTGGAGAGAACAGTTCGAGTAGAGATAAATCGAGGTTCCCTTCTCTCGCTCATTCTGCTTGGTGGCACCTTTTGAATCCTTTTCAAACAGCTCCTCTCTCTCTTTCGGAAGCAGCACTTCCTCCCGAGACATGCCGGACATTTTTACGATGATATCTTTTATATCCATCTGCTGCTTGCCTCCTTTGTTTGCGACTTCCTGGGGCTTAATCTCCAGCTGCTGCTGGCTAGGAGCAACAGAGTTAAGAATGTGACTATTTAAGGTGAGATTACCCACTTCAAGAGAATTTTCCTCTTTCAGGGGAACCTAGTAGAGTAAAGACCATGCACAACAAAAACAAATAATGAGAAGCTCGCAAAGCACAAAAATGGAACCAGTGCTATTCTACGAGATTACATTCATACTAATCGTCTACAGAGAGGCAACCAAAACAAAAAAGATAGTAATCGCTTCACTTCTCATAGCTCAAGGAAAGCAGCTCTATCTCTAGCAACTAAGCAGGATTTATGAAACAAACTCAATGTCGTAATCAAATAGCAAAAGAAGATTTTAGAATAACTTTCTAGGTGTATTGTAGGAGGAAACTGGGCCCGAGTGGAGCTCAGAAAAATCGATATTCATTAATGTATCAAACGTCAGATCGATGTCCTTCACGAAACTTGCTTGTTCACTAGTTGCACAGTTAACTGGACTTGGGAAGAGGCGGAAAACCCATCTCACGTCCCTATTGATAACAGGGAACTCGTACGGCACGCGGTAATATCGTTTCTACAACACAACAACTCGCTATCTCCTACGGGTTCGTCTTCGAACTCTATACACACATCGATTCCACTTTCCACAAAGTTCCTTATTCTTCTATGTGTTACCCGAACCTGGTACGACATACAGCTTCTCCAAAACTGTGATTACTTCTACCACCACATCTCTCACCAGTCGAGCTGATTTTGGAATAATAAAAACAAAGTCAAGCTCAGTCCCATCACAAAAAAGAAAAACACCCTTTGTAAAGGACATTTTGCATTTCCTTCTTTGTTTCATCTTCATTTTTGTTTTTATTAATAGGCAATCGTCCCTGCTTGACAAATAACACTACTAACGTTTTTTGCTACCAAATGTGGCGAGTTTTAACAAAAGGTTATTCTATTGAGTCCTGTTTCCATTCTATTCGTAATCAAATTGCAAAGCAGCGATAATCGCTCGATTTCAACCTTTAGCTCGCTTATTCAGTGCTTGAAAGCTTCTGGAAGGAAGTGAAACATAATCAGAAAATTTGAAACAGTCAAACCAAAGAAAACATCCAGAACGAAACTTGCGAGTATTATTTACACAACCAGATATTCAGGCCCATATATCGCGGATGGATCGTCATAGCCAATGACAAGTCCAGCAATAATGGTCCATTATATTGTGGAATGGCCCTACTAGGGAACCACGGGAATAGAGGAAAGACCTTTTTCGCCAATATTTCACCACAGACAGATAAATCATTATCTCTAAAGTTGTCATGGACTCTTCCACGAGTAGGTGGATATGTTAAGCGATGTAATGTTCGAAAGTAACGCTTACGTAGATTGTATGGTCGTTCCAAACTTCGGAGATACCTGCATTGATAGAGATATCGAGAAGGGAAAGTTGATCCTAGCCGACGGAACCGTCTTTGAAGGGTACGAGTTTGACCTTGTTTTTGAGTAGATTTTCTTTCGGAGAAAGCATATCTCGCTCTGGAGAGGTCGTGTTCAATACGGGAATGGTTGGCTATCCTGAGTCTCTCACAGATCCTTCGTATCGAGGTCAGATTTTGGTGTTCACGTTCCCTATGATGGGAAATTATGGAGTTCCCGGAGAGGAATTGGATGGATGGGGTTTGCCGAAGTACTTCGAGTCGAATGAGATTCATGTGGCTGGTGTGATCGTGGCGGACTACTCGTGGGAGTATAGCCATTGGGCTGCTCGGAAATCGCTCAGCGAGTGGCTGAAGGTAAGAAATGGTTTGTTTGGATGTTGGTTGTTGGTTGTTTGGTTGTTGGTTGTTGGTTGTTGGTTGATTGTTTTGATTGTTTGCTGGCTTGCGCCAGTCTCCACACCTTAGTCAGGATCTTTCAGTGTACCATCTGTCTGGTCTGTTACAGGAGTGGTAGAGTGATGAAAACTCGTTCCATCGCTCGTTTTGAGCGATGCTGAGTTTGCATGCTATTTGAGTTGACGAGTGGTTTTGTTGCAGTATCGCCCGTCTTAGTTAATGGCCTAACACTAACCTCTCCTAGGAGCACCACATTCCCGCTCTCTACGGAATCGATACTCGCATGCTGACCAAGAAGATTCGCGAGCACGGCGTTCTCCTGGGCAAGATCGAGTTTGCAGGCCAGCACGTCGAGATCGAGGATCCGAACGAGCGAAATCTGGTGGCCGAGGTGTCGATCAAGGAGCCGCGCGTGTTCAACAAGGGCTTATCGCCTCGCGTGGTGGCGGTGGACTGCGGTATCAAGAACAACATCATCCGCTGCCTCTGTGAGCGGAAGGTCCAGGTGACGGTGGTTCCCTTCGACTACGATCTGGAGGCCCACCGCGACGAGTATGACGGGATTTTCCTGAGCAACGGTCCCGGCAACCCGGAGATGGCCCAGGCGACGATCGACCACCTGAAGTGGGCGATCACGACGAACATCCCCATCTTCGGAATCTGCCTGGGCAACCAGCTCCTGGCGCTGGCGGCCGGCGCGCGCACCTACAAGATGAAGTTCGGGAACCGCGCTGCGAACGTGCCGTGCGTGGATCTGACCACGGGGCAGTGCTTCATCACCTCGCAGAACCACGGGTTCGCCGTGGACGAGAAGACGCTGCCTCCCGACTGGCAGCCGCTGTTCTTCAACGCGAACGACTACTCGAACGAGGGCATCATCCACCGCACGAAGAAGATCTTCTCCTCGCAGTTCCACCCCGAGGCGTGCGCGGGTCCGCTGGACACGCGGTTCCTGTTCGACCGCTTCATCGCGAACATCAAGGGCGCGGAGCAGCCGCTGAACACGCCGCTGAACACGAACTTCTTCCGTCTGCAGAAGTACCGGAAGGTGCTGATCCTGGGCTCGGGAGGCCTGAGCATCGGGCAGGCGGGCGAGTTCGACTACAGCGGGTCCCAGGCGATCAAGGCGATGCGCGAGGAGGGCCTGGAGGTGGTGCTGATGAACCCGAACATCGCGACGGTGCAGACCTCGAAGAACCTGGCGGACAAGGTGTACTTCCTGCCGGTGACGCCGTCGTTCGTGATCCGCGTGATCGAGAAGGAGAAGCCGGACTGCATGCTGGTGTCGATGGGCGGGCAGACGGCGCTGAACGTGGGGATCAAGCTGTTCGAGTCCGGGGAGCTGGCGCGGCACAACGTGCACGTGCTGGGCACGCCGATCCAGACGGTGATCGACACGGAGGACCGCGAGCTGTTCAAGGAGCGGCTGGACGAGATCCACGAGAAGCTGGCGCTGTCGTACCCCGCGACCTCGGTGGAGGAGGCGATCGAGGTGGCGGAGAAGATCGGGTACCCGGTGCTGGTGCGGAGCGCGTTCGCGCTGGGCGGACTGGGCTCGGGCTTCGCGGAGAACCGGCAGGAGCTGGTGGAGCTGGTGTCGCGGTCGTTCACGTGCTCGGACCAGCTGCTGATCGACAAGGACCTGCGCGGGTGGAAGGAGATCGAGTACGAGGTGGTGCGCGACTCGTACGACAACTGCGTGACGGTGTGCAACATGGAGAACTTCGACCCGCTGGGCATCCACACGGGCGACTCCATCGTGGTGGCGCCCTCGCAGACGCTGACGAACCGCGAGTACATGCTGCTGCGCGACACGGCGATCAAGGTGGTGCGCCACCTGGGCGTGATCGGCGAGTGCAACATCCAGTACGCGCTGAACCCGGACAGCGAGGAGTACTGCATCATCGAGGTGAACGCGCGTCTGTCGCGCTCCTCGGCGCTGGCCTCGAAGGCGACGGGCTACCCGCTGGCGTACGTGGCGGCGAAGCTGGCGCTGGGCAACAACCTGATCCAGATCAGCAACCGCGTGACGAGCACGACGACGGCGTGCTTCGAGCCGTCGCTGGACTACTGCGTGGTGAAGGTGCCGCGCTGGGACCTGAAGAAGTTCCACCGCGTGTCGCCGCTGCTGGGCTCGTGCATGAAGTCGGTGGGCGAGGTGATGTCGATCGGGCGCCGCTTCGAGGAGGCGCTGCAGAAGGCGGTGCGCATGGTGAACCCGCTGGTGCAGGGCTTCGACCTGCCCGCCGTGGAGTGGAGCAGGGAGGAGCTGGAGCGCCTGCTGCTGCACCCCGACGACCGCCGCATCCACGCGCTGGCGCTGGCGCTGGCGCGGAACTACTCGATCGATCGCATCCACGAGATCACGAAGATCGACAAGTGGTTCCTGGCGAAGCTGAACCACATCCACCTGGCCCGGACGTGGCTGGCGGGGCGCGCGCTGGGCGAGCTGACCACGGAGCGCATGAAGGTCGTGAAGTGCCTGGGCTTCAGCGACCTGCAGCTGGCGGCGCTGCTCTCGTTCCCGGACGCGTCGCTGACGCGTCGGCAGAAGGAAAGCCTGGTGCGCGAGGCGCGGAAGGCGATGAAGGTGCTGCCGGTGGTGAAGCAGGTGGACACGCTGGCGGCGGAGTTCCCCGCGACGACGAACTACCTGTACATGACGTACAGCGGCGCGGAGCACGACATCACGTTCGACGACCACGGCGTGATCGTGCTGGGCTGCGGCCCGTACGCGATCGGGTCGTCGGTGGAGTTCGACTGGGCGGCGGTGAGCTGCATCCGCGCGCTGAAGGAGGCGCAGAAGAAGACGATCGTGGTGAACTTCAACCCCGAGACGGTGTCGACGGACTACGACGAGAGCGACCGCCTGTACTTCGAGGAGCTGTCGCTGGAGCGCATCCTGGACATCTACGAGGCGGAGCAGTCGGAGGGAGTGATCATCTCGGTGGGAGGCCAGATCCCGAACAACCTGTCGCTGCCGCTGGCGGAGAACCACGTGCGGATCTTCGGCACGTCCCCGTCGATGATCGAGTGCGCGGAGGACCGAAGCAAGTTCAGCGACCTGCTGGACCATCTGCACATCGATCAGCCCGAGTGGGTGGCGGTGACCTCCGAGTCGAAGGCCTTCGAGTTCGCGGAGAAGGTGAGCTACCCGGTGCTGGTGCGGCCCTCGTTCGTGCTGAGCGGCGCCGCGATGAGCGTGTGCATGAACAAGAGCCACCTGGAGGCGTGTCTGAGCCGCGCGGCGAACATCAGCAGCGACTACCCGGTGGTGGTGTCGAAGTTCATCCTGGGCGCGAAGGAGATCGAGTTCGACGCGGTGGCGGACCACGGCGAGATCATCAACTACGCGATCTCGGAGCACATCGAGAACGCCGGCGTGCACTCGGGCGACGCGACGCTGCTGCTGCCCTCGATGAAGCTCTACACGGAGACGGAGCGCCGCATCCGCGCCATCGCGCGCGCGATCGCGAAGTCGCTGAACATCACGGGGCCGTTCAACATCCAGCTGCTGGCGAAGAACAACGACGTGAAGGTGATCGAGTGCAACCTGCGCGCCTCTCGCACGTTCCCCTTCATCAGCAAGACCTTCGACTTCAACTTCATCGAGCTGGCGACGCGCGTGATGGTCGGCCTGCCGTACAAGCGCGGAAACATCGTGCTGCGCGACCTGAACTACGTGGGCTGCAAGGCGCCCATGTTCTCGTTCACGCGTCTGAGCGGCGCGGACCCGACCACCGGCGTGGAGATGGCGTCCACCGGCGAAGTGGCTTGCTACGGCGAGAGCGTGAGCGAGGCCTTCTTGAAGGCGCTGCTGTCCACGAACTTCCAGTTCAAGTTCTTCTCGAAGGACGATTCGAGCGCGCGCAACTTCCTCATCAGCATCCCCGAGAACGACTTCAACCAGTTCACGGAGGGGCTGGAGATCCTGCAGGGAATGAACGTCCACTTCTACGCGACGAAGGGAACCTTCCAGCGCCTCGCCGCCTTCGGCATCCCCGCCGAGCGTCTCCATCGCGTGTATAAATCGAGCGAGAACGTGAAGGAGAACCTGGCTCTGGACTATATTCGCCACCAGTCGATCCACCTGGCCATCGTCGTGCCCAGCAACAACACCGACCAGGCGATCACGGAGGGATACAAGATTCGGCGCATGGCGGTGGACTTCAACGTCCCGCTCATCGTCAATATCAAGTGCGCGGTGGAGTTCGTGCGTGCGTTTGAGAAGTACACGGTAGGAGGGCGTAGAGAGGAGGGTGTGATGTCTAGCTCCAGGGAGACGAGTTCCTCAAGATCAAGTGTATGCAGGAGTATTATGACGGAAACAAGTAGAATAGAATGCAGTAGTTCTTTTGTCGTCTTTGTTTCAACAAAGAGCAGAGAGGACGGGCTTGGCTAGTTCGGCCAGAATGTCCTTCTCCAGCGAGAGAGGACTGGTCGTTGGGCTATATCTCTTCACCGGGGTTCCGTCACGGCTCACCAGGAACTTGGTGAAGTTCCACTTCACGTTGCTATGCTTGAGGGGGGCAGGAAACCGAACTTCATGAGAAACCCTGGGCAGGACTTCTTCAAATAATCGAACAGAGCGTTGGTTGACTGCCCATTCACCTACAGAGAAGCAGTGTCACTGCTGTACGTCGCTCTTTTCCATCACTGGGAACGTCACGCCGTACTTTTCTCTCACAAAATGAAGAATGTCTTCAGAGGAGCCAGGCTCTTGGTGAGCAAACTGGTTGCAGGGGAACGCGACCACCTCAAAGCCCCGCGATTTGTACTTCTTGTACAGCTCCTCCAACTCCTTGTACTGCGGAGTGAGCCCACAGGCCGAGGCGGTGTTCACGATCAGCAGCACCTTCCCCTTAAACTGCGAAAAGGCCACAGAGGCCCCGGTGATATCTCTACACACGAACTGGTAAATCATTTGAAGAAATCTTCGTCTGTCAACAAACACACTTTGAGAAGTAGTTTTCACAAAAACTAGATTTACTACTCAGCATCCTCCTTATCCTCCTTCTCCTCGCTGTCGTCCTCCTCGTCCTCCTTCTTATCGGGAAGCAG
>OLGD01004976.1_pt1 | contig 10217 bp, 8 predicted proteins | sample 1605311 | NCBI WGS metagenome assembly OLGD01 (sample SAMEA3888917, study PRJEB22519) | human gut metagenome | biome: human gut; feature: human-associated habitat; material: faeces | place: Denmark | collected 2010 | reverse complement strand
AGATTGATAATATACCTGTTACAAGAAGTGGAAAGGTTGACAGGCGCGCACTGCCAATTATAAGAGAAGGGAGCAGCAAGAGATATGTGGCAGCGTGCAGTGAAGAAGAAATTTTGGTTTGTAAGACGATGTCGGAAATTCTTGGCGTTGATCAAATCGGCATTTATGATAATTTCTATGCACTGGGAGGCGATTCTATTAAGGCCATCAGAGTCACCTCAAGGTTTAGGGAGCTTGGCTTTACTCTTTCTGTGAAGAATATTATGCAAAGCACCTCTATTGGTGAGCTTGCAGAGATGCTTGTTGCAGTAGGAGATAGTGATTTTGAGCAGGGAGAAGTGACCGGTTATATTAAGGATACGCCGATTATTAAGGTATTCAAAAAGTGGAATTTTATTAGGCCGGAATACTTTAATCAGGCGGTGATGCTGGAAACGGATGCATCTATAGATCAGATTCGTAATTCACTTGATGCGCTTGTACGTCACCATGATGTATTGCGTTCAGTATATAGTAATCAACAGTTGAGGATTCTTCCCTATTCGGAGGGGAAGCATTATGATTTTGCAAGTTATGATCTGTCAGATTGTACAGATGCCCCCAAATGTGCAGAGGAAATATGTAGTAACATTCAGTCACGGATAAATCTGGAAAATGGTCCGTTAATGAAGGTTGCTTTATTTCAGACAGAAAATGGTAGTCAAATGATGGTATGTATTCACCATTTAGTCGTTGATAATGTTTCATGGCATATTCTGATTGATGACTTTAATACTGCAATCAGGCAGCAAAAGCAGGGTAAGTCTATCAAACTTCCTGCAAAGACAGCTTCATTTATTGACTGGGCAAATGCGCTTGAAGCATACAGAAGTTCAGAGACATTATTAAAGGAAAAACAGTATTGGGAAAAGGTAAATGCAGCTATTGACCAAAATCTGTTTAGAATTACTAATGAAATCAGAGGCAAAGAATATACAGTTAGGATTTCGTTAGATGAGAGGTACACACAGCGGTTGCTGTATGAAGCTGGAAATGCCTATAATACACAGCCGCAGGATATTTTGCTTGCTGCGCTTGGAAGGGCAGTAGAAAAAGTATCAGGGCAGAAAAAGGTTTCAGTCTGTCTGGAAGGACATGGCCGCGAAATGCTTACTACGGCGATTGATGTAGATCGTACAGTTGGCTGGTTTACAAGTATATATCCTGTTATTCTTGAAAGTTATGAAGCCATAGAGGATATGGTAATCAATATAAAGGAAATGCTAAGAAAGGTGCCAAATCATGGGTTTGGCTATCAGTTCATAACGGATATAGCTCATTGTACAGATGCAAATATTTATTTTAATTATTTGGGTGAAAATAATTACGCTGACAGTGAATCGGAGCTTTTCTCGGTTGGAAAATGTATTGCAGACGAAAACTGCCTGGTAGGTGATATTCAATTTAATGGGGATATTACAAATGGAATTTTGTCATTTGATGTTGGCTGTCGGCAGGGAACATGTAGTGAAGAAGTAATTAGTACATTGGCTGAGTGCTACAAAGCTACTTTGTGCGAGATTATAGACTGTTGCAGTATGCAGGGAGAAAAATTGCGTACACTTTCTGATTTGGATGATGACGAACTGGATGATGATGACCTTGACATTATCAGTGGATTGCTTGGTCTGGAGTAACTCAACATGCCTGGTGTTGACGGTGAAACATCAGGCATGAAGGAAAATTTTGTAAAATGATTGTTTGACAGTCAATTAGGAATATTATATTATAAAGAAAAGATTTTTGAAGCATTACAGATATATAAATTTAGGAGGTAGGAAATTGAAAACAGTTCGTGTTTTGAAGAGATTGGGAAAGATTTTTAGTGGTATTATTGTAGTGGCAGCGTTTATTGCATGTGGTTTTTGCATCATTGCTGCAGTACAGCTTGGAACAGTGGGGGCAGGTGAGGTTGCTACCATAGGCAATACTAAAATATATGGAATTTTGTCTGATATTGATTTCATTCCTGAAGAGGGTATGGTTGAGATATTGATTATTTGTGCTGTTTACTGCTTTGTAGAGGCAATTGTTGCTTTGATTACACAGAGTTATTTTAGAACGGAACTTAAGAATGACAATATTTTCACTATAGAGAGCGCTGACAGGACAAGAAAAGTTGGTGCTATTATTGTTGTAGTTTTTGCATTACTTAGTGTTGTTATCGGAACTTATTCAGTTATTTCAAACTATAATCAGGAAATTTCTGCAATAAATATGGCTTGTGGAATTTCTGTTGCATGTGGTATAGGATTTATGGTTTTGTCTGCATTTATGAAGGCTGGCTGTGAGACGTTTAGTACGAGAAAGTAATTGGAGGTTACAACAATGCGCCTTGGGGTGATTTTCCCGGATGAATCGTCTTTTTATCAGAAAATGGGTATAGATATCTTTGAAAACTATCCATCTGTACGGAAAGTGTATAAAAAGATAAAAAAATATGCCGGATTTGATATAAAGAAAACGCTTATATATGGTTCAGATGATTATGAATGGTCTGAAAAAGAAAAGCGTATTGCAGTTCTTGTTACAAGTGTTGCTATTTATAGGGTGTGGTACGAAACCTTTGGAATAAAACCATCCTTTTTTTGTGGAAGTGGAACAGGTTATCTGAGTGCACTTGTGTGTTCAGGCAAACTTTCTTTATGGTATGCTGTGATGATGGTGCGTCTTGAAAAAAGCAAAGTGCCTTTTTTTGTCCGGACAGATGACAAAATATGTGATACAGAAAGTGGATTAAAAGATGATAATCTTCCAATCGATGTATTGATTGAAATCGGACCATCAAATGTACAGATAAAGGAAAGTCTACAGAAGAACCAACTGGGGCGGGTGTTACGCGTATATTATGATGATCCTTCAGATAAGTCATTTATATTAGATAATCTCATGAACAAAAAGCTGTTTGATTATCTTTATGCGTCAAGACGGCTTTTGGGTATCGCTACGGGTACGCAGAATTATTCAGAGAGTGACGAAAGGTATTCGGAGATGGATACTGCGTACATGGCAATTATGCAAAAGGTTAGTACAGCCTTGAGAGAAAGATATGAGAAAGCGGATTCTGTTTTTTTAAAGGATGATTTTTTAGAATGTGCCGGTAATCTGAAAATGATACTTCAGATAAAGAAAGTACCAAGAGATGAAGTGTCAGAGCATATTCTGGAACTGCAGAATGAGACCGCACTTGATATGAGGGATGTTTTCAAAGAATGGATTTAGTAGTATATTACAGGAGGTATTTTTCTCATGTCGGACACTAATAAATTATCGCAGTATGTTCTGAAGGAACTTCAGGCAAATCGTATTGATAAGTCGGTTGCTATCTCTCTTATTAAGAAGCTTAATGAGAGAGAGGATATTGCCATTATTGGAATGGGCTGTAGTATAGCTGATGCAAAAAATTATGAAGAATATTGGGATCTGATCGTCAATAAGAAAATGACAATAGAGCGATGCCCAAAACACAGGGTTGATCTTATAAGAGGCCATTTTCCAAATACCTTTATGGATGATGAAAGTAAGTATACGAAAGGAACCTTTTTTAAAGATATTGATATGTTTGACCGGGGGTTCTTTTCGATGGATGAAGAAGAGGCGACACTGATGGGGCCAGGTCATAGGATGCTTATTCAGACTGTATATAGGACTCTTGAGGATGCAGGTTATCTTGGTGAAAAGAATGTCGGTAATAGAACGGGAGTTTTTATTGGCAACAATTTTTCAAAAGATATGTTGTATTCATATTCTAATATTGAACTTGAAAATAGCCGATTCAATTTCAGATTTGAACATATGCTTGGAAACTGGAGCAGCGGACTTGCGACAAGGCTTGCGTGTATATTTGACTTGAAGGGCGGCGCATATTCAGTAGATGCGAGTTGTCCTTCGTCTACAGTTGCAATATATAATGCCTGCCAGGCAATAAAGAACAAGCAATGTACCACAGCAATTGCAGGTGGATTGATGCTTGATATGACGCCAATAAAGTGCTTTAGTAATTCAGGATGGATTTTTTCTCATGGGGATGAGGTTATTTCACGTACATATGATAACAATTCGAATGGTGGGTATACCGGAGAGGCGTGTGGTGCTATTTTACTGAAGCCACTTACTCAGGCTATTGAGGACGGAGACCGGATTCATGGTGTTATCTGCGGCGGTTCATTTAATAATAATGGTGCGAGTGGCTTATTTACACAGAGCAGTGCAGAGGATATTAGGAAAGTGACAATTAGTGGAATTAAGAATGCTCAGATTTCAGCAGATGATATTGATTTCCTTGAGGGGGAAGGGTATCCCATAAAGCTTGAGGAAGGACTGGAACTTTCAGGGCTTATTGATGGCTTCAGATCATTTACGGATAAACGGCAGTTTTGCGGCTTAGGTAGTATTTCACCAAATTTTGGTTACTTACAGGCAGTTATTGGCGTTATGCAGATGATTAAGGTTGTGATGGCTCTGAAAAAAGAGACCATTCCACCTCAGTGTCACTTTATTGAGCCAACTGACATGGTAAATCTGATGAAGTCTCCTTTTTATGTGAGCAATGTTGCAAAGAAATGGGAAAAGACAGACAATAAGCCAAGATGTGGTGCAACATATTCTTACGGCTATGGTGGAAATAATCTTTTTATGGTTGTACAGGAGTCACCTGGGGAGCGGTATACTTCAGAACGAAAGAAGACGGAGTTGTTTGTTCTTTCTGCTGCATCAAAAAAGTCGTTTGATGAATATGTTGATGCATATATTGATTTTCTTTCGGATGACAGTTTAAAAAAGAATTTCACAGAAATATGCTATACTGCATCAGTGTGCCGCATTATGCGCCCGGAATACAGACTGGCTGTTGTGGCAGAAAATAAGGATGAGCTTCTTGAAAGTCTAAAGAATTTTTCTTTAACAGGTGCTTCATCAGATAAGTTGTTTTATGGTAGCAGCTTGGAGAAGGAAAAGAGCAGAAATAAGAAGTTTTTCAGAATATCGCCGAAGGGGAAAAAACTTTCTGAGCTTGCCAAGGATTATTGTACTGGAACAAATTATTTATTCGAGGAACTTTTCGAAGGTGAAAAGGTTAATAAATGCGAATTGCCACCATATCCGTTTGACAGGGTGCAATGTTGGTCTAAAAAAGAGAAGATGAGTATGAGAAGAATACTTGAAAAAAAAAGAATGAATGGAGTGGAAAATAGAGATGGGAAAAGTTAAGTTATTTTGTATTCCTTATTCAGGAGGCTTGGCAGATGTATATTGCAAGTGGAAGAACAAGCTGAATTCAAATATTGTTTTGTGTCCTGTGGAAATTGCGGGACATGGAAGACGAATAAAAGAAGATTTCTATACAGATGTTGCAACAGCAGCTGATGATATAAGCGGAATCATATTAAATGAAATGAAAGGGGATGAACCATATGCTATTTATGGACACAGTCTTGGAGCATTGCTTGCATTTGAAACTTATTATGAGCTAAAGAAAAAGGGGGTGCATGAGCCAGTTCATATTTTCTTCTCCGGGCGAAAGTCTCCGGATGATATGGAAGAGCGAACGGAATACTACAAATTACCTGAAAATGACTTTATGGAGAAAGTATTTCAGTATGGTGGCAATACGCGTGATATTATGCAAAGTCGTGAGCTACTTGATATATTTGTGCCTATTTTACGTGCTGATTTCAGAATTGCGGAGATATATGAATATCAGAAACATGACGAGAAAATTATGTGTGATATAACAATTGTAAATGGAAAAAGTGATTTTAGTGTCATGACAGGTGACTTAAGTATGTGGAAGGCATTTGCGGGAAAAGGATGCGACTTTAAATATGTCGAGGGTGAACACTTTTTTATTACAGAAAATATAGAGGAAACAACAAGGCTCATAAACAGTGTATTTTTATAAATTTATATTAAAGGAAAGTTCTTCTAGAGGAGAACCTTTGAAGTAAAAATGGAAGGGCTGTCAGTTAATAATAATTTTTAGTTCCATTAACAAAGAATAAGAGCATTCCCACAAAAATCAAGAGTTTCTAATACTTGATCTTTTTGAGGGAATGTTCTTTTCTGTTTCGTTTCATTTCATAATTCTGCCTTATTTGGGGGCGCAAAAAAGAAACGTTCTTTCCGTTTTAAACGAACAACCGTTTCTAAGCTGTTTTCTGCCCGTCTTTTTCCTTAAATTTTTTGATCTTACCATGAAGGAAGCGATGGTATTTATTTAAATTTCTGCTAATTGCATACAGCCTAAATTCTTTATAGACTTTTCCGGAAGAACGGTAATAAAATCTTCGGAAATCTTTCTTTTTAACCTCGTCTTTTTCAGCATCATATTTATATAAGCGTCTGGTTTTGGGTTCACATAGCTCGGCAATGCGGTCAACAGCCCGTACGCCCCGCATATTTGCGTAGGTAACCAGAGCATACATCATAATTGGGTTGTACCCGGTTCTTTCCTTAGATGAATAGCGGGCGAGCAAGCCTGAAAAATCAATATCCTCCAAAACTTTTTAAGGGTATAGACTGGATCGTCGTCAGGTAAACGCAATTCGAAGAAACTAAAGTTAATTTTCTATTGCCCTATGGAATAAAATTTTTGATAGATGTCGGCTGGAATCTCTGAACTATACAGGCAGTATATCATTATCATAAGAATCTCCTTTTTACTGTTTTAGACCATTGGTACAAATAGCCATAAAAGTTGTTTTTCAAACAAGAGGATAGTTGTGTTTGTTTTATTAGCACATATTTGTCAAAAGAATGCAATACAGAGGCAGTATATGATATAGCAGAAAAAGAGTTGAAGATGAAATTGAGATGAGCAGTTCCATGGTGCAGGAAACAGTTCATCTCAAAAAAGACTCAGAATATAGAAGTTGTTAAGGATGGATGGATTGTCGTCTGTAGCGGCTGACCAGTAAAGCAACCGAGCAGACTGCAAGCGAAAATACCAGTTGGATGCCAAGTCCTTGGAAGATCTGGGTTAATTGTTGAGCATTTGGCGCAGCGCTCTCAAAGATGGTCTGGTTTACAACTGTGTACCAATAAGTTGGCAGCAGGCGGGAGAAGAGCAATACTTTTGGGTGAATCATATCCAATGATACAAAGATTCCACCCAGAAAGCAGAAAGCCAACCCAATTACGTTGGAAAGACCGGATACTGCCGTCTGGTTTTTGGCAATCAATCCACAAAGATAGGCGAGGCTGGTGGAAACCAGAATAAAAGCGGAGGTGTTCAGAATTAAATAACCGAATTGCGCCGTATTTATTGTGTCGTGGTTTGACAGAATGCCGATCAGATCCAGAGAAACCAGAACAGCCAGTGAAAAGAGTAAGGTGCCCAGTGTTAATTGTACATGATAGGCTTTCAGGCGGGTATTGGAGCAGATACATCTGCGATAAACATCTGGCTGATAAAAGACGATCAATATCGGGCAGATGCAGGAAAGTATAACAGAGAGTGCTACATATGCAAAATAGCGGAAATAGTAGTAAACGGTCGGCATTTTTTCGGAGGCAGTTATTTTCTGGTTTTCCGGATAAGTAATCGAAACGGAGATATCGTCCAGGGAAGCTGCTTTATCCACTGCTTCTGTCGGGGAAAGTCCTCTGGACAGATAAAGACGTACATTGCCAAGAAAATCGTCTAACTGTGCATCAGCGAGATAGCCGGAAGCGTAATCAGTCGGAGATGTGATCGTTTCCAGTGCAGTATCCTTTCCATCCAGAAATTCCTGAGTGAATCCTTCCGGTATCCGGATGATATATGCAACATCAGCAGTATAGAGTGCATTTTGTAGCGCTTCTTTTTCATCCGGCAGGGATTGGGTCCTGTGACGGCGTGACAAAAATTTTTCGATTCCCTGGGTGAGCGGAGTATCTTCCTGGTATACAATACCAATGGGCAGGGATACTTCCTGAAACAGAGTATCTTCTGAGTTCGGGGTAATGTTGCTGATCAGTAAGAAGATTCCAAGAAAAATCCCATAATACATCAAAATAATATATTTTTTTGACTTTGCAATTTTCATGAATAAATTAAATACTGGCATATTTTTTCCTCCTCATCAGCAGAATACTGGCGATGCCAAGAGCCAAAGACATCAGCAGCAATGTCAGCATATTTGCAGCATATCTTCTGTGGTCATCATAAAAAGTCAGACAGTAAAAGGAATTGGCAATCAATTGTGCTGGATTGATCCGGTTGGCAAAAGGAAGATGCTGCTCCAGAAAGGCAGGGATATAGTTGGACATCAGTCCTGCGCAGAAACAGCAGAACATGGAAACTCCTATATGAATCCCTATTTTAAATTCCAGTGATTTTCTGGTGATGCAGCCGATAAAAGTTCCCAATGAAAGACCGAGGATACAACCCATAATTCCCGTAAGCAGTGTCAGTCCCAATTGATCTCCAAAGTCCACGCCCAGCAGAAGAAGATAGGCGAAAAGTAAAATCAGTACCAGAATGGACAGTGTCAGTATGGCCAGATAATCACTCAGCATCATCTGCCATCTTTTGGCGGGGCTTAAAGTCCTTCTTGCCGCCAGATCAGAGAGATTTCCCTGCAGGTCTGTTGCCATGACGAGACCGTAAAAAGCGGTGTATATACAGCTCATGGCAATCAGAGCATAAAAGAATTGAAGCACGGGACTTAAAGTACGGCTGCCGAGAGACGTTGCTGTCACATAAGAAATTTTCTGTGTCAGAGTGTCTGTAAGAGCCGGAAGGGCAGAAGGATTGGATGTCGCAATCTCTTCAAAAACTGCGGATTTGCGAAGCCAGGTATCCAGAATAGCTTTCAGGATATTCTGAGAGGTGCCTGAGGAATGTACCGTGAGTCTGGGAGTATCGGAGACTGTGATAATTCCTTTTACCGTATCTTCTTCTAAGAGTTGGGATGCTTCTTTGGATGAGACTTCCCGGATATCCAGAATGGGATTACTGCTCTCATTGCCCAGTGTTTTAAGCAGTGTGTCAAAACCGGAATTCGCATCGTTTTCATAAACGACGGCTGTGGGAATCGGCTCCATCGTATCAGCGATCAGATCTTTTCCAAAAGCAAAATAAAAGAGGGTTGCCAATAAAAATGGGAAAATGGAAGTCCAGAAAAAGGTGGAGCGTTCTGTAGCAAAGGACTTCATGCGTAACCAATATTGGGTAAAAAACATAGGGGTCTCCTTTCTCAATCACGAAGTTCTTTTCCGGTAATTTCCAGAAATACATCATTTAACGTAGGAAGCTGGGAATAAACTTCTCCAAAGGCTAATTCCTGCTGGGTGAGATATTCCAGGATTGTCATCAGGTTGCGGGTTCCGTGTGTACACTGGATGATCAGATGCTCATCTTTGTATTCTGCGCGGAATACATGTTCTAATTTTCGGATTGCAGCCAGGTGGTGATCCAGCAGATTTAAAATCCGTATGGTGATGGTTTCACCGGTAGGAATCATAGCTTTCAGTTCCTCCTTGGTTCCGGTTGCCAGAGTCCGTCCTTTATCCATGATGGCAATCCTGCTGCAGATTTGTTCTACTTCCTCCATGTAGTGACTGGTGTAGACGACAGTTGCACCCTCCTGATTCAGACGTTTGATTCCTTCCAGAATCTTATTACGGCTTTGAGGGTCTACGGCAACGGTGGGTTCATCCATAAACAGTAATTTGGGCTTATGAGCGATGCCGCAGGCGATATTGAGACGGCGCAGCAGACCGCCGGAGAGTTTTTTGGGATGGAAATTACGGAAATCTTCCAAACCGACAAACCCAAGTGCTTCTTCCACATATTCCTTACATGTTTTCTTATCCTCTATGTACAGGCTGCAGAAATAGCGGATATTTTCGTAGACGGTCAATTCCTGAAAAACGGCTATATTCTGCATGATAACGCCGATATTCTTTTTCAGGTCATAAGAATCCGGGTTCATGGGTTTGCCGAAAACACGGATGGAGCCTTTGTCATAGGTAAGCAGAGACAGGATACAGTTGATGGACGTGGTCTTTCCTGAACCATTCGGTCCAAGAAGACCGAAGATTTCCCCCTCTTTGATATCCAGATTAAAATGATCTAACGCCAACAGATCGCCGTAACGTTTGACCAGATTTTCAACGGTGATTACTGATCTTTCCATATGATTTCTCCTCGTATAATAAGTTCGTAAGCAAGAAAATTGCTTCTGAACTTGTTCTTT
>OLGD01004969.1_pt1 | contig 10239 bp, 10 predicted proteins | sample 1605311 | NCBI WGS metagenome assembly OLGD01 (sample SAMEA3888917, study PRJEB22519) | human gut metagenome | biome: human gut; feature: human-associated habitat; material: faeces | place: Denmark | collected 2010 | reverse complement strand
TGGGCAACACTGATAGGCGGTATTGCCGGACAAATTGTTCAATTATTTATTATATGGAGGATATGGATATTATTTTAGATTTTATTAGCAGCGATCAGATCGGAGAATTAAAACGTCGAGCTGTCATTATTTTAGTTTTTTGGATCATAATGGTTATAGCCGTATTTATCGATTTGTGGACGGGAGTTGAAAAAGCCAGAGCCCGACACGAGCAAATTTATAGCGATAAACTTAGGCGAACGGTAGCAAAGATCGGAGAATATTGGAGAGTTCAGATAATGTTCCTGTTATTCGACATTGTCGGTTCGTTTATCACGGTTTATAATCTTCCTTATGCCTCCATGTTCGGGACGCTCTGTATCGTGTATATAGAACTGCGCAGTGTCTTCGAGAACTTGAAAGAGAAGCGGTCAGTCGCCGCTGATATCCCCGAAGCCATGAAAGAGATCATCAATTGTAAAGACATTGAAAAAGCGAAAGAGTTAATCGAAAAATTAAAAGGAGTAGGAAATGAAAAAAAGTAAGCACTTCAAAATACAAGAACTTGTTTGTCCCGAAGTCTATAAAAAATATGGAGAACGGGCATGGATGTTTATCGATCCGGAATTGATAGAGACGCTTGATATAATCCGGGAGAAAATATTGAACAAACCGATGATTGTTAATAATTGGGCTTCAGGAGGAGGTTATACCCAAAGAGGACTTCGGTGCAATATTTGTCAACTGGTAAGGGATAAGACAAAAAACGGGAAACTCTATTTGTCTGCGCATAATTTCGGGAAGGCCATAGATGCGACGATAGAAGGGATGACGGCAGAGGAAGCGAGAAGATTGATTATAAAGAATCAAATTCTGCTGCCCTGTCCGATTCGTTTGGAGGATGGCGTTTCTTGGCTGCACTTGGATGTGTATGATGCGGATAAAGGGAAAGTGCATCTGTTTAAGGTATAATTCGAAAACTTTGAATAGATTAAGGCTATAAAATAGGTATAAAATAAAGACTTCCCGAAAAATTTAATTTTTCGGGAAGTCTTTATTTTATAGGAATATTTAAAATTCTGCATTTTTCGGAGTTCTTGGGAACGGAATGACATCTCGAATATTTGTCATTCCGGTAACGAACAATAAAAGTCGTTCAAATCCTAAACCGAAACCGGAATGCGGGGCAGTCCCGAAGCGTCGTGTATCGAGATACCACCAAATATCTTTTTCCGGAACACCCATTTCTTTAGCACGAGTATAAAGTTTGTCATAATTTTCTTCACGTTGCGAACCTCCTATGATTTCTCCTATTTTAGGGAATAGGACATCCATGGCGCGGACCGTTTTTCCGTCATCATTCTGTTTCATATAGAATGATTTTATTTCTTTCGGATAATCGGTGAGGATGACCGGACGTTTGAAGTGTTCTTCTACCAAATACCGTTCATGTTCGGATGCGAGGTCTGCCCCCCAATATATCGGAAATTCGAATTTGTGACCTTTAGCGACCGCATCTTCCAATATCTTGACACCTTCGGTATAAGACAGTCGTACGAATTCATCTTTAAGAACCGATTGCAGCCGTTCGATAAGTCCTTTGTCGAACATGTCGTTAAGGAATTGCAGATCGTCTTTACAGTTGTCTAAGGCCCAGCGAACGCAATATTTTATGAAGTCTTCTGCCAATTGCATATTTTCTGCAATTTCGATAAATGCAACTTCCGGCTCGATCATCCAAAATTCTGCGAGATGACGGGGAGTATTGGAGTTTTCTGCCCGGAATGTAGGACCGAATGTATAAACGGCTCCCATCGCCATCGCTGCTAATTCGGCTTCAAGTTGACCTGAAACGGTCAGGCTCGCCTGTTTACCGAAAAAGTCATTATCATAAATAATCGATCCGTTTTCATCCTTTTTCAAATCATACAGATTCATGGTAGTCACCTGAAACATCTGTCCTGCTCCTTCACAGTCGGAAGCGGTAATGATCGGAGTATGAAAATAGTAAAAACCTCTTTCATGGAAAAATGTATGTATTGCCATTGCCATGTGGTGTCGCATCCGAAATACAGCTCCGAACGTATTTGTACGAGGACGCAGATGTGCTATTTCTCGTAAAAACTCCATGGAATGACCTTTCTTTTGTAACGGATAGGTCAACGGATCGGCAGTTCCGTATATTTCTATTTCTTCTGCTTGTATTTCTGCATCTTGGCCTTTTCCCTGCGATTCGACCAATAGTCCGTTTACATTGATACAAGCACCGGTTGTAATCGGTTTTAAGAGTTCTTCATCGAATTTTTGCAGGTCGATGACTATCTGCATATTTTTAATTGTCGATCCGTCATTTAAAGCGATGAACCCGACTTGTTTGTTCCCGCGACGAGTACGAACCCATCCTTTTACGTTAACTTGAGTTCCGAAAGGTTTATTTTTGAACAGATCTGCGATTTTGGTTCTGCTGATTGTTTCCATTTGTCCTTCTTGTTTTATGCCTGAACACGAATGTCGGAAATTTCCGACATTCGTGCAGATTTATTTTTTGATTTTATATTCGTTTTATTCGAACGAACCCATTTGAAGCATGGTGACTTCTTGTTGAGTAAGATAACGCCAGCGTCCTCTGGGTAAGTTTTTCTTAGTCAGTCCGGCGAAATAAACCCGGTCGAGTTTTGTCACTCGGTATCCTAAAGCTTCGAAAATACGGCGGACGATACGGTTTCGTCCGGAGTGAATTTCGATTCCGACCTGATTCTTATCCGTATCGGTTGCATAGCTGACAGCATCGGCGTGAATAGGTCCGTCTTCTAATTCAATGCCATCTGCAATCCGTTGCATGTCTTCTTCCGAAACATCTTTATCTGTCCACACGTGATAGATTTTTTTCTTGATAAATTTCGGGTGAGTCAGTTTTGATGCCAAATCTCCGTCATTTGTCAATAATAGGACTCCTGTGGTATTCCGGTCTAATCTACCTACCGGATAGATACGTTCTGTACATGCGTTTCGGACAATATCCATTACGGTCAGACGGTCTTGAGGATCGTCTGATGTCGTCACGCAATCTTTCGGTTTATTCAGTAAGACATATATTTTATGTTCCAAAGTCACAACTTTATCTTGGAAAGTAACGACGTCGCTACGGGTAATTTTAGTCCCGAGTTCGTTCATGACGACTCCGTTTACTTTTACGAGACCTTGCTGTATGAATTCATCAGCTTCACGACGAGAACATACTCCGGCATTGGCCATATATTTATTTAAACGTATAGGTTCGTTCGGATCTACGTTTATTTCTTCATAGATGATCCGTTTGCGTTGTTGAGAATAGTCGTCTCGACGTTGCGGTCTGTTGTTATTATATGGTCTGTTACCGTTTCTGTTATTATTGTATGAGCCGTTGTTACGGTTATTATAAGGCCTGTTCCCGTTATTGGAATTGTTCCCGTATGCCGGACGATTTGCCGGACGATAGGGGCGGTCGTTGTTTTCACTGTTGTAACGGGGACGGTCGTTATTATAAGGCCTGTTATTATACGGTTTATTGTACGGGCGATCATTGTTATAGGAACGGTTTCCCGCATCCCCATAATTGTTGGTTCGGTTATAACCGGATGATTGCCTGTTGCCGTTATAAGGTCTCTTGTCGTTTTCTCCGTAAGAAAGGCGATTATAATTTCTTTCGCCATTATTGATCCGGGGTCTTCTTTCCGGATTGAACGTGTTTTCGGTTCTTCGAGAATAATCTACTTTTTCGTATCTTTCTACACTACCGTCACGGCCGGCGACACTTTTACTCTCTCCAATACGAGGTCGCCTTGGTTTGTTTTCTCTTTCCATAGGGAATCTTTTGAATTGTAAAGAGTGAGCCTCTCGGCCTACCTCCAAATGTTTATTTAATTTGAAAGATAATTATTTCTTTGCAAAGATGCAAATGTTTTTTTAATTATGGTAATAATCAGCCGTTTTTCTGCATTTCTTAACGTGTAAATTTCAGTTCTTTGCAAAAAAATACTTTTGAGAACGTAGCGTGCTATTAATAATCTGAAAAAGTGATCTAAAAAAGAGAAACACGAAAGAATAAATAGAAACCTTTTCCTAACTTTGCAAAGTTATATGTTTATGAATCGAAATAATAATATAAAAGAAATAGGTTATGGAAATTATTAAACCCGGACAGTTTGTTGAGGCAACTTACGATCTTTTTGTCGGAGCTGAAAATGAACTTATGGAACGGGCAACTAAAGAGCTTCCTCTTCGTTTTGTTTTCGGTGTTGATCAGATGTTACCTTCTTTCGAGGCAAAACTGAAAGGTCTGAAAGCCGGAGATAAATTTGAATTTGTAATACCTTGTAATGATGCTTACGGAGAGAGAGATGAGGAACATGTCCTTGAATTGAATAAAGATATGTTCATCGTTGACGGCAAGTTCGATGAGGAGATGATTTTTCCGGGAAATACAGTTCCGATGATGGATGCCAGCGGAAACCGACTGAATGGTTCTGTCCTCGAAGTTAAGGAAAATGTCGTGGTTATGGATTTTAATCATCCGTTAGCAGGAGAAGATTTGCATTTTGTAGGTGAAATTGTAACTGTGCGCCCGGCTACACCTGAAGAATTGCATCCGTCTTGTGGCGGCTGCGGTGGCGGTTGCAATTGTGGTGACGAGCATCACAACGATTGCGGCGGCGGGTGTTGTCATTAAGATATTATTCTCGGTTTATTGAGAAAAAGGAACTCTGATTTTTCAGAGTTCTTTTTTTTACCGTTTGTTGAATCGTTTAGTGTCGGTTTAAATTTTACACAGACTAAGTTTTAGAGAAATCCACAAGAATAGTACTCCATGTCGAGAGGAGAATACCGACAATGTAATAGACTGAAAAAAACGCAACGGTGACTTGATGATGATTATCTTATCGGAAAATTTAGACTCTGAATGTTTTTTGATAGATATTGTTATTAAAGTTGTTTTGTGTGTATTTTTGATTCTTTTGTTCGGAAAAGGATCAAAAAAAAACGGGAAATGATAGATTTGTTAGTTTCTCATTTCCCGTTCTATTTTTATCTGAATGTTTCGGTGAGTTGCCGTATCTCGGTAAAAGATGATTTTTTATTGTAAAGGATATTATATACAGCATCGAGTATAGGCATCTCGACATTGTATTTTTCATTTACTTCTTTAATACATTTAGTGCCGTAATAGCCTTCTGCCACCATTTCCATTTCGATTTGTGCTGTTTTTACAGAATACCCTTTGCCTATCATCGTGCCGAATGTGTGATTTCTGCTGAATCGGGAATAAGCCGTTACAAGCAGGTCTCCGAGATAAACCGATTCACAGATGTTTCTGTCTATCGGATTCACGGCATTGACAAAACGATTTAATTCTTGGATGGCATTTGAAATTAATACTGCCTGAAAATTATCACCGTATTTTAATCCGTAACAAATTCCTGCAGCGATGGCATATACATTTTTCAGTACCGAACCGTATTCGATTCCTTCGACATCTTGAGAGATGCTTGTTTTCAAGAAATTGCCGTTTAACATGTTTGCGACAATCTTTGCCCGTTCTGTGTTGGCGCATCCGATAGTCAAATAGGACAGCCTTTCTAAGGCAACTTCTTCGGCATGACAAGGTCCTCCGATTACAGCCAGATTTTCCGCAGGTACATTGTATATCTTTTTCAGATAATCCGTGACGATCATATTTTCGTCGGGAACGATACCTTTGATCGCAGAAACAATAAATTTATTATATAGCGGAGTCTTTAATTTCTTCAGGTGTTGTTTTAGATAAGGAGACGGCGTAACGAAAATCAGCATATCCGAATTTCTGATCGTCATATTCAGATTATTGCTGAAATGAATACGACTTATATCGAATTTGACACTCGACAGGTAAGCCGGATTATGCCCCAGACGTTTAAAATCATCGATACGATCTTTTCTCCGCATATACCAATTTATAGAATCGGTATTGTTGAGGATAAGCTTAGCGATGGCCGTAGCCCATGTACCTCCCCCTATGATAGCTATTTTTCCCGGTAGATTCATTTTTTTTTTGCTTTTTTTATTTAGCTGCTTCTACCCAAGCCTTTACATCATCTACTGAAGGATTGGTCAATTCAAGTTTGTATTTTTTATTGATTCCGCAAATTTCCTGATGCAGTTTGTTCGGGTTTGCTTCGGTCAAGGCATCAACGGTTAAATATCCGGCTTTTTGTATCGGAGCTACCCACTCCGACGGTATCCCGATTGCAGTGTATTTGCTTTCTGCATCTTTTTTCTGAGTCTTTTCAGGACGCATTTGTGGGAATAACAATACTTCTTGTATGGTCGATTGTCCGGTCATAAGCATTACCAGACGGTCCATTCCTATCCCCATGCCGGATGTAGGAGGCATTCCGTATTCAAGAGCACGGATAAAGTCGTTGTCGATAAACATCGCTTCGTCATCGCCTTTTTCAGAGAGCCGTAATTGCTCTTCAAAACGGAATCGTTGATCTATCGGATCGTTTAATTCCGAATAAGCATTACACAGTTCTTTTCCGTTTACCATGAGCTCGAAACGTTCTGTCAATTCAGGATTGTTACGATGACGTTTACAAAGAGGGGACATTTCGATAGGATAATCTGTGATAAAAGTCGGTTGAATATAGTTCCCTTCACATTTTTCTCCGAATATTTCATCGATAAGTTTTCCCTTACCCATTGTCTCGTCCACCTCGACACCTATCTTTTTGCAAACTTCCCGTAGTTGATCTTCGTTCATTCCGGTAATGTCGATACCTGTAAATTCCTTGATGGCATCGATCATCGTTACGCGTTTAAAAGGAGCTTTAAAGCTGATTATGTTTTCACCTACTTTGACTTCGGTCGTTCCGTTTACATCCAAACATATTTTTTCGAGCATCTGTTCGGTGAAATTCATCATCCATTGGTAATCTTTGTATGAAACATATATTTCCATGCATGTGAATTCCGGATTGTGAGTACGGTCCATCCCTTCGTTACGGAAGTTCTTTGAAAATTCATATACTCCCTCAAATCCTCCTACGATAAGACGTTTCAGATATAATTCATCGGCAATACGCAAATATAACGGTATATCGAGCGCATTATGATGCGTTATAAACGGACGTGCGGAAGCTCCTCCCGGAATCGATTGAAGAATGGGCGTTTCTACCTCCATGTATCCTTGCGCATTGAAATACTCACGCATAGAATTATATATCTTGTTTCGTTTGATGAAGATATCTTTTACCCCTTCATTGACAACAAGATCTACATACCGTTGACGGTAACGGAGTTCAGGATCTTCGAAAGCATCGTATGCTACGCCGTCTTTCATTTTGACGATCGGTAACGGACGTAAAGATTTTGATAAAACGGTAAGTTCTTGAGCGTGAACGGTTATTTCACCCATTTGAGTGCGGAATACAAAACCTTTAATTCCGATAAAGTCTCCTATATCCAGAAGTTTTTTGAAAACCGTATTATACAACTCTTTGTCTTCTCCCGGACAGAGATCATCCCGGGATATGTAAACTTGTATACGTCCCGTAGAATCTTTTAATTCTATGAACGATGCTTTTCCCATGATACGGCGGCTCATGATACGTCCCGCAACAGATACTTGCCGGGGAGCATCTTCATCTTTAAAAGAAGATTTTATTTCGGTTGTGTAAGCATTGACTTTATATTCGGCAGCAGGATAGGGATCTATTCCCATTTTCCGCATTTCTTCAAGACTCCCTCGTCTTATGATTTCTTGTTCGCTTAAATCAAGTAAGTTCATGTGTCGTAAATTTATCGTTTCATTGCCGTAACATATATCCATCGTTCTAAAGGACATACCATTTTCACTGCACATCTTTTTGTGCATTATACGGATTTTGCAAAAATACAAAACTTTATGCGAAACCTGTGTATGATTATGTCTAATTTATTACAAAAGTGTTTCTTCCTAAAAAAAGCTGTGTTGTTTGTTTGAAAGGAAAGACTTATTATAACTTCTTAAGGCCTATCTGAATCTTAAATAGAAAAATATTATCCGGTCATTCTTATGTTTTCTGCCGGTCAATAACGATGTTGACGGTATCGGCAGGTTCTCCTATCAAGATAGAAACCGACCATTCTCTTGTGGATTGTTCTCAATCTTTATTCGGGCAAATTTTAGACAGAAGTTTAATTCTCTTTGTATTTTCGTTCATATTCTTTCAACATACGGCTTACATTGAAATAGAATCCTTCTGTTTTATCAGGATTTTCGCTTACTTCGATAAAGTCGTAGTTAGGTTCAACGAAGACATATTTGTCAGCTTTATATCCGATGCTGTTGATAATGTCATATTCATGCGTCGAATTGATTACATACCATGCTGTTTCCGGAGATTTCCCATCTCCGGTAGAACGGATAGCTTCGAGAAGTTGTCGCATTTTTGTAGTCCATATTTGGGCTTTTTCCTTATCACCTTTAGTCTTGTATGCATACGCCAATAGATGCATCTGTCTTAGGTCGAACGGAAAATTATCCAACAACCGGATTGCGTAATCGATGATTGTGTCGCATTCTGCTGCTGTGTGTGTCGGTTGAGAGTATAATTTCATGATCTCTTCAGGGTGTTTGTTTACTCGATAAGGATTATAACCCTCTTGAAAACTGTATCCTAAATATAGATGTCTTAACTCTTTCAGTGTAAATGTCGTGTCGTTGTTCAGAAAGCGTTTTATCAAATAAGGGTAATAGAGGTGGGAATTGTAGTTACGGATGTTTTTATGTATTTCTTTTAAATTCGGAATTTTGAAATCTTTGTCTTCCGCTTTTATGGACGGAATGAACAGAAATAAAGAAAGGAGAAATATAATGAGTCTATTTTTCATTGCCTGATTGGATTTTGCTATCTCAACAAAGATAGGTAAAAATCTCTCTTTGACAGATAAATTTCAATGTAAAGACTGTATATTTTTACCTTTTTTAGAGGCTATTTGCAGATCTCTGCTATTTTGTATAGCAGGAGAAAGAACTTCTGAATTTTAGTACTGCCAGATGATATTATTTACGGTTTTTCAGTTCTTCTATCAGTCCGTTACAAGCATCTTCCAAAATGTCCAGTACGAGTTCAAACCCGTCGCTTCCCGAATAGTAGGGGTCGGGGATATGATCGTATGGTAATTTTCTGCAAAAATCGGTAGTTCTCCGTATTTTTGCAAGCGATTCCGGATCGGGGGCTAATCGTTGTAGATTGCTGATATTTGTATCGTCCATGCCGAGAATTAAATCGAATTTTTCAAAATCATCCCATTTTATTTGTCTTGATCGGTGAGTCAGCTTATATCCTCGGCGGGCGGCATGGGCACGCATTCGGCTGTCCGGCAGTTCTCCGGCATGACCTCCGTACGTTCCTGCAGAATCTACTTCGATATTCTCGGACAGTTTTGCTTTTTGCAATAGCTTCTGCAATATTCCTTCGGCAGCCGGGGATCTGCAAATGTTGCCGAGACAAACAAACAATATTTTGTATTTTTTCTCCATCGTTGATGTTTGTATTAAAAGCGACACGCATGCGAAAATCGCATGCGTGTCATGTAAGTCTCTTATTGTAATCGAGGTATAATAGCCTCGTACAAATCGAACTGATTAGTTTTTGGGTTCTACAGAAATGTAAGAACGATTATCTTTTTTTCTGCGGAATACTACCATACCGTCCACTAATGCGAACAATGTGTGGTCTTTACCCATACCTACGTTTTCACCCGGATGGTGAACTGTACCTCTTTGGCGTACGATAATGTTTCCTGCTTTTGCAAACTGTCCGCCAAATACTTTAATCCCCAGTCGCTTACTTTCCGATTCACGACCGTTCTTCGAACTACCGACACCTTTCTTGTGAGCCATTTTTCTTAGAATTTAATAAGTTAAGCAACAATTTCTTTAATTAACACTTGTGTAAAGCATTGACGGTGTCCGTTGCGTTTGCGATATCCTTTTCTTCTTTTTTTCTTGAAAACGATAATTCTTTCGCCTTTTAAATGTGAAAGTACTTCACATACTACCTTGGCACCTTCCACTACAGGAGCGCCTACCTTTACCGTCCCGTCGTTATCAACCAGCAATACTTTGTCGAACTCGACTGCAGCACCCTGGTCTGCGGCTAAACGATGAACATACAATCTTTTGCCTGCTTCGGCTTTGAACTGCTGTCCCTGAATGTCTACAATTACGTACATCTGTTATTTTATTATACAGGTTAC
>OLGD01004968.1_pt1 | contig 10240 bp, 7 predicted proteins | sample 1605311 | NCBI WGS metagenome assembly OLGD01 (sample SAMEA3888917, study PRJEB22519) | human gut metagenome | biome: human gut; feature: human-associated habitat; material: faeces | place: Denmark | collected 2010 | reverse complement strand
ATGTGGAATATGCAAAAAGCCATTACGAAGATATGAAGCAGGCAGGAAGCATAGACCAGAAAGTAGAAGAAACAGATACCGGGCTGTTTGAGGCGAAGACAGAGGAAAACCAGAAACCGGTTGTGGCGTTTGAAGAGACAGGATGTGTGGAAGGAAGCTGGGAAAAGGACGATCATGAAAATATGATCCCGTCAGAAAATACCAATGTCAAAAAAGGAGCACGATACCCTGATGAATGGATTGATACAAAGGGAATGGAGGCAAATCCTTGGTGGCATGGTTTTTATAAGAAGAAGCGAGGTGCTAATCAGGGGCTTAACAATTATATTGCCAGTTATATTTTTATAACAAGAATGGCTAATCAAATAAAAGATGGCGGTACAGCATCCAAACCAGGAGGACTTAGTGGAGTTGCACACAAATCTATCGTAAACGATATAGCTAGAATAGAATGGGAAAAAATTTTCAAAAAAAAGGCATCACCTGGACAGAAAAGGGCATTTGTTTGGGGTATGGCAATCCATAGTTTGACAGATATGTTTTCACACACCGCATATAAAAACGGTGAATATATGTCACATGACAGTGGCCAGGCACATATCAGAGATAAGAGATTTGATCTGGCAATTGCGGCTAAGGATTTAGCAATGAGAAAATATTCCAGTTCACAGCATTACAGTGGAACGGTAAACGAATTTTCGCCAATAAAACAGGCGACATCAGGCTACAAATTTGGTAATATATGCAAATATGTAAAGGAAGTAACAGGAGATGACGCATTAGCATCATCTTATAAGAATTACAACAAAGATCTGCAAACAAAATAATAATAGAGGCAGAGCAGAAAGTATGATCAACTTTTTAATAAAAACAGGGAGTGAAAACTATGAAAAGAATAAAATGGATATGGATATTAGGTGCAATTTTATGTGTTGGCTGTGGAAGTCAAGCAGGAAAAGAACCTGCACAGACATCTACGCCAAGTCCGACATCAACAGAACAGCCGTATGTGGAACCAACTGCTCCACCGGGGGCGGCAACACAGGCGGTGGAAAAAAGAAATGTAACGATACAGGGACACTCATATAAGTATATATTTTATACAGAATATGATGACAGTCTGGCGGTGCTGGCGGCAGGAACAGATGAAAAGACACTGTATATTCCTTCTGAGATAGATGGGAAAGAAGTAACTCGAGTGGGAAAAAGTGATGAGTGGTCTGAGATGGCGTTTAGGTTCGAGCCGGTGATAAATGGTGTCAAGGTATTAAATTATGCTGGACGCTGGGAAGCAACAAAGGATGCCGAGAGAAAAAATCTGGTTATACCAGAAGGCATAGAAATAATATACAATGACACGTTTGAGGAATGTTATTTTAATGATATTGAACTGCCGTCTACTTTGGAAGACATCCAATCACTGGCGTTTGGTTTTTCACATATTCGGGAAGTGACTGTGAAATCAAAGGAAATAAATATTGGCAGGGGAGCGTTTTTGCAATCTACACTCCGAAAGATCCAGTTTCCAAAAGGTTATAAAGGAGTTATAGAGAGAGATGCTTTTGAACAGACAGAATTGGAAAGTTTTGACTGGCCTGATTATAACGATGCCATTGAGAATGGAGAGATTGATATGTCTTGGAAGGATCCGCAATTTCCTTCTTTTAAGAGATGTAAAAATCTGAAGGAGGTTCGATTCCCAGAAAAGCAAAAGTTAATCTATATCAATAGTAAGGCTTTTTTAGGATGTCCTAAGTTGACGAAGTTAACATTCCCGGCGTCTACCAAGAAAGTGGTATATGGTGATAATTATTACGCCAGAAATTACAAGAAGTCACCGGCAGAACTTGTGTTTTTAGGAAAAGATACGGAATTGAAGCCGGGATCAGAAAGTTACTATTTAAAAGATGGTGATGATGACAACAAACATTGGATTATTTCTGTTGGAAAGATTGTGGCACCGAGAAACTCAAAGGCAATTCAAAAAGCAAAGAATGTATGGAAGATAAAAAAATTAACATACGGACAAATGGATGAATTGAATGGTGAATATGAAAATGAGCAGGGATCAGCAAATGAGTTTCATGGAGGCCAAACTGACGTAGATTCCGAAGGAATCAGTTATGAAAAAATGGAGTATCAATATTTGAATTAAATCCAAATATACAGAGATAAGGGGAAGGGGAGCAGAAAGTATGATCAGCTTTTTTTATATGTCAGGGAGGAACCAATATGAATCATCTTCAATGTCTGTTGGAAGACATCTATGCCAACAAGTTTCGATTTATCTGGAATGTCATTCAAATTTCCATTGTATGTATTGTACTGACTTTTATACTGCAGAGTGTAGGTTCTTACACAGATCAGAAAAATAAGCTGCAGCATATGACAGAAGCGGGCGAAATCTATATGTTCAAGGATCATACCACCGATGAACAGATGGATGAATTGTTAAGTGGAACAGAGCAGCAGAAAAAGATCCAGAAACTATATCAGTATGCCCGCAAAGCTTTAGAAAAGGCCGGGGATGGCAAGGAATGGATCGCTGATTCTTCGGAGGCGTTTATGCTGACGGATGAACTGCAGATCAAGTATAAAGATGTGATCCCATTTGACTCCGATCAGGGAGTGGCAGAGGTAAAAAGGGTGGCCGTATCTCCTAATTTTTTCCAGGTGTATAACATTAAGTACGAAGGAGCGTTAAAAGCCGGAGAAAAAGGACTGCCGCCGGTTGTGCTGGGAGATAAGTACCGTTCCTTGTACAAAACAGGTGACACGATCCGGGGAATGGATGGTGAAGATTACCGGGTGACGGGATTTGTGGATCCGGGAGAGTATTACATAGCACCGGGGGAGAGCAGAGATCCTTATTATCTGGATGACTCTATGATCGTACTGGCGGAGACAGATGCCAAAGATGTAGTTTCCATTTTGAAATATTTTCAGGCGATATATGTGACAGGCAGTAAAAAACAGGCAATGCAGGAGATATGCCGGTATGCAGAGAAAAATAAGATCCTGCGGCTTGGTATCAACAATTTTTCATATCAGATGCACGCTATTAAAGTGGATTTAAACAATATTTTGATTCTATACGGAGGCATGGCATTGTTGTTCTTTGCCTTTTGTATCGTGTCCATGACAGGAAGTATTTTACATTTCCTGCTGGAGTTTCGGAAGGAACTGGCGGTACACCGCATGGTAGGTGCGGACGAAAAAAGTGTGATCCTGCGGACCTTGATGCCGTTGTGGACAGCGTATGCAGCAGCGGCGGTTATCCTTGTGGCTGTATGCGGATTCGGGGCAGAAAGTGTGTGTGCCTTTATTATCATGGTGTGCTACATGATTCTTTTGTCTTTTGTACCGGTCCGGATGTTGAGAAAAACCACGATCTGCCAGATGCGTATGGCAGCCTATGAGTAAAGGGGGGAGAAGACCGCCATCATAGGGGCGTCCGGTTCAGGCAAGTCCACTCTGCTGAATGTACTGGGAGCCATGGACAGTGTGACAGAGGGGCAGTACCTTTTGAATGGGAAAAATATAGAAGAGTATTCGGAAAAACAGATGGCCAGACTGCGCAATGAAATGTTTGGATTTGTGGTGCAGGATTTTGCTTTGATCGAAAGATATACAGTGGAGAAAAATGTCATGCTGCCGCTGTATTATTCAAAGAAGTATAAGAAAAATAAAAAACAGAGAGTGGAAGAAGTGCTGAAAAGCCTGGGAATCTGGGAAAAGAGGGGGGAACTGGTACGGTGCCTCTCCGGAGGACAGAGACAGAGGGTGGCCATTGCCAGAGCACTGGTAAATGAAGCAGAGATCATTCTGGCAGATGAGCCTACGGGAGCACTGGATCAGGCCACAGGCAGAGAAGTGATGGATCTGTTTGAGGAGATTCATAACAGAGGCAAGACGATCATCCTGGTTACCCACGACCAGAAAATTGCAGACCGGTGTCATCGTGTCATCGAGATTGCCGATGGAACAATCAAGAGTGACAGATAACAGGTTATACAGTAAACATAAAAGAGCAGTCTGTACAGAGTAAGTTCAAAATCCTTCTGTACAGACTGCTTTTTATTGTTTTATTTATTTTTTACTGGAACACATTTTCACCGTTAGCGAGAAGGTCGTCGATATAGTCCATGATGTAGCGGTTGTCTTCCGGCATCTGGCATCCCACAATGTAAGTGCCTTCGTTAAAGGAACTGCGGATCACATGGCCTTCTACCGTAGAAGCATATGGAACCGGGAAGTTCTCAATCTCCACATGGAGATCCTTTCCTTTGCTGTCAGCGAAGAAATTATCAAGCCGTTGGCACTGATATTGTCGAGCCGTGCTTTGTATGTATCACCGGTCTGTTTCACAGTGACGGTGCAGGCATTTGTCATATCTACACGAGGGTATTTACGACGATTCTGGATCTGAGGACGGGAAGTGATCACAGCGATATAAAGTGTTTTTTCGTCCTTTTGTGCAGGGCGGAGCGTCATTTCATCCCAGCAGTACAATACATTTCCCACGGTGACCTGCAGTTTGCAGGAAGTAGCACCGGCAAGATCCGGTTCTTTTGGGAAAGACAGGGAAATTGTGTTTCCGGTCACATCGGCAATTTCACCGTGGAAATCAGAATATGGCTGATCTTCGGTCTCGGTAAGGCTGATCTTAGCCTTCATACCGGGATGGATATCATCCACACCCATAAATCCGCCAATGCCTAACTCGTGCATAAGATCCTGGATTACATTTTCGATATTATTGATATTGGTAGCGCTCTCGTCGTATTTACTCAGCATTTTCTTACTGATATCGTCGGAGTTACCAATGGAAGTAGTCATAGTGGATACAATGTTGGAAACCTGTTCCATATTTTCAACCAGCTGCTGATTGGAAGCCTTTACTTCTTTCATGGCGGCATCGATTACTTGGATGTGGTTGCCAAGAAGAGACGAATCTGCGGTGATTTTGTCCACATTGCCGCCGGTTTGAGTGATCTTTTCCAGTGTCTGCTGGATCAGGGAAAGAGTTTCTTCGATAGAAGATGTCATCTTGCCTGAAATCTCATCCAGACGGGCCAGTGCATCACCAATCTGACCGGAAGAAGCGCGGGTCTCTGTACTCAGTGTACGGATCTGCTCGGCTACAACGGCAAATCCTTTACCTGCATCACCGGCTCTGGCTGCCTCGATAGAAGCGTTCAGGGCAAGGAGATTGGTCTGGTTGGAAATACTGTCAATGGTACTGGTCTGTTCTTTTACCATTTCAAATTCCTCTTTAAATTTGTTGAGGATGCTTTCTACCTCAGAGGAAAGTTCTGACATGGTAGCGGCCGTCTTGGCCAGGCTGTGCAGATCGGAGGAACTGGCCTGAGCGTGTTTGCCGGACTCGGCGGTCAGGTTTACCATTTCATTAATCATGGAAGCTACATTTTCTACCTGGGAACGGATGCCTGTTGTCATCTGCTGGGAAGAAGTGGTGTGGTTCTGCAGTTCTTCGTTATTGCCTGTAAGCTGTGTCATTCGTTTTACCACTACATCGGAACCATGTTTGTTTTCCGAAGCCAGTTCACGGACAACGGTAATACCGTTCATAATGGTGTTGCTGGCTACTTTTACCTGTTCCACGGTGGTGATCACTCGCTGCAAGTCGGCACGGATCTTGTCTGTCAGGGCACCGTCTGACTCTACCAGATGGCGGATGGACATAACATAGCCGATATAACACAAGATGATACAGGAAACCTGCAACTGATAGTTTTTAACATCTGCGGCGCTGGTAAATCCAAGGACACCGGCGCGGTAGATGATGCTGACGATAACGCTGGCGGTATTAGCGATACCACATCCGATCATAAACTTCTGGCTTTTATAGAGAACCAAAATACTCACTACCGGAAGGATGTAAGTAAAGGCAATCGGAGAAGCTGTGGTACAGATCAAAAAGGTATAGAAAATACCATAGCCGATAAACAGATCAAAACGATACCGGTCTGTAGTCTTTCCGTCAACTTTTAAAAGAATTTCTCCAGCAAAAAAAGGAACCCAGCATAAAATCAGAAAAATAATATACTGTGAACCGGGATAACCCCCATTCCTTACATCTGTGCCATAATTGGCAGAAAGCAACAAAGCAAATACCAGCCAGATACGCCGGGCCTTGATGTTGGCTTTGGCTTTAAAAACATTTTCATCGTAATCCATAATATTCCTCCTCGGTATCGTCTAGTCAACTAAGTACTTTTATTGTAATGCACAAAGAGATTGTTTTCAAGGGAAAAATGGAAGTTGCAAGAAAAACCGTTACATGATATAATTTTGCGGATAAGTAAATTTGTACAAGGGAGAGATCCGGGTACTTATAAGGAGGAAAAACAAAATGAAAAAGTTTTTGGCTATGAGTGTATCACTCATTCTGACTGCAGCAATGATCTGCGGATGCAGCAAAGCAAGCAGTGACAATGGCAGCACAGGCTCTGCAACAGGCGGTGCCGTAGCGGCAAATGGAGTTGTAAAAGTAATTGATGTGAACCTGACCGAGGAAAAATATGCATTTGGTGTAGATAAGAAGCAGCCGGAACTGCTTAAATCTGCCAATGATTTTATCAAAGAGATCAAAGAAAACGGTAAATTTGATGAGATCTGTAACCACTATTTTGGAGGCGGCCAGCCAAAGGCTGTTAAGTCTGCCAAGTTAGACAGCGGCAAAGACCAGCTGGTGGTAGCAACAAACGCAGCATTTGAGCCATTTGAATATACAAAGGGCGATGATTATTATGGTATCGACATGGAGATCGCAGAAGCATTTGCTGAGAAACTTGGCAAAGAACTGGTGATCCAGAACATGGACTTTGATGCCGTATGTCTCTCTGTAGGACAGCAGAAATGTGATGTAGCCATGGCAGGTCTGACTGTGAAAAAAGACCGTCAGAAATATGTAGACTTTACAGATTCCTACTATGATGCTGCACAGAGAATCATCGTAAAAACAGACAATACAGAGTTTGATAACTGCAAAGATGCAGCAAGCATTGAAAAGATCTTAAAGACAAAAGACAAGAGTGTAAAGATCGGTGTACAGAACGGTACAACCGGCCAGTTCTACTGTGAAGGAGACAAAGACTGGGGATTTGATGGTTTCAAAGTGACTACAACCGGTTACAAGAGCGGATCTCTGGCTGTCAACGACCTGGTAAATGGCAACCTGGATTATGTTGTCATTGATTCCGCACCGGCTAAGTGCATTACAGAAGCAATTAACAAAGTGCAGGGATAATCACCTGACGAATTTCGCGAAAAGCAGAATGGATAAGAGAAGATGGGTAATTTTCAGTTGAAATGGGATCAGTTTGTGGATGTTTTCATCGCGCAGGGGGCCTATGAAAAAGTATTAGAAGGATTAAAAAATACTCTGATCATTGCAATCGCAGGTTTGATCATTGGTATTATTGTGGGTATTTTGATTGCCACCGTCCGGGTTGTGCCGAAGTATAAGAGACTGCCAAGAGTGTTAAACGGAATCTGCAGTTTCTATGTAGGGTTGTTCCGCGGAACGCCTATGGTAGTGCAGCTTCTGGTCTGCTACTATGTACTGCTGCCGATCCTGGGCATCAAGATGTCCGGTGTAGAAGTGTCAGTGCTGGTATTTGGACTGAACAGTGGTGCTTATATCTCGGAGATCATGCGAGGCGGTATTATGTCAGTGGATGGCGGCCAGATGGAGGCCGGAAGAGCCATGGGTCTGAGTTTTGCCACTACCATGCGCATGATTGTGATCCCACAGGCCATCAAGAACATTATCCCGACTTTGGGAAATGAGTTCATTGCCCTGATCAAGGAGACTTCCGTTGTCAGCTTCGTAGGTGCATCTGATCTGTATGTGGCATTTAACTACATTGGAAGTAACAGTTATGAGTTTATGGTTCCGTATCTGGTTATGGCAGTGATCTATATTGTGCTCAGTGTTGCTCTGATCATCTGCAACATTACAGAGATCCCGGCAGCAATCGTAACAGTAGTAAAAGGAGCATTCAATCCGTCAGCAGTTACGGGTGGCGCAGTGGGAACACTGTTTATCGCAATGCAGAGCGGTGTGGCAAGAGGAATTTTCTCTAATGAATCAGGACTTGGTTCTGCTCCGATCGCGGCAGCAGCAGCAAAGACTAAAGAACCGGTAAGACAGGGACTTGTTTCCATGACAGGAACCTTTATTGATACGATCATTATCTGTACCATGACAGGTCTTTCCATTGTCATTACCGAAACCTGGAATACAGGACTTGAAGGTGTTGCGATTACTACTGCAGCTTTCCAGAAAGGTCTTCCATTCCCTGCACAGTTTGCCTCCTTTGCTCTTATGCTGTGCCTGGTATTCTTCGCATTCACAACCATCCTTGGATGGGATTATTACGGTGAGCGCTGCCTGGAATACCTTTTCAACCGCAACATGACTGCAGTAAAGACTTACCGTTGGTTATATATCATCTGCGTCTTCTTCGGACCGTACATGACTGTTGCTGCTGTCTGGAACATTGCAGATATCTTCAATGCCTTGATGGCATTCCCGAACCTGATTGCGCTGCTTGCTTTAAGCGGTGTAGTCGTAAAGGAAACAAAGGATTTCTTTAAAAAACATAAAAATTACGAATAAGATAAAATAAAAGAAAGAATTCCTCTCCTGAAAAACATAGAGCCTTGTCTGATACGATGCTTTTAGCCAGTCAGACAAGGTTCTTTTTCTTGCTAAAAAGAGGCAAAACGTGTTTGCCCCTGTCTTTGTTCTAGAGCGTGTTTGAAAAAGGCTTTCTGCAAGATGTGCGTCACAATTTGTGGGAGATTTCGCCCGGATGAGGGCGCCGTAGCGGGCTACGGCAACCGAATTCGGGTGAAATCTCCCGCAAAGTGGGGCGTGCAGATTGCGGGAATGATTTTTCAAACACGCTCTAATCTTATTATAAGGAATCCGGATTAAACAGATCGCTGATGCTGTCTCCGTTTCTGTGAATTCCGTCTACAGAAAACTCTGCCCACTCTCCGATGTTGGTGGCGTGGTCGCCGATTCGCTCATAGTATTTGGAGATCATCAGAAGATCAAGAACCTCGTCACTGGAAAAGTCCATGGTGTTCTGATCCAACGCATTTCTTACTTTATCGAAAAGATTATCCAGAATATCATCACTGCTGATCACCTTTTTTGCCAGATCACTTTTTCCCTCTACATAAGCGGTAACACTGTCATTTACCATATGCATGGCATAATCTGCCATTTCCTGAAGCGGGATGGCTGTTACTGGTATATGAACGCTGCCTGTGTTCAGAATCTCCGCAATATCAGTAGCCTGGTCGCCGATTCGCTCCATATCTGTTACCATCTTAAGTGCTGCGGAAATTTTACGAAGATCAGTACCAACCGGCTGCTGTTTCAGAAGAAGCTGCATGCACAGAGCCTCAATATTATGCTCTTTGTCGTCAATCTCCTTCTCAATTCTTCCAATCTCCTTTGTGGCAGCCTCACGGACCTCCACGCTTGCCAGAAGCTGACAGGTCTTCATGATGGCCTGACCGCACAGATTTCCCATTTCCAGGATCTCATCTGAAAGCCTGGAAAGCTTTGCGGTATACACATCTCTCATATCAACCAAACCTCCCTGTAATATACTCTTCTGTTTTCTTATTCTGTGGTCTTGAAAACAGTTCTGTAGTATCGTTATATTCGATGATCTCACCCAGAAGGAAAAATGCAGTCTTGTCAGAAATACGGGCTGCCTGCTGCATATTGTGAGTTACGATCACGATGGTGTAACGGTCTTTTAATTCCAACGCCAGATCCTCAATGTGAGATGTGGAAATTGGATCAAGTGCAGAGGTAGGCTCATCCATAAGAAGTACCTCTGGCTCTACTGCAAGAGCTCTTGCAATGCAAAGTCTCTGCTGCTGTCCGCCAGACATACCCAGGGCGCTCTTTTTCAACCTGTCTTTTACCTCATCCCAGATAGAAGCATTTCGAAGAGCACGCTCTACGATATCGTCCAGTTTTTCCTTGGAATGAATTCCATGAGTACGAGGTCCATATGCAATGTTATCGTATATGCTCATTGGAAAAGGATTTGGTTTCTGGAAAACCATTCCAACACGTTTTCTAAGAAGGTTTACATCAATATCCCCATAAATATCCTCACCGTCCAGACAAATATCGCCTGTGATCTTGCAGCCTTCCACAAGATCGTTCATACGGTTTAAGGAT
>OLGD01004962.1_pt1 | contig 10258 bp, 15 predicted proteins | sample 1605311 | NCBI WGS metagenome assembly OLGD01 (sample SAMEA3888917, study PRJEB22519) | human gut metagenome | biome: human gut; feature: human-associated habitat; material: faeces | place: Denmark | collected 2010 | reverse complement strand
ATACCCAATACTCCATACTCCATACTCCATACTCCATACTCCATACTCCATATTATCTATAATGTTAAAGACAATCGTATCAAGATACAAAAAAAAATCCATCTATCCATCTATCTATCCATCTATCTATCTATCTAAAACTAGAGAATAGAGAAAATAGGGGAGTGTGAGGGGGAAGAGGAGAAAGGAGAGCCGCCAGAAAACCAAATTTTGGTTTTCTAGAAGAACGAAATTCATCCTTCAAGAAATATTGCTCAATTTTTTATAAAAAATATAAAATCTGATAAACACGGGAATACTTGCAAATGGCTAAGGCATATGCTATATTATGCTTAAGGCAAAATGAAATAAACGACTTGCAAAAGTCAACAAAGCAAAACCCCCATGAGTTTGCACCTCATGGGGGTTTTTATTCCGTTTTGGCAAGGTGGCTTATACCTTAGGCTAGTTGCCGGTTATTTCTTAGTGTCTAGCCATTTGCAAACGTAATAGGCAATCACGCTTGCCAGGACAGAAAGAAAAAATGAAATAAACTGTTCTTGCAAAGTCAACCCTCCCTCCTGTGCCTGTCTGGGAGTGGCAACGATACGATTATATCATAACAAAAAGATTATTTCATCGCTTTAGAAAAATAATTTCCCCTTTCTTCTTGTTGCTCTAAGAAATTAATCAGTTTTGGTAAATCCTCTTTTTCAATCGGCTGTTTTAGTACAGATTCAACGGCTGCTCCTACTTCAATCAATCGTTTCGTGCGTTTCTTCCGTTCCGCACTTGCTTTCTGTGCTAAAAGTTTCTTCTCTTTCGCTTTTAATTCTTCTTTTTGTTTTTTTAACTTTTCCAAACGCTCGTCTATACTAGCCATAGTATTATCTCCTTTCTATTTTTTATATAATACCATATCTTGAGTCGCAAGAAAAGATGTGATACTATATACCTTAGTAAGTCCCTTAGTTTTACTAAGGGCGCACTTACAGACACACTTCGTATGTCCATAAGTGCGCTCTCCGAGGGGAAGATAATGGAGGATTAAAAATGGCAATCTATCATTGCTCAATTAAAAACATAGGACGATCTGATGGAAGAAGTGCAGTTGCTTGTTCTGCGTATCGTGCTGCACAAAAATTGAGAGATAAAGAAACAGGAATCCTTCATGACTTTACAAAAAAAACAGAGGTGATATATTCCGAAATATTTTTATGCAAAAATGCTCCGGCTGAATATGCAGACAGGGAGACTCTCTGGAACGAAGTGCAAAAGATTGAAAAAAATAAAAATGCAAGACTGGCGAGAGAATGGGAACTGGCATTACCTAACGAGCTGACAGTAGAGCAGAGCAAGAAATTAGTATGTGATTTTTCAAAAATACTTGTCGAGGAAGGTATGTGTGTCGATGTAAATATACACTGGAAAGATAATAACCATCATGCACATATCATGGGGACTACAAGACAGATAAAAGAAAATGGGAAATGGGGGCAGAAAGAAAAGAAAGTTTATAAACTAGACGAGAATGGACAGAAGATAGCTGTGCTTGATGCAGATGGAAAACAGAAGATTGGAGCTAATGGGCGAAAGCTATGGCAGAGAGAAACTGTAGAAACTAACGATTGGAATAAATCTGACAAAGTAGAAGAATGGAGAAAAAGATGGGCAGAGTGTTGCAATCAATATTTAGATCCAAAAAATCAGGTAGACCATCGAAGCTATGAAAGACAAGGAATAGATTATATACCAACGATTCATGAGGGGTATGCAGCACGTTTGATTGAAAAGCGAGGTGGCATCGCTGAACGCTGTGAAATAAATAGAGAAATCGTTAAAAAGAATAGTCTATTGCAGACGTTAAGGCAGCAGCTTAGAGAAGTAAATGAAAAGATAACAGAATTGCTTGGGGAGAAAGGAAAACAGGCAAATGAGCGAATCAGCAGATTACTCAACCGAGCAGGTAGAACAGCTCATCAACGAGATGGAAAATCTCATCAATCAGAACGAGAAATTATCGCAGGAGATAATAAACCTGCAGGAACAACTTTCGAGGAAAGACTCTCAAAACTTAGAAGTACTGGAACAAGCGGAGCAATGGAAAATGAAAGCTTGCGGCCTGGAAGAACAGATACAGAAATTAAAACAAGAGATGTCAGAGAATTTATCAGCAAACTCGATACTGATGAGCAAGCTTCAGCAAAAAAGCGAAACGATAAAATCGCTCAACGACGAGATAGGGAGATTTCAAGAGAGCGACAAGGTGCTAAAGGAAAATATAAACTTAAAGCTGCAGAACAAAGAACTACAGGAAGCAAAGGAAAAGGCTCTAACAGAAGTCTCTAAGGTTAAGAGTGCCTATGCAGAAAAAACACGTATTTTAGATACAAAACAGTGGGAGATTAAGAATGCAAAAAGAAATCAAAATGCTCTGATTCAACGGAAAGCAGAAGAACTTTACACAGTTAAAAAACATACGCAGCAGGCTATTAATTTATCTTTCCTGCTCTATTCCTGTATCATAACTCTATTTACTGCAATACGCTCAGAAACGCTCAGAATGGATTTTATCGCATTTTTAACACAGATATGGAACATTCTAAGGGTAACAGTTTTAAACGTCAGGAAAGTGGCTATACGAGCCTCAGAATGGGGCAGCAGGGCAGAAAAGCAATCTTTAGCAATCGTTTTACATAATATTCTGCCAGTACTTGTTATCTTGGCAGTCATAGCTCTATGTGGATTTATAATATATCTCTTTATAGGGCTTGGGAAAATTTACAAAAAATATTTTTGGGATAGATTAAGCTTATTTATAACTTTCTTTAGTCTGGCCGGAATAATATTTTTTGCTGACTTGATACGGAATAAAATTCCAATCAACCTGATAATTTTATTTTTACTGGTGCAATGTATATATATTCTTCTTCGGTCTTTGATCAGACTATTTAAAAACCTGCCATAGTCAAAACTCATGAGTATTGATTTATTGTGATAATAATTCTTTGCGGCGGGTGTTTATCATATCTTCTAATTCGGCTATAATCTCCGGGGTGCAGGTGGAAAAATCTTCTGCCAATCCCATGCCGATATGGTTAATATATGCCCCTCTGATTTTGCCATCAGAAGTATACCACCGTGTCGTATTGTGTGTTAATTTGTCGTATATCCAAATAAATAAGTCGTATATTGTCATATTATTTTGTCCAATCCTTCTTGCTGATTTCAAGTAAATCATAATATGTATATTCTACGAGAGTATGATTTGCACATTCGTATGCGAGGTCATTAATTTCTTGTGCCATTTGTTCGTTATACTGGTAGCTGTCAAAGATTACTGCTTTTAATGCTCCAATTATCATGGCATCAAGGTCATTATACATATACATGTCATGCGCTACAGCATCTCTAAAATTTTTATTTTTATGCTTTGCCAGTAAGTCTGTAATGGTACATAAATCTTTTTGTTCTTCGGCTGTAAGTTTGGGTATTTCGTGGGGATATGCTGTTTCAATCATTGTTATTCCTCCTCGTCTAATTCTGCCAGATGCGCATCTATTAAAGCTATTAATTCTTGTAATTCGGCAGGTGATAAATCAGTGATACCGGGTTGCTCCCAAGGCATATAGACCCTGGGAAATAGTATATTTTTAATTGTTCTAAATATTTTTTTTATCATATGCATCTCTTTTCTGGTGGTAATCTGACCGCCGTCTAACTGCATCTAATTTGTTTTGTAACCCTTGCTGTATCCGCTGATCCTGTCCGGGCGAGCGGATACCGGCAAGATGATAGTTACATAAATCTAAAAATAATTCCTTTGGGATTTGTACATTTTTCATCGTTTGAACACTTCGTCCATTTCTTGCATTATTTCGTCGCTTATGATATTATTAATATCAAATGTAGATTGTTTAAAAGATTTTGGGTTGTTAGCTTTTCCAAGGGGCTGACAACTCTCTTTTTTTTGTGTTTTATCTGTTGTATCAATAGTTGTTATATTGCCGATTTTAATTTTTTTATTATCACCAAATAGGTTGGGATATATAGTAATAATTTCGTGTTTTTCGTTTGGCTGTATTGTATCAGTAAATTTACTGCGTGGTATATTTGCATATTTATAAAATATGTCTATTAGGTCTGGTGATACTTTGCCTTTTGTACGTATATCGGGATTAATCATGTAAATAGCGGGTGTTGCTGTACGTTTTATTGCATCTTTGACTTTTACAATACAATAATTATTGCTAAGATTTATTACATGTCGGCGAACGGATTTATCGGATATATGTAAGTCTGTAGATATTGACAATATATTGATATAGACACAATTATCAACTGACATATAATCACATAGATATGATAATAAATTATAGCTACCATTATCTAATAATTGGTGTAATTTACCAATACTATTATATGTTGGCGATTTATTGAATGTTATCTGTTTATCTGGATATTGTTTATATCGTACAGTTGTATCAACATCTTTTGCCATACTAGGGTGCTTAGATAGATATTGTATTATATCTTGTATTTGTGTTCGCATTGTATTATCTATTTCTAGTTTAGATAATTCCTGTAATCCCTGTACTATCGTACTATTATGTGGATTCTTGGGATTTCTCATGCTGTGACTTCGCCAATGCTAATCTTCGCCATATTGTACGTACAGATACACCATATTCTGCTGCTAATTGCTTGGCAGTTGTTCCGGCTGTATATTTATTATATATGCTATCTAAATTTATATCTTTTGTTGGTCTGCCGGGAGCTGGTACTAATACATAACGCACTCCATCTATAGTAATTTCTTTAGCCATTGCATTGGATTCTCCTTTCTTTATTTTTTATGTCATTTGGCACATATTTTTGGCACACTTGTATTATACTATTAGATATATATAGTGTCAAGCAAATTTAGATGATAGTCAGATATAAATCAGATAGTCATAAGTAGTCCATCGTAAAAACCGCATAAATAAAGGATATTACGTTTTTTTAATGGACATTTTTGTCCGTAAACCCCATTGAAGTGTCCATAAAAAATAATAATTTGAAAGTTTTTATGGACATTTTTGACCGTAAAAAAATAAAGTGGGGTTTTCGGTACGTGCTACGCACACAAAAATATCCATTACCACGACCCTAAAGGGTCTGTTTTTTTAATGGACATTTTTGACCGTAAAAAAATCCATTAATATGTAATTATTTACATTAATCTCTATAAAGATGACATCCCATATTAGGGATTTCTTAAATCCCATTTCTGGGAGTCGCATCCCGTTTCCGGGAAATATATCCCATACTAGGGATTTTACTATATCCCATTTCCGGGAATCATATCCCAAATGTGGGAATTTACTACATCCCACTTTAGGGAGTCATATCCCAAATGTGGGAATTAGAAATATCCCATTTTAGGGAACTACATCCCAAATACGGGATATATAAGCCGTCAGGCTTATTGCAAGATATGCATTTTGTGTGTACAAACTGTAAATCTTGTTAGGGGATACCCCTAAAACCCCTCATGTACCAAAATTGGTATTTTGCCTTATAATCTCAAGTAATTTGACGCAATAATTGATATACGATTATGCCCAAGGGCTTTAGATGCCATGAGCATAGCATTTTTGTCGAGCCACGTTCCCTTACGGTCACCCCGGCAATAATATATCTCATCATGTTTTAGAGTTTCGATTGGCCTGGCATGCATCTGATACACCTTAGTAGCATAATCTGCCCGGTATGAGTGTATATCTGCTGCAGAGTGTACTTTGCCCCACACTTTGCTTAAGCCACTACCCTTAGACATAATATTGCAGCATAAAGCTATCTCATCGGCAGAACCAACAAATTGGATCTGCCTCACTCTGCCGCCTTTCGTGCTACGATGCACATATAATCCCGGTCCTACACTACCGTCTGGCGCACCAAGCCGGAAATCATCGTACCGTAAATCTTGCAACTCCGCACGCCTTAAACCGGTACACCGGCAAAATGTGATTAAATCCGCATTATTTCGCTGACTGAAATGTTTATCCCGGACGGCATCACCTCGGCTGCGTTTAATATCTGCCCGGCGGCGTGTATCTGTCTCAACATCTTTAAAAGGCTTCTGTCCTCTGCCATGCCGCCGACGGTATAATTTAGACAATGCAGCCACATCCAGCTTTTGTGTACTGGCAGACAGGCTTCTGCGGCTCTCTATCCACTCCGGGACGTACTGCCGACATTGCTTCAGTGTCTTACAACCATGATTTTCTTTGCACCAATCTAAAAAATAACAGCAATGTTTGATGTATGCCTGATACGTTTTCCATGTATAGATATATTTATAATCAATATCATCAATTTTATCTTGGTGTTTAGAACGTCCAACGCCTGCCTGTGTCATCTTCTGCAGGCGGTCATCTGCCAACCCGATCAATGATTTTTTATCTTGATGTGACATAATAATACCCCCTATTCTAATATTCATAATCCAATATCAACGAGTATCTGTTAAAGCTAAGCATACCCACGCCTTGATACATAATATCAAGTCTATTTTAACAACTCGTGGCTGTTGGTTACATTTACGAGGAGTAACAACCCTGTCCGGCTTAAATTTTAAAGTTACGATACCATCTCTCACTTAATGTTTTTCAGCAAAATCAACTAGATAGTACCATTGCAATTTTGGATAAATACCGCCAATCCCCGTTTACTCGTACATTTTTTAGCAAAAAAATACGAGTAACCGTTATTGGCTACCCGTTTTACTCGACATCCGGATGCAACATTTCCGGAAGCTAACACCTGCTTCTGAAGAATATTCTTCAAGTTGGGTGCAGGAGCAACCACTAACTTTGCCTAGGACTTCGCCCATCTGGTGGACGCTAATCATAGGACTTTCTCCAGTTCCTCCTTACGATTTGAATTTATACAACTACAATATGCATGACTCAAATAAAAAACTTTTTTACCCGGAAGAACTGTGATTTCTTAATTCTCCAAACGTCTTTATCTAAGTACATTTTTAGTATGATATATTGTGAGAACAAATAGCAGAAATTTTTATTTTATGGAATCGAATTCTTTTTCCCCAGAGGATACGACACACCGCACAACGGCGTGTATCTTACCTACGCTTACGCTCCGGCGCTCTCCGACAAACAAGGCAAGAATGTATTATTTTTCTATCCGTACCAGAATTCTTCAAAGAAATCTGGTTAAGTTATCCAATCCTACCAGAGTTCTACCAAAATTCTTTGTTCTGCAGAACCGAAAAAAGAATCGAATTCCATAAACATAGATTTTTATAAATGTTTAAATTTTTTATTAAGTATATCATGCAGCATACACTTTTAAAGAATCCGATTCCGCAAATCTTATAGAGCAAGCCAATACCCCGAACAAAACACAGTCTTGTTTGCTGGAGAAAGCGCCGGAGCGTAAGCGCAGGTAAGATACACGCCGTTGTGCGGTGTGTCTTCATAGCCTAACGGCTTGCACTGTTCTTCGGGGTAGCCACAGCCTGCCCCTCTCAACAGCACTGTAAATGTTATGATTTCCTGTATTTTTTGTTATGAAATGATTAGAACAGAATATAAATTTTGATAAAGACTTTTGATAATAAAAAAACCCCTAGATTGTGTAAATCTAAGGGTTTTATCAATACTCATGAGTATTGAAAAAGCACGAAAACATACGGGTTTTCGTGCTTTTTTGCTTATCAAAACTTATTATCTTTTTTCTGCTTATGTAAGTAATCCATATAGCCGGCCGCAATGGATTCATCGGACATGACTTTAACGCTGCGTACATTGTTTTCTGCCAGATTAGAGAGCAAGTCGGGTGTAAGTTCACTTTCTGAAAATGCTATCTTTTGCCCGTCCAATTCAGATGGCACATCATATCCATTGAGAAATAAGTTATAAGCAGCTTCTTCTGAAACTCCTGTGTAAGCACTTATTTTCTCAACCTCTTTCATAACCAGTTTCATTTTTTCTGTCTGTTCTTCAGCAGATAATTTATAGAGTTCTGTTCTTCTCGTATATTTCCCTAAATCCTCCATAGTGTTCCTCCCAAAAGTGTACATAAAAACGTGATATTAAGATTAAAAAACACCTTTTTACACTTATCTATTTCTTAACACTCGAACTCTCTTATTTTCCAACTCAGAGCCTTTAAGATCTGTTTCTGTAAGATACCAAACTCCTTTACCAGTAGACCAATCCATTTCCATGTGTGTATCTACCCACTCCCCATTGATTTCTACCTGTAGACGGTTTCCGCAGGAAAATCCATCAATCTCCCACAAATCCGTTACCAGAAGTCCATAACGGTCATTTTTGCGATTGTAACCTAATCTTCCCTCTTTGTATTCCATAACTATCCCTCTCTTTCCCTTTGTAGTAATTCTGCTCGTCTCTTATCGACCATCTCTGCAAGTTCCACAAGTAACTTCTCATGCTCTGCCTGTTTATGATCTTGTCGTTTCTTCTTCCAGTTTCTAATTATTTCAATCATGTAGTATATGCTGCTCCTTGTAATTTTATTACTGCAAAGGTTCTCCTTTTTTTAATCTCTCTGCATTAGCTTGTATTCGTTCTTGCTCGGCTAAAGGGATTCTGTTCAAATCAATATGAGCTATTCCTTCAGCAAAGAATCTGAATCCCTCTACAGTACGTCCCACTTTTATATTCTGGTAGGTAATTTTCACACCTGCACAATCAAATATCTCTCTCAATGCTTTATCTAAAACTCTTTTCTTAAACTCACCTACTTGTTTCAATTTATCAGTGCAGCCAGTTACTTTTCTTAACTCAGCTAAGGATATATCAAATCCCATAGTTGCTGTGATACCTGGCTTTTTACTTTTCATCTTCATTTGCATAAGATGCCAAATAGCCATACTATATGGGGAACGCATCTTTAAAAAATCATGTAAAAGAGGTTGTGAAAAACTTCCTGTAAGATTTAATAAAAAATCTGTCATCTGTTTACTTATCTCAAATCTGATACTACCATTTTCTGTATATTGACACATATCAAATAACTGATATTTTCTCCATGATTTACTATTTTTTTCTTGGATTTTTACAAAGCCTCTCATTAATTCATCCGTGAGGACATCAGCTTCTTTATATACATTACTTGCATCAATTTCCATTAAATCTGCAAATTCTTTCACACCAATTTCATACTCATAAAATTCTGTATCTGTTTTTTTACTTTGTGATATAGCAATATACAATAATTTTCTTGCTTTAAGACTTATACCCTCTAAACCACAGGCTGTTATAAATTGATTACTTGTTACTGTCTTAATACTCTCTTTTGTATCTAATTCTCTTTTCATGTTTTACCTCCTTTAATTTATAATAACATATTAAAGGCCTTGTTTCAACATTAATATGTCTTTTAAAATCACTATTAATTTAAATGATAAGTCTTTTTTACCATTTTATGTAATATTCTTCCAATTTAAAAAAGTATGTAAACGTCTTTTTTAACTGTGTAAACGTCTTTTTTAGACTGTGTAAACGTCTTTTTTAACTGTAAAAATGTCTTTTTTAAAATTAAAATAGTACTGTTTTATGCGGTTTCTAGCAATCCCTAAACGTATAAACGATAGAAACGTATATCTTATATATATATTTACAAAGACAAAATTCAACTAAAAAAATTGGAAATTATCTGACGTAGAACTCTTAGGGCGTTGCCCTGCCGAATGGCATACCCAGCAAGGGCATTATGCCCCTGCACCCCACCAGTTCGCCACTGGAAGGCAGGGAAAGCAAGACTGCTTTCCGCTTGCAAGAGCGTATACCGTGTCATTGTGTCAAGTCCGAACAGCTCCTTATCCTCACTCCGTTCCGGTACCGCAGTTCAGACCTGACTCCATTCCCGCACCCTATCGTAAAACAAACAGAAATACTGTTTAAATCGATTTTAATTACAATTTGGCACAATTCCTCATAAATAACATTAAAATTGATTTAAAGACTATTTTCGTTCGTTTTAGGGCATATTGCTGAAAAACAGACAATAGCAAACAAAATAATACAGCCCAAACCGCCTGCCATTGACATTTTGCCATGTAATTGCAATAATATTATTGCTAAGAACCAGCAGGGTGCTTTATTAAGCTTCCCATTCTGGGCTCATATTCAGTTAAAATAAGCTGCCTATTCTGCCAAGACAAGAATTTAGGGCAGCTTATTTATTATATATATTTAAATAAATATTAATATATATATAACTATAGCTATCTCATATCTTATCT
>OLGD01004959.1_pt1 | contig 10265 bp, 17 predicted proteins | sample 1605311 | NCBI WGS metagenome assembly OLGD01 (sample SAMEA3888917, study PRJEB22519) | human gut metagenome | biome: human gut; feature: human-associated habitat; material: faeces | place: Denmark | collected 2010 | reverse complement strand
AGTACTGCGAATCCACAATGATAGTGTGATCGGTCTTCATACAGCGCTCACTCACCCACGTTTCGGGAAGGCGTTCTCTTCTTTCTACTATCAGCAAAGCCAACTCTCGGAATATGCTCTTGTCGCATTGACTCTTCTCTGGGAAAAATTTGACAACGAACGATGGTCCGCATTCGCTCCTTTCTTAGCAACGCTCCCGTCGATCGAGGAATTCAGTCACCCCGTGTTGCTTTCGAGAGACGATCTTCTCCAATTGTATGGCAGTGCTCTGCTCGATGATGTGCTCGCACTCAATGCGACGCTGCAGAGCGAATTCGAAGCTAGTTGTGCTCTGATCCAATCGAACAAGCACCTTCGAAGTCTTTTTACTTCCTCGCTTTTGACGTATCCTCGCTTTTTAGTCGTGCTTCGATGAGGGTGTGAATTGTAGTGGGCAGAGCTTTTGGTCCGAGGGAGAAGTATGGTTGTGAGTGGAGAAACGCTGCTAATCCCTCCTCTGGTGTTCGCGCACAACAGCATTTTCCAAGAAGCTGGCGAGTTCTTAAGAATCGAAGAGGACGACGGAAATGTAGTGGTCAGTAGCAGCGATTCGGCCGAGCTCACGTCGGACTGGATGATCAGGCAGGGATATCCGAATTGGTACATGCTGTTGTAGGAAACGGAGTGTTGGTTGTGAGTAGATCCAAAGGGGAGCTGTTGCTCGCGATGAAAGGAGATTGCATTTCGTGGAATCTCGAGCTGAAGGAAAACGACCCTTTATTCGAAGTGGAACGAAGAAGGCTCTGTGAATCATAGGAAAAGGCAGAACGGCTTCATAAAGCGAATCTCCATTTGTATGAGCGGTTTTGTTTGGTTCCCAAAGCGGAGTTGGTTCCAGCCAAGTTTATAGAAATGCTGCGAATCTTAAAACTGAGTGATAAGGAAGCGGGTGAAAGCCAGCGCTCGGATGGAAGTAACAGCAGCATTGGCAGCAAAAACGAGGATCGATGGGCCCTTTTGCTGGAGGCAATTAAGGAAAAAATGGGGAGTTATATCACTCAGATGGTGAGTGATCGAACGCGATCGAGGTACAGTTTGAGAGTAGGATGACAAGAATAGAAGAGGACAGTTCAGCAATCGCCTGATGACAATGAATCGGTTTCTTTCTATCGAAAAGCACTTGGTCTTGGAATTGAAAAAGTCTGTTTTCCGTCTTCAGCAATCTGTAGAGTGATTTTATGATAGTGTTGTTTGGTTTAAGTAACCGTTTTGTCACTTCATTTTCCAGAGGAGGCAAAAAAGGGGAACGAAATGGAAAAAGAACTGGCTACTATTAATACTGAGGAAATCGATAATTCTGCCATCAATGAGCTGGATGCTGCGTCGAAGGTTTCTTCGTATGTGTTGCATATTTGCATGAACTGAAATAGGACTGCTAAATCGAATGCAAAAAAGAGCGGTACATTTCAGAAGATGGGAGTGAGTAAACCAGTTTTGGCTGGAATTGTGAAACTTGGATTTAAGATTCCGACTCCTATTCAAAGGGCTACCATTCCTACAGCACTGCAAGGAAAAGATGTAGTGGTAATGGCCAGAACAGGTAACCCGTTCGTTTTTTCGCATAACTCGATAGGCAGTGGAAAAACAGCAGCGTTTCTGATCCCAATGGTGGAGAAGCTGAAAGAGCACCACATGACTGGTGGAGTACGTGGGATAGTTCTCTCGCCGACTCGAGAACTTGCCTACCAATCCTACCGCGTGTTTAACAAATTGTCTCACTACACCAATCTGCGTTCGTGTATTTTAGTGGGAGGTGAGGCAATCGAGTCACAGTTTGAATCGATTTCCAAGCATCCCGACGTAATTTTTGCAACCCCAGGTCGTTTGATGCACATGCTGCTTGAGGTGCCCGATTTTTCCTTGTCCTCTGTTCAATTCATATCCTTTTGTGTATAGTTGTGTTGTGTTGTGTTGTGTGGTGTTGCTCTTTTGTTTGTTTATTTGTTGGTTGGTTGGTTGGTGGGTTGTTTGCTTGTTGGTCGTAGCTTTTGGCTACTTTTTATTATTATTATTATTATTGTTGCTGCTGCTGCTGCTGCTGCAAATTCTATTTCGAACTAATTCTTGCTTCCTTCATCCATCACATCTGCTATGATGAAGCCGATCAGCTCTTTGAGCTGGGCTTCGCGCCGCAATTAAACGACATTACAGGCCGACTTCCGGTGAATCGTCAATCCATGCTAGTCTCTGCCACCCTTCCTCCCATTCTCCTCGAATTCTCGCGCGCGGGACTTCACGATCCAGAGATCGTTCGCCTCGATACAGACAGCAAACTCTCTCCGAACCTTTGCAGCACTTTTTTCCTCGTTCGTCCAGTGAGAATGAGCCGCTCGGTCGATCATAGGAAGAGAAAACCGCCGCGCTCCTCTTTCTGATGCATCGAGTGATGCCCAGCGTGCAGGGCGTTCTCATCTTCGTCGCCACGCGCTTCCACGCGGAGTACATCACCGTAGCCAAACGAGCGCAATGCGAATTAGTCCATCTTGAATCACACCGGAATCAGCACGGTTTGCATTTATGGAACGATGGAGGTGCGTTGCGAGCAGATCTGAGAGACAGTAGATGACGGCGCGAAGCATGAATCTCGCGCAGTTCCGCGATAACAAAGTGCCGGTGCTCGTCGTTACCGATGTCGCAGCGCGAGGTCTCGATATTCCTCTGGTGAACACGGTGATCCATTTCGACTGCCCAACCTCGCCGAAGCTTTATGTGCACCGAACCGGTCGAACTGCGCGAGGCGGCCGCGAAGGAACGTCCGTCGTGTTCGCGACGGCGGCCGAGCTTCCGTACATTCTGGACATCGCGCTGTTTCTGAATCAGCCGCTGGAAGCGACGACGGAGAGGTCGGGACGAAAGCGAGAGTCGATTCTAGCTATTCGTGGGAAGACATGAAGCCGTCGAGGGTGAATTATGGATGCTTCCCGCGAGCCATCATCGATCCTGAGATCCACAGAATCAAAACGCTGACGGAAGAGAACGAGGATCTGTTCCGACAGTGGGACGCGATGCGGAAGGCGTAGATGGCAGGAGGATCGTGCGAACTAGATTCGATATGTATCAGAAAACGAGACCGAAGCCGAGTTCGCAGAGTCGCCATCGCGTCGAATCGATCGATGTGACTGCGTATCACCCGCTTCTTCGCTCGTTCATCCCCAATTCGGAAAGCCAGTTGGATTCGTTCCGGAAGGAAGTCCATGCGTATCATCCAAGCGCGACGATCTGGGAGATCCGGCACAACAAGGAGCAGTCGGACGTGCGAGAACGTGCGGCGATTGAGGCGTAGGTTATGCAGAAGAAACGGCGAATGCATCAATGGTCGATTCAGCAGACGCAAGAAAAAGAAGCTCAGAAGCGTGCAGAATCGGAGAACGGTTGAGTTGTAGAGAAGGAGGAAGAAGAGATGAAGTATCTCAACGAGCACGAGCGAGAGCTGGAGAACGAGGGACATATTGAAACGCCCGCTTCAGCCGCGGATTCGTGGAAGCCTCGAATCTCGAAGAAAATGCGAGCGATGCTGAAGAGTTCGGGACAGAAGCAGATCAACGTCAAGGAACTGATGAAGAATGTGCAGCCGAAGGAACCGGAGGAGGTGGAAACCGTCCAGTGGAATGAAAAATAGAAAAGCTATCGCGACGAGCAGTTCTATATCAGTCCAGAAATGCCGGTGGCTCGCGAAGGAGAGAGCGATTTCTTAAAGGTGGAGCAGGACGATGTGGCCAAGATGACGTCTGCTGCGAACAATGCTCTGTTCGAACTGCTGGGCGATGACGCAGAGACGATCACGAAGAACAAGCGGATCGTTCGATGGGACAACAAGCGGAAGCGGTACGTGCGAGGCACGGTGGGAGAATTGAAAGACAACAAGCATGTGAGAAACGAGAGTGGCCAGCTGATTCGGTCGAAGAGCCAGGGCAAGCGAGGCGAGCTGTATAAGAAGTGGAGAGAGAGCCACAAGCTGAATGAGCAGGAGATCGGCGAAGAGACGAGAGAAAAGCCGGGTCTTCGTGGAAGACGGTTTGAGAAGAAGGAAAAAGCGAAGAGCTCCGCAAAGCATATCCTTCATTCCTTCAAAGAGGAGTTTCTTTTACGGGCAGAGCCTCGAAATGAAGTGAAGACGCGACAGCAGATCGTGAAGGACCTGAAAGAGAAGGAGAAGAACAAGATCAAGCAGATGAACAAGAAAGATCGTGAGATTTATTTGAAGAAAAAGGGAATGTGGCGAGAAAAGAATCAGCCACGACCCTCTCGAAGAAGATAATCGTTCTTTTATATTTTGTTGTTTGCCGAAAAAAACAATTTACAAGCAACTAAGAATAACTTTCACGACATCTGTTTCTTTGATCTCGTTCTATATGGAATCGATCGAGTTTTCTTACGTATTTGAAAAGAGAGTTTCCAGTGATCATCTTTCCACACAAGAACATTTGAACATAGTCAATCTGGACAGAATTCAAAGCTTCAGGGAACTACAAACTCGAGCACTGATTTTAAAACATACATGGCCTATTATTTCCTTCAGAATATCTTCCATCTGAAAGTTTGTTAACGTGTCCAAGTCTTGATCTCTATAATACGTTTTATATACGGGTAACTGGGTCTGAACCTGTTTACCCTGCATATTTTCACCAAAGGATACAATAAAACATCGATTGGCGTCCAAGAAATCCTACAAATAGTACGAGTTAACTGAACAACGTACCGCCTTCACATCAAACAAAAATTCGCAGATGTAATTGTAGCGGCGAGCTGGTTTCTTTAGCGCCGGCTTCATAGGATTTTGAGCTACTGGGATAAAGGGTTTACTCTGGCTCTCCAAAGATGGTGTACCTTGTTGTGTGCTACTACTAGAAAGAATGGGAGCAGCTACAGAACTCGTTTGAACTCTCCCCATAGATGGAGGCACAGCAGTATTTGGCGGATTTGAATCACTCTCCATACTGATTACCTGCTGCGTTGGAGAATGGACTTGTTCTTTAGCATCAGCTACAACTCTCTTCTGCTCTGAACTCTCGTGACCCTGCGATTCATTATCGCTGCTGTCACTATCTTCTCCATGCTTGAAACACGAAGTAAGTAAAGATCCCATGTTATTATTGTAAACTGCTGGGATCCCACAATTTAGAACCAGTAGTTACTATTTTTTTCCAGATTTGTAGAAACTATGTCCGTATTGCCTGGTTATGCTGCTGACGATGGCTTCAAGGCGCCCGCTGAATGGGACGTCCATGAGCAGACGTGGATGGGCTTTCCTCAAGTAGAGACTTTTAGTGGGGTGCAATTGTTAGAGACCCGATATTTGGAGGGAAAACGCGGCTCCAGCACAGAAAGTGTTTGCCAACGTTGCAAACGCGATTGCACGCTTTGAGCCTGTAACCGTCTGCGCCCCGAAGGAGCTCTACACGGTCGCGCGCTCTCTGTTGGACAAGAATGTGCGTGTGGTGGAGATGTCGATGAACGATTCGTGGTTCAGAGACACTGGAGCCATCTTTGTGAAGAATGAGGAAGGTGTAGTCCGCGGAACGAACTGGCTGTTCAACGCTTGGGGTGGTCTGAATGGTGGTTGCTACGACTACTGGGAAGATGACCTGCTGGTAGCAGGCAAGATGTGCAACATCGAGCGCATTCCGTACTACAAGTACAATATGATATTGGAGGGAGGGTCGATTTCGTTCGATGGCGAAGGAACGTTGCTGACGACGGAAGAGTGTTTGCTGAACCCGAACCGGAACCCTTCGATGACGAAGGAGCAGATCGAGGCGGAGCTGAAGCGCGGTCTGGGAGTGGAGAAGGTGATCTGGCTTCCGAACGGTCTGTTTGGCGATGTGGACACGAACGGCCATGTCGACAATTTCTGCGTGTTCGCGCGCCCTGGAGAGGTGCTTCTCTCGTGGACGGACGATGAGAAGGATCCGCAGTACCCCATCAGCCAGCACGCGTACAAGTTGCTGGAGGCTGCGACCGATGCGAAGGGCCGCCACTTGAAGATCCACAAGCTGTACATTCCGTCGGACATCGTTCGCACGCCTGTTCGCGCTGGGAGAAGTGGTGATGCGTAGGAAGAGTTCGCAGGACTGGTCCAGGAGGAAGGAACGATCGAGCGCGAGGAGAACCAGCGCCTGCCCGCGTCCTACGTGAACTTTTACTTCGCGAATGGAGCGATCATTTCGCCGTGCTTTGGCGTGAAGGAGGACGAAATGGCTCGAAAGGTCTTTGAGGAAGTGTTCCCAGAGCGTGAGGTGGTGATGGTACCCACGCGCGAAGTTATTTTAGGAGGCGGCAATATCCACTGCATCACGCAGCAGCAGCCCAAGGGCGTGAAGGCTTAATGGAAAGGGCGGTGTTTGTTGCATCAAACAGAAGAGAGGCCGCGCTCGTAAATGTAGCGCGGAAGCGTCTCCACGGTCAACGTGCGGGGCTGCGTGTCCGCATCGTGCCTGGCCATCTTCTTAAAGAACGTGCGCGCGGTGATCACCGCCATCTCCACAGAGAGATTGTGATGGGCGGGAGGGAGTTGCTACATCGAATCGCGACCCTAGCGTTACTTGCTGGATCCACTCGGGAAGCCGACTGGAATGGTCCACTAGGTCATACCGATAATCTGCAAAGACCACGAACGAATAGTCGTTCTTGTTTCGAATGGTTCTTCCCACGCATTGCGCGCTCTACGATCACAAGCCGAAAAGAAAGGGACTTGCCGAATCGCATCGCAGATCTGATAGTCGTTTTTATCCACATCGTATTGATATTGAAGATATTCGCACTTTTGATTGAGTTCTTTGGAGAGCGTATTTCTATTTCGCACAATGCCTGCAAACCTACAGGAAAGGAACTCCCATCAGAATGCAGCACCGCCCATAATGATCATTAAAATGGACTCCCTCTGAAATATGGCCTCGAACTACACAAAGCAGCACAGCCCCCTTTCCTTCGTCGCAGGATTTTCGATAGTTCTGAACAGCCACGTTACTCTCATTGATATCTCGGCTTTCAATGTAGAGCAGTTTGTAGTTGTAAATGTCCCGAATCACGCCGTGCGCGTCCCATTCGCAGAGAAACAGCTCCAAGTGGGGTTAAGAACGCAGCTGCTCGCCTTTAGGATATGTGCGAATAGCTCGTGAAAAAGCAGATAATCCCGTCAGGAACCACGCGAGCCATCTCCACCAGCAAAGACCCTTCGTAACAGCCGCCTGCCAAAAAGTACCATACGACACAGCGACTTGATTGTTCGCTCGCAGTGTGTACTTGCTGGAAAGCATTACATCACTCTTGGGAGCCATGGGGTTCGATGCCTTGCTGCTGGCTGGAACCTCCATCGCGTTGGTGACTGTCATTCTTCCCTACGTAAGGAAGCAAAAACGGCGGTCAAACTTGGTCGTTTCCTCGCGAAACAACGACGGGGCAGAGATGCGAGTTTCGATCGATGCAGATGGATTTGGCGACGAGTGGATGGAACTGAAGGAGTTTGGGGTAAAGGTCAAGAGAGAGCGTTCCACTGGTGATGATAATATGCTTAAACGCGTTGAAAAGAGGCTGCATCACATAGCCAGCATCGCAGCAGATGAGCTTTAGCGCGCGCTGGGAGGCGATGAAGTTTTTATTCCACTGAGACGGCGAGACGAACGGAGGCTCGGAAAGAGTGTAAAACCCGTGGTCATATTCGCCGATCAGCGAAAAAAACTGAATGATGTGCTTTAGTTTGGACACTCTACAGCAATAACAAACAAACAAACGCGTCGCGGTACTTGTCGGGAGACAGCGAATAGCCAAAGCCGTCAAACACCGAAAGCAGCCGCTGGAATCGGCCCGAAAACGTTCGAAGCTCATAAAAGTCGATCAGACATTCCTAAAGCGAATGAGAACCCAGGAAGAGGAGCGGACTTGATAGATCTTCAGTCGAACTTCATTGACGGTGAGTCCATTTACGATCGTCGATTGCGTCCAGTTTTGCATGGCCATCAGCAGCAGCTTCAGAAGAGGGATGAACGCTTCCACTTCCGTCGCCTGTTCTTTCGTCTAGATTTGATGCAGCAAACCTCCGGAACCATCGTGGAAGGCGCAGCGCTCGCCATCTGGATTATTTGTTTGCTTCCGTCCTCCGTTTTGACAACACTCACCGCGTTGACAGCGGATTCTCTCTTCTGGAATTCGTTTGAAAGTCTACATCAAAAAACAGAAAAGGATCGACTCGGTGAGAAACGAATAGGATTCTTTGAGATGAGAAGATGGAATCGTGACGGAGTAGTTTTCGCACAGAACATCGTCGATATTGTGGCCTTCATCAAAGAGAAGAATGTTGTTTTGGTTGTTGATGTGGGGAAGAATCAAAGGACTAATCGATGGATCGAGCACATACTACTTTGCAAAGCATCGCGGCAGCAAACCTGGTAATTAAACACGATCACATCTGCATCGTCGAGACACGAGCGAGCAAAAAAGTAGGGACAGGTGTCTTTGCGTTGCCGAAAATCGGCCAAATTGTATCTATATTACATGCATAGCCTTGCGCCCACACTCCGGGAGCGATGGAAAGTCTTCGTTGGTTGCTAATAAACTTTCTATAGTACTCACAGCCAAGATCTTCAATATCTGGAGCCTGCTGAGGGTGCTTATCGGAGTACCGACATCTCCGAAAGCATTCATCCTGTAGTGAAGGAGCCGAACGTATAGTGAGTATGGAATGGTGTGGTAGGTAGGGTAGGGTAGGGTAGGGTAGGGTAGGGTAGGGTAGGGTAGGGTATGGAAAGATGTGATATCCTGTGACTTTGAAGGATTTCGCATGATTTCGCATCCTATCATATTGCAATCATATCTTACCATACCATACCATACCCTTCCATACCATACCATACCATTCCATACCATATCTTTCCACACCATATCACACAACACAAATGAAGGATATATCTACACGAGTATCCGGGTTGACTCGATCGATTTGGGGATGGATACACAGATTTCGACGACTACTCAGGCAAACTCCTACAATGCCCCGATATCGATATTCCAGCTGTGACTTTCGATACGCAACAACTCTCTTCAGCTCCTCCATGCATTGCTCAAGTTCCGCAATTGTACGAGTGCAATATATTAATTTCCCTATCAAAATTAAGCACTAACATGGCGTTCCACCTAAATCTGGATGAAAATGCTTCATTGCGAGATACAAAGCGAAGATGCACACAGTTTTTCCCGTTCCCGTAGGCATTTCGAGTAGTGCATGACCTTTCTGCTCAGTGGTCTCCAGGACTAGCTTTAATTGCTGCATATACTCGTATTGTTCAGGATATATACTTTCGTATCTATAAATTACACAGCCGTGTGACAAATAACGGAAACAGCACATCTAGCCCATCTAAATTAAACTGCATAACTTTATTTGAGAAAAACCTAAATTAGTTTGAACCCTTGCACGATTTTGATAGTTTTTTGATTTTGGAAGAATGAGCGACTACTGGATGACTAATCTGGAATTGTTTGATGAGAGCTTAGCATTTAAGGGAGTAACGCTTTTTCGCTCGGTTATCCTGGGATTGATCATTCTGTTGTTCATCAAAAAGAAATATCTTTAAGCGAACTCGCAATTTGAAGTTTTTAAGAGATCCAGAATGATTCTTTGTCTATGTCTCTCTAGTCGAGTGCTTGTATCAGGAGTAATGGAATAAAACTGTTAATGTTCTTTTCATTTGGTTTTGACTAGACAATCGGCTTTACTTTGATCTCTTTTACACTTACGAAGTAGACTAGAATAAAATCATGACCCTTGCTTTCCAAACACAGACTTTCTTTTTTCGCTAGAAATAGCCGCTTTCGATTGCTAAAGATGAAAGTCATACTCACATTTCATTGATTGTTCCTTGTTAACATAAGTGAATGCCAAACATCAGTAAAGTGTCAAAAGTCCCCATATGGCCCACATAGTCTTCCTTTTCTTGAATAATATGTAACAATAAATGCCAGTTTCACTTGCATTTTGGAAATGGTGCTACCCTAGGCCTTGAAACGTTTCTCACTTCTCTATTTCAACCGTATGGATGCATCAAAAGGTAGATTGCCACCCCTTTTCCGACAATACTTTTTTACAAAAAAAGGGCTGAAATTCACCAAATTCATTTCACTATGTTTTCCAGTTTTTCTATTCTTGTCTTTTTCTTTCTTATTTCATCAATTACTGTCTTATATGTGCCCAACAATACTGTATCCCCGAACATAACTTGTGATAGGAAAGA
>OLGD01004948.1_pt1 | contig 10301 bp, 10 predicted proteins | sample 1605311 | NCBI WGS metagenome assembly OLGD01 (sample SAMEA3888917, study PRJEB22519) | human gut metagenome | biome: human gut; feature: human-associated habitat; material: faeces | place: Denmark | collected 2010 | reverse complement strand
CCCAAACTGTGGGACACCAAAGCCAACAAAGCGGCAGGCAAGAGTATGGTAGCCCAACGCATCAACGAGAAGCTGGAAAACATCAAAACCAATATCGGCAAGCAGTACCAGCGCATCTGCGACAGGGATTCGTATGTCACTGCCGAGAAAGTCAAGAACGCATGGCTGGGTTTCGGGGACGGTTATCAGCTCCTGCTGCAAACATTTGATGAGTACCTGAATGATTTCGAGAAAAACCGTGTCGGCAAAGACCGCAAAGCCTCCACGTTGGAAAACTACCGTAAGCAGTACAGACGCCTTGCAGCATTTCTGCAATATGAGTATAAGGTAGAGGATATACCTTTCAGGGAACTTAAACGGGAGTTTATCGAAAAGTACGTCGTATATCTTTCTACCGTTCGGGGGATGTTACCGGGAACATTACCCAATGCAATCAAAAAACTGAAGCTGATGAGCTATACGGCCTTTAAGAACGGATGGATCGCATCGGACCCTTTCGCAGGATTTAGAGTAGTGGGTAAGTATCGCGACCGCCGGTTTCTGTCTGAATCGGAGTTGCAGGCGGTCATGGACGTGCAAGTTCCCAATTATAAAACGGCTATCGTCAAAGATATCTTCGTGTTCTGTTGTTTCACGGGACTGTCTTATGCCGACGTAAAGAAACTGAGCTATGACGACATCCATACGGACGACCGGGGTGATATGTGGATTATCGACAACCGGGCAAAGACGGGTACGCAGTTTAGGGTCAAACTCCTGCCTGTAGCCAAAAGCCTTGTTAAGAGGTACAGCCACTTGCGGTTATCGGACAATAGGGTGTTCCCGGTTAAGGACGGAAATTCGATGAATATGTCGCTTCGCCATGTGGCGCGTCATGCCGGACTATCGTTCAACCCGACAATGCACCAGAGACGGCATAGCTTCGCCACCCGCTGCATTGAAAGCAAGTGCGACTACAAAACCGTAAGTGTACTGCTCGGACATTCCAATATCAGCACTACACTCAATTTATACGTCCACCCAAACATGGAACAGAAACGCCATTGCATCGACCAAATGTGCAGAATGCTCAGATAAACTCTAATAAAGACTCTATTTGTATAGTGTATTAGGAAACTAAAACCGCCTCACGATATATCATGAGACGGTTTTATTATATAAAGGAAGATGTTGAAATAGCATTAATAGGATACTCTCTTTGTTAGTTAAGAATCCAGTGTGCTCAACACGAATATTTAAGGTATTTATCGAGCCATCCTAAATTTACCCGCTATTTTTTCGCTCAGCATATCCATATCCCGGCCTATCTTGTCGTTGGTGATCTTGGCATAAATTTGTGTGGTTGTGATGTGCTTATGCCCTAACATCTTGCTGACCGTTTCCAGCGGTACGCCCTGAGAAAGAGTAATCGTGGTCGAAAACGTGTGCCTTCTTTGGTGGAATTTCATGGCGGGCAATACGTATCGGGGAGATTTGTGCGTTAACGTGAGACGATTTGGATGTCGAAAACGGAGTTATCCTTGTTCGAAGAACAATTCAATGCATTGAGGTAATTTTCAACACTCCGAAAACTCCATTCGAGAAATTCCGATAACAAAAGACTTGCAGAAAATGTTCGCCCTATCAAAAAGTTGTGAACGGGAATTTTTACGTCCTGCCAAATGATCTGACGTCGGCCGAACTGCGCGCATATCGAAACTATTACAGACAATTATGCAATCGCTCGGACTGCCGTACTTAGACATAGTAAATACCCAGATTCTTGAACGTAAGATGAGATTGGACATATTCCATGATGTGCCTTTGATGCGAACGACTTAAAATATCTATTGACTGTTTGTCGCGTTCGGTCGGAAACTTTATATCTATCTGACGATATTCCATCATTTGTTTTTTGACACCGAAACGCGTCCTCGTTTTCAGAACGATCAAAATCTCCTTGACGATTTTCTAGCTTAATCCTTCGTCGAGTTTACGGAATAAGCAGGTTTGCACATTCCGGCCCCCGACGAGTATCCGCACCATTTTACCGGATGAAGGCAAAATGTGGTTCCCGATCAAAAGCATGCAGGTCGAAAAGATCGAACGCTTTGCATGCTGTTTCTTACCCTCTATTCTCAGTGCGATGATTTCCGATAGTTTGGTCGCTACCAGCATAGCTTAAAAGGTTTCGGACACGCCGATCCGTACCCTACCTTGCTCGCCGGATCGACGAACCTGACTTTCCGACAAACCGAGACTTCATTTATGCGTCGATCCGAAGTTTCGGAGGAATATAAAAAATCACATCATGACAACCATCCAAGTAAAATTGCGTCATTCCGGCGTACAGGGTAAGGCAGGCACGATCTACTATCAAATCACCCATCGCCGTAAGACACGCCGGATCGCTACACACCTTCAGATCGCTCCCGAGCACTGGCTGCCGGCGGCGCAACGCATCGCCCCTGCAATCTCGCAGACCCCGGAGGGACGTCTGCTACGGCACCGTATTGAGCACGACATCGCATCGTTGCACCGTATCGTCCGGGAATTGGACACGCAAGGGAACGGTTACGGACCGGACGATATCATCATGCGATTCCGTATCATGGAACAGCGCATAACGGTAGCCGAATCGATGCGGCGCGAGATCGACGAACTGACGAACAGCAACCGCCTCGGAACGGCCCGGAACTACCGGCGGGCGTTGAACAGTTTTATGAGTTTTCTCGGGGCAAAAGACATTCCTTTTTCGGCCGTAACCGAATCCCTGATCGACGAATACAACGGCTTTCTGATCCGGCGGGGCGTCGTGCGCAATACCGTATCGTTTTACATGCGTATTCTCAGAGCCGTTTACAATAAAGCCGTCCGCAAGTACGGTATCGAGCAGACCTATCCGTTCCGGCATGTCTATACCGGAATCGACCGTACCCGCCAGCGGGCTATCGACGAACGTTTCATCGCCAAGCTGTGGAGGCTGGATCTGACCGATGCCCCCTCTCTCTCGCTGGCACGCGACCTCTTTATTTTCAGTTACTGCGCGCGCGGCATGGCTTTCGTCGACATGGCCTATCTGCAAACGAAAAATATCCGGGACAATGAAATCGTCTACACGCGTCGCAAAACCGGACAACCGCTGCGCATTCGCATCGAACCGTGCATGCGCGAGATCATCGTCCGGCATGCGGCGGCGACTTATCCATCTTACCTTTTCCCGATTCTGCGGACTACGGAACCCGACAAGGCTTTTTCCCAGTATCAGACAGCACTGAATCGCTACAACCAGCAATTGAAGGAGCTGGCACAACGCCTGAACCTGAAGGAGTCGCTCTCTTCCTATGTAGCCCGGCACAGCTGGGCCACGGCTGCACGAAAACACAACATCCCCCTTTCCGTTATCAGCGCGGGGATGGGGCACGCTTCGGAACGAACGACCCTGATCTATCTGGCTTCGCTGGAGAATTCGGCAATAGATGCTGCCAATCAGAAGATTACGGCTGTTTTGAATAAAAACGTCTCTATGCAAGAAACCATAGATGTCGATAACCGGCTGGTAATGAATGGGTATATTTTATAAAATGTCTGACGGTCGCATTTATGAAAAATATAAATACAAACCTTTTATACAGTTGATGGACTGGGTGGCAAAACGACCGCTCACCATCAGTAAATAAGCGTTGTATGAATCTACTATTTTCATTTTAAATATGTTATACTGATACAGGCAACCGTTTTTTCGATCCAATAACTTGTGCGTTATCGTTTTTTTATATATGTTTGTAATCGCATTATGTGGTTTCTTGCATAGAGACCATGCGAAATGGGATCATCTCGTCGCCGCATTCGAATGCCATAATCGCAAGATGCGAACGAGGGGAAACGCATAGTGCGAAATGAAACGAAGGGCAGGTCTGAAATTTTCAGTATCCCTTTGTGTTTGATGTATAAATCTTTGATATATTGATGGTTGTGCAAACCGTTCGATATGGCGGAGGAGTGTCTGTAACTGAAAAAAGCGACTGTTTTTTGGAAGCGAATATAGATACTTTGGAAGGGGAGACCAAGGACATTCCCGAGTTGGCCGAACGCTTTGCACGCAGAAGAAACAGCCAAGCCGTAAGGTGGTACGTGCTGACGCTTCCTTCCTGTCACCGGGGACCGGCCGTCGGTCTGCAAAGGGAACTGGACCGCCGCATCCGTTGCGGTGAGCCGGGATTCGAGTTCTTCGCTCCCTCGTACGTAGAAGTGAAGGACGAGGAGGGACATTTCGTCCGTACCCGCCGTCCGTTGCTTTACAACTATGTTTTTGTCCGCTCGTCGGAAAGCGAGATATATCGGATGAAGCAGGAATTGCCTCAATACAACTTCCTGCCGCGAGTGCGGGAAGGGCTACGCGGATACTATCCTTACCTGTCCGACGAGGCGATGCGCAACCTGCAATGGGTGGCACGCTCCTACTGCGACGAGCTACCTGTCTATATGCCCGAAACGGAGAGGCTCGCCAAAGGCGACCGCATCCGTATTATCGCGGGGAGATTCAAGGGTGCTGAGGCACGCGTAGCGATCCGACCCGGCGGAGGACGGAAAGATGTCGTCGTATGCGTAGAGAACTGGATGTGGGTTCCGCTGCTGCACGTTCGTCCGGGAGAGTACGAGATCATCGCTCTGCACGAGGGCGGAAAACACGTATATACCCGGCTGGATAACGACCGGTTGCAGGAAGGCCTGCACGAGGCTATGGGGCGCTACTTCTCCCCGGGAGGCGCGACGGACGAAGATCGCGCCTTGGCGGCCGAAACGATCAGACAATACGGCCGACTGCAAGTAGACAGCGATGTGTTGCGCAGCAAACTCTACTCCATACTGCTTCCGGCCTACACGTTGCTCGGGGAGAGGAAAGAGCGCGAAAAGCTGATCGGGACGATCCGACACCTGCTTCCGCTCGTCCATGCAGAACAGGCTCGTGCGAATTTGCTCGTCACATTGTACGGATGCGCGGATAGCAGTCTTGATTACGAACGGGCCCACGAGATCGTCGAACGATGGAAAAGGGAAGAATCTCCCAAGAAAAGCAAGGCGCGTCTGATCCGGTGGCTGGACGATTACGACCGCTGGCTGGGCCACTGAGTGCTGCATGCTTTTACACGCTTGTATATGCTTGATTTTCCGAATCCCTGCTTCAGGTATGGTTCTCGGACTCGCTTGGAAAACGAATACGGAATAAATCGGTAGCTAAACTCGATCAAAACATCACTTTAAGTCAGAGAAGTCAGTATGCGACAACCCGTGGAAAACGCAGAAATCATGGCTGGAGGACCGCTACGAAATACCGAGGCCGAACCTTCGGGAGTCCGTCTGATGGCCTTCTTGGCAGCTCACCGAACGGAAGTGCTCGCTCGGGAACAAAATAACGAGCGATTCATCCACTTGTATGGCACAGGGGGATACTGGGCGGCTTTCGAACGATCCGCCTACCAGCTATGCCGGTTGTTTCCCCGAAACGAAACCGCGGTTTTCCATTTCGCGGCTTATCCTTTTCCCGTCGTCATGGCATCTATTGCGGACGGCGAGCTGCGGGCCTACTCCCGGAGACACATACTGCGGACTGTTGATCCCGATCATAAAGTGCTGACGGTTCCGGTCCTCGCGCCCGAGGCATACAAACGATGGCGTGGCGAAAAAATAGAAGAATTCGCGTAACGAGATACTTTGCTCATTTCACAAACGGCATTGCTCGTCCATGAGATATTGCGGAGAACCGGTTGTTCGGAGAGCGAATGATTTGTATAACATGGAAACGATAATCGACCGGCCTGTGTCCGAGGTCCGGCGCAAGCCGGTCGGGCACAGTAACCGTTTTTACTTAATCATCCTATGAAAGGTATCGTATTGGCCGGGGGATCGGGGACGCGTCTGTACCCGATCACCAAGGGGGTTTCCAAGCAGTTGCTGCCGATCTACGACAAGCCGATGATCTACTATCCGCTGTCGGTTCTGATGCTGGCCGGAATCCGGGACATTCTGGTGATCTCCACGCCGTGGGACCTGTCCTCGTTCCGGCGGCTGCTCGGAGACGGGTCCGACTACGGGGTCCGTCTCTCCTATGCCGAGCAGCCGTCTCCCGACGGGCTCGCTCAGGCGTTTCTGATCGGAGAGGAGTTCATCGGGGACGAGGCCGTATGCCTCGTTCTGGGCGACAACATCTTTCAGGGGGTGGGCTTTCCCGCTCAGCTGCGGGAGGCCGTCGGCACGGCCGAGCGGGAGGGCAAGGCAACCGTTTTCGGGTACCGGGTAGACGATCCCCAGCGATACGGCGTGGCCGAGTTCGACGAGAACGGGACATGCCTCTCGATCGAGGAGAAGCCCGAGCATCCTAAGTCGAACTATGCCGTAGTGGGACTGTACTTCTACCCGAACAGGGTGGTCTCCGTGGCCAAATCGATCGAGCCCTCCTCCCGCGGGGAGCTGGAGATCACCTCGGTGAACCAGCGGTTTCTTGCCGACGGAGAGCTCAAGGTGCAGACCCTCGGACGAGGCTTCGCTTGGCTCGACACCGGTACGCACGACTCGCTTTCGGAGGCGTCGATCTTCGTCGAGGTGCTCGAGAAGCGGCAGGGGGTCAAGATCGCCTGTCTGGAGGAGATCGCCTACCGCAACGGATGGATATCCGAAGAGAAACTGCGAGAGGTGGCCGGGCCCATGCTCAGGAACCAGTACGGACAATATCTGCTCAAGCTGCTCGCAGAGGTCGCCCGCGACGGACGCTGAACGGGAAACGGACGCTTATTTCAGGCACGGCACGCAAGCCGTCTCCGTCCTAGACTATATGCCCTGCCGGCTTGTGCGTTTCCGATGCTTCCGGCTTTCGCGCACGAGCTTTCTTCCGTCGGCGGAGACCTCGTGGCCGGAAACGGTCGGAGACACGGTCTGTGAGCCTCAAGCCGCGGTTAGGAGATATCGCAACTCCGGGGCGGGTATGCCCGCCACATAACGAAACATATGATTGCCGTATCCGTCCTAACGGAATAGGATGCCTCCGACGAGGCGGTACGGTACGGGCCGGACGGCTGCCTGACCGGACAGGAGTCGGCATTCCGGACCGATCCGACATCCGAACGATCCGCAGCGCTCGGTTTCCGATCCGGGCGAACGGAAAGCTCCGGCGAGTTGCAATTCCGGCACGCGCCGAAAAACGAGAGAGAAGAAGAGAGACGAATTCCCCGGGCATTGTATCCGTCCGGGGACGTACCGCGCTCCGGGCGACAGAACCGGAAATGCGGCCGGGGGAGAGAGACCGGAGCGTCTGCGAGTCCGATTCGGCTTTGCGGAGTCCGGGAGCGAGGAAAGCTCGCGCGACCGGTTTCTGGGTTGCGCAAGATCGGTCCTTCCCGACAGAAATGCCGGACGAACCCGGAACATCTGCCGAACCCGATTACATACTTTGTTACACCAGCCGTTCTAGGAGGTGTTTTCGGCCCATATTTCCCGATGGCTGGAAACCCTCTGGCACGGAGCCGACTGGAAAATGCTTGTACTTGGCACATTCGGTATATTAATGCATATAATCGGTCTGCCAAATACTTCTCCATACCGAAACCCGGATAAAAAACAGGGTTCATTCTTATGAAAGTTATCGAAACAGCGCTCGAGGGGGTCGTAATCCTCGAGCCCGAGTTGCACCGCGATGCGCGGGGATACTTCTTCGAGAGTTTCTCCCGGCGCGCATTCGATGAGGCGGTGCGCCCCGTACGCTTCGTACAGGACAACGAGTCGAAGTCTTCCTACGGGGTGCTTCGCGGGCTGCACTTCCAGAAGCCGCCGCATGCCCAGAGCAAGCTGGTGCGCGTGATTTCGGGAACCGTATTGGACGTGGCCGTGGACATCCGCCGCGGCTCGCCGACTTTCGGCCGCCATGTGGCCGTCGAGCTTTCGGGCGAGAACCACCGCCAGCTGTTCATCCCCCGCGGATTCGCGCACGGGTTCGCCGTACTGAGCGAGGAGGCGCTCTTCCAGTACAAGTGCGACAACTACTACGCCCCGCAGAGCGAGGGGGCGATCGCATGGAACGACCCGCAGATCGATATCGACTGGCGGATCGACCCCGCGAACGTGATCCTCTCGGAAAAGGACAGCCGTCATCCGAGACTGGACGAAGCACCCGAACTGTTCGACTATAATACGGACTATTACGCCTGACGATAAAACGATTGCGCGGCACAGCTGCGGGCGCCTCGCCGGACAAGGCGGCGACGGCTACGAAAGCAGCCCCGGCGACAATACTTCGCGGCTACGACGGTAGGCGCGATACTCCCCGGAGCAGGGAATCGCTTCGCTGCGCAGCCATGCCCGGCGCAGGGACCGACTGGTAGTCGGGCAATGAAATGCACGGGCCTCGGCGGATGCAGCGATCCCGGCGAGGACTCCGGCGGCCGGACGGAATCCCACGGGTAAAAGGGCGGAGACGGAGAAGTCGAGGAGAAAGGCATACGGCCTCCGGAGGAAGGCGGAACGTTGCGGGCGCGGACGGCGACGTCAGGAACCGGTCCGGGACATCCGTTACCGGTTCACCGACGGCACCAAACCGGGTATCGCCGATCCAGAGGCCGAGCGACGTATCAGGCGATCGTGGACTGCGCCGCTTACACCGGCGTAAACGAAAGTCTAAACGAGCGGCTCTACCGAACCGTCGCACTCTTCCTCCGTTGGCGGAGTATCTCTGCGGCGCTAGCCGGGTTGCTTCGCCGAAAGCGTCCGCGCTTTGCCGCCGTGCCATGAGCCGTTGCGCGGCAATTGCTGTAGACGAGTCGTGGTCACGACGCGCTGCAAGGGCCTCGGTGCGGAGAACATGTGCGGGGCAGATCGGCGCGCATTACGGAAAGGTCCGTACCCGACGCGGCCGTCGAGCTTTCGGGCAGAGACCGCTGCCGGTTGTTCAGTCGGCCGGACAAGCGGCAGGGAAAGAACGGCAAGGCAGCCGCTCGCAAGTAGCCGGGCCGTCGCAACCGTCCTGCTCCGGCGCTTCTTACGGACAGTCGGGACAGCGGACCCGGGACAGCGACCGATCGCAGGCCGGACGGGCCAAAACGCAGGGAGGAAAAACCGAGAGAAAAGGCGTACGGCTTCCGGCCACGGCAGAGCAATAAGTTCTCTGCTTTCGGCAGGAGATTGCGGGCACGGGCAGCGCCGGAGAGACGCTGAGAGGAGAAAAGCCGCAGCGACGGTTCCGGACCGTTCCCTCCGGCGCGCGAGCGGCACAAACGCACACAGACAAAACCATGCAGAAACCAAGCGAGAGAATCACGGTGCTGGTCACCGGAGCCAACGGGCAACTCGGGCGCGAGATGCGTCGTGCGGCGGCGGGCAGCAAGGACCGGTACGTCTTCACCGACGTGACCGAGCTGGACATCGCCGATGCCGATGCGGTCGGATGCACGGTGCGGGAAGAGAAGGCGGACGTGATCGTCAACTGCGCGGCCTATACGAACGTAGACCGGGCCGAGGAGGACGAGGCCGCGGCGGACCTGCTCAACCATCGCGCCGTGGCAAACCTGGCCGCCGCAGCCCGCGAACGAGGGGCCGTGCTGATCCACATATCGACGGACTACGTCTTCCGGGGGGACAAGAGTACGCCCTACGCCGAGGACGACCCGACCGACCCGACGGGAGCCTACGGACGCACGAAGCTGGCTGGCGAACGGGCGATAGCCGAAAGCGGCTGCCGCTATCTGATCTTCCGCACCGCATGGCTCTACTCCGAGTTCGGGAACAACTTCCTTCGGACGATGCTCCGCCTGACCGCCGAGCGCGACAGCCTGAGCGTCGTATTCGATCAGGTCGGCACGCCGACCTACGCCGGGGATTTGGCCCGTGCGATCTTCGAGATCGTGCAGGGGCGGAAATACGACGGCCGGGAGGGCGTATACCACTTCTCCGACGAAGGAGTCTGCTCGTGGTACGACTTCGCCCGGGCGATCGCCGGGTACGCGGGCCATACGGGATGCGACATCGGGCCGTGCCACAGCTCGGAGTTCCCCAGCAAGGTCCGCCGGCCGAGCTTCTCCGTGCTGGACAAAACCAAGGTAAAGCAGACCTTCGGCATCCGGATACCGCACTGGACCGAATCGCTGAAGGCATGTATCGAGAATCTGAAAAACAGCGAGCCATGACAACGTACAAGCGCAGTATACTGATCACGGGCGGCGCCGGCTTCATCGGGAGCCATGTGGTGCGCCTGTTCGTAAACAAGTACCCCGGATACCGCATCGTCAACCTCGACAAGCTGACCTATGCCGGCAATCTGGCCAACCTCGCGGACG
>OLGD01004946.1_pt1 | contig 10306 bp, 7 predicted proteins | sample 1605311 | NCBI WGS metagenome assembly OLGD01 (sample SAMEA3888917, study PRJEB22519) | human gut metagenome | biome: human gut; feature: human-associated habitat; material: faeces | place: Denmark | collected 2010 | reverse complement strand
AATGATTATAATGTTATATTAAAATGGGTGGGGGACTTTATATGTTCGATACAAGACCCCGATTATAGACAAGTTGCCACAGAAATTTGGAAAGAGAAAAGAGGATGAAAGGAAGAGGATCTTGGCTGCCTGGCTGAACCTAGGATAGCCCATTTCCGCCTGAAATGGATGACTTGGCTTTGAACGAACTGTAAAGGATTTGTAAACCGCGGTCAAAGTCGGCACGGAATTATTTTCTCTGATTCTTGTCATCTCTCTCAAAACCTGCTATACTGGCCCCGAGGTGAACAATATGGATTTCCAGCATGACAAAGGCCGTATTTTTGCGCTCGATGCAGACGGCAAGCTTCTGGCAGAGGTGACGTTCCCGGCTGAAAACGGCGTGGCCACGATCACGCATACCTTTGTGGACGACTCCCTCCGGGGTCAGGGCGTGGCATCTCAAATTCTGGCAGAGGCCGCCGAGCAGATCCGCGCCTCTGGACTGCGCATGAACGCGACCTGCCACGTCGCCGCCAAGTGGATCGCCAAGCATACGGAGTTCTCCGATCTGACCATCGCCCCCTGACCGGGGCGGTTTTCTTTTTGCAGGGCTATTTTTCTGTTCCGGACCCGAACGGCCGCCCGGCAGCCTGTTTTTCCACCCACATCGGGCAGGAAGGGGGGATATGGGCTGGTCCCGCCGCCCCTGGTTCTGTCTCCAATCGCCCCCGGCCGACATATCCTATCATATATCCATAGGAGGTGCCGAGCATGATCATGCAGGCTGTTGTAATTGAAGTGCAGTGGGGGCGCCTGCTCGTACTGGACCTGGATGCACGACAGAGAGTCCTTGTCAACACACCGGATGCGTCCCGGTTTCGTCCCGGAGATACCATTCGTATCTGGTATGACGGCGTGATGACCGCCAGCATACCGCCGCAGATCAACGCATGGGGGGTCGCCGCGATGCCGCCCCATGAATTCCCGCCCACCTTGCCTCCGCCCGGAGCAGGTCCGCCGGTCGTGTGCCCGCCCAATGGCTGCCTACCGGCGGTGCGCCCACCGGTGATCTTTCCGCCCGTCATATGGCCGCCCGTCCTCTTCCCGCCGGTGGTGCACCCGCCCCGTCCACCTGTGCGCCCGCCGTTCAGGCCCCGTCCGCCCCGTCCCAGGGGCAGGCCCAGGTGACGCCAGTCTCCCCCTTGGGGGGCATTTATTACATGCAAAAAACACCTGAAATCTTCGATTTCAGGTGTTTTTTGTTGGTGGAGACAACAGAACTCGAATCTGTGACCTCTCGCGTGTGAGGCGAGCGCTCTACCAGCTGAGCTATGCCTCCATGTCTGCCCCTGGTGTCGTTCCCCGTATGGGGTTGGTGACCCGTACGAGACTCGAACTCGTGTTACCGCCGTGAAAGGGCGGTGTCTTAACCACTTGACCAACGGGCCATGCTGCAGCACATCGGCTGCATGGTAGCGGCACCTGGATTTGAACCGGGGACACCGCGGGTATGAACCGCGTGCTCTAGCCAACTGAGCTATGCCGCCAAATGGGCTCTGTCCAAACAGGGCAAGAGTTAGTATACCCGATTTCGCCTGACTTGTCAACATTTTTCTGGAGAAATTCTCGGGTTTTTTGGCAGCCATTCAGTCAACCTTATACCCCACACCCCATACGGTTTTGATGAACCGGGGATTTCGGCTGGGCTCCCCCATCTTTTCCCGCAGGCGGCGGATGTGGACCATAACGGTGTTGTTCCGGTCCAGGTACTTCTCCCCCCATACGGTCTCAAACAGCCGCTCGGCTGAGATGACCTGTCCCCGGTTCTCACACAGCATCCACAGGATATCGAACTCGATGGGGGTAAGGGTCAGTTCCTTGTCATAGAGCCAGCACTCGTGAGTGCCTCGGTTGATGACCAGCCCGTTGAAGTCGATGACGTCGCTTTCCGCCTTGTCCGTCCCATTGTAGCGGGTGTACCGCCGGAGCTGGGCCTTGACCCGGGCCACCAGCTCCAGGGGATTGAAGGGCTTGGTGATATAGTCGTCTGCGCCGATGGTCAGTCCCATGATCTTGTCCATGTCCCCCACCTTGGCGGTGAGCATGAGCACCGGAAAGCGGTGCTCCCGGCGGATCTCCCCGCATAAGGTGAAGCCCGACATGTCCGGCAGCATTACGTCCAGAATGGCCAGGTCCAGCCGGTTGTCCCGCACACAGGTCAGGGCCTCCGCCGCCGTGCCACAGGTAAAGACGGTAAAGCCCTCGCTTTTCAGATAGACCTCCACCAGATCGGCAATCTCCGGCTCGTCGTCCACGACCAGAATGTTGGCGTCCATATGCGTTCACCCTTTCCACCCGGATTATACCCAGATGGGAAGGGTGAAGTCAAGCAGCCGGGCAAAAGATAAGAAAAAGATAAGAAATCAGAAGATCCAGCCGATCAGGGCGGCCAGCAGGAAGGCCCCCACCGCGGGCAGCAGGTTCTCCCAGCGGAAGGGCTGGTCCAGCAGGCCCTTGATAAGCAGGACTACGCCGGCGATCTTCAGCAGCCAGGGCAAAAAGCCGAACAGCAGGGCCAGGGGCAGGCCGATCACCGTCAGGATCACGCCGGCCACCAGGGCGAGCACCAGGCAGACCGCCCCCACCAGCAGGGCAAAGGCAAAAAACGTCAGGGTCAGCATATCGTGTACCTCCTCTTTTGGTTGTCCCTATCCTACTACGGCCATTTAAAACCATCCTGAAGGAAAGATTAAAAAAGGATAAAAAGCGCGGAGGTCCGACCGCCGGACCTCCGCGCCCCGCTTCACGGGCTTATTGGAAATACGCCGCGCCAGACTCGAAGATGGGCTGGAACTTGTCGCCGGGAATGTTTTTTGCCACAAAATCCCCCCGCCGCTCGGAGTGGCCCATCTTGCCGAAGACCCGGCCATCCGGGGAAAAGATGCCCTCGACGGCCCCCACAGAGCCGTTAGGGTTGGCGTCGATGTCCATAGAGGGCTGCCCTTGGGCGTCCACATACTGGGTGGCCACCTGGCCGTGGGCAATGAGCTCCCGCAGGAGGTCGCCGGGACAGACGAACTTGCCCTCGCCGTGGGAGATGGGAATGGCGTGGAGATCGCCCACCTGGCTTTTCAGCATCCAGGGGGAGTTGACCGAGGCCACCCGGGTGGTGACGTACCGGCTCTGATGGCGGCCGATGTCGTTGAAGGTCAGGGTGGGACAGGACTCCTCCATGGGCCGGATCTCGCCGTAGGGCGCCAGGCCCAGCTTGACCAGGGCCTGGAAGCCGTTGCAGATGCCCAGCATCAGGCCGTCGCGGTTTTTGAGCAGGTCGTGGACAGCGTCGGTGAGCCGGGGGTTGCGGAAGAAGGAGCAGATGAACTTGGCCGAGCCGTCGGGCTCGTCGCCGCCGGAGAAGCCGCCGGGCAGCACCACGAGCTGGGCCGACCGGATGGCGGTCTCCAGCGCCTGGGCCGACTGGGCCAGCAGGTCGCCCGTCAGGTTGCGCACCACCACGATCTCCGGCTCCATGCCCGCCCGCAGACAGGCCTGGGCGGTGTCGTACTCGCAGTTGGTACCCGGAAACACGGGGATCACCGCCTTGGGCCGGGCCGTCTTGGACTTGCACACCGCCGGGGAGCGCTTGTCCCAGGAGATGGGCTCCACCGCCCCCTTGGCCCCGGTCCGGGTGGGGTAGACCTCCTCCAGCACCCCCTCGTTCAGGGTCAGCAGCGCGTCGATGGGGGCGGAGTCGCCGCCGATGGTGACGACGGGCTCGGCCATGGTGGCGCCGATCCTCGTGCACTGGGCGCTGTCCGGCTCTCCCTCCACCTCGGCCACAATGACGCCGGGCATGGGGACGTACCATATGGGCGCCTTTGCGGGGTCCTCGGCGGCAAAACCTACGCCGTTGCCAAAGGACATCTTCATCACAGCCTCCGCCAGGCCGTGCTCCACCGCCCAGGCGGCCTTGACGCGGCCATGGCGGCACAGCTCGTGGAAATACGCCCAGGATGCCTTGCAGGCGTTAGGCTCACCGGAGCCGAAGATGTAGACCCCGTGTCCCGCCTCTTTAAACTCGGGGGAAAGGACTTCGCCGGCCTTGACGGGAGCGATGGCAAAGGAGATGAGGGTGGGGGGCACATCCAGGTCCAGGAAGGACCCGGACATGGAGTCCTTACCGCCGATGGCGGCGGCCCCCAGCTCCAACTGGGCGTCCAGGGCCCCCAGCAGGGCGGCGAAGGGCTTGCCCCACCGCGCCGGCTCGTCCCGCAGCTTTTTAAAGAATTCCTGGAGGGAGAGATAGGCTTTTCGGTAGTCGGCGCCCGCGGCCACCAGCTTGGCCACCGAGGTATAGACCGCGCTGTGAGCCCCGGCGTAGGGGTCGGCGCACATCTGGTCCGGGTCAAAGGCCCAGGCCATCACGCTGGCCTGCTCGGTCTCCCTGCCCGGCTCCACGGGGAAGAGGGCGGCCATGGCCTGGGCGGGGGTCCGCTGACTTCTGCCGCCGAAGGGCATCAGCACGCTGCCCGCGCCGATGGAGCCGTCAAACCGCTCGGTCAGGCCCCGGCGGGAAGCGCACTCCAGACTTCCGGCCAGCTCCCGCAGGCTCCGGCAGCGGTTCCGCGCCCCGGCGGCGGGGTCCGGCTTCGCCACGGCCACCTGGGCGTGCTTCACCGCGCCGTTGGAGCTCAGGAAGGCCCGGGACAGGTCGGCCACCACCTTCCCCCGCCAGCGCATCACCATCCGGGGGTTCTCAGTGACCACCGCCACCGGATAGGCCTCCAGGTTCTCCGCCTGGGCGGCGGCGATGAAGCGGTCGGCATCGGCCGCGGCCACCACCACCGCCATGCGCTCCTGGGACTCGGAAATGGCCAGCTCGGTGCCGTCCAGGCCGTCGTATTTCTTGCGCACGGCGTCCAGGTCGATGGACAGGCCGTCGGCCAGCTCGCCGATGGCCACGGACACGCCGCCCGCGCCGAAGTCGTTGCACCGCTTGATGAGGCGGGTCACGTCGCCCCGGCGGAACAGCCGCTGGATCTTCCGCTCCTCGGGGGCGTTGCCCTTCTGCACCTCGGAGGCCATGGTGTCCAGGCTCTTCCGGTCATGGCTCTTGGAGGAGCCGGTGGCTCCCCCGATGCCGTCCCGGCCGGTGCGGCCGCCCAGAAGGATGACCACGTCGCCGGGGGCGGGCTCCTCCCGCACCACGTGGTCGGCGGGAGCGGCCCCCACCACGGCGCCGCACTCCAGGCGCTTGGCCACATAGCCGGGGTGGTAGACTTCGGCCACATGGCCGGTGGCCAGGCCAATCTGGTTGCCGTAGGAGGAGTAGCCCGCGGCGGCGGTCTGGGCGATCTTGCGCTGGGGCAGCTTGCCCTCCAGCGTCTGGTCCATGGGGACCCGGGGGTCGCCGCCGCCGGTGACGCGCATGGCCTGGTGGACGTACACCCGGCCGGACAGGGGGTCCCGGATGCAGCCGCCGATGCAGGTGGCCGCGCCGCCGAAGGGCTCGATCTCGGTGGGGTGGTTGTGGGTCTCGTTCTTGAACATCAGCAGCCAGTCCTGCTCCTGGCCGTCCACCACGGCGGGGACGTGGATGGAGCAGGCATTGATCTCCTCGCTTTCGTCCAGCTCGGGGAGCAGGCCCCGCTTTTTCAGGGTCTTGGTGCCGATGGTGGCCAGGTCCATCAGGGTCTGGGGCCGCCGGGCGGCCTTCTCGGGGCCGTAGACCTCCACCCGGGCGGCCAGATACCGCTCATAGGCGGCCCGGACGGCGGGGGCTTCGATCTCCACCCGGTCCAGGTGGGTGGCGAAGGTGGTGTGGCGGCAGTGGTCGGACCAGTAGGTATCCACCAGCCGCAGCTCGGTGACGGTGGGGTCCCGGCCCTCTTCGTCCCGCATATAGTCCTGAAAAAATTTCAGATCGTTTCGGTCCATGGCCAGGCCGTATTGCTCCAGAATCTCCCCCAGCGCCTCCTCCGTCCGGGCGCGGAAGCCCTCCAGCACCGGCACGTCGCCGGGCACGGGATAGATCTGGGTCAGGGTGGCCGGCTTATCCAAGGAAGCTTCCCGGCTCTCCACCGGGTTGATGAGGTACTTCTTCACCTTCTCCAGGTCGGCGTCCGGCACCTGCCCCAGCAGGACGTACACGGCGGCGGCGGCCACCGCCGGCCGGTCCCCGCCGGTCATGAGCTGGATGCACTGGGCCGCCGAGTCCGCCCGCTGGTCGTACTGTCCGGGCAGCGCCTCCACCGCCGTCAGGGCGTGGGGCCCCTCCACCGGGGGCATGGTCTCGTCCCAGATCGCGTCCACCTGAGGCTCGGAAAACACGGCGGTCCGGGCGGCGGCGTAGACGGCGGCATCGACGCCCTCCACATCATAGCGGTTCAGGACCCGGACCCGCTCCAAGCCCCGCACGCCCAACTGTTCGGTCAGCTCCCGGCACAGGGCCCGGGCCGCACCGTCAAATCCGGGCTTTTTTTCCACAAAGCAGCGGAATACCATAACCATCTCTCCTCGTTGTCTCTGTCTCTGGGTGGTTTATCCTCCGGAGCCGACGCTCCAGTGTGCAAAGCCGTAAAAGGGGTTCTGCTGGGTGGGGGTCAGGCCGGAGACCATGCCCCACTGGGTCAGCACCGACTGGTTCTGGAAGCACAACACGGCAAAGGGGGCCTCCTGGGCCAGCCGGGCCCACAGGGCGGCGGCCGCCGTCTCCCGGGCCGTGCCGGCGGCCGCCCGGTAGGCGTCCGTCAGGGCGTTGGTGTCGGCGTTCCAGTACTTCCCGTAGTTCAGCGCCCCGCTGAGCAGGGGCGTGGGGTCAAAGTCGGCGCTGAGGGTCACCGCCCCCAGGTAGAGGTCGAAGTCCCCCTGGGCCAGCGCCTTCTGGTAGTCGGTCCAACTGAGCTTCTGCAGCTCCACCCCGATCCCGGCCCGGGTCAGCTCCCCGGCCAGGTACTCCGCCGCCGTCAGGCGAAAGGTGTTATCGGTGCTGACCACGAAGGTGAGAGACAGGCGCTCCCGGCCCCTGGCCCACAGACCGTCCTCTCCCTTGGACCAGCCCGCCGCCGTCAGGCCGTCTGCCAGGGCCTGGGGGGCATAATCCAGGGCGGCGGCGGCCGTCTCATCGTAGCAGGCGGCGGCCGGGTGGACCGGCAGGGCGGAGGCCACGGCGTGGCGGGCGTAGAGGGCGGAGGCCACGCTGTTCCGGTCCAGGCCCCGGGACAGGGCCTGCCGCACCGCCGGGTCCCGGCAGGCGCCCGCATTGCAGTTGAAGCCCACATACAGCATGGTGGAGGTGGGATAGTCCCAGGTCTCGTAATCGCCGCCGAAGCCCAGGGCGTTGGTGCCGGTAAGGTCGGTGGACACCAGGGAGATGTCCCCGGCATCGAAGGCGTAGATCAGGTCGTCCGGCTCGGGCACCGTGTACAGCGGGATGGTCTGGACGGGCAGGGGCTTGTTCTGCCACCAGTCCGACCGGGCGGTCAGCCGGGAGTCCTCCCCCCAGCCCTCCACCACATAGGGCCCGGTGCCCAGCGGCTCCTCGCTCTCCCCCTTGACGATGGGGATGTCCAGCAGGGCGGGCAGGGCCCCGTTGGGCCGGTTGAGGGTGACCACCACCGCGCCGTCCTGGCTGGTCACGCTCCGGACGCCCCCCATCCGGCCGGAGAACCGGGAGCTCTCCCCCATGGCCAGCCGCAGGGAGGCCGCCGCCTCGTCAGCAGTCAGGGGACTGCCGTCGGAAAAGGTGACGCCAGAGCGGAGGGTAAAGGTCCAGGTGAGGCCGTCCTCGCTGACGGTGTAGCCCTGGCACAGCACCGGCTGGGGCTCGAAGCTGCCGTCCAGGGCAAACAGCCCCTCCCACACCAGGCCAGCCAGGGCCACGTTGGCGGCGTCCTGGCTGAGGATGGGGTGGAGGGTCCCCTCCGAACGGGGCAGAGTAAAGGCCCGCGCCGGCTCCGGCCGGGCCGTCTGGGTTGGGGTGGGGGTGGTCTCCGGCGGAAGGACCTCCCCCGCCGGGGCGCAGGCGCTTAGAGCCAGGATCAGGGCCCCCGCCAGCAGCAGAGCCGTCAGCCGCGTTCCCATGGCCGGCCTCACAGCAGTTGGATGACCGCGGCCTGGCTGCCCCGCCGGCCCTGGGTGGCCCGGTGGGACCAGTATTTCTCCGGGTGGCAGGCGGTGCAGTCGGGAGAGATGTCGATGTGCTCCTCCAGCAGTCCCGCCCGCTTGAGCCGCATGGCGTTGAGGCCCTTCAGATCCACCTTGAACTTGCCCCCCTCGATGGGCTCGATGTAGGGGGTAGCGCATACGCCCAGGGCCTTGGTCATAGCGTTGGGCACATCCTCGTGGGTCTCGAAGCAGCACTTGGCGATGCCGGGACCGATGGCGGCCCGGATGTCCTCCGGCCGGGAGCCGTAAAAGCCCATCTTTTCCACCGCCCGCTGGGCGATGCCCAACGCGGTGCCCCGCCAGCCCGCGTGGCAGGCCGCCGCCACCCGGCGCACCGGGTCGTAGAGCAGGATGGGCAGGCAGTCGGCCCCAAAGATTACCAGGGACACCCCCGGCAGGTCGGTGACCAGGCCGTCCGCCTCATACCCCTCCGGGTCATAGAGGTCCCGCTTCCGGTCGGCGGAGGTGACCGGGCGCACCACGTCTCCGTGGACCTGGTTGGACATGGCCACCTGGGTCAGGTCCGCCCCTGCGGCCTGGAAGAACCGCCGGTAATTTTCCCGGACACAGTCCGGGTCGTCCCCCCGGGTGGAGCCCAGGTTCAGGCTGGCATAGATGCCGGCGGACACCCCGCCCAGCCGGGTGGAAAAGGCATGGACTGCCCCGCCGGCCCCGGCGATGCCCTGGGAATAGGTAACGGTCACTCCGTTTTTCGTGGTCTCAGCAAAGCTCATACATACCCCTCTAGCAGGAGAATACGGGTCCCCACGGCGCGCGGGGACCCGTATCTTTGTTTTTACTGCATGTCCTCGGAATGGTACTCCTTACAGGTACACTTCTTCCACTTCAGCCCGCTGCCGCAGGGGCAGGGGTCGTTGCGGCCGATCTTGACGACCTTCTTAACCGGCTGCTTCTTCACGGTGCCGTCGCCGCCGCCGGACTCGCCGGTGACCTTGGCCACCCGCTTGCGCTCCACCTTGTTGGCCTGGACCCGGACCACAAAGACCCGGCGCACCGTCTCCTCCTGGATGGCGGCCACCATGTCCTCGAACATCTCATAGCCCTCGCGCTTGTACTCCACCACAGGGTCATTCTGGCCGTAAGCCCGCAGGCCGATGCCCTGGCGCAGCTCGGTCATGTTGTCCAGGTGGTCCATCCAGTACTCGTCCACCACCCGGAGCATCATCACCCGCTCCAGCTCCCGCATGAGGGGGGCGCCCAGGGCCTGCTCCTTCTTGCCGTAGAGGTCCAGGGCCCGGTCCTCCACCAGCCTGACCAGCGCCTCGGCATCCTTGTCCTGGAGCTCGGCGTCGGTGAGCTTGAGCTCGTCGGCGGCAAGGAATACGCCGCGGAAGGGGGCCACGGCGGCCCGGAAGGACTCGGCGTCCATGTGCTTGCGCTCGCCCATGTGGCCGTGGACGGCGGTTTCGATCACCGAGTGGATCATGGTGAGCATGCTCTGCTTAAGGTCCTCCCCGTCCAGCACCTGGCGGCGCTGCTTGTAGATGACCTCGCGCTGGGTGTTCATCACGTCGTCGTATTCCAGCACGTTCTTGCGCTGCTGGAAGTTCTTGGACTCCACCTTCTTCTGGGCGGTCTCAATGGCGTTGGAGAGCATCTTCTGCTCAATGGGGGTGTCCTCGTCCACGCCCAGGTTCTCCATCATGCCCATGACCCGCTCGGAGCCGAACAGGCGCATGATGTCGTCCTCCAGGGAGAGGAAGAACCGGCTCTCGCCGGGATCGCCCTGCCGGCCGGCGCGGCCGCGGAGCTGGTTGTCGATGCGGCGGGACTCGTGGCGCTCGGTGCCCAGGATGAACAGGCCCCCGGCCTGCCGCACCTGGTCGGCCTCGGACTGGATGTCGTTTTTGTACTTGCTCTCGGCCTCGGTATAGCGCTTCCGGGCGTCCAGGACCTCCTGGTCCTGGGTATCGGCAAAGCCGGTGGCCTCGGCGATGAGCTCGTCGCTCATGCCCGCCTTGCGCAGCTCGGCCTTGGCCAGATACTCGGCGTTGCCGCCCAGCATGATGTCGGTGCCGCGGCCGGCCATGTTGGTGGCCACGGTGACGGCGCCGAACTTGCCCGCCTGGGCCACGATCTCCGCTTCCTTCTCGTGGTTCTTGGCGTTCAGCAGGTTGTGCTGGATGCCCTCCCGGGA
>OLGD01004938.1_pt1 | contig 10320 bp, 4 predicted proteins | sample 1605311 | NCBI WGS metagenome assembly OLGD01 (sample SAMEA3888917, study PRJEB22519) | human gut metagenome | biome: human gut; feature: human-associated habitat; material: faeces | place: Denmark | collected 2010 | reverse complement strand
CGACGGCGCGAGCGAACGCGCCCCATCGTCGAAAAACCTTAGTTTTTCGACGGTCAGAGTCCTCCTTGCTTTTTAAGTTTTTTAAGTAAGGAGGACTTTTTTGGCATTATTCCTGCCAGAAAGCATTTAGCCCTTTTGATTTTAAAAGCCGAACTGCAGTTTCTATGTCTTCGGTTGAGGGGACTGCGCAAGTACCCATGGCATACGGAATGTCCAGTGCCGCGTATTTACTGCGCGACAGATCATGATAGGCCAATACCTTTGCGCCTAAAATCTGCGGAAATTGTTCGAGGTAAGCCGCGATTTTTTCCATTTCAGAAGCATTTTTTCCCGGTATATACGGGATACGGACTTCAATTTTTTTGCCGAGTGCATACAGATACTCAAAATTTCGCAGAATGAGGCGGTTTGAGACACCCGTACATTGTCGATGAACCTCTTCATCTATGGCTTTAATGTCCACCAGATACAAATCGACAAACGGCATAACTTTTTCAAGCGCATTTTTTGATACAGAAAGGCAGGTATCAAGCGCTGTATGAACGCCTTCATTTTTTAAAAGAAAAAACAATTCTGCCGTAAAATCGGGCTGCATGAGCGGTTCGCCGCCGCTGACGGTAACTCCGCCGCCGGAAGATTCAAAAAAACATTTGTCGGTTAATAAATCCGGCAGAATATCCTGAGGCGTTATTTTTTTGCCGAAAACCGAAAGCGCATGTCCCTGGCATACCGGAGTGCATTTTCCGCATACACCGCAAAGCTCGCGTGTATACGTATGTATGCCGTTTCCAATGCTATGCGCACCGCTCGGGCAAACTGCGGCGCAAGCACCGCAGTTGACGCATTTATGGGCATAATAAGCCAGTTGTGGAGAGGCTGCATAGCTTTCGGGATTATGACACCAAACGCAGTGGAGTGGGCATCCTTTTAAAAATAATGTGGTTCGTATACCCGGTCCGTCATGAATCTCAAAACGCTTTATATTCAGTATTGTTCCTAAGTTCATGATTCGATTCCTGTCATGCGTTTGATAAAATCATTTTGAACGATCGGATGCATATTGACAAAATATTCATTCCATCCGCATACGCGCACCTGAAGATTTTGATAATTTTCAGGATGCTTCTGCGCATCAAGCAACGTATCCAAATTCAAAACATTTCCCTGGATACAGAATCCGCCGCCCGCAAAGAAAACTTTGACAAGCGTTATCATGGCGTTAAGTCCCGCTTCGCCGGCTACTGCGGAGGGATGTACAATAAAATCAAGCGGCGCACCGTCAACAAAGTTGGAATTGTCAATTCCGCATACGCTTTGAATAAAGGCGGTCACACCGTTTTTCTCCATGCCGTTCACAGGACGCATGTTTTTCGACATGGGCTCGCGCGCCAAACGGCCGTCTGCCGAAGCGCCGCAGCGCTTGCCGTAAATTTCCGCCATATTAACCGAATCGCAGCCCATACGGAACACGCCGCCGGTTGAAGTCGGCTTGCCGATCAATTCATTGGCGCAGAAATCAAAAATTTCTTTTGCAAGCGTATCCGCTTCCGAAATATGGTTGCCGTATTTTACCGGATCCTGCATGATTTTATTTCTGAGTTCTTCCGCGCCTCCCCAGTTGTTTTTCAAAATTGTTGCCAGTTCACGCAGTGTCACTTCCCCGCGTTCATAAACAAACTTTTTCACCGCCAGCAGCGAATCCACCGCGCTGGCGATAGCAAAGCATTTTATGGACTGGTTGCGGTATTGCATGCCGCAGTCATAAACATCCTTACCGTTTTCCATACAGGAAGCAATCGACCCTGAATAATAGGGCGACGGATTGGCTTCGTATGCATACAAAGCCTGCACATTGATGTTGTTCATGACAATATCACAGTGTTCATGCAAATAACTGTAATACGTATGCATAAATTCTTTCCACGACTTCGGTTCCTCGGTTCTTTGACCGACATACAGCCGGCTTAAAAGATCATAACCGCCGGTAATGGTATATTCGCATGCTTTTTCAAGATTGATCCAGGAAGCGCAGATACGTGCGTCTTCTTTACCCGGAATTACCGATTCATAGCACCCAATCGGAATATAATCTTTTGAAACCTTGCGCGGAATGCCGATTTTCTCATAGGCTCTATATATAGTCTCATCGTTGAGCAAAACCATGGAGGAATTCCCGTTTCGGATCATGGAGAGCAATTTGCGCAAAAGCGTGTCGGAAACATTCTCACCGCAGCATACATGGATTTTCGGATTGTGAATGTTCAATTCTTCATAAACGTCAAGCAGCGCCATAATCAGTTCAGCGCCCGCGCTATCGTCGCCCGTCCATGTTTTTCCGATACAAATCGGCTGGTCGGCGTACCGCTTTTCCGCGGCGATTTTTTGCAAAAAATAACGGAACATCTCTTTGGCGCTTTCTTTGGTCAAAGTACCGTTTTTCAGGTCGGAAACATAGAAAGGCAAGAAAATTTCATCAACCGCGCCGTATGAACGGCAGCGCTCTCTGCCAAGTTCAAAAACGTTCAGATAAATGTGCATCAAACACATTGTCTGATACAGCGTTTTCGGCGGATTTTCAAGCAGCCATTCCAGCGCTTTGCAGTAATCATGCAGTTCATTTTTGCGCGCGGCTTCAAGCAGTCTTCTCATATACGTGAGCAGCGCTTCAAAAGCGATGATTTCGCCGTCATAGAAAGCAGACTGCCGCTCGGTCAAAGCGCCGTCGCCCCTCTTTTTTTCTTTCTCCGCTTTAGCGCGATTCAGAAGGCCGGGAGCGCCAAGGCGTACAACTTCTTTCCAATCGGCCACCGTATGCCACACGTCGGTATCCGGCGCAGCCAATCCTGTATGGATCAATACTTTTCTCTGCTCCCAAATTGCCGGACAGCGGCGCATAAACGTACGTTCATAGCGCTCACGAAAGACCATTTCCGATACGGCAGGCGTCGCGTCTTTTTCATATCGGCCGCCGTGGCGCATTTTGTCCGGGAACATTGTATGTGTATTGATGCCGAGTTGGGCATTTTCGAGCATAATACGATATACGTTTGCAATCAATATCTGAAGCGGCATTTTCGGATTTTCACTGACGAACGTGCGAATCATGGTATCAAGTTCTTCCGGTGCTTTTCCGGAATCAGGATCCCAATTTCCGTCTGCATATTCGTTTTCTATCCATTTTCGATCTGCATAAAACTCTGTAATCAAAGTATATCTCTCCCTTTTAGTTCCATTTGCTTATCACTTGTTTGAAAAATGTATTGATCGTATCAAGCTTTGTTTCCGCTTCGGTTTTATAGGTATTGTAACGTGAGGTAAAATTGCGGTCGTATTCACGTACCATAAAGATCAGTTGGCTGTTGAAACTGCCGACCTGATAATAATAACCGAAGTCAAAGGACAGCGTGGAGAAAATAATGTCCAGCATCTCCGAACTCTCGTCATCGCGCGTGCTCTGCCCCACCAATGTTTTATCATAATACGCCGGTTTTACGATGGTGTATCCATAGTACGCCAGCGCTTCCAGAATCGTACCGGTCATCTCCACATCGTTTTGGATAAGGGGAACGCAATAGAACTGCGAATTGTACGGAGAAATCGTATTGTGATACGAATCCTGTTCGGCCGACATCTTTGGATACGGCAAAATCCCGAAATCCGCTTCCATTGTACGCATAGCCGGAATATTGGCCATTGCGGTCATCCAAAACAGCGCCTGATTGTTGTTCCACATGTCGGCGCCGGTTTTGATATGTCTTTGATAGCAAAAAGCGGAATTTTCATCAAATATAATATCAAAATACTGCTCCAGCAGGCTGACGGTCCGTTCATTATAAAGTGAAAGAACAATTTCACCGTTTTCCTGCACGGTCGCGCACTTTTCTCCGCTGGCATTGATAATCCCCATGATGGCATCATCCCAAACCAGCAAACCGAACAGATCGTTTTCGTCTCGCTTATCGTCATGATTCAAATCCTGACCGACCGCCTTGGTGAGTTTGCCGAAATTCTCCAGTGTCCATTTGTTTTCTTTGACGAGCACATACGGATCTTCAAGCTGATAATCCGCGAACAGCTTTTTATTGAATACCAGCGTAAACACCGAGTCATTATCCTGATTTGTAATGTCTCCGGTCGTGAAGAACATCAGATCATTGATTGCAAGCTCACGATTGGCCTGCTGATCCCACCATGCTTTCTCAAGATGCAGCGTAGAAATAGAATTCATATCATAGAGCATATCGTTATAGGCTAAAACCGACACATCGTATCCGGCAACAAGCGCCGCATCATAGAAACAGTCTCCGCCTAAAACCGCCTGTGAAATTTTCTGATAGCCGGGACCGTTTCCAACAGAATAGGCTTTTTGTACGATAGAATCAATATTGACATGGTAATCGCTTTCTACTTTTTGCTGACGCTGATACATTGCGTTATCCAGCGCTACAGAAGAAGCTTCATCATAAGCAAAGTCGTCATAAGCAACGTTCCCCGCGGAAAGAATTGTAAAATCATACCCATTGTAATCTTTGAGTTCCGTTTCAAAATCCGTATTGCCTATGCTTTCGGTCGTTACCGGCGCATCGGTTTGACCGCTGTTTTCGGTGGTTGTAACAGCGGGATCATCTTTGCAGGATGAAAACATAAATACGGCGCATCCGACAACCGTCATGGCCACAATTTTTTTGAGCTTCATCATTTTTTCCCCTTCAAAATTGATTTTTTTAATGCGAATATACCGATTACCGCACCCACGACGCATACTGCGGATATTGCGGCCGGCAAAATCCATCCGGAGGTTTTGTTCGATTGTTCCGAAGTCTTGTCAGATGACTCCGGAACATTTCCGGCAGGATCGGTTATCGTAACGGAAAAGGTGCCGCCAAGGCCGTCAAATGCGTATTGACCGGTCAAAGATGCGCGAATGGTGTATGTGCCCGGCTTTTGCGGAAGACCTTCTTCAAAAGATACATCATCTGAGGAATAACAGAATTTCACGTCGCCGAAACTTGAATCATACGGCGCTCCCCCATAGACTTTCAGATCAAGTATTTCAGGGGTAATCGCCCCGGAGACCGTGGTGATTTCAGTAAAAAGGAAATTGGTATCCTGTTCGTCAAAGCCGGAAATCTTTTTCAACAAATGCGTTTGATTTAATGCCAAAACAAACGATGTATCGAGCGGAGACGGATGGCCGTCTGCACCGAAGTGAACGCCGCTTGCATCGACTGTATACGGTTCCATAAAGCAATATCTGCCGCTGGCTGTTGTTTCGCCGAGATACCCGTGATAAAGGATATATTGTGTCTTTCCGTCAGGCGTTGTGACCGGGGACAGACCGCCGACGCCGTTTACCTCCTGATTTTTGGAGAAGACCGGCTGCGGACTCTTTTCCCAGTTCTTGATGTCAAAAAGATCGCCGCCGAGGAACTTCATCTGACCGACGCAATACTCTGTTGTCCAATATCCGCTGGCGGCATACAGAACAAACAGTTCCCCGTTTGCGCCGTAGATCGGCGTCGCCCCTTCGATAACCGCCGGATACCAAATTTTTTCGGCAGCGCTGTAACCGTAACCGACACGTTCCCAATCGTATTCCGGATTGACCAGTTCCAAAATCGGACCGGTTACAGTCCAAGGATTTTTGAGTTCGGAAAGATACATGGTCTGTTTAAATGCCTCGGTTCCCCGCCCTGTCTGACCAATCCAAAGCGCGTACGTTTTGCCGCCGTAGCGAAGCGTGCTTTCACCGGCTGTCCAATCGGTTTTGTTCACCCAGTCGTATGTATCGCTGCCAAAACGCGCCGGAATATTCTTTTCTCCGGTTTCCGGGTTCACCCATTCACCCTGAAGTTCGTCGGAAGTGCATTTCAGCACATAGCTGCGCCGGTTGCTGCCGTCCACTTTTCCGCTTTCGGTCGTACCGGGATCGTATGTCGAGAAGAAAAGGTACCAGCCGGCATGCTCTTCTCCGAACTCATCTGCGGAAAAGTATTGAATTTCCGATGGCCAAATGTTGCCGGTTCGCCCTTCAAGCGCCTCGGATACTTCCCTTGCATCCCAAACGAGTTCGGGCAATGCGTAAGCAAGGTCGGATACGTTGGCCGCTTTATAAACGCTGAGCGTAGAGCCGGAAGTGTAAACGTAGTAATACATGCCGTTTACAAGCGCAATGCGCGGATCCGCAGTTCTGCGTATCGGATTTTGATAGGTAAAGCTATCGACACGCTCCGAAGAAAGATCTGCATTTTCTCCGATATGGCATGTTGAAGTAATTCTGCCGGAATACTTCGCATCGCCTTCAATATCGGTCAAGTGCGAAAAGTCTCCGCCGTTTACGGTTACCGTGTATTTTCCGAGCATAGCGGACGCATAACTGGTTGCAATTGTGATTTTACCGTAAATAGTACCGCCGGAAATCGTAATATCAATATTACCGGTATAGGATTCTTCTTTGGGTGTGGGCGCTGTTCCGAAAATACCCGAATAAAGGGTTCCGCCGTTCACCGTGAGATGCGAGTTGCCGCTTTGGTTGCCGCGGCCGCTGGCAATCACTTTCCCGAAAATTTCACCGCCGTTGATGGTTAAATTGAAATCGGAACTGTCGTATGTGCCGCCCGCGATATTGCCGCCGTAGACGTGGTTCCACGTTCCGCTTTCGACCGTCAAATCGGTATTCACAATCGCCTTTCCGGTATTCGATCCGGCGACAAGTCCCGTATAAGCGGATACGTTCGGCGCCATGAACGAACGCATATCCGCGCCGATTTTTGCTTTGTTTCCGTTAAAAATCAGATAAACCGAATTTTCTACAGATTCGATTTCAAGCGCTTCGAGTGAAACTTCGGATTGGAACAGGATATGCGCGCCCATGGTGATCCGCGCTTGCTCCGTATCCCGATAATCTATACCGTCGTATACGCCGGTCAGCAGAATCGGCGCATCCGCTTTCGGCAAAATCAGCGTTTCAGCAATGGCCATCGGACCGCAAATCACAATCGTTCCGCCGCCGACGGACAGATTTTCAAAAGCTTGCTTTAAACTTCCCACCGGATGGGCAGGTGTAAATCCATTGCCGTCCGCTCCGTCCTTTACGTACACGGTCTGCTCCGGCAGAACTTCGTTAAACTGCGTCTGAAGGCTTTCTATCAGCGCGTTTTCTGTCTTTGCGGGATTGTATCTTAACGTCTTTGTACAATCTGTATTTTCAAATTTAAAATTACGAATCGTGCCGCCGCTCAGTCTGAGCGTTGCCTGCTCGGTAACGCGGTTCAAATTTACATTTGAAATTTCACCGCCGGAAATTTCAAGCGCGGCGTTTTTAACGCCCGATGATTCACCGTCGGTTATGCGAATTTCATCAATCGTACCGCCGCTGACAGAAACCGTGACGGAGTCCGCATACCCTGCTTTAGAAGAAGCTCCGATCACCGTTTTGACATGACCGCCGCCGATTTCAATATAGGATGTGTTAAACTGCGTATCCGAAGCGCCCATGCCCAAACCGCAGACGGTATTAAAAGCGCCGCCCAAAATTTCGATTCTGCCGGACGCGCCTTTTGTACCGCTGCGCCGTGCGTAACCGCCAAAAATATCAAATTGACCGTTTATAATCGTTTCGCTGCCGAAACGCAGCGTATCATGGCGCGCTTCAAATACACCGCTGCCGTTTATGGTGATCGAATCGAAACAGGTTTCACCCGAAAGCGACCATGTACCGTTTATCGTCAGCGATCCGCCGCTGAGATTTTCCGCTTGACCGACGAATCGAATCGCTTCGGCATGTTCCGGTTCGGTATAATCCTTTACATTGTAATTCCCGATTACGACAACCGATCCGCCGCCGTTTGCCAAAAGTTTTATGGCCGTATCCAGATTTCCAGTCGGCGTATCTGCGCTTTTTCCGTCTCCCAAAGCGCCCTGTTTGAGATATACGGCACCAAAGCGCTCAATTTCCGTCAAGCCTTCCAGCGAATTTACCCATTCGGCATTGTGGAAAACAGAATTATAGCGGAGCGAGATTTTGCTGCCGTAGGCAAGGTTCGCTATGGTCTCATTTGCATAGGAAACCTGAAGGGCGGAAAGGTCAGCCCTATCCAACAGAATATCCGTATCGCCAAGCACATTGTTGATAAACAGATTTTTTATCGTTCCGTCCATCAGTTCAATCGTCGCAGAACCGTTTAAACGGCGCGTAGCATCGCCTGCGGCGTAAATGTCGCCGAGACTGCCGCCCTCCACGCGGATTTTGGAACTTCCGCCGTAATGGTTTAGCGAGGTGCCGCCGTAAATGCGGTCGATATGTCCGTCATAAACCGTAATATAAGCGGTTCCCGTAAAGGTAAATGTCGCGACGCCCTTTACATAGGCAAATCCCATGATACGCTTAAAGCTTCCGCTCCGAATGATAATATGCGCGTCAAGATCCGATGGCAAGCTCCAGGTATGCGGCGAGTAGTATCCGCCGATAGCAAAAGCAAATTTTGCCTGTCCCAATGTGTTTTTGCAGATGAAACCTTCGCCGAACTCCATTTTATGGAATTGGCCTGCAAAATACACGTCGTTTGCGTCGCTCGTAATCGTGAGATATTCAAATGTCGTATCGCCGTTCAAATTATACGTCATCTTTTCCGGGAAGTAGATCTGAGCGCCTTTCGCGCCATAGTTTACTCCGTCGTAAATACCGGTTATGGTAATCTTCCCGATGTGTTCAGGTTCCGTATACGTGCGCACCTCATTGAGAATTTCGGTATTTTCCCCCATTACGTAACGATCGGTCAAGACAACGACGCCGCCGGTTGCCGAAAGTGATTCTATTGCTTTGGTGATGGTTTGAAAGGGGGCTGCCTTGGTTCCGGCATTTTGATCATTGCCTTTTGCAGAACTGACATATGCCGCATTTGCGCTTGCGGGGGTACCCGCGCCGGTCGGAAATTCGGTGATTTCAGGAGGCGTGACCGGAGGTTTTTCGGGCGGGGTAATCGGCGTTATTTCCTGACTTTCCAAAAGCGAGGCCGTGTCTATGTTTTTAAGATCGCCGTATCCCTCTTTAGCGGTAATTCCCGCAATAGAAGAAGCCAAAGTTTCCTTGAAGTTTTCAGTATTGTAAAAGAGCTTTTTGACCGAATCTTTGGCATCAGCGGCGAGTTCATCGCTTTTATAGGAAACCGATGCTTCTCCGGTTAGTTTTCCGTTTTCCAATACCAGCGCCGCGTTTCCTATTACATTATTTATATAAATGTTTTTAACCGATCCGCCGAGCAGTCGAATTTCCGCCGTGCCGAGCAGCGGTCTGGTCACATCCCCTGCGGCATAAATGGTGCCGTGTGTTCCTCCGCTGACAGTAAGCCGCAGATTTCCGCTGTAATGATTCAAAGCAGAGCCGCCGTACAGCACGTCAATTGCGCCGCCGCTGACCGTTATGTTTGCCGTACCGGTAAACGTATAAATTGCCGTTCCCTTTTGCCATGAAAAGCCCATCACCCGTTTGAATGCACCCGATTCAATCGTGATATTGGAATCTTTATCTGCGGGCAGATCCGCACTTTGCGGCGCAAGATAGCCGCCGATGGCAAACAGGAATTTGGCATCGCCGGATGTATTTTTGGCTTCAAAGCCTTTTGCAAAATGTATGCTGTTAAAATTCCCGACCATATAAACTTCCACAGCTTGACTTTCAAACGTAATATCCTGAAATATCACATTTCCGCTGCAACTGTAGGTCATTTTTTTCGGGAAATACAAAACCGCGCCTTTTTGACGATAATCAACTCCGTCGTACACCGAAGTAAACGTAATTTCTCCGGTATGCGCAGGTTCTGCATAGGTAGGCAACCCCGCGACCGTTGATATATCCGAATCCATTGTATACCGATCCGTGATGACCACAGTACCGCCCGCTTGCAGAGCGTTTATGGCCGCAGTTGTGGTTTTCAACGGCGATTCAGCTGTTCCTGCGTTGCCGTCGTTTCCGTTTGAATAACTGACGTATACAACATTTTCATCCGCTGTCGAAACAATAGGCAAACAAACGCATGTTGAAATCAACAGCATGATGAAAAAAAGGAAACAAGCGGCTTTCTTTCCGGTAAAACTTGCAATCATATTGATCTCCTTGCAACTGTTTTTGGATAATAGCTGTTAAAAAACAACTTTCAAATGCCTCTGAACTTTTGTTGAACTTCGCGATAAGATCTGTTTATTTTATAATTATGATTTGCGCTGTCTGTGCCATCCAGTCCACGTCGGCGCCGAGTGCTTCCGCAATGAATCTCAGCGGCAGATAGGTGCGGTCTTCCCGAATGAACGGCGCAGCGTCCA
>OLGD01004935.1_pt1 | contig 10322 bp, 10 predicted proteins | sample 1605311 | NCBI WGS metagenome assembly OLGD01 (sample SAMEA3888917, study PRJEB22519) | human gut metagenome | biome: human gut; feature: human-associated habitat; material: faeces | place: Denmark | collected 2010 | reverse complement strand
GGGAGTGTCGATCAGGTTGAAAATATATTCTTCCCCGTCTTTTGCCTTATATACGGTTCTCACGGTCTGTGCCTTGATAGTAATTCCTCTCTCACGTTCCAGATCCATATTATCCAGTACCTGGGACTGCATCTCTCTTTCTGTCAGCAGACCGGTCATCTCAATGATCCGGTCTGCCAGGGTAGATTTTCCGTGATCAATATGGGCTATAATACAGAAATTACGAATTTTACTTTGATCAAAATCTGCCACTTTAGTACCTCCGATTTCTTTCTTTATACTCAGGTGTTTGTCACTGTTGAACTTTTTCTTCTTTTGGTGCCATCTACCTGATTCTCTGATTGCATCGGGTATCCGGACACTCTGTAATTTTACATTGCCTTTTATTATAGCATAGTTTTTACTGTCCCTTCAATACTTTATCCAGAATCACACTGAAGGGTTCCATCGCATTCATCGCCTCTTCCACCGTATTGGTCTGTGCGCCCACTTCCAGGAGAATCGAGCGCGGCCGCACATGAAGATTATACCGATATCCTTTGAGATAAATACACCGTGTCAACTGTGGATAGTACCGCGCCGCCTGATAAGACAGCTGAAACGAAAATGAGAGATTATCTTCGATATAAGGATTGGGAAGTGTATCCAGATTCCCGTTTTTTACCGTTCTGCTGAGTCCGTTAAAATACATGATCTGCGCTGTCGGTTTTCCGTTGATTTCCGTCACCAGATGCTTTCCTTCCGGTACTCCATCCCTGTGCAGATCGATCACCACCTGAATCGTAGGATTTTCCTCCAACACCTGCCCGATCACCGGAAGTGCATAGTTATATGCCTTGCTCCGGTCCAGCTGACCTTCCATCAGATCGAAAGTATCCTTTCTGTGGATCACCTGATATCCATAAATGTCCCGCAGAATACTCTCGAGATAATTTCCCACACCGACTACGCTTGTTGCCTCATCTCCCTCGATAGAATCGGCAAATCCTTCCTGCGAATGAGTATGGTAAATAAGGATCTGCGGAACGCTGCTGTCTTCTTCCAGTGTCAGCGAATCTCCCAAAAATGTACTGGCATTGATCTGTGACCCGTCCACTGTTGTGTTCGGATCTACCACAAAGAAATTGTTCAGCAGATAGTGAAAATCACTGAGCCGCTCCATGGAAAGGTCTATCTTTGGTGTCGACTCTACTGCTGTAGTCCACGCCGGAAGCTGTGCAGTTGCTGTGCCTGCATTCTCTGTTGTCTGTGGCTCATTCTCATCTGTTTTTCTCTCCTGTTGCTCTTCTTCATTCCCATTTTTTTCCTGTTCTCCCTCCTGTTGGCTACTCATACCATTCTCTTCATTTTCCCTGGCCGTCTCGTTCTCCCGGGTCACTGCCTGACTCTGATTTTCTCCCAACAGCCGGTCAGCGATCGTATTGCCATTGGCATGGATCATCTCATAACAGGTACTTTCATCCTCAATCACCGGATGTTGTTCTTCTTCCTGATGCTCTTTCAGATACATGCCCAGCGGATACCAGTTTTCGATCTTTGTCCACAATTTTGTTATCAGCGGAGTAGTAGTCCCCTCCTCATAAAATATCCCCGGCATATACCACAAATACGCTTCCCGCTCTGTCTCCATACAGATATCCCCGAGTATCTGCTGTGCGCGTGTTCCCGGAGACTGCCTCAGATGCAGATATCCCCGTGCCGCGAGATATCCGCCAAGGCAGACACACAATCCCCACACCGTTGCTTTTACAATCCGTTCTGATCTTCTCATCTTTCCCTCTATGATCTTTCCTGACTTTCACCATACATATTTTTTCGGATAAATATATATTATATTCGCATAATTAAGGAAGAACAGGTGTTCCTTCACGACCTGTCCTAAAATGTGTTCTTACCTTTACTTCTGATTTTCCTGGAGTACATACTTGTATTATATGAATTCCCCTGCTTCTTATGCCTCCATCGCGATATTGATGCCCTCTGAGATCGTATAACTGAGCCTTTTGACTGTCTCATCCACATCTTTGGGCGTAACAAACATTCTGTGCAGCCGCGGCGTGATCAGTTCCTGCAAAAACTCTTCCATCTCCGCCTCTTCCAGATTTTCCAGCAGATGAGCGATGGCATCATGAACAATCGTGGCGCCGTCTACTACAGTCGGCACACCGATACCGATCACCGGTATCCCAAGTGTTTCTTCATTCAATCCGCATCTGTGATTACAGACACCGGATCCCGGATTGATTCCCGTATCCGTTATCTGAATCGTACAGTTTAATCTCCGTACACTGCGTGCCGCCAGTGCATCGATGGCGATCACTGCATCCGGATCCGTCTCCCGGATCACACCACGGATAATCTCCATTGTTTCCATCCCTGTCTGTGCCATAACACCGGGAACCAGACTGCTGATCTGATGTGCTTTTCTCTTTCCCATACCTGCCTTTCCATATTCTTTAATAATGTGTCTGGTGATCTTCAGATTCTGAATCACCTGTGGCCCCAGTGCATCCGGTGTGATCTCCCGGTTGCCCAGTCCTACCACCAGAATGGATTTCTCTTTTTCCAGATGAAGAAGTTCTTTCAGATGGTGTGCAAGTGCCTGAGAAATCTCCCGGTGATAATCCTCATCCGGCACGATCAGATTCGGGGCTTCCATGGTAATATACGTACCTTTCGGCTTTTCCATCGCTTTCGCTCCCTGCTCCGTCTGAATCCGCACCACCGTTGTATTCAGGTCCAGAGCCTCCTCATATTTCTCCTGAATCGCCACACCCTTAATCTCCACATTGTCCTTCTCATACTTCTCCTTACTCTCCACTGCAAGATCCGTTCGTATCCCAAAATTCCCGGACATCGTTGTCACCTTTCCTTTCTGAACACATTTTCCTGCCTGCGTTCTTTTCTCCTTTTAGATTTCCCTTTTCCTTTCAATTTATCCCTGAAAATCATTACTGTTCGCTCCGTTCACAATAACTGGTTTAAAATACATTCCAAAATGCCTTTTTTTCGGAAAAACCATTGACAAACCACGATAAATGGCATAAACTGTATGGGTATTTTGAGATTAGCCTGTCCGTGTCTGGGCTGATGAATATGATAAATGATTGAATAATTTATTGGAGGTTATGGAAAATGGCAAACATTAAATCCGCTAAAAAAAGAGTTATCGTAAACAGAACAAAAGCTGAAAGAAATAAAGCTATCCGTTCTGAAGTTAAAACATCTATCAAAAAAGTAGAAGCAGCAGTTGCAGCAAAAGATCTGGCAGCAGCTCAGGCAGCTCTGAAAGTAGCTACCGCTACAATCGAAAGCGCTTGCTCTAAAGGTGTATACCACAAAAACAACGCAGCAAGAAAAGTTTCCCGCGTATCCAAAGCAGTTAACTCTATTGCTTAATTCTAATTGATAGAATAAATAAAGAATTTAAAAAGAACAGTCATCCCGTCAGTGACTGTTCTTTTTTGTTGCTCTGTATCCGAAGGGAACTGCCAGTGGTAACTTCTGCAGGTATTCGAAAATCCCGGAAACTGTCCATTTCAGACAGCTCCGGGATTTTTGATCACACCGGATTCTTCCGCGCATATTTTACAATTAGAAGTTCCACACTCAGCACATCGCTCAGCCTTCCGGTTTTCACCTCTTCCTCTGTCTGAGTAAAATCTTCCACCGCCTGACGAAGCTGAGCTGTTGTGTATCTTCCGGTACAGCCGGTATAATTTCGAACCACAAAACTCTGCAGTCCCATCCTTGATGCAATCGTTTTCTGATCGCATCCAAGCCGCTGCAGTTCTTTCACCTGTAACAGAAGATTAAACTGTCTTGCCAGCAAAAAAAGAATCCTCATCGGCGGCTCCTTCAGCGCCAGAAGATCATAATACAGATCCAACGCTTTCTTCTGGTTCTGCTCTGCCACCGCCTGTACCATCGCAAAGATCCGGTTATTGATCTGCGTAGTACATACCGCATCGATATCTTCCCCTGTGATCACAGATCGATCCATGGTATAACATAACAGTTTTTCCAGTTCTTTTTCGATATTACTCATATCCGTACCGGTTTTCGACAGAAAATGCTCCATATCTCTCTGAGTGATCTGTTTTCCCTCCCGTTTCATGATACCAAGCACCCAGCGCATCAGTGTTTTCTCATCCTGCACCGCAAAATCCACCACCCTGCCGATCTGCTTGACTGTTTTAAACATTTTGCTTCGCTTATCCACCTCTTCTTCCACAAACAGAAGATACAGATAATCCGGAAGATTGTTCAGATATTCTGCCAGTTCCGGGCACTGATTTTTGAAAAATCCGGTATTCTCCAGCAAAATGATCCGTCGATCAGAAAAAAACGGCATGGTTTCTCCAAGTGAGATTACTTCTTTCACATCAATTCCCTTTCCTTCGAATCTGGATTCATTCATCGTATCTCCATCCGGATTCCATGCCTGAAGCAACTTGTTGCGATACTGTTTTTTCAGATAACCTTCTTCCCCGAAAAAGAGATATGCCTGCTTATACTCCTGATTTTTTATATCTTCCAATACACTTTTCATCAAATCTTCTAACCTTTCACCCAATTTTCCTCATCTGGATTTATTATACTGTTTTTTTCCTGTTTCGGCAACCGGCATCATCAGCAAAACTCCGGTATGGTTACTGCTCAGTTACTGTTCACTCCGTGCCCAGCAACACGCTCTAGATATTCTGTTACCAGAATCTCCCTCCCCCTCTTTCTTATCGTAATCGCACCACTCCTCATCGTATACCGGATCTCACATCCGGTTTTTTTTAACCGTTCTACCGTGTCCGGTGACGGATGTCCGTACCTGTTTTTCATTGCACAGGAAATTACCGCTAACGACGGTTGTACCTGTTCCAGAAACTCCCGGCAGGTGGATGTAGCTGAACCGTGATGTCCTACCTGCAGGATCTCGCAGGCAGGCAGATTCTGCAGCAATTCCCTCTCTTTCTCCTCCGGAAGATCTCCGGTAAACATCGCCCGGACTCCCTCCCATTTCCAGAAAAGTACCAGCGAACCCGCATTGGGTTCTGCAATCTTTTCCTGTTCTTTCGGGTAAAGAACCACGGCTTCCGCCTTTCCGATTGTCAACCGATCTCCTGCCCGGATCTTCCTACAGGAGGCTCCCGCTTCTTCTGCCAGCTTTTTCAGTTGTTTTCCCTGTTCCGTCCCTTCCATCCAGTATGGATACATAAGATTTTTTACTGTCAGCCAGCCTTTTTTTCCTTCTTCAAGTACTTCTGTTACGCCATTGATATGATCCTGATCTGTATGAGTGAGAACTACTGCTTCCAGACAGGATATTCCCTGCTGCTTTATGTATGGAAGAATCACATAAGTTCCCACATTTTTCTGACTGGTACTTCCCCCGTCAAGCAAAAGTGTCTGTCCGCCGCTCTGTAACATGCTGGCATCTCCCTGTCCCACATCCAGAAATGTAATCTTTTCTCTCTGCTGCCAGGGATGTGCCATCAGCAAAAGCAGAAGTAACATACTGCATAGTTCCATTCCCGGAAATATTTTCCGGATTTTCCACCGTTTTTCTCTTTTTATCAGCTGTTTTTCCACTAAAACCAGCAGAAAAATCACCAGATAATACCCTGCAATCACCGGTTTTGACGGTTGACCCGGAGTCCACATACCAACCGGCAGCTTCTCGGATATGTTCCCGATTTCCTGATATAGCTGCAACATTCCATAGGCCGGACTTCCCGCAAGACTTCCCAGAAATATATTCCATCCTGCCAGAACCACTCCCAATCCCCCGGAAGCAATGATTACCGGAAGTAAGGGAATCGCCACAAGGTTCCACAATATCCCCACCACTGACACCTGATAAAAAGTATCCAGCATTACCGGAAGAGTAAAAAGCCACAGATACCAGCCGGCCCGTATGTTTTCCAGTATTGCTCCGGCACTGCTCCCTTTTCCTCCTTTCCCTCTGTTCTTTCTTTTTTCTTTCTCCCCGATGCTCCGAAAGATTTTGTTCTTTTCACTGACATACCATCCCACACCGATCACAGCACAAAAAGACAGTCTGCACCCACCATCCAATATCAGATCCGGGTTATCCAGGAGCATCAGAATCCCGGAAAACGCCAGCGCAGACAGTAGATCGTAGGAACGCCCGAGAAGTCTTGCACCCTGAAGTACAAAAAACATCAGTAAAGCCCGTACCGCTGTGGTGGGCTGTCCGATCAGGATACCGTACCCCGCCAGCACCCCAACAGAAAGCATCACCCAAACCGGCATGGGAAAACCCAGCCGTCGGAGAATCCCGGCTACTGCCAGGGCAAGAAGGCTGATATGCAAACCGGAGATGACAAGCACATGGCTGATTCCCGCTGCCTGATAAAGTTCTTTGATATCCCCGGACAGTTCGCTCTTTTCGCCAAACAACATAGCCTCGAGTATGCCTGCCTCCTCATCCTGATAGATTTTCTCACATCGGTTCATCATTTCTGTCTTCCATATTTCTACAACTTCCCTGACACCGGATCTCTGTTCTTTTACTTCCAAAACAGTCGGATTCTCCAGATAAAAATCAATTTTCTTCCCGCTTTCGTAGATTCTTCGGTTAAATTGTCCCGGGTTGCGCGGAAGTTCCGGCAATACAAGCATCCCCTCCAGTCGGACATGCATTCCTTCCCGCAGACTGTTTATTTTTTCTTCTTTTCCTGTACATTTGATATTTCGAATGGGATAATTTTTTGTCGATCCGGAACGGATCAGAATTGCTTTTTTCAGATAAATAACTGTGCGGGTGGTTTTTTCAATACGGTACACCACTCCTTCCGCCTGTACCTTCTGCTCTTGTTCTGCCCACTGCCATGGTTTCTTCCCGGCGGGAGATTTCCATATCCAGGAACCTCCACACCAGTCCGTCACCAGAATAATCAGGATCAGTCCTGCAAACAGCAGGCAGAGAGGACGTTTTCCCGTCAGTCCTCTCCTCCTTTCTCCAATTCATGATTGACCTGGAACAGTTGATTCATATCCACTTTATCTTTAAATAGCAAAGAAGTATCTCCGTTAATGGAAATCTGTACCTGACTTACATTGCCTGCATCAATCAGAGAATTGACAATCGAGTATATCGGAATCTGTGCATCTACCGGCAGTGCCTCATCAACAAACTGTTTTCCAAGATTCACATAAGCGATTCCATCTGCCACAGATACCCCGACGATTCGTGTATCGGACGGAAGGGTGGCATAATGTCCACTCTCTCCCGGACCACGAAGCAATTGTTCTACGATAACCTTTTCAATCGGCGTGTTACCATTATAATATACCTGACGTGCCTCCGGTACCAGTTGATTGCCTTCTTCATTGGTAAAATAAAGGTTGAGTTCCTTATACTGATATGCCATAATTTCTTTTCCTGTGTTTTCCAGAAAGCTGTCCAGACTCATGGCTCCTATCTCCTGCCCCTGGGAATCAACGATAGGTGTCCCTTCCGCAGTAATCGTAACCAGATAAATATTTGGAATCTGTACATAATCTTTTACGATGGAAGCTCGCAAAAGCACCTCATCTACCGGATTCAAATCATGATATTCCTGATTAAAATCTACCCGAATCATCCCGTCGTCATCCACACAGCTTTGTATCTCAATATTCTCCGGGAGCAGTGTATGCCCTTCTGCATTTTTCTTATTCAATTTTTCTGTCATCTCTTCCAGCATGGTCTGCGTCGTCTCCTCGGACGGTACAAAACTTTCCGCAAGGACTTCTCCCTGTTCTTCATTGACATAATAAATTTTGTATTTACTCTCTGTCTCTTTCTTTCCACAGCCGGAAAAAGCAACAGACCCAAGCACCAGTGCCATCACCAATGCTGTTACTTTTCTTTTTTTCATATTCTCACCATCCTCGATCAGTCAATAAACGTCAGCGGGATCCGCACTGAAAATGTAGTTCCTTCACCCACCTGACTCTTCACACGGATCGCCCCGTGATGCATCATGATGGCACTTCTTGTAATCGCCAGTCCAAGACCGGTTCCTTCGATCTCTGTGGAATGCGATTTGTCTACCCGGTAAAATCGTTCAAAGATATGATCAATGGATTCCTCTGGAATTCCAAGGCCGGAATCGGTTACCGTCACATAAAAATACTTATGATCTGCATTCAGTGATACTCTTACCCAGCCTTCATCCTTATTATATTTGATCGCATTTTCCACCAGATTGCTGATGGCAAGTGACAGTTTTGTCTCGTCAATCTCCGCATCCACCGGACGGAAGCCTTCCAGAATCAGCTCAATATTTCGTTTCGCAGCGATCGGATGCAGACGTTTTAGGATCATATCCAGGAGTTCATTGATATTGACCAGTTCAATGTTCATGTTGGAAGCTTTCTTATCCAGTTTTACAAGCGTCAGCAAATCTGTGATGATCTTACTTTCCCGGTCAATCTCCGCTGCGATATCCTGCATAAATTCCTGATACAGTTCCACCGGTACATTTTCCTGCCCAACCAGTGAATCTGCCAGCACTTTCATGGATGTCAACGGTGTTTTCAGCTCATGAGACACATTGGAAACAAACTCATTTCTGGACTCATCCAGAATCTTCATTCTGGAAAGCATTTTGTTGAACGCATCCGTAATAAGTGCTGTCTCTGTATAATCCGGGACAGAAATCTCCTCATTCTGGTATCCATCCGTCAAATCCTCAATGGACTTGGTAACTCTGGCAAACGGCTTTACAAGAACCGTAGAAAGCACATATCCAAGAAGGACCGCCAGCACAATAATGATTCCTGTGATCAGAAGACTCTTCTGTTCCAGTTCCAGAATATTCTCTGCAATTTCATTGGAGGAAAAGCTGATCAGCATAGCACCCTGAAGCTGCTTCACTTCCGGGCTTTTCACAGGGAGGGCCATCTCAATCTTCTGTGTCTTACTATTATAGCGGCTGGCTTCCTCACCTTTGAAGCATTTGATCACCATAGTGGAGATCAAAGTCTTTCCCTCATCTACGCCATAGGTATCCTTGATAATCCTGTAATCCCTGTCAACTAACAGAATTCTGCCGTCATACACATTAGACAACAACTCCAGCTTGCTGTTTACATCCTGCGAGCTGGAGTCATTCATATAATTCTCTTTAATTAACAGGTTACACAGAATGTCACACTGCTTCTCAACAGTCTGCTTACGGACAGCCACAGCCTTGCTCTCATAGGCTGCCACCATCACATGAGCAACAATGACACTTGGTACGATTCCCAGAATGACCAGAATGATCAGAATACGAAAACGCAGACTTTTTAAAAAGCTGGGTTTCTTTTTCTCTGGCATGGCTTATGCCTGGAAATAATATCCCACACCCCATTTGGTGTGTACATATTTGGGCTCACTGGGATTCGCCTCAATTTTTTCACGTAAACGACGGATATGTACATCCACTGTACGAACATCACCAGGATATTCATATCCCCATACAATATTCAGCAGGTTCTCACGGCTGTAAACTTTATTTGGATTGAACACCAGAAGTTCCAACACATCGAATTCTTTGGCAGTCAGATTGATTTCCTTACCAGCAATAAACACGCGGCGGCTCTCACAATCCATCTTCAGGTCACCAGCCTCTATTGTCTTCGCCTTGTCTTTTTCTTCCTGATTGCTGCCAGCACGGCGCATAATGGCCTTGATTCTTGCCTTTACTTCAAGAATATTAAATGGTTTGGTGATATAGTCGTCCGCGCCATACTCAAGACCGAGGATCTTATCCATATCCTCACCTTTCGCTGTAAGCATTACAATAGGAACATTTGAAAATTCCCTGATCTGCTGGCATACTTCAAAGCCATCCATCTTGGGAAGCATAAGATCCAGGAGAATAATGTCATATTTCTTCTCTTTGGCCATCTCCAGGGCTTCTTCTCCATCGTAGGCACAATCCACATCCATTCCATCCTGTTCCAGACTGAAACGGATTCCCTTCACGATCAGTTTCTCATCATCCACTACCAGCACTTTCTTGCCTGCCATCTTTCCTTAACCTCTCTATCCCTTACTTTTCTCTTCACGGTCCCGGCATAAGCCCTCATTGTACCGTGATCTTATCACACAATTTGTCATACGTCAATACAAAATATTAAATATTTGTAATTTTATTCATATTATATATAGAATTGTCTATTTTTCTTGGTCTTCACTGCCATATTGAGCAATCCCGGAGGTAATATTTTCCACAAGATTGCACTCAACCGTCTTTTTTGCCTGGCGGATTGCGTTTGAAAACGCCTTTGCGTCAGAGCTTCCGTGAGCTTTTACAACGGGCTTTTTAACG
>OLGD01004929.1_pt1 | contig 10334 bp, 7 predicted proteins | sample 1605311 | NCBI WGS metagenome assembly OLGD01 (sample SAMEA3888917, study PRJEB22519) | human gut metagenome | biome: human gut; feature: human-associated habitat; material: faeces | place: Denmark | collected 2010 | reverse complement strand
GTGGAAAAGTGGCCTGCCAGCCAGGTCAGCAGCATTCCCAGCAGGGAGCCTGCCAAAATGGCGGCGGCGTTTACAAGGGTGCCTGTGAGCATGAAGAATCCTCCTTTTCAATCAGGGCCCGGACCACGGCACTGCCCAGAAGCAGGCCGGCCGTGGCAGGAACCCAGGGGTTGCTGGCTGGAACGCTGCGCCGTCCCGGCGGTGAGGTCTCAGGCTGAGCGGCCGCGATGGGTGCCTCAGGACTGAATACCACGGTTTGATGGGTGATTCCCCGGGCTCGCAGCTCCTTGCGCATAACACGGGCCAGCGGGCAGCCAAACGTCTCGGACAGATCAGCCAGGCGCAACTGGGCGGGATCCAGCTTGTTGCCGGTTCCCAGAGCCATGATCAGAGGAATCTCCAGGCGGCGGGCGGTCAAAGCCAGATCAATCTTGCAGCTGACCAGATCGATGGCGTCCACGATGTAATCGTACCGGCAGCCCTCCGGGAAGAAGCAGTCCCGATGAGCGGCGTCATAGAGACCGTGGACAGGATGGAGCTCTGCATCCGGATTGATGTCCCGCAGACGGGCGGCCACCGCCTCCGCCTTGGGCTGACCCAGGGTGGAGTGGAGGGCCTCCAGCTGGCGGTTCAGGTTGGTGAGGGCAATGGTGTCGCTGTCCACCAGGGTCAGCTCGCCGACTCCGGACCGGGCCAAGCATTCGGCGGCGTAGCTGCCCACGCCGCCCAGCCCCAGCAGCAGCACGTGGGCCCGAGCAAGCCGGGCCTGGGCCTCCGGGCCCCACAGCATCTCGTTGCGGAGAAAGGGATGTTCCATAACGGACCTCCTTGTTGCAAACAGGTGGAAAACGTCCGGCTTTGAAATTTCAAAGCCGGACGTCTTGTGTTGTGAATGGGAATCAACCCACAAAGCTCATGCCGAAGGAGGACTGCTCCGCAGTATAGCCCTCGGTCTTCTCCTCGTAGAACGTATCCACGGCGTCATTGACCAGATCTGCGGACACCTGGATCTCCCAGTAGGGCTGGTCATAGCCTACGAAGTACATGACGTGGTAGCCGGTGCTCTCGTTGTGAATGATGCCGGTGTCGCCGATCTGGCGGGCGGGATCGAAGCACCAGTCGTTGAACTCCGTCACCATCTGGCCCTGATAGACCTGCTCATACAGACCGCCGGTGGTGTTGGACCCGGGATCCTGGGAGTACTCATTGGCCAGCGCGGCAAAGGAGTCCTCGGTGGCGTCGCCGGCCTTCCACTCGTCCAGGATGTCCTGGGCCTTCTGCGCGGCCTCGGCGTCCTTGGCGGCCACATCGTCCTCATAGCCCTCGTCATCCTCGGAGAGCTCGGAGGCCTCCGGCTGGATCAGGATGTGGCGCACGTTCACCGTGTTGTATTCGTTGCGGGAGCGGCCGTTAAAGACCACCACATAGTAGTTGCTGCTGTCGCTGTCCTCCAGCACGGCGGAGTCACCGGCCTGCCGGGCATCGTCATACAGCCATTCACCCAGAACAGAGGAGCTGTACGAGAAGCTGTCAGAAGAGGCATAGGTGGCGGTGGACTCATATTCTGCAGCTGCATCCTCCAGAGAGGTGCCCGCCTTGTAGGCGGCGTAGATGGCATCTGCGGTGGTCTTGGCAGCGGCCATGGCCTCCGCCTTCATCTCGTCGGTGACCTCGATGGAGTTGCCCTCTTCATCTGTATCAGCTGCGGCGCCGTTGACGCGGACATACGCACAGTCCACCAGATCGTAGGCGGTCCGGTCCTCCTGATAGGCGGCCTCCAGCTCGTCGGTGGAGTAGGTCAGACTGTCCTGATAGGACTGGAGATAGGCGGTGGCCAGCAGGCTGCGCCGGGTCTGCTCCTCATAGATGCTGCGGGTCATGGTGCTGCCGTAGATGAGACCCAGATACTGCTTTTCCGTATAGCCGTACGTGCTGGCAGCGGAGGCAAGGGACTCCATGGTGTCGTCCAGGTCGGCCTGCATCTCGTCGTTCCAGGTGAAGCCCTCGGCCTCTGCAGCGGCATTCATGGCCTGGACGCCGGCCAACTGCTCCAGGGCCTTGTCCGCGAAGTAGTCGTACCAAGTCTCGCCCTCGGTGGCGTCGGTGACGAACATGACGGCGCTGGAGGAGATGGTCTGGTCCTTCAAGGACGTGCCGGTGTCCAGCCCGATCATGCTCAGAATGCTGTAATTGCCGTTGACAAAGTTCTGATAGTAGTTCTCAAAATAGAAGTTGACCTCAGCGGCGGTGTACTTCTCACCGTTGACGGTGGCCGCCGTGGCCGTCTTGGGAATGATGTTGGACTTCCAGATGACGGCGGCAATGGCGATTACCAGGAATACCACTCCGATGGTGCCATACAGAAGGTTGGTGCTATGCTCCTTCTGGCGTTGCTTGGCCTCCCGGGCGGTCTTGGGATCGTTCCAGCCGGAGCCGGACAGGTCCTGGCGGGTCTTTTTTTCTCTTGATGCGCTCATGTGTGTTTCAGTCCTCTCAAGTATTCAGGTGCAAGGTTTGCAAGAAACCGGAAATTACGCACTTTGATATTATACTGGATATGGCCGGATTCTGCAAGAGAAATTTGCGGAATCCCCGCCGCGATCCGGCAGGATCGGCAAAAACAGGGGATTTTTTGGCTGATCCGCAAAAAAAAGCGGAGCGGCCAGACCGCCCCTTCAGAAAACGTGCCCCGCGAGAGCCGTGTAGGCCCGTTATAACCTGCACCTTCACGGCCAGGTGGGTTGCCTCCAACGCGCTTTACCACTTCCAACTTCCAGCCGCAGACAGCAGCCGGGAGGCCTGCGAACCACGCGCTGATCCGGCATCCCGTATAACGAAATGTGGGTTAAAAAAAGACCTATCACAAACCCCGCAGGGCACATATTCACCGTATCACATCCCGGCCCGGGATGCAAGAGGAAACCAGCGGACCCGGAGAGAAATTTTTGTATGGAGTGTCAGGACTCTCCGTCCTCGTCGAACAGGGACTCCATGAACAGGTCATAGACCGCGTCCAGTTCCTCGTCGGAATCCAGCGTGGACAGCAGATCCTCCCCGTCCTCGTGGAGGACCTTCAGGATCACCAGTCCATTGTCCGGATCCTCATCCTCTCCCTCTGTCTCCGCAGGGAAGAAAGCCTGGTACTGCTGGCCGTTGTATTCTAGCGCGTCCACAAACTCCAGCACGATCTCGCGGCCGTCCTCGTCTGTGACTGTGATGAAAGTGGGGCCGTACTCATCCGCCATGGGGCGTCCTCCTTCTGTCTGTATTCTAGGGGTATTGTAACTGACTTTCCAGAAGATTGCAAGGGGGTGAACTTTTGGAAATGTGGGAAACTGGGGCGCTGGGGATGGATTTATCCTGCCCAAAAGCAGAAAAACCATGCGGATAAGAAACTTTTTTTCGGTAAAATACGACATTTTCGATATTGACATGGGATGGTACAATAGAACATATTATGGAGGACTCTGAGCCTCTGCGGCCGCAGACAGGCGGCGCGGCAGACTGCTTTTGCAGAAAATTCAAATTCAAAAGAAGGAGGTGCTCTGCATTGGAACGCAGAAGACGGGAGGGATCCCATGAGATGATCCCCCGCCGGGAACCCAGACAGCAGAAAAGCACCAAACGAACGGGACACAAGGTCGTCTTCATCCTGGGGACGGTCCTGCTGGTGGGCATCTGCACAGTGGCGATGCTTGCCGGGCTTTTTATGATGTACGTCCGGACCACACTGGCCCCTACGCTGGAGGTCAACGCCGACGACTACACCATGAATCTCAGCTCCATCATCTATTACCAGGACAGGGACACCGGAGATTGGGTGGAATACCAGACCGTCTACGGCACGGAAAACCGCATCTGGGTGGACTATGAACAGATCCCGGACGCGCTGTGGCAGGCGGCCGTAGCCATTGAGGACCACCGATTCTTTGAGCACAACGGCGTGGACTGGACCCGAACCGCCTCCGCCACGCTGAACTTCTTCACCGGCAGCCGGGCCACCTTCGGCGGCTCCACCCTGACGCAGCAGGTGCTGAAGAACATGACCGGCGACGACGGCAACACCATCAACCGCAAGGTGCGGGAGATTTTCCGGGCCCTGGAGTTCGAGAAGAACTACACCAAGCAGGAGATCCTGGAGATGTACCTGAACACCATCTATCTGGGACAGGGCTGCTACGGCGTCCAGACCGCGTCGGAGTTCTACTTCGGCAAGGATGTGTCGGAGCTGGATCCGGCGGAATGCGCCTGCCTCATCGCCATCACCAACAACCCCTCCCTGTATGGTCCCATGTCCACCATCACCATCACCCGGGAGGACGGCAGCACCGTCACGCCCCGGGAGCTGAACAAGGAGCGCCAGGAGATGATCCTGACCCGGATGGCCGGCGGCAATGACGATGTGGGCGTCACCGGGCTCACCTATCTGACAGAGGAGGAGGCCGAGGCCGCCAAGGCGGAGGAGCTGCATTTCACGGACGGCACCACTTCCGCTCAGGACATTGTCACGGAGGCTACCGGCGGCGCCAATGTCAACTCCTGGTTCGTGGACCAGGTGCTGCGGGATGTCTCCGCGGATCTGGCGGACCTGTACGGCATCACCGAAAAAGAGGCCCTGAACCGGATCTACAACAGCGGCTACAACATCTACACCACGCTGGACCCGAAGATTCAGGAGATTGCGGAGTCTGTCTACGAGGACCGGGGGAGTCTGAACAACCTCACCTCCGCCAGCGGACAGCTGATCCACTCCGGCATTACCATTATCGAGCCCTCCACCGGCAACATCGTGGCCATGGTGGGCGATATGGGACCCAAGTCCGGAAACCTGCTGTGGAACTATGCAACGGATATCCAGCAGCCGGGTTCCTCCATCAAGCCGCTGACGGCTTATGCCCCGGCGCTGGATGCGGGGGCAGTCTCTCCGGCAACCACCTTTGACAACTACCCGGTCCGCCTGCTGAATGGGAATCCATGGCCCAAGAACTCGCCCAACACCTACACGGGCTGGACATCCGTGCGCAACGGTGTCAAGGCATCCATCAACACCATCGCGGTGCAGACACTGGAAAAGGTTGGGGTCACGGCGGCCTACCAATTCGCCACCGAAAATCTGGGGCTGAGTCTGGCACCGGAGGATATGAACGTCAGCCCGCTGGGGCTGGGCGGCCTGACTTACGGCCTCAGCACGGTGGAGATGGCGGCGGCCTACGCTGCTTTCGCCAACAGCGGTGTGTACAATGAGCCCAAGACCTACGTAAAGGTTCTGGCCAACGACAACTCCACCGTGGTGCTGGAAAAGGAGACGGAGCAGCGGGTGGCCATGAAGGAGACCACCGCCTATCTGATGACGGACATGCTGCGCCGGGCGGTGAATGAGTCCGGCGGCACCGGCGGCGGCGCTCGATTCAGCGGGATGCACATTGCAGGAAAAACCGGCACCACCAACGACAACTATGACCGTTATTTCACAGGCTACACGCCGTATTACTGCGCGGCGGTCTGGGTGGGCTACAAGAACAACGAGCGGATCAGCTACTCCGTGAACCCGGCGGCCTCCCTGTGGCGGCAGGTGATGGAGAAGGTCCATGCGGATCTGCCGGACAAGTCCTTCAACCGTCCCAGTAGCGGCCTGACAACGGTCAGTGTCTGCGCGGACAGCGGCATGCTGGCGACGGATGCCTGCCGCGCCGATTCCAGAGGGGACCGGACGGTATCCTATGAGGTGGCTGTGGGCACGGAGCCCACGACGGAGTGCACGCTCCACAAGATGGTGGACATCTGCACCGAGGGTAACTGCTTGGCCGGTGAGTTCTGCCCGGCGGAGTCCATCGTGCAGAAGGGCTATCTGGACTATGTGCGGGAGGATTACGGCGAGAGCATCACTGCCTCCGACGACGCCTATCTCATCAGCACCCTGGAAAAGGCGGTGGCCCCCACGGAGACCAGCCCCGGCGGATGTCCCGTCCACACGTCGGCTGCAGTTACGGACCCCGATGACCCGAATGGGGGGCTGGATCCCAGCGATCCCAACTGGCAGCCGCCTGATCCCAACGACCCTGATGTGCCCATAGATCCGGATACGCCGACAGAGGACCCCTCCGGCGGCGGAGACCAGCCTACGGAGCCGGATCCCAACGATCCCAGCGGCGGCTTTGGAGACGCCGGCGGCGATTGGTGGAGCGGTTTCTGGGGAGACAACACAGGAACATGAGAAAGCGGCCCGGCGATTGCCGGGCCGCTTCACTGTGTCCAGTGGGAAGTTACAGGTTCTTCTCGTAGGACTCGATCATCTTCTTGACCATCTGGCCGCCGACGGAGCCGGCCTCACGAGAGGACAGGTCACCGTTGTAGCCTTCCTTCAGGTTGACGCCCACCTCGGCGGCAGCCTCCATCTTGAACTTATCCATAGCCGCACGGGCCTCGGGAACGTTGATCTTATTGCTATTCTTGCTAGACATAATTGAATCTCCTTTTCATCATACATTTGTTGCGTGTGGGTTACTGGGTATCGCGAGCATAGTTTGACTCCGGGACGGGAGAATATGCGGTTTTTCTGGCGGAAAAATTTGTTGGCAGGGACGTCTTGGAGAAAAATGTCATAGATTTGTTACCCATCGGAAAGGCGGATTATGATATAATCTCAAAAAAACAAAGGGAGGCACTGGCGATGGAGGGCATCTGCGGGCGAATGTGCGACGCATGTACCTGGAAAGAGCAGCTGGACTGTCCCGGCTGTCAGGATGGGCCGGGGCGCCGGTTTTCCGGCGGCTGTCCCATTGCGGACTGCTGCCGGGAGAAGGGGCATACGGCATGTGTGACCTGCACCTTTTCTACCGGCTGTGCCCTGCGGCGAAGAGATATGCCCCAGAACCGGCTGTGGGCCGTGGAGGCAGAGCGGGAGCGCCGGGCGCGGCTGGACCGGAATGCCCCTGTGCTGGCCAAGTGGCTGTGGCTGCTGTTCTGGCTGGTGACTCCCAGTGTTTTCAGCAACATTCTGACCATGGATACTGTGGCGGGAGCGTTTCCAACTGCCGGAGTCGTTGGAAATGTGCTGGCATTTCTGATTTCCCTGGCCTATGGTGTCCTTTTGTGGCAGCTGCGGGAGGCGGCAGGCCGGTACCGCACGGCGGCCCTGTGCTATTTGGCTGGCGGCATCATCAGCGGTGTGCTGCTGCTTCCGGCAATTCCGGAGGGGAACTGGCTGTGGTGGCTGCTCTCCCTGCCGGTCATGGTGCTGGAGCTCTGTGCCGCATATCAGGAGTTTTATGCCCATGCAGAGGTTTTGGAAGAGCTTGACCCGGAGCTGGCGGGGAAGTGGCGGCTGCTTTGGAAATGGTGGATCGGCCTGCTGCTGGGGTTGTTTGGATGCATCTTCCTGGCATTGATTTCGGCAATTCTGGGTCTTCTGGCGATACTGGCGGACGCCATCGGCCTGTTGGTGGTGGGGATCGTGAAGCTGGTCTATCTCTACCGGACAGCAAAGCGGTTCCGGGAATATCAGCCGGCGGCACTGCAGAAGGAGGTTCTATGAGATTATTGTTCAGACAGCGGCTGTTCTCCTGGTTTGACAGCTATGACATCTACGACGAGGCGGGGAACACCGTCTACACTGTGGAGGGAAAGCTGGCCTGGGGACACTGCCTCCACATTTTGAATGCGGCGGGAGACCACATCGGCACTGTGCGGGAGCAGGTGCTGACCTTTCTGCCCAAATTTGAATTGTACGTCCAGGATCAGTATGTGGGCTGCATCCAAAAGGAATTCACATTTTTCACGCCGAAATTTGACATCGACTGCAACGGCTGGCGTGTGGAGGGCGACTTCCTGGAGTGGGATTACCGGGTGACGGAGGCCTGCGGGGCGCAGGTGGCGTCCATCCACAAGGAGCTGCTCCACTGGACGGACACTTACGTGATCGACGTGGCGGACCCGGGCAGCGCGCTGTGCGTACTGATGCTGGTGCTAGCCATCGACGCGGAGAAGTGCTCCCGGAACTGAGCGCCGCCCAAGAATGAATGTAAAGCACGCCGCCCTTTCGGGCGGCGTGCTTTACAGACTGCGGATTTGGTTTTGGATGAGGGAACCCACCGTGTCGGCGAACTGGTCCAGGGAACGGATGCGGGCGAAGTTCCGGCCATAGACGGTGTGGGCGGCGGGCAGGTCGTCGTCATTCCCGGTGAAAACGCACATGACGTTGATGCCCTTGTAGGTCAGGGACCGGATCTCCATGGCGGTGTTCTGGATGCCGTTGTCCGCGGCGTATTCCACAAAGCTTCCGCTGTGGTTCATCTGGATCACGTCGTTGGGTTTCACGTCGGAGAGGAGGATTACCAGCTTGTGTTCGCTGGGGGAGTCTTCCAGTCCCTTGGCCAAGGCCCGGATGGCCAGGCCGTCCCGGTTGCAGCCGGTGGTGAAGTAATTGAAGATGCGGTCGTTTTTGCCCGTCTCATAGTAGTCCCGATAGCGGGTCACCACGGTGTATCCGCTGAGGGAGCAGAAGGAGGATACTCGCACCGGAATGTGGCAGCGGGTAAGGCTTTCGGCAATCATATAGCCTTGGGCGGCCACCACCGCCTGCCGGTCGATCTGGGAGCTGGAGGCATCCAGAAGAATGTCCACCGACAGGTCGCCGGGATCCGACTGGAGAATACGGGTGAACACCTTGTCGTCGTCCAGGTACACGCCCCGCCAGATGCGGCCGGCATCCAGCGCGCCGGAGGCGGCACGGACAGGGGTGGGCTGGAGATAAGCCAGCATGGCGTTGCGGATGCGGGCGGTGAGGCGGCGGATGCTGGTGCGGTGGCGGGTGGCGTCGGCTTCGTAGGCGGCCCGGTTCAGCTCCATCTGTCGCAGGGCGTTGCGCCGCTGGGCGGCCACATAGCCCTTGAGCTTTTCATGAGTGTCGTCTCCGGTGGCGTAGTACAGGTGGCAGCCCTGGTGCTCGTCCACGCAGAGCTCCCGCTCCAGGCTCTCCAGCTGCGACTGGTCGTATAAGGGGGCGCCGAAGTAGCCCCGCATGTATTTTCGCAGGGCGGCCTCCGTCTGGGCCAGGTTGTAGTCCGTCAGGCGGCGCTGGACCGGCTCTGCGTTGGCTCCGCCGCCCTGGCCCTTCACCAGATGCTCGCCGAAGCCGTGGCCGAAGGCCCGGACAGAGGGCAGCAGGTCCGCCTCGGACCGGCGGCGGAAGGCGAAGAGGGGGCGGCGCCGTTTCCGCTCCTCCGACTCCTGGGCCTGGGTCTCGCCGGGGGTGAAATGGAAATAGGTGTGGAGGAATGCCAGGGCCCGCTCCGCAATGGCAGGGCCGTCCAGGTCTCCGGGGAACTCCAGGGCATCCAGCATTTCCCGGTCCCTGGGCAGCAGGGGCGGTTCGCTCTGCCCCAGGGCCCTGCAGAAGTGGGCGTTTTCCAGCGTGGCCAGCAGGTCGCCGGGATCTGCCCGCTGGTCCAGAGCCACGGCCCGGCGGGCATAGCTCCGCCGCAGGGAGGGCAGCGCCGGCCGGCGGGGAGCCTCCCGCTGGTAGACGGCGTTTTCCAGCCCCAGCCACAGCAGCTGCTCAAAGAGCTGTTCCTTGGAGCAGCCGTGGAGGGATTCAAACAGCCCTTCTATGGTCTCTGCTCCGTAATTCTTCCGCACGGCGCCGATGATGCTGTTCCAATACAGGTCTGCACGGCCATCCTCGTCGTATGCCTTGAAGTCTGGCTCAAAGGAGTAATCCGCAGCGGCGTTCCAGATCAGGTTCCGGGCCCGCCGCTTCTCACTGTCCAGGATCTCCATCAGTCAAACACATCCTCACGGCGGAGCGTCTCCGGCAGGCGGGTGCGGATCACGTCCCGCACCAGCTGCCGCTCAAAGTCATCAAAGGACTTGTTGACAAGGCCCAGATCCAGCGCCCGGTTGCCCTCCAGCCCGGTGCGCATCAGTCGCACGGCGGCCAGCAGGCCCCGCAGGTCCAGAGGCTTGGTAGAAAGCTCTCCGCCGTCGCATTTCTTCTGGATGTCCTGGAACAATCCGGCGAACTGCTCGGCATACACGCCTTTCAGAGAGGGGAACTCCCGCTTCAGGAGCTTGATGAGCCCCTCGGTGGTGATGGCGGGCATGTCGATCACCACGAACCGGGAGGCCAGAGCCTCATTCAGCTCCCGGGTGCCGGGAACCTCGACAAACAGGGCGGTGAAACGGCCGTGAAATGCATCGGAAAGGCGCGCCGCTGTGCGGATGACACGGGCATTGGAGGGAGAGGATGACAGACAGATGAGGATATGTTCGCCGGTATAATAGCCGGCGCTGGCATCCTTGCCTTTTTCCGCGCGGCGGTTCACACGGTCGGCCGT
>OLGD01004921.1_pt1 | contig 10360 bp, 7 predicted proteins | sample 1605311 | NCBI WGS metagenome assembly OLGD01 (sample SAMEA3888917, study PRJEB22519) | human gut metagenome | biome: human gut; feature: human-associated habitat; material: faeces | place: Denmark | collected 2010 | reverse complement strand
GGCTCTGCCTCAGACTTCTGGAACTGAAAAAATTTCCGGAAACTGAAAAATGGTGCCGGCGTCTGGTACAGCAGCATGGAAATACACTGGAGGCGTATACGTGTCAGTTAAAGCTGTATTTTACCATGGGTGAAAGAGAAAAGTTTTTTCAGGTGATGCAGGAACTGAAACAATCGGACGTTATTATCGATAATGAAACGCTGGAGCTGATCCGCATTTTCAGTTAGAGCGTGTTTGAAAAATCATTTCCGCGAAAGGAGGGACGAAGAGATGTCCATGAGATGGCTGACAATTTTACAATTTCTGGAAATTTTTGCTGCCTATGGCATCGTAACCCTGTTTCTTCCATGGCGGATCCTTGGGAAGAGGTTTCATCGGTTTTCCGTTGCAGAACAACTGATCGCTTATTTCTTCGCAGGGAATTTTTATATCATTTATCTCGTTTATCTGCTGCAGTTTCTTCGGATCAGCAGCCGTGTGACGCTGCTCCTCGGAACTGCAGGGCCATTCCTTTTTATCTGGATCTGGAAAAGAAAAAAACAGATCCCGGGAGCAATGGAGAGCCTGCTGGTGCGGATCGAACGATTGCTTGATGGAGAGCGGGGCAAAAAGACATCTCTGGCGCAGCTTCGGAGAACCGTTTACGAGCGGTGTTTTCGGGGAAAACGAAAGCAATGGCTGCATGCGCTGCCGGAAATAGCAGTGCTGCTGGCGGCAATTGCAGCGATCACGTATGTGTACGGACCGAATATGGTGGAAACGTTCGGCTACAAAGCAAGTGATATTCCGGTGCACAATTACTGGATCAATGAGCTTGAGCGGAATAATATCTGGGTTGCGGGCGTGTATCCGTATGGACTCCATATTGTGATTTATTATCTTCATATGGTGTTTGGAATTCCTACCTATGTGCTGCTTCGGATTTTTGGCGTGGTGCAGACGTATTTTGTGTATCTGGCTCTGGTCGCGGCGCTGAAAATGGTGTGCAGGGGAAGGTTTACGCCGTATTTCGGGATACTGTTTTATGTGATGGATATCTTCAACCAGAGTACGTACGCCCGTTTTGAAAGTGCACTGCCGCAGGAGTTCAGTATGATTTTTGTCCTGACCTCTGTCTGTATGGCGATCCGTTTTTTTCAGGAATTTGCAAAAGAACGGAACGGAAACTGCCGTTGGTATCTGGTACAGTTTGCGATTGGATTTTCGCTGACGCTGACCGTTCATTTTTACGGTACGATGGCTGCAGGCCTGTTTTGTATTGGCGTTGCTGTTGGCTTCTGCTTTCGTTTTTTCCGGTGGAACTATTTCAGAAGAATCCTGATTACGGGAATATTAAGCGTCCTTCTCTCAGTCCTGCCGATGGCGGCGGGCGTTGCGATGGGAAAGGGGCTGCAGGGATCGCTGTACTGGGGAATGAACGTCATTACCGGTGATAAAAAGCAGGGGGATGCGGACACAGCAGGTACTTTATCACAGGACGGTGTATCCGACAGTCTGACGGCCGGCGAAAGCAGCGGCAACGCAACCAAGAATGGTGAAACCGGTTCTGTGCTCAGCCAGTCCCGGATAGAAGAGCTGCGAAAAGAGGCAGAAGAAAGAATACAAAAGCAGCAGAAACCGCTGTCGGAGAGGCTCAAAGAAAAAGGATCGGCAGTGCGGGAAAGCATCCGCGTTAATGTCATGAATGTAAAACCATATATCGCAGAAATTACGCTGGGAGGTATTGCAATTTTACTGCTTCTTGGCATCCTCCTGACAGTGCTGCGGGAAAACGATTTTGCGGGAGCTGTTTTATCTGCGGCTGTTTATCTGCTATGCATGTGTTCTTTGCAGTGTGCATCGCTGCTGCATCTTCCGGCGCTGATGGATGCCAATCGCTGCGGCATTTTCCTTTGCTATGCCATCTGCTTTGCCTGGGCGCTTGGCGTAGATGCAGTGGTGTATCTGGCGATACGCCGGTGGAAGCGAAGATGGCTTGGCGGGATTGCTTCCCTCCTGACACTTGTGACGGCTGTAACAGCCGTTTTATCGCAGGGTCTTATAAGAGAGCCGGTAAAAGTCGGAGCGCTGGAAGATAACGGAGCCATGGTATGCGTTACCAACATCTTGCGGGAAAATAAAGATTTTACATGGACAATCTGTTCAGCGAATGATGAGCTTCGCATGACAGAATTTTATGGATATCACTATGAGACCATTACCTTATTAAATCAATTGAAAGATCTGGGGCAGAATCCGGAGATTATAATACCAACGAAATGTGTGTATTTTTTTATTGAAAAAATACCAGTAAGTGTGGATGGGAGTACAGGCCATGAGGAGGTAACTGAAGAAGGAGCCAAAGAACCGGTACCGAGAGGATCGGGAATTCTTCCTTATACCAAGGAATCCCGCTGGATCACGATGAGCCATATGTATGAGTGGGCACAGAGGTTCCAAGAGCTTTATCCGAACGAAATGGAAGTTTACTATGAATCCGACAGCTTTATCTGCTATCGCCTTCAGCAGAACGTTAACAGTCCATACAACCTTGCGATTGATTATGGCTACAACAACCCAATGCCAAAATAGAGCAGACAGGAAAAAGAAAAGAGACAGACAGGGCTGAAAAAACTGAAATTTCAACAAAAAAGACTTGATGACAGAAGGAGGAAGAAAAAATGGTTTCCCGCAGAACTTTTGCAGCAATCACAATGCTTATGGCAATCATCCTCTTTTTGTTTCAGGGGCTGAATCTGGCAAAGGAAAAACTGAACCACTATGAAAAAAATGCGTATGCGGCAGAGAAAGAAGATCTGGAAGATGGCAGCGGCGCATTTGGAACAGAAGACGCATCCGGCGAGAAAAACATAACAGGAAGCCGGGGAACGATCGTCTATATCGGAGAAGCCGAGGAGCATTCTGTGGGGGCGGTTGTCTGTGAATGGTGTAGGTATATGAAGTACGAAGCTGCAGTTTATCCATCCATGCGCAAATATGAGCAGGCAATGGAGAAGAAAGGTGCAAAGCAGCCGGAGATGATTGTAGTGAATTCAGAAAGCATCGACTGGACTGCCTTAAAGGATGTCGTAGATCTGCAGAACAGTGTGAATGAGGGGATCCATGTTGTGTTTGCAAATCTCCCGGAGGTGTCTGTGATCCGGAAAAATCAGAAGCTGCGGGAGCTGATTGGAATTGCAGAAGTAAAAGAGGATTCTACGACCGTAACGGGGCTGGATCTGTATGATAATCTGATGCTCGGCGGAGAAAATATTTACCGGGCCGAAAATAAGGAAGAAGAAAACATGCAGGATCTTAAGCTTACGTTTCCGTGGTTTAAGCTTGGGGATGGAACCAAAGCCTATATGAAAGGCTTTCCGGAGGATCAGACGCTGAAAACCCAGGATTATCCGGTTGTGATCTGGCGGAAAAATTTCGGGACAGCCAGTGTATTTGCCGTAAATGGAGATTATATGGAGGATGAAACCGGGCTGGGACTGCTGACGGGAATGGTGTATGAAACCAGAAATTATCTGATTTATCCAGTTGTAAATGCGCAGAATCTTGTTGTGCAGAACTTTCCGTCACTTGCGGAGGAAAATACGGACAAAATGCAGGAGATTTACGGAAACGGGACAAAAGGTGTTAACCGCGATATTGTCTGGCCGTCGATTGCAGCAATCTACAGAAAAAATCATTTTGGTCTTACCTGTATGGTGGCACCAAAACTGGATTATGATGCTCCAGCAGAAGCAGATGGCGATCTGCTGCATTATTATGCGAAGCTGTTCAACGAAGAAAAAGGCGAGATGGGACTTTCCGGTTTTACAGAATCCGAAACATCCGTAAAGGAAAAATTAGACGAAGATCAGAGCTTCATGCAGAAAAATCTTTCGGATTTTTACTTTTCCTCCTTTTTCAGTGGAAACCTGAGTGAACAGGAGATGGAAACAGCTTTACAGCAGTCTGCTCTTGGGAGTGTCCGCACCGTAGTTAAGAGCAAAGATATGGCTGGCGATCTGGTCAGCTATCTGGACACGCAGACGACACAGCAGAAAATTGTCACGGAAGATACCGGATGTTTTACCTATCGTTCCTGGATGAAAATGAAGAGTATTGAAAGTGCGCTCGGCTATGCCAGTGTAGAACTAGATTTAAGCAGAGTGATTTATCCGAAAACAGAGGAGAACCGCTGGGAAAAAATCATCAAAGAATTTGCCTCCAACCTCGGAACCTACTGGCAGCCATTTTCCGGATTTGACGGTACCACGGTTTCCACCTGCGATTCCAGAATCCGCACCTTCCTGAATTTACGCTATGAGGACGAAAGAGAGGGCGACACCATTACCTTAAAGACCACGGGAACAGAGAAAACTGCGTACTATGTGATTCGGACACACAATGAAAGCGTTGAAAAGGTCACGGGCGGAACGGCAGAAAAGCTGGAGGATTCTGCATGGCTGATCCGCGCGGAAAAGAGTGAAGTAACGATTACACTTCGTACATCCGACCGGCGGTATTACTATGAAGAGGGGGTGAAAAACGAATGAAAGTCTGTATGGTAGCGGAGGGCTGCTATCCCTTTGTGGTCGGCGGTGTTTCCAGCTGGGTACACAGTCTGATCCAGCTTTTCCCCAAAACAGAATTTATCATCCTAGCCATTGCGGCAAACCGTTCCCAGCGCGGAAAGTATGCATATGAGCTGCCGCAAAATGTCTCCGCCGTCTATGAACTCTATCTGGACGATGTGGACTGGGGCGGAAGTAAAAAACGACATAAACATCGGCTGAAGAAAGAGCAGTATCAGGCACTTCGAAGTCTGCTTCTTGATCAGGATATCGAGTGGAATGTCCTGTTTGATCTGTTCCGGAAAGAAGATGTTTCCCTGAATGCGCTCCTGATGGGAGAGGATTTTCTGAATGCCGTGAAAGAGTGCTACAACCTGAAATACAGCCAGATCGTTTTCTCTGACTTTTTATGGACTATGCGCTCCATTTATCTGCCGCTGTTTCTCACAATGCAGACCGAGCTTCCGAAGGCGGATCTTTATCACTGCGTTGCAACCGGCTATGCCGGCGTGCTTGGCGCCATGGCAAAGCATTTCTATGGAAGCCGTCTCCTGATTTCGGAACACGGTATTTACACCCGGGAACGCGAGGAGGAGCTGATTAAAGCGAAGTGGGTTGCGGGAATCTACAAAAATATCTGGATTGACCAGTTCCGGAAAATGTCAAAGCTGGCGTACAACGAGGGAACTCTGATTACCTCCCTGTTTGAGCACGCGCGGGAGCTGCAGGTTGAGCTTGGCTGTCCGGTGGAAAAGACGATGGTCACACCGAATGGAATCCGTGTGGAAAATCTTCAGAATATCCCGGGAAAGACCAAAGAGGATGCGGGAATGGTGAACATCGGTGCAGTTCTTCGTGTCACACCCATCAAGGATGTGAAAACGATGATCCAGGCATTTGCCTTTGCAAAAGAGCGCGACAGAAGACTGAAGCTCTGGATCATGGGACCATGGGAGGAGGACCGGGAGTATGCCGAGGAATGCTTCCAGCTTGTATCGGATCTGGAAGTTCCGGACGTGGTATTTACCGGAAGAATCAATATCCGGGATTATCTGGGAAGAATGGATGTGACGATTTTGACCAGCATCAGCGAAGGCCAGCCGCTGACGATTCTGGAGAGCTATGCGGCACACAAGCCGGTTATTGCGACAGATGTCGGAAATTGCTATGGTCTGATCTACGGTGAGAGCGATGATTTCGGCGCAGCCGGAATAGTTACGCATATCATGAATATAGAAGAAATCGCACAGGCAATGCTGGATATGGCGGCCGGTGAGAAAAAACGCCTCGAAATGGGAGAAACCGGATACCGCCGTGTTATGCAGAAATACCGTGTGGAATATATGCAGAAAACATACTGGGAGATTTACCGCGATTTTGCGGAGCAGATGGGCCAGAAATGGCAGGAGGAACCGGTAAAGCTGCCGGAAAAACAGAAATAAAATAAACACCGCAAGGTGGAAAGGGGATAGATGGCATGGCAGGAATCGGCGTTCGCCTGAATCGGATTTTTGAAAAAAATACACTTACGACAAATCTGGTTGGATTTTTCTACAGCACCGTAGTGACGGTTGCGCCCATGTTTGTCATCATTATCAATCTGATTTTAATGGAATATCTGCTGGATTTTGCCAGTGTGGGATATGTGACAAGAGAGCTGTTTTCCTGCACGATTCTTTATACCTTTATCTTTTCTCTTCTGACGGCGTCCCCGTTTAATGCGGTGCTGTCCCGTTATATGTCCGACGTGATCTACGAGGAACGGTATCAGGACATCCTGCCGTGCTATCAGATCGGAATGCTTCTGAATATTGGATTGAGCTGTCTGGTTGGCATTCCGTTCTGTCTGTGGGAGCATTTTGTCGGGAAGGTGTCAACAGCGTATGTATTTTGCAGTTTCTGTGGCTATATCAGCCTGGTGCTGGTTTTCTATTCCATGATTTATCTTTCCATCTGTAAGGATTATCAGAGGATTTCACAGTATTTCTTCTTTGGAATGCTGGTTGCATTTGTCCTGGCACTGATTCTGCATTTCCTCATGAAATGGGAGACGACGCGCAGCATGCTATTTTCCCTGACGGTTGGATTTTTTGTGACGGCAACACTGGAAAACGCCCTGATCCGGCGGTATTTTGTCAAAAACAGTAACCGCTACCGGCCGGTGCTGCAGTATTTCAGAAAATATTGGAAACTGATTTTTTCGAATTTTCTGTATATTTTGGGGCTGTATATCCATAACTTTGTGTTCTGGACAACCGATATGCGGATGGAGCTGGTAAAGAGCTTTGTCTGCAACCAGCCATATGACATGGCTTCCTGTCTTGCCATGTTTACCAATCTCTCGGCATCGATTATTTTCATTGCACGCGTCGAAATGCGTTTCCATGAGAAATACAAGCTGTATTCCGAGGCGGTGATTGGCGGAAAGGGAGCCGATATTGAAAATGCAAAAAAGCGGATGTTCCGCCAGCTTTCCAGTGAGTTGATGACGCTTGCACGCCTTCAGTTTATGATTTCCGTTGTGATATATCTGATTTGCGTGATTTTCCTGCCGCAAGAAGGCTTTTCCGGCATGACCATGAAAATTTATCCGTCCCTTGCAGTTGGATATTTTATTCTGTTCCTTATGTATGCGGAAATCATTTTTCTGTATTATTTCGATGACCTGACCGGCGCAATCCTGACGGCGATTGTGTTCTGTCTTGTTACCTGGATCGGCAGCCTGATTGCTACCCATCTGCCGGCCGTCTGGTATGGGGCTGGGGTCATAGCAGGATCGTTTGCAGGATGGAGCGTGGCGTTTGCGAGACTGCGATGGGTGGAAAAAAATATGGATGCGCACGTTTTCTGCCGCGGAAATCTGATCAGGCACGGGAAAGGAAAGCGCCCGTCCGGTCTGGTATTTCAGAGGGCAGAAGAGCAGAAACAGAAGGATGAGATGAAACGATGAGTACAGCGACAATTATAAAGGTTTGTGTGATCCTGGCAGGGCTTGGGATTATGGCAGTGACGTTTGTGCTGCATGCGAAAAAGAAACTGACGATAAATCTGGCGGTTACCTGGGAGCTGCTCGGCCTTGCGGCAATCTTAAGCGGTGCGGTTCCGAAGTTCTCCGGCTGGAGCAGCCGCTTAAGTCTGGGAAGTCTGGCGGTGCTGCTGCTTACCGGGTTCCTTGTCGTGTGGGGCATGTATCAGATGACAATACAGATTTCTTCTCTGCTGATGAAAAATCAGGAACTGGCAATGCAGGTTTCTCTGCTGAACCAGGAGAATGAGAGAATCATAAAAGAGCTGGAACGTCTGACAGGAAAGCAGGCAAGAGACTTATGAAAAAAATACTGTTTGTAATCAATACGCTTGGCCGTGCAGGAGCAGAAACGGCTTTGCTGGAGCTTCTGAACCATCTAGATACAGAGAAATATGAAATTTCGCTGTATGTACTGCTGGGACAGGGGGAAATGATTTCAAGGGTGCCGCCGGAAGTTCATATAAAAAACAAAAGGATCTGTGAGGATTCCGTACTCTCCGGTGCAGGACGGCGAAAACTGCTGCAGACATCGGTGATGGCATTGTTCCGGCACGGACACACCATGGAAAAAATCAGGTATCTGATGAAGAATCTGCGCGTGATGAAGAAGGCGGGGAAAATTCAGCCGGATAAACTGCTCTGGAGAGTCCTTTCGGACGGGGCAGACCGGCTGGATGAAACCTTTGATCTTGCGGTTGCTTATCTGGAAGGCGGCTCTGCTTATTACGTTGCGGATCACGTGAATGCAAAGAAAAAAGCTGCATTTGTCCATATTGCTTACGGCGATTCCGGATATACACGGGAAATGGACCGCGACTGCTACGAGAAAATGGATGTTATCTATACGGTTTCCGGGGAGACACGCCGCCATTTCCTGGAGTTTTACCCGGAGTATGAAGAAAAAGTGCAGGTTTTTCACAATATCATAGACAGAGAGCGGATCGAGAGAGAGGCTAAAAAGCCGGGTGGCTTTTCGGATTCTTATGACGGTGTCCGTATTTTAACGGTTGGAAGGCTGGCACACCAGAAAGCATATGATATCGCCATTCTGGCAATGAAACAGATCAGAGATGCCGGATACAAGGCGCGGTGGTATGTTGTGGGCGAAGGTCCAGAACGGAAGGCTCTTGAAAAACAGATTGCAGAGCTCAGACTGCAGAAGGACTTTATTCTGCTTGGCATAAAGGAAAATCCGTTTCCCTACTATGCACAGTGTGATCTCTATGTACATGCGACACGGTTTGAGGGGAAAAGCATTGCCATTCAGGAGGCCAAGGCGCTTGGCTGTGCCGTGATTGCGTCAGACTGTGCAGGAAACCGTGAGCAGATAGAGGATGGAGTCGATGGTCTGCTCTGCTTGCTGACCCCGGAGGGCATTGCCCGGAAAATAGAAGAACTGATCGATGATACCGAAAAAAAAGAGCGGATTGTGGCGGCAGTAAAACAGAAAGGGAACGGACAGACAGAGGAAATTCAGCGGCTGCTGGATCTGATGAAGTGAGGCGGGAACTATGGAGCAGAAAGAAGTATTACTGATTATTCCGGCATACAACGAAGAAAAAAACATAGGAAAAGTGATGGATCAGCTGGCACAGCCGGAGATCGCGGAGCTGGTAGATGTACTGGTTATGAACGATGCGTCCTCCGATAACACAATCTGGATGGTAAAACAGCGCGGCTATGCGGTAATAACGCATGTTTTCAATCTCGGTTACGGAAGCGGTCTGCAGCTTGGCTATAAATATGCGATCCGCAGGGGCTACCGGTACGTGATCCAGATGGATGCGGACGGTCAGCATGATGTATGCAACATTCGAAAAATTTATGAAAAACTGAAAGAAAAAGATACAGACGGAAGAACACCGGATATTGTGCTGGGATCCCGTTTTATGGATGGAAGCGCAGAGTTTTCGGTAGGCTTTGCAAAAAAGCTGGCATTCCGTCTGTTCCGGCGTATGCTGCACATCGCGACGGGAAGATGGATTGCAGATCCGACGACAGGACTGCAGGGGCTCAGCCGCAAGGCAGTGCTTTATTATTCAAAATACAATCATTTTGATGACAAATATCCGGATACCAACATGATCACACAGATGATGCTGCTTGATTTTAAAGTGGTTGAAATTCCGGCAGTCATGCATATCCGGACCTCGGGAACAAGCATGCATTCCGGGCTGAAACCCATCTGGTATATGACGCGGATGTTCTACAGTGTACTGGCCGTGATTTTCCGGTGTAAGGTTTTAAAGATGGATGCGGGAGCAGGGCGAAAAGATGTGGAAAGAAAAATGGAACCGTTTTCTGAAAAAGCAGAAAACAGCACAGAGCGAACCGGCGAGTGATCCCGCGTTCTCTCGGGCTGATTTTGCAGAGTGTAAAGGTGCGGTACAGAATCCGGGCTGCGGCTGGTACCATTTGTATACGTTTGATGCGGCAAAAACAGACGAACCCCTGTATCTTGCCTGCAAGGAAGAAGAGCTTGTACTTCTGCGGATTGGGATCGGAGCATTTCGAACCGGCAGGATCCCACAGGAGTCGATGGCGTGGGTGCGGAAAATTCTCGCATTTTTCCGGGACCAAAAGAAGGGAATGATCCTTCGGTTTGCCTATGATCTGGAAGGAAAAGGACTGGAACGCGAGCCGGGCAGCATCAAAACCGTACAGGAACATATGCGGCAGCTTGGCGCGGCAATCCGGGAATTTTCGGAAGATATCTATGTTGTGCAGGGAATCCTGATCGGAAACTGGGGAGAATTGCATGGATCCCGGTATCTGACACCGGACG
>OLGD01004911.1_pt1 | contig 10379 bp, 4 predicted proteins | sample 1605311 | NCBI WGS metagenome assembly OLGD01 (sample SAMEA3888917, study PRJEB22519) | human gut metagenome | biome: human gut; feature: human-associated habitat; material: faeces | place: Denmark | collected 2010 | reverse complement strand
AATAGGACCGTAGGTGTCTGCCAGCTCGCCGTCCACCAGGAACCGCACTTCCTCCACGCTCTCCAGCGACAGCAAGGACTGTTCCAGCGCCAGAACCGCCTGAGACAGGGTCTCCGGCTCCGGCTGGCCCTCCAGCAATGCCGAGGACAGGCTCACATAGCAGATCTCCTCTTCCAGCCACACCTTCCGGACCTTGAACCCCTCTGGCAGCACAGCGGAAAGGCCCTTGGTCTCCGGACCGTTTTCCAGTGCCCGCACCACGGCGGACACCTGCGTATCGCCCTCGTAGAGATTCAGTGTTCTGGCTTCTGCCGTCAATGCGCCATCGCCGTTCACAAAGTACAGGGAAGCGTCCACAGTGCCCACCACGTCCTCCTTCGGGACGGTCAGAATGTCACGGGCCAAAAACACCTGCCTGCTGCGGTAGTCCAGCTCCCGGCCTGCCACGGTGATCCGCACACGGGCCACGTCCGGCAGCTGCGTCAGCGTCAGGGTAATGGCATAGTCCGCCAGAGACAGTCCCACGCCGGAAAGGGTGCTGTAAGCCGCAGAGAGATCCACCCGCAGCTCCGTTCCCTTCTGCTCTGCGGAAAGCAGGGCTGTTCCCTTTGGGAACGGGCTTTTCAACGTGGGGTCTGCCGGGCCCTTCAGCAGCTCCGCCACCAGCGCCGCTGCCAGTTCCTCTGTGGAGAGGCCGCCGTCCTCTAATGTCCGTTCCTCGGACCGGAGGGCGTCTCCGCCATCGGCGGAGCGCAGATCCCGCTCCACAAAATACAACGAATAGGCGCTGCCGCCGCTCTCCTGGCGGACGCCGACTTTTCCGATAGCGCCGCCGATCCCCATCAGCAGCACGGTCAGCAGCGCAATGGCGATCCAGCGTTTTTTCATGAGCGATCGCCTCCTTCCGCCTCAGGCCAGCGAACGGTGAATACCGCACCGCCATTGGGCCGGTTGGCAGCAGAAACCATACCGCCCCGTTTTTTCACCGTATCCTGAACGATGGAAAGTCCCAGACCAGTGCCGCCTGCGGCACGGGAGCGGGCCTTGTCCACCCGGTAAAACCGCTCAAACACCTTTGGCAGATCCTCCTCCGGGATGCCGGGGCCGTTATCCGCCACCGTCAGCACCACGTCATGGTTCTCATGTCGCAGTTCCACCCGGACCTTACCATTTTTGCCGCTGTATTTCACGGCGTTATCCGTCAGGTTGTAGATCACCTGATGGACTTCCCCCTTGGTGGCCGACACCCGGCAGTTTTCCTCCATGCGGTAGGTCAGCTCCGTGCCCTTCTTCTGGGCCAGCAGGCTCATCATCCGCATGACCTGTTCCAGCACCGGAGCCACCTCCACCGTCTCCGGTGCGTCCAGAAGGTCGCTGTCCAGCCGGGTCAGGCGCAGCAGGTCCTCGGTGATGCGGCTGAGCCGCTCCGCCTCGCTGCCGATGTCCGTCACAAAATCCCGGACTGTCTCCATATCCATCTGGTCTGTCTGCAAAATGGAATCCGTCAATAGCCGGATAGCCGCCAGCGGCGTTTTCAGCTCGTGGCTGGCGTCGGACACAAACCGGCGGCGCAAGGTCTCCGTGGTCTGAAGCCGATCCGTCAGGCTGTTGAATTCCTCTCCGATCTGGGCGATCTCGTCCCGGCCGGAGATGTGGGTCCGATGCTCGTAAGCGCCGGCCCGGACCTTGCGGATGGCCGTCAGCAGGGTGCTGATCTTCCGGGTCAGCATCTGGGAGAGCAGGATGCTCAGCAGCACCACCGCCGCCGCGATACCGGCGGACAGCTTCAGGAGGTTGCTTTGCAGTCCCTCTAACAGCGCCGCCTGCTCTGTGTCATATTCGTAGGCGTACACCGCGCCGATGATCCGGTTCTGATACAGCACCGGAGAGGCCGTGCGGCTGCGGAAGGCACCGTCCCGGTAGGAGCAGGAAAAGGCGTCATATCCCTCCAATGCCTGCACGATCTCGGAATAGAAGGTGTACTTTCCAACGGCGCTGCCGGTCTCCCGGGTATCGTAGAGCACCAACCCGGCGCTGTCCGTCACCAAAACACGGCTGAGTCCCGTCTCCTCCACCACTGCCATGGCAACCGCCACGTTTTCCTGATTCAGCCGATTCAGGCCCGCCAGAGAATACACCACCACCGACACGCTGCCGGTCATATTGGTCTCCTTGGAGCGGAACACCAGATCCTCGCTGACCAACAGCGGATAGGTGTTCAGCAAAAGCAGCACCGCCGCGATGACGGCGATGTAGCTCAAGCCGAATTTGACTTGCAGGCTGCCCCAGAGGGCCATGCGCCTGCTCTTGGAAGCCTTATCCTTTGAAATAGTAGCCCACTCCCCACTTGGTCAGGATGTGATCCGGCTCCGCCGGGTTTTCTTCCAGTTTTTCACGCAGGCGGCGGATATGCACATCCACCGTGCGGTAATCTCCGGCGTAGGTGTAGCCCCACACCACATTCATCAGATTCTCACGGCTGTACACCCGCCGGGGATTGCGCATCAGCAGCTCGATCAGGTCATATTCCTTGGCAGTGAGCTCCACCGGTTCCCCGTCCCGAATGGCCACCCGCTCCTCGGTATTCAGGGTGAGCTTGCCTACGGTCAGCAGGCTTCCCTGACTCCGCTGGACCCCGGCGGCCCGCCGCAGCAGTGCCCGGACACGGGCCTTCAGCTCCAGAATGTTGAAGGGCTTGGTGAGATAGTCGTCCGCGCCGCACTCAAAACCCATGAGCTTGTCTGCGTCCTCGCTCTTGGCCGTCAGCATGATGATGGGCACGTTGGAAAACTCCCGGATCTTCATACAGGCCTCCAGCCCGTCCATCTCCGGCATCATCACATCCAGAATGATGAGGTCGAACCGTCCCTCCCGGGCCAGCTCCAGCGCCGCCGCGCCATCGTAGGCGCACTCCACCTCGTAGCCTTCGTTTTCCAGATTGAATTTCATACCCTTTACCAGGGTCTTTTCGTCATCCACCACTAAAATTCTCAAGTTTCCGCTCCTTTTATGCGCCATTGCTCACGGTGATGTAATCCCGCAGCTCCTCTAACTTCTTCTCGCCGATGCCGGAGACCTCCATCAGCCCCTCCGGGCCTTCAAAGGGTCCATGCTCCGTCCGGTAGTCAACGATCCGCTTCGCCAGCCCCTCGCCGATCCCCGGCAAAGTGGCAAGTTCCTCCGCTTCGGCGGTATTCAGGTCCACCAGCGTGACCTCGACCTCCTCCGGCGGCAGGACGTGTTCCGCCGTCACCGCCACTTCCGCGGTGGCCCGGTCCCGGTAAGAGACCGTCAGCAGTCCGCTCAGAAACACCGCCGTCAGGCCCAGGAGGATCAGTTCCGTTCTGACAGCTTTTAACTTCGCTCCCATGGTTGAACTCCTTTGACGAATCTGATATACTAAAAATGTCGAATCACAACGAATACGGTCATTGACGATTTCTGTCTCTACCAGTATACCATATTCTTCAGGAGAAAGATATGAAATTCAAACGCTTTATCTCGGTTTTTTTACTTTGCACCTGCCTTACCGGGCTGTTTCTCATCCCCGCTGCCGGAGCGCTGGAGGTCCCGGACATTCAGGCCAGGGCCGCGCTGTTGGCGGACGTGAACACCGACGCCGTGGCCTATGCCAAAAACATCCATGAGAAAAACTATCCCGCCAGCCTGACCAAGGTCATGACGGCTCTGCTGATCCTGGAAAAGGTCAGCGGCAATGAAACACTGCTGAATCAGGAGGTCACCGCCTCTGAAAACGCCTTCAGCGACACCTATTACCACGCGGACGGCAGCAGCGCCGGGATCAAGGCCGGGGAGGTCATGACGGTAAAGCAGCTTCTGCAATGTATGCTCATCGTCTCCGCCAACGAGGCCTGCAACATTCTGGCGGAGTGGGACGTCGGCTCCATCGCCGCCTTTGTGGACGCCATGAACGCCAAGGCCAAAGCCCTCGGCTGCGAGAACACCCACTTCGTCAACCCCAGTGGACTGCATGACCCGGATCACTACACCTCCGCCTGGGATCTCTACCTCATCACCAAGGCCGCCATGCAGTATCCGGAATTCATGGAGATCTGCGACAGCGCCAAGGCCGTCATCCCCGCCACCAATCTCAGCAAGGAGCGGACGCTGTACACCACCAACCATCTGCTGTCCACCTGGCGTGTCATCGGCTACCGGGATAAGCGGGCTCACGGCATCAAGACCGGCTCCACCAGCGATGCTGGGCACTGCCTCATCTCCTCCGCCCAGGAAGGGGAACTGCACTTTGTCAGCGTGGTCATGGGTGCGGAGCGGATCGAGGAAAACGGCGTAGGCAACCTGCTGAACTTTTCCGAAACCTCCCACCTCTTTGACTACGGCTTCAAGAATTTCGCCTACCGCACCATTTTAGAGGACAAGGAGATCATTCAGGAGGTTCCGGTGAGCCTGTCCAAAACCGACTATGTAACGGTGCATCCCGCCAACAATGTGGAGTCCCTGTTCCCCCGGGATCTGGACCCAGCGGAGCTGGATCGGGTCATCTCCCTGCCGGAGGCCGTGGAAGCCCCCATCACCGCCGGAGACAAGCTGGGCACCATGGAACTGCGGGACGGCGACACCGTCTATGCTTCCGTGGATCTTCTTGCCAGCAGCGATGTGACTGCGGACAAGTTTATGGTGTTCCGCCATAACGTAACGCTGTTTTTCAAGAAGCCCGCCGTGAAAACCGTGGCCATCGTGCTGGCGGTACTGCTGGTGCTGCTGGTGATTTTCCGGCTGACCGGTCTCAGCCGCCGTCGCCGTTACGGCCGCAATGCCCGCAGTTACAGCAGAGGCTACCGGGGCCGCAGACACCGCTGATCAAATTTCTCTCCATCTCAAAAAAAGAACACCGAGGCTTTCTTAAAAGCCTCGGTGTTTCAGCGTGTCGAAAAAATTTTTTCTCCCCGCTGAACAAGTTTTCAGAACTTTATAAAAGTTCTGAAAACTTAGGATTTCAATGGCGCGGGACACCCTTCTTGGGTTTCCCGCGCACACCCTTCCTTACCGTCGTGGAGAATCTTCTGCTTTATCGACAGACTCACATGGCCTTCCAGCATTGCCGGAAGGCCATTTCTTATGAGCAAATCTAATGAGCAAATCTAAAAAGAAAGGTCAAATAACGATGAAAAAGACATGGCATTCATTGAAAAATCGCGTGACCGCGATGCTGCTGGCCCTGATCTGCGTTCTCGGCCTGCTCCCCACTACCGCGCTGGCGGCAGGGGCCGACACCATCAAATTAGAGCGGTTCGGCATGAGCGGTGTTTCCTATCAGTCCGCCAGCCTTGGCAGATGCACAATGCACCAGATGTATTACGGCGTGGCCGGAAAGACCTCCGTGGGCTTTTGCGGGACGAAGGGCGGCGGCATGGGCACCTCTCTGATCGGCCAGACCTGGGGCAGTCCGAAGCCCGTCACCGATCCCACCGTCAAAATGATGATGGCCTATTACTACGCCCACTCCCTCGGCATCTTCACGGACAAGGCCCATGCCCTTGGCGTGGATGACTTCTGGGATTCCGGTTATAGCTGGTACATGAACGCCTGGGTACAGGCCATCGTGTGGCGGTATAAGGACGGCTCCCTGGGTGATCCCGCCACCGCCTGCGCGGAGGAATTGATGTACGTCTGGAACTCGCTGAAGGGCGCGAGTTATACCAGCATCGACCAGACCTGCGACGGCACCACATTCCGGGACCGGGCGAAATATATCCTGGATCTTGGCAAGCAGGATGTTTGGGGCGATTGCGACGTAAAAGAGTATTCCTTCACCGGCGCTGGCTCTGCCACCCACCCCGCCAGCACCGTCCAGAGCGTTATGATCGGCAGTCTTATCGTCACAAACGAGCGGTACACGCTGGTGGTCAAGAAGGTAGACGCCACCAATCCCACCAAGGGCCTTGCCGGAGCGCGGTTCCATGTGGAATCCACCAACGGCTCCTTCTCCAGGGACATCGTCACCGGTGCGGATGGCACCTATACCTTCTCTCCCTTGGCCGCCGGAACCTACGCCGTAACGGAAACGACGGCTCCGAACGGCTACGAGATCGACAACGCGGGGCCCGAATATGTAGTCCTGCCGAACAGCGGCAGCAGCACCGTGACGATCACCTTTACGGACACCCCCACCGTCACCGCCACCGGTAAGATCCGCAAGGTGGACGCGGATGATCCCACCAGAGGTCTCGCCGGGGCGGTCATCAAGATCACCGGTGTGGATAACAATTTCACCGGCACCTATACCACCGGAGTGGGCGGCGCGCTCACGGATGTGCCTTGGGATACCATGCCCATCGGCAGCTATGTGGCGGAAGAAGTGACGCCGCCCAACGGCTACTCTCTGAGCAAGGACGCCGGCAAAGTCCGTCAGGAATTCTATTGGGACGGCAAAAGGGACGTATCTCTCGTTTTTGAGAATGACGCGAAGGTGAAGATCCAGCTCATCAAGCTGACCGATGCCAACAGCCCCCTCCCCGGCGCGGTATTCCACGTTCTCCGGGACGGGCAGCTGATCGGCACGGAGGTCACAGACGCCTCCGGCAGGATCACCGTCCCCCATGTGACGGAGGGGATGTACGCCTTTGTGGAGGTCAGCGCTCCCGCCCCCTACGCCAAGCTGACCGCCCCCGTCTGCGCCCATGTGGATCAGGCTGCCGTCAATGGCGGCGGCACCGTGACTGTAACAGCCAAAGACCAGAAGCTCCCTAATCTGACCATCCAGAAGCTGGATAAGCAGACCAAGCAGCCCATCCCCGGCACGGTCTTTGAGATCAAGGGCATCCATTACGGCTATCATCAGGACGTCACCACCGGGCCGGACGGCAAGGCGGCTCTCACCGCTGTCCCTGTTGACAGCTATGAGGTAAAGGAAATATCCGTCCCTGACCCCTATGTGGTGGGCGGTGAGACGATCCAGACGATCTACCTCGGCCCCGGCGACGATCAAAACCTCGTATTTGAAAACCTGAAAATGCCCCGGCTGACCGTCATCAAAATCGACACGGAGGATTCCAAGCCCATCCCCGGCACCGTGTTCACCGTGGAGGGCATCGACAGTGATTTTTCCGCCGATTGGACCACCGGCGCAGACGGTACCGTGACGGATCGCGTCGCTCCCGGCAGCTATAAAATCACGGAAAAGTCGGTTCCCGCCCCGTACTACCTGCCCAGCAAAAACGCCGACCGGGAGCAGACCGTCAGCCTGAACGCCGGTGACGAGGTGAATGTCACTTTTCGGAATCGGAAAATGCCACAGCTCACCATCTACAAGGAGGACAGCGTGGCTGGCGCTCCTGTGGAGGGAGCCAAGTTCCACATCACCTACACCAGCAGCGGCGAATCCGCCGAGGCCCCTGCCACCATCGATTACGGAAATATCCTCACAGATGCCAAGGGCGAGATCCGGCTCCATGAGCAGGGCAAGCGGCTCTATCCCGGCGCGTACACCGTGACGGAAGTGGAACCCGCTCCCGGTTTCCAGATGAAGGAACCCTCCACCCAGAAGATCATCCTCCACGGCAGTGAGAGCAAGACCCTGACCTTCCAGAATACCCCGCTAAACGCCATCGTCGTCGAGAAGTATGACAGCGTGACCCATGAGGCGCTCCCTGGCTGCACCTTCCAGCTGCGGTTTTTGGGCGGCACCTCCGGCACCGGCGGCACGACCATCGGGCAGAAGATCACCGGCAAGAATGGCACCGCCATCTGGACGGGGCTGACCGCCGGTACCTATATCGTGGAGGAGGTTGACCCTGCCGATGGGTACTCCATCATCAACGCCTCGGAAACGATCTATCTGGCGGACAGTGGTGAGCAGAGTGTTGTCACCGTCCGCTTTGACAACGCCCCGGACGGCATCCTGCTGATTCGCAAGGTCTGTTCCGTGAACCCCAGCGTGACCCTCGCCAACGCGGAATTCAAGATCACCTACGCGGACGGCACACTGATTGGGGACAGCAACGGCATCTTCCGGACGGATGAGCACGGCGAGATCCGCGTCCCCGGCCTGAAACCCGGCAAAAGCGTCATTGTGACGGAAACGAAGGCTCCGGACGGCTATATCATTGATACCCAGAGCCAGACCGTTCAGATCAAGGAAGGCCGCACGGTCAGCCTGACCTTCAAGAACCAGCCCAAGGGCAAGCTCATCATCCAGAAGCGGGACAGCGCCACCGGTCAGCCCCTTCCCGGCGCGGAGTTCCGGGTGACCACTGCCGCTGGATGTGAGGTGGGGCTGGACGGCGTGATCGGCACCGCGACCCTGACGCAAAACGGTATCTTTACCACGGATGGGCAGGGCGAGATCACGATCACCAATCTGGCCCCCGGCGCTTATGTGCTGACTGAGATCAAGGCCCCGACAGGGTATGTGATGGATCGTGCGTCCACAAACGTGGTCATCGGCAAAAACGGCGATACGCAGACGGTCATCGTGAAAAACTCCAAGGCCGGAACCCTGGTGATCGACAAGCGGGACTCCCTCACCGGGAAGCCCTTGCAGGGCGTAACCTTCAAGGTGACGACCTCTACCGGCGCGTTCGTACCCGCTGAAAATGGGCAGATCAGCAGCAACGGCCTGTACTTTACCGACAAGGACGGCAAAATTACCATCCATGGTGTGGTGGGGACGCTGGTAGTGACGGAAACGGCCACCATTCCCGGCTACACCATCGACGAGGCCAGCCGCACCCAGACGGTGGTGGTCAACCCCAATGACATCCAGACACTGCACTTCACCAACACGCCCAGCACCACCCTTGTGATTGAAAAGTATATCGAGGGCACCACAACGCCGCTGAAGGGCGTGACCTTCCTTGTCACCGACAGCAGCGGCGCTGTTGTGGGCAGAAGCAACGGAGAGTTCATCACCGATGAGAATGGCCGCGTCGTTATCCATGATTTGGAACCCGGCACCACCGTTACGGCGCGGGAGGTCAAGACCGTGGATGGTTTTGTGTTGGATAGTTCCCCGAAATCCATTCTCATCAAGGCGGGCGAGGTGCAGACCCTGCGCTTTTATAACGTCCGCGCGGGCGGGCTTACCGTCATTAAGAAGGACGAAAAAACCGGAGAGCGCATCCCCGGTGTCCAGTTTGAGATCCGGAAAATGGATGGCGAGATCGTCGGCACCTGCACCACCGATGAAAACGGCGTGATCCATCTCCCCGAAGCGGAAAACGGCTGGTACACCGTGACGGAGCTGAAGGCCGCCGAGGGCTACCGTCTGGATGACACGCCCCATCGGGTCGAGGTCAGGGATGGGCAGACCGCCACGCTGGAGATCACCAACAAGGCCATCTCCGGCATTCTGATCCACAAGGTCAACGCCGTCACCGGCGAGGGCATCCCCGGCGTGTCCTTCATTCTCTATGACAGCGGCAACAACCCCATCGCGCAGGAAACCAGCGATGACCGGGGCTATGTCCGGTTTGAAAACCTGACCGCTGGCCGCTACTATCTGCGGGAACTGGAGAATGAGGGCTATATCCCCGACACGCAGAAAAAGACCGTGTATGTAAAGTCTGGTGAAACCACGGAAATCGAATGGAAGAATACCCCCATCACCGGCCAGATCCAAGTGACAAAGGTAAGCGCCGACTACAACGCCATGAATGGCTGGCCTGCCGGGACGCCCATTCCCAACACCGTCTTTGAGATCTACAACGCCCGCACCAACCGTCTGGTGGATACGATCAAGACGGACAAAAACGGCTTAGCGGTGAGTAAACCCCTGCCTTTGGCGCGGTATAAGATCGTGGAATCCAAGGCGGCGGAATTTTACGGGCTGGATAAGACGCCCATCGAGGTAGAGATCGAGTACGCCGGTCAGATCGTCAAGGCAAGCATGACCAACAAGAGCCTGTCTACCAACGTTTCCATCAAGAAAACCGGCTATGTGGAGGTCATGCCGGGGCAGCTCGTCCGCTACAACTTCACCGGTATTGCCAACAACTCCACCACGGCGCTGGAATCTTTTTATTGGCGTGACACCCTGCCCGTCAAGGCGGTGCGGCTTGAAAAGATTTACACCGGCACGTGGAATACCCCCGGCAACTATAAAATCGTCTACCGAACCAATCTCAGCGGCGGTACCTGGCGCGCACTGGCGGATAATCTGAACACATCCAAAAACTATGTGCTGGACGCTTCCCCCGCGGCGCTGGGACTTGCCGCCAATGAGTATGTGACGGAGTTCATGGCTGCGTTCGGCATCGTCCCCGCCAACTTCCGGCAGGTGGAAGCCCCTCGCGTGGACTGCAAGGCACTTGCCAAGCTCACCGGCGGTACGCAGTTCGTTAATCAGGCGGACGCGGGCGGCGTCTACAACGGGCAGTGGATCATGGCGACCTCCCGCT
>OLGD01004910.1_pt1 | contig 10381 bp, 7 predicted proteins | sample 1605311 | NCBI WGS metagenome assembly OLGD01 (sample SAMEA3888917, study PRJEB22519) | human gut metagenome | biome: human gut; feature: human-associated habitat; material: faeces | place: Denmark | collected 2010 | reverse complement strand
CATAGACGAGGAGGTTCTGCCCGCCTGTACGGCGCTGCACATCCAGGTGGCGCTTGACACGCTGCAATCGGAAGGAGAGTTGACATGACAGTGGACATCAAACTTGTGCAAGAGCAGCTTGAGGCGGTCAGGGAGTATGTGATTTGCACCCGGCGCCGCTTCCATGAAAACCCCAGCGCATCGGGCAAGGAGGAGCAGGCGGCGCTTTTTGTCGAGGCGCAGGCACAGGAACTGGGCCTTGCGCACCGCCGTTATGCCGACTACGGGGTGCTGGTTCGGCTGGAGGGGGCGCGCCCGGGGCCGACGGTTTGCCTGCGGGCCGACTACGACGCGCTGAGCATGCAGGAGTCGCCCGACAATCTGGCCGGCAAAAAGGTGTGTGTCTCCAAGGAGGACGGTCTGTGCCACGCCTGCGGGCACGACGGCCATGCGGCCATGGCGCTGGGCGCCATGCGCGTGCTGCATGCGCTCAGGCAGCAGCTTGCCGGCAGCGTTGCGGGGCAGGGGCTGGGCCGAGAACTCCACCACCATGTGCTTGTACAGGGGCAGGGTGCGGTTCACCTTGGTAACAAAGTCCCGCACAGCGTCCTGCTGGTCCGGGTCGCAGCAGACCACGGCGCAGATGCGCTGGTTCCGCTCGCAGACCCTGCACTCCCGGATGGCAGCGCAGGGAGCCAGCAGCTTTTCCAGCTCCTCGGGGCTCACATTCTCGCCGCTGCCCAGGATGATCACGTTCTTTTTGCGGCCGGTCATGTACATATAGCCGTCCGGCTCCACCCGGGCAATGTCGCCGGTGTGGAACCAGCCCTCGGCGTCCAGCACCTCGGCGGTGGCCTCCGGGTCCTTGTAGTAGCCCAGCATGATGCTGTCGCCGTGCATGCACAGCTCGCCGTCCTCGGCGATCTTGTAGTCCAGATAATCGTTGCCCTGACCCACAGCGCCGATGTGCTTTGCGTCCTGTGCGTAGTTGATGATGCCGTCGCCGCAGGTCTCGGTCATGCCGTACACCTGAGTGATCATCATGCCCTGCCGTGCCAGCTCGGCCAGCATGGCGCCGTCAAACATGGCAGAGGAGCCGCAGGGGTTCCAGATGCCGTTCAGGCGGGCACGGCGGCCCCGCTTGACGTCTTTGTAGATGGCCTCCATCAGCATGGGAGCCACAGCGATGGCATCGCTGTGCATCAGGCCGAGGTCGCGGTAGAAGTCGCGGATGTCGGCGGAGAGGTTCAGCGCCCAGCCCTTGCAGGCCCAAACGAAGAGGCAGATGAACGTACCCAGATGGAACAGGGGCAGGATGGCGAAGTTGCTCAGGACGTCGTTTTTGTCCTCGGGCATATGCTCGTGCTTATAGTCCAGCATGGCGCCGCCGAATTTGACCTGGCACTCCACAGTGGTAAAAAAGTTGCGCTCCGAGAGCATGACGGCCTTGCTGCGGCCGGTAGTGCCGGAAGTGAACATCAGCACCATCAAATCATCATGGCCCACGCAGTCAACAAGCTCTGCAGGCGCGCTGTCCTTGAAGGCGTCCATCGGGCGGAGTTTATCGCCGTAGGCGGCCTCGATGTCGGGGCGGCAGCCATAGTCGATGCCGTCGTTGACGATGAGGGAAGGCTCGACAAGGCCCAGCTCATATTCCAGCTCGGGCCAGGTCTTTTTCTGGTTGATGGTCACGACGACGGCCCCGGCAAGGATAGCGCCGAAGCTGTTGACACCGTACTCATAGCAGTTGCGGCTCAGCAGCACCACACTGCGGCCCTTGAGGTCCGGCACTTCGTTTTTCAGGTAGGTGACGGCCCTGCGGATGTCCTGCACATACTGGGCGTAGGTCTTTTCCACCACAGTCTTGCCATCGGCGGCCACATAGCGGAAAGCCACCCGGTCGGGGTACTGCTTCGCCATGACGTCCGTGATGAGCTCATATACAGTATTTATCATTTTTGTCGCTCCTTGCTGTTTTTCTTTATTGCAGCGAAACGCCGGCATTTGACATATTCTGCCTCAGAGTAATAATACCTGTTTCGGCAGAGAAATGCAACTACGCGGCGTATCCTTTTCACTGTTTCTTCTTACTTGTTACTTGCGCAGCAGCTTACCCAGAGCGTTGCGGGGCAGGGGCTCAACGGTGAACTCCACGGCACTGATGCGCTTATACAGCGGCAGGCTGCGGTTCACCTCGATGACGAAGGCTCTGACCTCTTCCTGCTTATCCTCAGGGCAGTAGATGACGGCACAAATTTTCTGGCTCTTCTCCTTCACGATGCACTCGGTGATGGCCGGGCAGAGGGCCAGCTTCTTCTCCAGCTCTTCGGGGCTGACGTTCTCACCGCTGGCGAGGATGATGAGGTTCTTCTTGCGGCCGGTGATGTAATAGAAGCCTTCCTCATCCATCCGGGCCAGGTCGCCGGTGTGGAACCAGCCGTCGGCGTCGATGACCTCTGCCGTGGCCTCGGGGTCCTTGTAGTAGCCCAGCATCACGCAGTCGCCCTTGATGCAAATTTCTCCGGTCTCGTCCAGCTTATACTGAACGTGGTCGTCGGGCTTGCCCACGGCACTCATGTGCTTTTCGACCTGCGTAAAGTTCAGGATGCCGTCGCCAAATGTCTCGGTCATACCGTAGCACTGGTTGACGACAAAGCCGTTCTGGGCCAGCTCCAGCAGCATCTTGGGGTCGAGGGCAGCGGAAGAGCAGCACAGGTCCCACAGGCCGTTCAGACGGCTGACGCGGCCACGCTTCATGTCGTTGTAGATGGTCTCCACCAGCATGGGGGCCGAGGCCATGACGTCGCTGTGCATCAGGCCCAGGTCGCGGTAGAAGTCGCGGATGTCGCCGCAGAGGTTCAGAGCCCAGCCGGCAGGCGGGTAGGACATGACGCAGACGAAGCAGGCCATGTGGAAGAGGGGCAGCAGGGTCATATGGCTCAGCGGCAGCTTCTGGCCTGCCGGGAGGCGGTTGATGATCCAGTTCTCTGCCACCTCCGAATAGGTGTGCAGGCTGGCGCACATATTCCGCTCCGAGAGCATGACGCCCTTGCTGCGTCCGGTGGTGCCGGAGGTGAACATCAGCATCATCAAATCATCGTGGCCCACGCAGTTGGTCAGCTCGCCGGGGGCAGTCTCTTTATAGCAGTCCATGGGGCGGAGCTTCGGGCCGTAGGCGGCTTCCAGCTCGGCGCGGCAGCCGTAGTCGATGCCGTCGTTCAGGATGAGGGCAGGCTCCACGAGGCCCAGCTCATATTCCAGCTCCTCCCAGGTCTTTTTCTGGTTCAGGGTCACGAGAACGCCGCCGGCGAGGATGATGCCGTAGGACGCCACGCAGAATTCATAGCAGTTCCGGCTCAGCAGAACGATGCGCTGGCCCTTGATGTCCGGCACTTCGGCCTTGAGATAGGCCACCATCCGGCGGATGTCCTGCGCATACTCGCGATACTTCTTCTCCACGACGGTCTTGCCGTCCTCGGCCACATAGCGGATGGCCACATGATCGGGGAACTCCTGCTCCATGCAGCGGGTCACCATGTCGTATACGCCTGCGGGTACTTTGATGTATTCAGCCATCGCTTTTTCTCCTTTTTTGTCAAATTTTCAGCTCAGCACTTTTTTCATTCACTTTCCAGAGTCATTCCGAATCTCTGGCAGTTCGAGGAAAACTTTGGCACGACTCCTTATGGCAACAGTATACCGCAAGCAGAGCGTAAACGCAAGATTTAATTGCACAAATATGCAATTTAAGCTTGCGTTCAATTTGTGCAGGCAGATGTAATTCTTTCCTTTTGTTGCGATGTGCGAAAAGCTGTGATACACTTTTTTCGTCAGGACGAAACTTCGCCCGGAGGTCGAGTCCTTATCAAATTGACAGCAAGCCCAAAAAGCATTATACTGTTTATATTATTTAGCAAAAAAGCTCCCCGCCGAGCTTCATATTTTTATTTATCGCGCCTAAAACACGGCCTTCCGGGGCCTCCGGGACGAATGGCGCACAAGGAGGACCCTTTTCATGGAAGGCACCAAGCCCCGCACTGTAAGCAGCCTTGGCATGTTCGACCTGCTGAAAGGCATCGGAATGCTGGCCATCGTCTTTGCCCACACGGCAGAGCTTTACCCCCTCGGCACCAACGACGTCACCCCTTTCGCGTTCGCGCTGTTCGCTTACCGCGAAGCGCTGATGGCCGCCTTTTTTATTGCCAGCGGCTACGGCTTCCGCAAGCGCTCCATCCACAAATGCATCGAGCAGCAGCTCAAGACCCTGCTCAAGCCTTACGTTTATACTGCACTGGCCACCACGGTGCTCCACGCTTTCATTCACCACGCAGCTTTCGGCTCGTGGGATGCCGCCATCTCAGAATCGGCCAAGGTCTTAGGCGGTTTCCTGTTAGGTCTGCCCCACACGGCCACTTACTTCGGGCATCAGTTTTTCTCCTGCGGACCCATGTGGTACTTAGTGGCTCTGATGCTGGCGTGGGTGCTTCTGGACGTGCTGCTCGAGATCTTTCCCGAGCGGTACATAACCCCCGCAGTCGTCGGCGTCACCCTGCTTGGCTGGGGCGTCACGCTGGTGTGGGAGGCTCCTTTCTGCATCGCACAGGGCATGGTGTCGCTGCCCTACCTTTACATCGGCTATCTGGCCAAGAAGCGCCGCCTTTTCGAAACTCCCCTTTCCGGCAGAGCCAAAGCCGGACTTATCGCGTCCGCGCTGGGCGTCGTCGCGGGCGTTTTGCTGACCCAGAGCACCGACTGCGTTTCGCTGGGTGAGTGGACGATGGGGCCGCTGAGCATCCTGCTGGATGGCGCAGTGGGCTACGGCATCATCCGGCTCTTTTTGAAATGGCAGCGCCGAGTGGACGGCCCCATCTCCCATGCCATCGAGTGGGTGGGCCGGCGCTCGCTCTTCATCTTCTGCATCCACACTGTGGAGCTGACGGCCATCCCGTGGTATCTGATGGCTGCAAAGTATGCTGACCATCCGGTGCAGGGGATGCTGCTGCAGTTCGTGTTCTCGCTTGTGTCCATCTTCGCCGTCACCGAACTTCTGATGCGCCGCAAAGAGCTTGGCCGGAAGCTTCGGGGCGGCAAGCCTGCGGACAAGCCCCGGCAGCGGAGCAAGACCCGCCGCTATGCGGCAAAACACTGAAATTCCTGCGCTTTGGTATCCAGCCATTTTGAGGGCAGACTATAGTTACTTTTGATGCATGGGCTTGCAGCGCGGGTTGTACGCCTTGCGATAAATTGGAGGAGGCCCCGGTAATGATGAACGAAACTCCTGAAGCGGCTCTGCGCAGCCGCATTGCGGACCTTGAACAACAGCTCAAACTTGCAGACGAAGGCACTTCGCGGCTGGCCCAGCGCTGCCTTGAGCTGGAAAAGCAGCTGCAGACCTTCTATGCTGCCCACCCCCAGAAAGAGAGGCAGACCGACTCGCCTGCTCTGGTGCAGCCGCTGCTTTACTATGATGCCGGGTTCGGCTTTTCCCAGAAAGACACCGTCAAGGCCCCGGACTACGAATACGACGAGCTGAACGGCATGGTGACAGCGACCTTCGAACTGCCGGAGGCCGCGTTCAATCTCCGTCTCGACCCCGGTGAACTGCCCTGCTGCATCACCGATTTCGTCTTCTCGGATGACCGCATCCTCTGCCGCCCGGTGAACGGTGTGCCGCTCCACGGCGACGGCATCCTGTTCCTCAACAACGACCCGAATTTCATGCTGGAAGGTCTGAACCGTTTCCCCGCCGGGATGAAGCTGGGCGTGAGCTACTGCTACTTCCCGCTGGAGCCGCTGGCTGACGACCCGTTGTTCGCCGCCGTTCTCGAGGGCGTACAGTATTTCCAGAAGACCCGCGTCTGCGAGCAGAAGCACCTCGACCAGCTGGAAAAGACTACGGCTGACCAGAAGCAGACCATCGAGGCCCTGCAGAAGAATCTCTCCGAGCTGCATCAGGCCAACGCCGAGCTGAGCGCCCGGAGCAAAGCCTACGAGAGCTCGCTGGAAAACATCCTCTCTTCCAGCAGCTGGAAACTCACGCTGCCCCTGCGCCGCCTGCTGGGGCTGTTCCATCGCAGCCATTGAGCCTGCCTGCGGAGAGGAGGATACGATGTACAGCAGTTATACCACTCTGCAGCGGGCTCAGCTCGCCAAACAGGAATATCTCGACACCCAGGAAGTTTTTCTCGGCATCTATGCGCCGGGGCGGAACGCCGCCCTGAAAGCTTCCCTGCAGGACCAGCTCCACCGCAAATTTTTATTGACGGACAGCCTCCGCCCCGAAGCCCTCGGCAGCGCCGCCGGTGTGCTTCTGGTCAGGGAAGACCTTTTCCTGATGTCCACGGCCCTTTCCTGCTTTGCGGACGCACTGCGCAGCGGCGCAGACTACGTCACCAGCGACGCCGTCTTCGGCTACTCAGGCGTCACCACCCTCTACCACAGTCAGGGCTTTGCAGCCTGCCCGGGCTGCGCCCTCGTCTCCCGGGAGCTGCTGCGCCGCTGTCAGGCGGAAGCCCGCGACCCGGAAAATCCCGTCGAACTGCTGACGCTGGCGGCGAAGCTCAGCCGCAGCCACGTCTGCCTCCCGCTGGCGCTGGCCCACTATGAGCGGGACATCTGCGCCGAAGACGTCTGGTCTGTAAAGGGGAAGCGCGTCTTTATCATGAGCCACCTGCTGGACATGACCGGTGCGCCCATCGTGCTGGTGAGCGCCGTGCCGGTGCTGCGCAGCATGGGCTACGAAGTGGTCGTCCTCGGCCCTGAGGACGGCGGCTCCATGCCGCTTTTCCTCGAGGCGGGAGCTACCGTCATCACACGTAAGGGCTGTGTTCAGTCTCCCCTGCTCTGGGGGCTGGCCCTTTGCGCCGACCTCGTTCTGGCCAACACCGTCGTGGAGGCCCGGGCCGTCCGCGCCCTGAGCGGTGCGCGGGTGCCGGTGCTCTGGTGGCTCCACGATGCCTTTGCGGGCTACCCGCACATTGCCCACCAGATCCCCAAGACCATTGCCCCGAATGTGGAGGTCTATTCCGTGGGCAAGCACGCGGCGGCGGCCATGCACTCGGTGCGGCCGGAGTTCAACATCCGGCCCCTCATCTACGGCCTGCCGGACTACGCCGCCGAGAAGTTCTCCCACTACGATTTGAGCTATGCGGGCGGGCGGCCTCTGTTCGCCACCGTGGGTTCCTTCGAGAACCGGAAAGGCCAGGACATCTTCTGCAAGGCCATCCGGCTGCTGCCGCCTGAGACCATGAAGAAGGCATCCTTCCTCTTCGTGGGCAAGGCCGCAGAAGCTGAGATGATGGACGCCGTGCGGAGCCTGACCGCTGACTGCCCCGACAACGTCTTTTACGTCAAGCGGCTCACCCGCGACGAGATCAAGAGCCTGATGGCCCAGTGTACCTGCCTCGTCTGCGCCTCCCGCGACGACCCCATGCCCACTTTCGTCACTGAGGGCCTCATCTTCGGCAAGCCCGCCATCGTGTCGGAGCACACCGGCACCGCCGGGCTCATCACCGAGGGCGTGGACGGTTTCGTCTACGAGGACGACGACCCCGAAAAGCTGGCCGAGCGGCTGGCCTGGGCCATCGAGCACCCGGAAAAGCTGGCTGCCATGCGCCCCGCCTGCCGTGAGCTTTACGAGAGCCATTACTCCAAGCAGGCGTTTTCCGACAGTTTGCAACAGGCTGTAAAGGAGCTCACCGGCGAGTAAACTCCCCGTTCTTTATCACTCTGCCGAAACTGAGGCAAAAAATTTGGCAGTTGTTCACAAACACACCTCCGGACTGTGATATACTCTCCTAAGAGTTTATCCCAGTCCGTTTTTTGTTGAAATTTGAAAGGAGTCCCCGCATGAGTTCGTCCGCCTCCCCCGCCCCTTCGCGCCGAAAGACCCTGCTCTCGCTGGGCGTTCTGGCCCTGCTGACCGGCATCGTGGTGTTCATCTTCCGGGAGCACTGGGCCGAGATCTCCGAGGCACTGAGCCGGCTCACCCTCGGACAGGGGCTTCTGGCACTGGCCGTGGGCCTGAGCTACCCGCTTCTCGAGGGCGTATCCAGCTGGCTCATCGTCCGCAGCCGCCTGCCCCATTTCCCGCTGCGGCAGGGTATCGATAATGCATGGATGGGGACCTTCGGCAATGTGGTGGGCCTCGGCGCAGGGTCGGTGCCGTTTCAGACGTGGTATCTCCATCGGCGCGGGCTGGACGTCGGCCCCGGCGTAGGGCTGATGACCCTGCAATACGTCTTCCACAAGACAGCCGTCCTGCTTTACGCCACCGTGTTGCTTCTGGCAGGCCGCCCCTGGATAGCGGCCCACTCCGACGGTGTGCTGCGGTATCTGCCCGGGGCCTACGCTGTCGTGGCGGGCGTCATCGTGGGGCTCATCGCCCTCTGCGCCCTGCCGGTGGTGCAGCGTCTGGCCCGGTGGCTGCTGCATTTTCTGCCCGACACGGGCCGCTGGGCCGAGCGCCGGGAAAGCTGGCTCAAGCAGCTGGATACCCTGAGCACCGAGAGCCGCCATCTGCTGGCAGACAAGCCCCGCTGTGCCGCCATTCTGGGCGTGCATCTCGTAAAGCTGTTCCTGCTCTTCTGCCTGCCGTGGATGGGGCTGCGGTTCATGGGGCTGGATACCGGACTGGCCTTCTGGCAGGTGCAGCTCCTGACGTCGCTGACCCTCTTTGTCTCCAACGCCCTGCCCAACGTGGCGGGCATGGGTTCGGTGGAGACGGCCTTCCTGCTGGTGTACAGCAGCTTCCTCCCCGATGCTTCGTCCATGAGCCTGCTGATGTTCTACCGGCTGGCCAGCTATTACGCCGTCTTTGCGGCAAGTGCCGTCGGCTTTGCGCTGGTGCAGCGGCGGCTGAACCGCGGATGACTTTGTGAATGTCGTCATCACCCGCGATGTCGAGGCCGACAAGCAGGGCGACATGACCTATGTTCTCGAGTTCACCACCGAGGACGGCAGCACCCAGAGCTTCGAGACCCTGCACTACGAAACCACTCCCATCTCTCTGAAGAGCGTGGACGCAGCTGCTGGCGCTACCCCCATCGCATTCGCTGCTCCTGAGCAGTAAAAATCAGCTCATAACGAAGAAAACGGCAGGTTCATTGAACCTGCCGTTTTCTTATTCTATCAAATTCAGCCCTTCATGGGGACAAAGCCCACGAGGTCCTTCACGACCTCGCCGCCGATGATGAGGCCCACGACCGACGGGACAAAGGCGTTGGAGCCGGGGACAGAGCGGCGGATGGTGCACTTGCGCTGGGTGCCCGGGGGGCAGACGCAGTGGTCCTTGCAGCTGATGGAATCATCCTCAATGGGGGTCATGACGGGCTCCTTGGAGTAGACGACTTTCAGGTGCTTGATGCGGCGCTTGCGGCACTCGGTGCGCATGACCTTGGCCAGCGGGCAGACGGAAGTCTTATAAATATCCGTGACCTCGAAGCGGGTAGGGTCCATCTTGTTGCCTGCACCCATGGAGCAGATGATGGGGACGCCAGCCTCCTTGCACTTCATGACCAGCGCAATTTTACCGGTGACAGTGTCGATGGCGTCCACCACGTAGTCGAACTGGCTGAAATCGAAGCTGTCCTGCGTCTCAGGGCCAAAGAAGGTCTTGTAGGTGGTGACCTTGATGTTGGGGTCGATGTCGTGGACACGCTCTTCGGCCACATCCACCTTGAACTTACCCACCGTCTTGCGGGTGGCGATGATCTGGCGGTTCAGGTTGGTGAGGCAGACTTTGTCGTCGTCGATCAGGTCGAGAGCCCCCACGCCGCTGCGGGCCAGCGCCTCGACGGTGTAGCCGCCCACGCCGCCTACGCCAAACACAGCTACGCGGGAATTGTGCAGTTTGGTCATTGCTTCCGCGCCCAGCAGCAGCTGGGTGCGGGAATACTGGTCTTGCATATCATTTCTCCTTTAGGTTCTGCTTTTTACATCCACGGGCTTGCCCTTATCCCTTCGCCACCTGTGTAATGGTGCCGCCTCCGAGGACGACATCGCCCTGATACAGCACGACGGCCTGCCCCGGGGTGGGGGCGCGCTGAGGCTGGTCAAATTCCAGACGGAAGCTGTCCGGCCCTGCCGGGTAGACGGTGGCAGGCTGTTCGGTCTGATGATAACGGGTGCGGGCCGTCACCCGCAGGGGGCCTTTCAGCTCCGGGATGGCGATCCAGTTCACTTCGTTCGCATAGACGATGGTATCGAACAGCTCCGCCTCCGGGCCGACGGTGACGGTGTTGGCCTGCATATCCTTGGCGCAGACATAGACCGGTGCCCCCATAGCAAGGCCCAGCCCCTTGCGCTGGCCGATGGTGTACCGGACAGCTCCCTGATGGGTGCCCACCCGGCTGCCGTTTTCATCGAGGAAATCGCCGGGAGGATAATGCTTTCCCGTGAAGTC
>OLGD01004907.1_pt1 | contig 10383 bp, 14 predicted proteins | sample 1605311 | NCBI WGS metagenome assembly OLGD01 (sample SAMEA3888917, study PRJEB22519) | human gut metagenome | biome: human gut; feature: human-associated habitat; material: faeces | place: Denmark | collected 2010 | reverse complement strand
TAAGTTTAAAGCTGCAATTAAGGATGTATATGAATCAAGTACACCTACTGCATCTGTATCTTTAGATAAAGATCAATTTTTATTCTCATTTGGTATACCTGCTGGTAGAACTGGTGATGCCGGTAGAACTGGTAAAGACGGTAAAGATGGATAGGATGGCAAAGATGGTATTGATGGTGTACCAGGTATAGATGGAGATACTACTAGAGTAGTAATAGCATATAAGTCTACTAAGAGTATAGAAAGACCTGATACTCCTGTAGGTGGTAGTTGGGATTATGATACTAACACTATAACATATCCTGAAGGATGGTCTGGTAGTGATAGTAATCCTAATGGCTATGTATGGATGTCTACCGCTACATTCTCTAGTAAAGGTACAATAGTAGTGCCTTGGAGTACTCCTGTAAGACTTACAGGTGCAGATGGTCATGATGGTTCAGATGGTAGTAATATTGAGTTTGTATACAAACTCACTGTAACTAGTTTAGTTACACCTACTAAACCTACAGGTAATAGTCAGACTGAAGCTATTAGACAAGGTTGGACTGATCATCCTACAGGTATTAGTGAATAGTATCAATGTGAATGGGTTTGTTCACATAACCTGCAAACTGATGGCAGTTGGAGTGAATGGGAAGGCCCTACTATTTGGTCCAAATGGGGAATGAATGGTAAAGATGGTGATGGAGTAGAATATATTTATCAACGCACTAAATTACCCACTTCTCCTAAAGAGATTACAGATAATAATCCAGATCAGGATGAATATAAACCTCAATCAGCTCCTGGTGAACAACCTTGGACAGATGATCCTAAGGGAGTAAGTGAAGAGTTTAAATATGAATGGGTTAGTAAAAGAAAGTATAAAGGTGATACTCACAAATGGGGTAACTTTAGTTCTCCGTCATTATGGGCTAAATGGGGAGATGATGGTCAAGATGGTCAACACCTTAGAGTAATGTATACTAAGACATCTGGTAGTGATGTTAAGCCTAGAGATCCAGATAGATTGAATATTAACCCTGGTAGTATTTGGAGCGTAGGTATGCCCTCTGTGACTGGTAAAGAAGCCATATGGGGTATTCAAGCTTTAGTTACTTTTGATAATAAGTTAGTAATTGATGAATCTCTGCCTGAAGACGAAAGAGGTTGGCAAGGGCCTTATTTAATTACAGGTGTACCTGGTCTTGATGGTAATAACTTTAATTATCAAGTAGAAGCATTTAAGTAGAGTTCTACTCAACCTGAAAAGCCTACTAGCAATGACCCATATAATCCTGGTGATGGTTGGGTACTTACTCCTGATATGTCCACAGGTATATGGTGGAAATCTATAGCATTAGTTCAAGGTGAAACAGGTTCTGTAATAGAATGGGGGGCTGTAGTAAAAGTAACTGGTCAAGGCGTTGTTATTAAAGGTACTTTGGACTCTACGGATGATCTTCCAACCAGTGGTAATGAGATAGGAGACGGTTGGGTTATTGATGGTTTCTTGTGGGTATGGAATGGTAGTAACTGGGTAAATGTGGGTAAGGTTCAAGGCATGGATGGTAACTACTATGAATACAGATTTGCTAGAAATAATAGTTGGGAGATTGCTCCTCAGTTAAATGCAGCTGAACGTTATCCCGCAGGTTGGAGTTCTACTGCACCAGCGTTAAGTAGCGGTAAAGTATTATGGGCTACATTTGCTCTTATTAATGGTGGAGATAACACATTAATGGAACAATGGTGTGATCCATACTATATGACTGGTATGACTGGTGATAATGGTGGTTCTGGTATTCCTGGAGTAGGTTACGAAGTCAGATACTGTAAAGGTACTGAAACTACTTATACTGGTGAGGCTTGGAGTGATTCTATGAAATGGAAGAGAAATCCTACAGGTTGGTCTATGGATGTTCCTGAGCTTACTAATGGAGATGAGTATAATTATATATGGTTTATTCAGTGTAGAGTTATTAATGATAATATGGAAACTGCATGGTCTAAACCTAATCCTATGGGTGGTATAATTACTCCAGATCCAGTAGGTTCACAACCTATAGCATATCCTGCTGGTATATATAGTACTAGCACTCCTTATATTAATGATGGGGAGAAAGCTCCTTATGTATATGATACTAGTGATGGTAACTACTATTTCTTAAAATCAGTAATGACGTGGCTTGGTACTCAGTGGAATAATGAATCTCCTGCTACAGATACATCTGGTGCATGGACTGTATTAGAGAATTATGAGGCAATCTATACTGATTTACTTATTGCACCTAATTCATTAGTAGGTGGAGCTGTATTTAATAACAACTTGATGTTCTCACAAAGAGGTAAGAATGCTAGTGGTGGTGATAGTTCTGAGTATCATTTGATTAATACTTCAGATCCTATGAATACCTCTAACTCATTTAGACCTAACTTCTTACTAGACTTTGAAAATGGTGAAGCTTACTTTGGAGCTGGAGGTATACATTTAGCAGCTGATTCTGCAAACTCTTTAATTCAATTAATAAGTGGTAATCCGGCTGCTGGTTTTGGCTCTGCGGCTAGTATGGATCTAGAAGGCATTGGGTTTGATAAAGTCGTAGCTACTAGTAATCCTACTGCTAACAGAAGTGCTGAATTGAGTATAAAAGGACTGAGTGTCAATATGGGTATTCCAAGGTTCTCTGTTAATGAAGATGGTATGACCTTTGGTAACTACATTGGAACTAATTAGCAAAAGGCATTTAGCGTACTTTCTGACGGTAGTATGTATCTTAATGATAGTTTAACAATAGGTGATACAAGTAATGAACATATTGCTATTGATAGTGGTAGTATGAAGTTAAAAAACAGTTCATTACAGAATATAGTTATCACTTATGATAATACTACCTCTTCTATTACACTTAACAATCCTACAGGTATTGATTCATCTAGGGTAGTTATAAAAGCCTTAGATGACGATGCAGAAGATTCCATTTCTGTAAGAACTTATGATTCTCAAGGAAATTATAGCAGTATTACTCCTACTGGAATAAGTTCTTCTAATGGAGTTGATAAATGGATAATTATAAATAACGATTATATCGCAGTACATACTCCAGAAGGATCAGATACTGGATGGACTGGAACTAAAAATGGTTTAAGATTCCAATGTGGTATTTGTGTTGGAGAAGCTTAATTAATTTACTATGGATAAAGCAAAAGAATATATAAACAGTAAAACAAACTCTATACTTAAAACTAATATACTTAGGAACAATAGAGATGTTGTAGCAACCATAGTATACAATGAGTTAACAGATTTATTGGAGTTTAGTAACACGTCCAGTGTTACTACTCCTATAGATTCTGAAATACTAAAGAGATACTTACATTAGGTTAAACCATAGTTATATAGTGGTATACCTATGAAACTCAAACCGTATTGTATTAAGTGTGGTTGTGGTAATGGATACTTTAGAGGATTGTATGATCCTTATGTATTAGCATTGTTGACAGAGGATGCAAATCCTTGGTTATGGGAAGATAACGGTGTAGTACTGTTAGAATAGTAGAAAGAAAATAATTTGATTGACAATGATAGCAAGAATTAAAGGTTTAAAGATTAGTCAAGCTTCAGAACGTACTGCTGTCACAGGATAGGAAATGATTCCATTCCAAGATGGTGAAAGAAATGGTAAGATCCGAATGATAGAGTTTAAAGATATGACTATGTATATCTTTGATCCTACTATCGTTGATGGTAAAGTAAGTCAAGAAGATTATGACGCATTAAAGCAAGCTATAGAGGAAGGTAAGCTTATCTATACTATTAATTCTAATAGAAATGGATTAGACTTAGCAACTGAAGTAGCTATAGTTGGTGGTACTATATACATTGAATCTCCTGATTTTATTAAAGAAGAAGGTACAGATAATATATCTCAAGTAGTATTTGATACTATTACTGTAGATGGTTCATTAAACTATAGTAAAGAACAATATACTACTACAGTAATTAAGACTACTGGTGATGGTACTAAAGTACTTACAGATAATGGTCAGTATGTATATATAGGTAATTTAGCATTAACTAATATTAAGTTTAAAGATGGTACTAATACATCTACTTATGACTTAGTAACTAATGGCATCACTTTCAGATAGAATGCTACTCCTTGTGTATCATGGAATACCGTTAAAAGTGGTAACAATATCTATATGGATATACGTATAGCTAATGCTACTGCTTCTATGGACGGTCTTATGAGTAAGGAAGACTATGTAGAACTTAATACTACTATTCCTGGATAGATTGAAGATCTAAAGGAAGCTGACTCTAATCTAAGTAATAGAATAGATGATCTTGATGATAAGATTGATAAGGAGATTGCTGATAGAGAAGCAGAGATAGATAGAATTGAGAACAAGTTTGATGGAGTTACTGACAAGTTAGAGGAGGCTCTACAGAAAGAGATTGAAGATAGAAAAGCAGGAGACACTACTATTACTAATAGTTTAAATGCATTTATTAGTACTAAAGGTCAACCAGGCGGTTTAGCTGAATTAGACTCAACTGGTAAGGTTCCTGCAGCTCAATTACCATCTTATGTGGATGATGTATTAGAGTTCTCTACTAAAGCTCAATTCCCTCAGATTGGTGAAACTGGTAAGATATATGTATCTAAGGATACTAACTTAACATATAGATGGACTGGTACTCAATACTTAGAGATTAGTTAGAGTTTAGCATTAGGTGAAACCCCTAGCACTGCATATCCTGGAGATAAAGGTAAAGCTAATAGAGATGCTTTAAATAGTATGCCTACTAAGCTTACTTCATATCTTACTCCTACTACTAGTACTGGTGAATTAGTTAAGATTAACTATAAGTATGCAGCTAAAGATGGTTTAAATTATGGTCCATTACAGGATGATAATATAGATATACCATCAGCTACAACTACTAATGCAGGTGCTATGTCTGCAATAGATAAAGGTAGATTAGATAGCTTATATAATGAATTTGGTAGTATACAGAATCCTGGTGATAAGCTTGATTCACTACCTAATAACCTAGTTACTGGTGTAGATGCAACGTCTAGAAATGCAACTAGTGTAACTATTAACTATAAGCAATCTGATTTATCTGCAGCTAGTAATTCATATGCGAATCCTATTACTAAGTCATAGACTATACCTGCTGCTACACAATCTGCAGCTGGTGTAATGACTGCTACTGATAAATAGAACTTAGACGTCAATATACCTAATAGAATTACTAATCTAGATAATAGAGTAACTACTGAAGTAGATAGATTAGAAGAGCTTATCGAGAGCAGTTCATCCGAGATTACTGACGATTTGAATGTAGAGATTCAAGCTAGAAAGGATGGGGATAATTAGTTACAGACTAACATCAATAATCTGTAGTCTACTATGAATACAGAATTAGCTAAGAAGGTTGGTAAAGTAACTGTAGCTGGTTCTGGTAATGCTGTTACTACTGCATCTATTAGTGGCGATACTCTTACTCTAACTAAAGGAGCTACATATAATAACTATGTACATCCTGCTGGTTCTGCACCTAGCAAAGCATCTGGATTCTATAAGTTCTCTACTGATTCTACTAGTCATGTAGCTAGTGTTACTGCTGTAACTAAAGCTGATATAACTGCATTAGGTATACCTGCATAGAATACTAATACTACTTATACATTTGCTAATGGTTCTGCTGGTAATTTCACAGTAACTCCATCTGGAGGCACAGCATAGACTGTAAGCGTTGGCAAACCAGCTAATGCTGGTAATGCTGATACAGTTGGTGGTATTAGTCCATCTGCTTTTGTAAAAAAAGCTGGTGATACTATGACTGGTAACTTAACAGTGGGTAATACTAACAGTTATCACTGTGTTTTACGTACTGACGGAGTCTTTACTATTAAGGCTCCTCGTACTGTAGGAAGTTGGAATAGAGGTTATGAATTTGTTAATGCTAATGACACAGTATTAGCTAAATTTGGAGCATATGGAACAGATCAGAGTCTTAACTATAGTTATGTAGGAACTTCTTTTGAAGCTAATAACACATGGCAAAGATGGAACTCATCAGGTTCTGTTATAACTACACCATTAAAAATAGAACAAACTTCAACAACATTTCCTTTAACACTGATTGGCAAAAATGAGGCAAGTTATGTTTAGTTTAATAGCGGAGAAGATAGCGCTGAAGTAGGATTTCATATATCTTTAGGCGCTTACTTACTTAACGATAAACTAGCAACTCATCCATGTATATCATTAGGTAGAGTAGATAATTTAGATGAAGGAGCAACTTTCTATTATGGAGGTACTCATTATAAATTACTTCATGAAGGTAACTATGCTAATGAGTTAGATTAGCGTTATTTACCAAAAACAGTATATGACTATCGTAATGGCTGTTTAGTGAGATTAAGAAATTCAGATAGTAATGCCACTATGATTACAGTGAGAATTTTTGGTAATTCTTACTATGGCAATAGTGTTCCATTTGACACAGTAATATAGTTCTACAACTATCCTCCTGAAAATAAAATATTCTAGGCTACTGGTGTTAATAATGGATATAGCTTTGGGGATATAAAAGTATTTAATTACAATAATCGTATTTATTTGTGGTTTAAATAGCCACAGTAGTATGAAACTTTTATAGTTCATGCATATCATAATGGTGACCTCCGTAACATGGTTGAATCTATAAGTAATGCCGCTATGCCTACTTCTGGAGTTACTAGAACAGTAACTATAACTCCTAAATAGGCTATATACTCTTACGATAATATAGCAGTAGGTAATGTTACGTCTTCCGGTAAGGTATCTGCAGCAGGTGGTTTCTTCAAAGAATCTGATGCTCGTCTAAAATCAGATATTAAACCTTTAGATTATACTCTAGACTAGATATGTTCTATACCTACTGTATCATTTATAATGAATGATTAGAAGCAAATAGGTACTATAGCATAGAACTTAGAGGAATTAGGTTTTGAGGACATAGTAACTGAAAGTGATACTCTTAAGTCTGAAGTAAGTAATCCCGAACAGTTTGAATCATTCACTAAAGATGGTGAAGAGTATGTTAAGGTTAAGAAGGCAGAGTATGAGATGTTAGGTGTATTAGCTATTGAAGGAGTTAAGATGCTTAAAGATGAGATTGAAAAGCTTAAAGCTGAAATAGAAACTTTAAAGAATAAGCAACATGAGTAATGAAATAGCAACATATTCTATGATATTAAGTAAGCTTAGTCTAGGTAAGAGTGGGGCAGAATGTCCTACTAAGACCTAGATTTTAGCTATTAATTCATTAATCATTATTGATAATGCTTCTACTTATGGAGCTAATGAATGTGTAAAGATAGATGATATACGTAAGAAGGTAGAGACTTGGAATTACTATTTAACAGTATCACCTACTAGTATGTCATTTGGAGCTGGTGGTGGCAGTAAGTCTTTCACTGTTAGTTCTTATAAGAGAAAAGTATTAGATGGAGTAGAATAGAGTGGTGATACCAGTGTATCATTAAAGTCTACTACTATATCTGGTACTGGATTCTCTTTAAGTGGAACTACAGTAAGTGCTTCTGCTAATGAAATTACTTCAAATAGAACAGGTACAGTTACTATAACTCAGAATGAGTCTAATAAGACAGTTACTATTAGTTTATCACAGGATGGGGATGATGTTAGTTCATATGGTGAATGGACTATATCTGTATCAGCTAGTCCCACTAGTGTATCTAGTAGTGGAGGTACTTCTACTATTACAGCTAGTGCTAAGAGAACTGTATATTGGGTTAGTGGCGATGTTACTGAAGAAACAGGTAATCCTACATTATCTACTAACTTAGGTAGTCTTAGTAGTAGTTCTTCACCTAGTACTTTAACATTAGGAGAGAATACATCTACATCTAGTAGAACTGCAACTATTAGAGCAACTCACGGTGGTAAATCAGCTACTTGTACAGTTACTCAAAGCGGCGCTACACCTTCTACTACTTATACCTTCTCTATTAATCCGTATAAGGTTAATGTAGGTTCTAGTGGTGGATCTGGTAGTGTAACTATTAGTTCTTATAAGACAGTTGGTAGCAGTACTTATGATGTAGATTATAGCATAGATAGTAGTACATTACCTTCATGGGCTTCATTCAATAAGAGTACTTCTACGTTTACTATACAATCAACTACTAGTACTACTGGTAGAACAGCAAAAGTATATTTTGATTAGGATGAATCTGGTAAACGAGATTATGCCGAATTAACTCAAACAGGGTATACTCCACCTGCAGATAATTATGTATTTACTTGGGATGACGGCAGTACTTCAAATGTTAGTGCAAACTTCCCGTGGGACTTCTCTACTAATGGAACTGCTGCTAATATACCAGTAGTATCTACTAAGAATGGTAGTAGTCAATCTTGGAGTGTGTCTAGTAAACCTAGCTGGATAACTACTTCTACTACTAGTAGTAAAGTGACTATTAGTGCATCCGATAATAGTGGATCTGCAAGAAGTGGAGAAGTAGTATTAACTCAGAGTGGGTCTGGTAATACACTTACTATTAATGTCAGTCTGGCTGCTAAGCCTGCTGAAAATGTATATGTATTTACAATAACACCAAATACATATGATACTTCATATAGTAATACCATTTTCATACCAAGAACAGTATCTACTAAGAATGGTAGTAATATAGGCTATAGTTTAACTTCTGGTAGTACTGATTGGGTAGTTGTAGATACAACTGGAAAAATAACTGTAGAGATACTGAAAAACACTGCTTCTAGCACTAGAAGTACTACTCTAGTATTTACATAGAATGAATCTGGTAAGACTCAATCTGTAGAGATAACTCAAAGCGGTTGTACTCCTACATATACGTTTAACGTAACTCCAACGAATTTAAGTGTAACTGCAGCAGAAACTAATGAGACTCTTACAGTGCAATCTTATAAGACTGTACTTAAAAGCGACGGTAGTGAAACTACAGAATCTCTAGATTATGAATTCTCGTCAAATAATTCTTGGGTTGCTGCTGCGAGAACTACAACCAACACTACGTATATAACTGTAGCAGAGAATAAAACAACAACCTAGAGAACTGCTAAGATTACTTTAACTCAAGCAGAGAGTGGTGCTCAAGCATTTGTAAATGTTATTCAAGATGGGAAAGCAGAGGAAGTAGTTAATAAATTAACTTTGAATAGTCTTACGCATGATAATTGTTATTTATTCCTTTCAGGTACGACACCAGTAGGATCTAATACTTAGAACTACTTCATGTTCATGGCAGATATTACTCTTAATTGGTATGCAAGTCTTGGTATAACAGTTAATGGAGGAACTGCATACGCCGGTAATCTAGTAAATATATATGTATATTCGAGCGGTAGCTATAAGTTAGTAAAGTCATTTTAGTTGCAATTAGGAGAACAGACAGTTACCTACTAATGAATCCATACTTAGCACATATGACAGATAGAGAATTGTTGGAGCAGATATATCTTCTGCTCCTTCAAATCAACGTAAAGGTAAGTGAGATAGATAATGACACTAAACAATTTGGTATGAACGTAGCAGCCAATCTAGTTGGTGAGGCTCTAATGATGAATAACAATGATGCCTAGAGAAGAAATAATTAAACAGCTTAAACCTTACTTTGACGTAAAGGAATTAGTATGCAATCACATATATAGTAGATTTGGAGAATAGTCATGGATGTTTCTAAGTACTCAGTTACTACATGTATTACTATGTCTACGTACTGATATACTACGTATGCCAATGCATATTAATACAAGTACTATGCAACTTGTGTCCTTTAGTAAAGAGTAAGAAGAATGTATATGTTAGCGGTCACACGACTGGTAACGCAATTGACTTTACTTGTGATGATAAGACTGCAGAAGAGATAAGAGAGATAATAAAGGCTAAACCTTTATTATTGCCATGTAAAGTACGTTTAGAGGAGGGGGTATCATGGGTACACTGTGACGTTTACGATGATGGAACAGAAGATAAAATAACAACATTTAAAGCATAATATATGTTACAGAGAGAGATAGTTAGATTTAGAGCATCAGATACGTAGCCTAATCCTCTAGAAGTAGATTATTGGATTGACGTTACCTCTAATTACTATGGTGGTTGTATTAGATACTATCGTAATGATACTAATACATGGGAGAGGCTAGATCTGAATGATAAGCAAGTAGATGCTATCATTGATTATATTAATAGAGCTCTTGATTAGATAGAACAGTTTATTAATGAAGCTATAACTGAAATCAGAAATGAATTAGCTGAGTTTAAAGATGAACTGAAAGAAGAAGTTAATAGACTGTGGTAGTATATTAATTAGAAAGTAGAAGAGTTGA
>OLGD01004902.1_pt1 | contig 10393 bp, 10 predicted proteins | sample 1605311 | NCBI WGS metagenome assembly OLGD01 (sample SAMEA3888917, study PRJEB22519) | human gut metagenome | biome: human gut; feature: human-associated habitat; material: faeces | place: Denmark | collected 2010 | reverse complement strand
ATTCATCATAGACATACTTCCACCACTCGTGTCCATTCTTCATGGTCTGCGGGCGCTTGTAGGCTGTGGAAAGGACTCTGCCATCGCCGAACACTTTCTTGCAGATATGAGGCGTTTTGTATGCGGCATCGGCCACAACGGCCTCTACCTGTGGGAAATTTTCCGTTACTTTGTCGTAAACTTCATCAAAGGCCACGCTGTCATGGACATTGCCGGGTGTCACGACTGTTTCCAGCACGAAACCGTTCTTGTCGCAGGCGGTATGCGCCTCATAGGCGAACTGCCGCTTATGCTCGCCCTTTACGAATAAGCCGCAGTCTGGGTCCGTAACGCTTTTGGTTACGGTACGAAAGCCTTGCTTCTTCCTGCGGGCCAGCTTCTTCTTAGAGGTGTTGTCTTTGTGCTTCCTGGGAGAGGCCGGAGGATCGTTGTCATCATCAAAGGGCTTTTTACCATGCGCTTCTCTATCCGCGTTGACCTCTTCCATCAATTCTTTTGCATAGTGCCTGGCAGCTGCTGGGATCTGTTCCTTTATCTGCTTCTTCGTATTGGCGTTGGCCTTGATGTGTGTTCCGTCGATGAAGACGGCCTTGGGAGACAGATAGCCTGCCTTGGCTACCTCATCCAAAATCCACGCAAATACCCGATCCACGGTCTCTTCGGTGAACCGATGCCGGAAGTTATAGCTCACCGTGGAAAAATGCGGCGTTTCCTCCTGCAAGGGATAACCGAGAAACCAGCGATAGCAATTGTTTGCGCTGACTTCTTCCGCTGTCCGCCGCAGCGAGGGAAGGCCGTACAGATGCTGGATCAGCACCATCTTGAACAACACCACCGGGTCGATGCTGGGGCGCCCATTATCCTCACAATAGAGCGGCTCCACCATTTCATACAGCTGTGTGAAGTCCACCGCTGCATCTATCTTTCGCAGCAAATGCTCCTTCGGCACCAGTTGGTCTATGACTACGAACTCTACCAGATCTCGATCCATTTTCCCGCGTTCCAGCATCTTGCATCACCCTTGCCCATTCTACCATATCTATCAGAAAAAGCCCAGCTCCAGCCGGACTTTTTCGACAGACTGAAGCGGGAGACTGTATGCCAGTCTCCCGCTATATCCTTATGCACTTTCTCCGGCCATGCGGAAGAACTCATCTGGCGACAGAATCTTGATTCCAAGCTCCTGTGCCTTTGCCAACTTGCTTCCGGCGTTCTCGCCGCAGATTAGATAATCTGTCTTGCTGCTTACCGAACTGCCGGCATGAGCGCCCAGAGATTCAATTTTTTCGTTGATCCCATCCCGGGTGTATGGCTCTACTTTGCCGGTCACCACAAGGGTCTTTCCGACAAAGGGATTGCTCATATCGGTGCTGGCCGCAGGCGGCTGATAGGTCTTAATGCACACCAGTCGCCGCAGCTCCGTCCAGATCGTCCAGTTTTCCTCGCTGCGGAACCATTGATGGATATTCCTGTGCAGCGTTTCTCCGAAGTCCGGGAGCTGTGTGAAATCAAAGCTCTGGCACACGGCCGTTTCAAATTCCGCAAGGTTTCCGCGGAATCTTTGGCAGATGGCCTTGCTGGCGGTGCTGCCCACCATAGGGATATCCATAGCAGTCAGATACTGCTCAAAGGTGGTAATGCGGCTGTGCTGGATGGCATCCCAAAGATTTTGCCAGGATTTCTCTCCAAACCCCTCCATCTGAACGATCTCCGCCCTGTGCTTGTCCAGAGCGAAGATGTCCATATAGGAGTGAAGCCAACCCTTTCCAATGAACTTTTCCAGGATCGACTCAGATAGTCCCATAATATTCAGCGCCTTCGGGCTTGCGAAGTGAACGAATTTGCGCAGCTTTCGCGTTTCACAATGCTCGTTGTCGCAGAACAGCGCCGCCGTGACCTTTTCCACCCCGTTTACGGTGTTTTTGGTCATGTGAATGCGAGTGGGCTGTCCGCAGCACGGGCATCTGGCCGGAACAACTTTGTCTCTGGAGTAGCAGTTTCGATCCAGATTCTCCTCCACATGGGGAATGATCTGATTGCGCTTGCTCACCTTGATGCGGCACCCCGGCGCCAGCTCCAAATTCTCAATGAAAGAGAGGTTGTGGAGACTCGCTCTGGATACCGCGCAGCCGTCGATCTCCACCGTGTCAAAGATGGCTACCGGAGCAATTTCCCCCGTGCGGCTGGGCGTCCATTCAATCGAACGCAGGACGGTTTCATAGGTGTCATCCTCAAACTTGAACGCAAGCCTGTCCTTATAGTGATGCCCGGTCCGTCCGCAGGACTTTGCGTAGGCTGCATCGTTGTAGGTGACCACAATGCCATCGATAGGTATGTCGTTTTCCTGCGCGTATTTCCGCAGGTGCCGGATACCGGCGTCCATATCGAACTGCGTCAACGCCTGCTTGCTCGCCAGATATTTGCAGATGGGAAAGCCGAGCTGTTCGAAGGCCCGAAGCCGCTGCGACTTCCAGGGATATTCCTCAAAGCCCTCCAGCACATTGAAAGCCATAAAGGTCACACGGCGATCCTTGCAGGCGCCGCAGTCCAGCAGTCGGACAGAGCCGGCAGCCAGATTACGCCCGTTTTTATAAGGTTCGCCATTTCCGTCCCGCAGCGTGTCCTTTAACGCCTCAAAATCGCTGGGACGGATAAATGCTTCGCCGGTAACGACCAGCCGTTCCTTGTACGGGATCTTATCTGGGATGCCGGAGATCCCCAGTACATTGTGGGTAATGTTCTCACCCGTATCTCCATCGCCGCGGGTAGCGGCCTCCATCAAAAGGCCATTTTCATAGGTCAGCTTTACCGTCAGGCCGTCCAGCTTGAGCATCAGCATGACCATCTGCTCTCCCGCAAAGCGCAGAAGCTCCGCGCTGCTCTTCGTTTTATCCAACGACAGCAGCGGAATCGGATGCGTTGTTTTCACCAAGGCGCTGACAGCGGGATAGCAGCCTACCGTCTGCGTGGGCGAGTTCGTCATGCTGAAGCCGGTTTCCTTTTCCAACGCACTCAGTTCATCAAAAAGCGCGTCATATTCGGCATCCGTCAGAGACGGTGCGTTGAGATTGTAGTATTCATACCGGCATCGGTTCAGCCGGTCGGTCAATTTCCGTATCTGCTGCTGTTTACTCTGTTCCATTTCTTACACCAGCCTTTCCTTAGAGAATGCTCCGAAATTCAGTTCATAGATCATCTTTTCGATCCGCGTATCATCGTTCCATGCGGCCTCCATCGCCGCACGGTTTTTCGCCTGTACCAAGACCAGACCGTCCCGGAGCTGCATCAGCAGCTCCGGGCGTTGGGCGCAAATAACCGCGAGGTTTCCCAACTGTTTCATTTTCACATGACTCCTTTTATACAGCAATATAGGTTTCCCAGTACGATTCCCGCTGTGCAGCAATCGTGAGCGGAACAATGGTGCTGCCGATATTGGCCGGAGCCTGCGTCAGTCCATAGACTGTCTGCGTACTCCGGATACGAACCATCTCCCGCTTGAGCTGAGAGAGGATGTACTCCTTCAGATACCCTTTATGGGGATCGTAGCTGTTGACTGCCCGGATCAGGCGTACCGCCAAAGACTGGTACACATCATCGGGGTCTACGGGTTCTGTCTGCATAAACGCGGCGTACTGCGCCATGACCGTGTCAATGCACCAAAGATGCTGCTCCACCACAGCGTTGCGCTGCGTGATCGTAAATCCGTTTTTCATGTTCTCTATAACTTCCTTTCCTTTGTTCAAATGTGTTGTGTTGCGGCTTAGGCCGCAGTTTCCATGAGATCCGACACCAGAACATCCACCAACCGCTGACCGGCAAGGTCGCCGGTATGGATACGAATGTCATCCTGTCGCAGCTGCTCGAATTCCTGCAGGCGAAGGACCTTGCTCTTTTCTGCTTTTTCCCGGTCGCTCTCTGTCAAGCGCTCGGAGACAACCTTCTGCCATTCCTTCAGGAACTGCTCCGCGTCCTTGAGGTCATCGTTCTGTCGGTCAAAGTAGGTCCGTTTCTGCCGTATCGTGCCGTTTGGCTCCACCTCAAGGGTGTAGTACGGCTTGTCGATCTCTGCGGTCTTGCGCAGGAACAGGATATATGCCTCCTGCTGCTCGATGCGCTCCCAATAGCGGTCTGATTTGCCGACACAGTGGGAAAGCGCATCGCCCTCGCGCATAATATCGCGTACACCTGACGGGACAACGATGGAATACACCTCGCCGGTGTATTCGTATTTTGGTTTGATCAAGCGGCAGATACCTGCAATTTTCCGATACTTTCTTGCTGTTGCGGCAGCTTCCATGTCCCGTTCTCTTTTCCGCAGCTGCTCCACCAGTTCATCGTGACGCTGGCGCAGCAGCTTGACACGGTACACGATCTCATCATGAGTGTTGATTCCCAGCTTGTCCGCCATGGAAAGGTAATCCCGCCATGTGAAAATAATCTGCCGCAGGGAATCCCGTGTGCCGCTTTTCTGACGCTGAAGATAGTTGCAGACCTGCTGCTCCGACATTCGATCCAGAATGAAGTCGATATCGGAAACATGGATATTCTCCTGCTCCAGCCAGCGCAGCGCATGATCCGGGATGATTCTGCCGCTGCATTTCTCCCGCTGCAGCCAGTCGAGCATAATGGTGCCGCCGTTGAGTGTCCGGAGCCGCGAAAGCCGGTTCGTATCAAGCGCCAATGCCTTGACAAGACTGGTTTCGGACTCCTGCCGAATACAGCTTTTTACGGCTCCGAAATTTTCCAAGCACTCCGTGGTCAGCCGCGGAAGATTGGCTTTGCAGATCTGCTCAACGCGTGGAAACCTCCCCCACGCAAACAGGTACCAGTTGGGGCTTACACAGCCCCGGCAAAGTCTTACATACTCCCTCAATCCGGTTCTTGCAAGAAGTGGTGCAATGCTGGAAAGCGTTTTTCCATAGATGCTCCCCGGCTGATAACAATACTCGTTGTAGGAATAGCCTATACCCGTGTAGACGTACTCATCGATGCCCTGCACCCATCGGGTACGGCGCTGTTTGTACCAGCCCCAGTAATACGAATGTGAAGACAGATCCGCACGGTAGAAAATACGCTGCTTCTCAAAGCTGGAGGTTTTCGATGTGATGGTGTTCTCTTCTTTCCGGTACAGCCTGTTCACTTGAAATTGGCGAACCACAAACCCGTCTCCGCACTTCTGCGCCAGGTATGCGCATTCTGTCGGGGAGTGCAGATAGTCCGTTATTTTCCCTTTCGCCTTGAACGTGATCTTATGACGGCATCTTGGGCACTTTCCCACCGCGTTATGATAGGGCCGCTGTTTCAGTGCGACTTCCTTTTCACAATAGGTGCAGTAGCCGTACCTTGCCCCGCCCTTGCAGTAATCGTAGAAGATGTAGTTTTCCTGAATACCCACCTTATTGACCCACCGTTCCCAGTCCTTCGGCAGCGGCGGTGTCTGAGAGAGCTCCGCATCCCACGGATCGGTTTCCTTTCTGTGCCGGCGTTCCAGTTCAGCATCACGAACGGCGCGCTGAAATTTTAGAATAGCCCGATATACGTTTTTTTCATCCGACACCAGATATTGCCGGATCTGCGCATCATCCACGGCGCTGATCCATACGTTATTGGATCCCTTCGCCTGCCATTCCAAGTAGTCGATCTTTGCCGTCCGCCATTTGTCATGGGCACGGTCATAGGTGAGAAACTGCTGCTTTTCTTTCTCCATGAAAATCTCATAGACCGGCAGCGTCCCACCAAGGCGCATTGCATCCGGGTCATACAGGGTGACTTTCAAAATGCCGCCCTCCACCGAACTTCGTGCAAAACCGCTGTATCGGCATCGATAGGAAGTGTTCCAGCCCGAACCGACCTTGACCGGGACATCCTCGCGGGCCACCGCAAGCATTTCTTCAGTCGCAGGCAAATTCTTCATTTTCAGCAAACTGCTTTTTTTCATTTCTGCACCGCCTCTCTTTTCACAAAATCAATGTCATACCATACTCCGGGCTGGATTTTTTCTCCATCTACTTCGGCAACAGCAATCTGACAGATTACTTCGGTTTCACGCCGCTCTCTGGCAAATGCAAGAATATCGCCCAGTTTTCCACACGCAGCGGGTTCCTTGCCTCGAACGATGGCATAGCCGTTGCGGCTGGTGCTGTGCTCACGCTGTACCTTGCCGCTTACCTTGCGGCCTGGGTGATCCACCATGTAGGCAAGTGCATGGAGAAAGAATTCTTTCCTCGTCAGCTGCCGCAGGATCGTCAGCTCTGTGCAGGCAATTTTGGAGTCACGATCGTCCTCGTCAATATCCCCGCCGGGCTGCACCAAGCAGTAAATGGAGCGATCCATATCGCTGTAATAGGTGAGGCAATCCAGCGGATCCTCTGCACAGTGAAAACCGTTGCTGGCGCAGTTTGCCTCCGGGGTGATATTCTTTCCCATAACGAACCGATAGCCACGGCAGGAGAGATCCGGCTCAAAGCCTTTATAAGCATACATCAGGCTGCCTCCCCAAAGGAGGAGAGGTCACCCAACGAGATCTGCCCATCGTCGGCTTCCGCTTTTTTCGGCGATTCCTTCTTCTCCGGCTTGTTCTTCTTTTCTTCCTTTTTCTTCTTGGAAACGGACTTGGAAGATGTTTTCCCACGATAGGGCTGCGGGACAAACTCTTCTTCATCCCCCTGATCCTCCTTGGCATTGGGGTCACGGAAATAGTCCTCCGCCCACTGATAGCAGAGATCGTCGGGAATATCGCAGCCGTATGCCTGCTGACCGGGGCCCGGCTGAACGCCGTTCGCTTTCAACTCATCCTGCACATAATCCCATGCCTTCCGGCTGATATACTGGAAGCAGTGGATCATGCTCTTGCGCGGGTGCATGGTGAGCCGTGCAAAATCGAGGTCATCAATGCACTTGGTCTGGATAAACTCGGCAACGCTCTCCTTCATGTTGCGCCGCGTCAGCTTCTCCGTATCTGCGGACACGCGCTTTGCGGCAGCCTTGAGCAGTTCAGCCGGGCTCATGGCATCCAACTTTTCCAATGCAGCCTGTTCCGCCCGCTGCTTTTCTGCCTGCCTGGCGTCCCATTCTGCCTTGCGCTTGGCTTCAGACGCTTCGTGCGCACGGCGTGCCTCATCCTCGCTTTGGGTGTTGGGGGCGGTTGCCGGTTCGCTGGCCGCCGCTGCCGGAGTCGGAGCTGCAGTCGGAGAACTTGCTGTCGCCGGTTCCACAGGAGCCGTCTGCGGCATATCCATAGCATCATCTTCCGTAAAGGCGTCGGAAACGGCAGCCTCGCTGTTTTGAAGCTCATAATCCATATTTGAAAAAGCGCCCATTCGTACATTCCTCCTAAATAAAAAATGAGAAAAGGACGCTCCTGTGCCAATGGCATAAGGCGTCCCTTCTTACATACTGCGCTCAAACCGTATAGACCAGTGTGCTGAACGGGTCGAAGCAATAGCACACGACGGCCGGGTACTGAGCGGCTGTTCTTTGAATTTTCTGTTGGACAGCAAGGGCCTCTCCCATTCCACAGGGAGTATCCCATCCAGTCCAGACCATAGCTGTGAAATAGCGGTGTTCCGGATGATACCGTGTCTCCGCCCCAAGTCTTTGGCAGATTCCCAGCATGGCTTTCAGCTGCTTTGTCTTCTGCTCGTCCATTTCTAAATGGATCGTCTGTGGTAAAGCCTGCATTGGTAAAGCCTGCATTCAAGCCTTCTTTGCCAGCGCGGGAGAAAATTTCACCTGCAGGAAACCAGCCATATCGCAGTAGAAGTATCTGCGCTCGCTTTCATCATAAAGCTCCAGCACATCGGATGGGGCAATGCTGCGGCCGCGATAGTCCGGGGGGAACGCCTGGTTATAACGTTCAAAAATGCGTTCCAGAATATCACGTTCATCTTGCCCGACCGGGCAGGTTAGCTCACCGTCGTAAACGAGTGTGTATTCCGCCGCCGGCGGCTGCTGAAAGCCGGCCTTGTGCAGCGCGTCAATGCCGCCAAAGGCGAATGCGCGCGTCTCGCCATGCTCCAAATCCAGCTGATAAACACGAAACCGCTGCGTTTTACGCTGACTGTCCAACAGCTCCCGAAAAGAAACGCCGGGGGCGGTCTGTAAGTACGCATCGTATTCCTGCTCCGTCAGCCCCAGATAGTCCCGCAGGGAAATACTGTCCACCTTCATCGCATGCCATTTTTCCGTACAGGCTTCCAGCATTTCCAGCCCGCATAGGCCATTAAGATATTGCTCCTTAAATGTCATTCCTGGATCCTCCTTCATTTTCTGTTCTTTGCGGCGCAGCGCAAGCTGCCAGTCATCAATGCCCTTGTAATTGGGATTCCATGTGAGCCTGCGGCAGCGCATCCCGTGCCTGGCCGCCAGCGCATAGATCTTCGATGCGCCTTTTCCCACCATTTCATTGCTGTACTTATCCATGTCCTCCGCCTCGATGATCTCCTCCGTTCCGTTTCGGTGCAGGAACGCAAACAGTTCATCCAGCTTGGCGGTGTTGTTAACGCCCAGCGTGGCAACAAAGGTCCTGTGCATCAGCGCGTGAGCGACATCCGCCTTGAGGCAGCCTTCCGTCACATATACAACGCGGGAGCATGGGTCGCCCACAAAATGAATGGGGCTCCCCGAGGTCGTTCCCATGCGCTTTCCCGTGGAGGACAGCGTCAGATATTTCACGCCCGTTTTCTCCGGTGGATCGTCTTTATCCTTGAGCGGATGATCCAACCGGATCTGTGCGCCGCGGATCAAACCGTCTACACCGAAGATGGGAATGATGATGCCTGATGTCCGCTGGTGGAATTTGACCGTCCAGCAGCCGTTATCATCCACGTAGAAGCCGGGAACACCCTGCACCCTGCAGCCCGCCTTGACCAACCGATTGGTCAGGGAGCGGCAGAGGAAAGGGGGCGGCGTACTCTTGAAGCCAAAGCGTGTGATCTCATCGTCGGACAGCCCCCGCACAGACTGAAGGTGTGTGTGGTGCGCCGGAATGAGGGTCAGCATGGACAGCAGCATGGAGAGGGTCTGATGCACTTCCTGAACAGAGGCCGCGTCAGACTGCTCGGCCTCCGCAGGCGTCGTCTTCTCCGGAACGGTATAGTCCGGTGAAAAACCATTTACCGCCAAAGCGTCGCAGATCTCCCGATAAGCGTCTGAATTGCTGACGCCATATACCTTTGCGTAAAGGGACAGCATTCCGCCGCCTTCACCGCAGTAGTTACAGCGCCACAGGTCTTTTACCGTGTTCAGATTCATTTTCCCCCGGCGGTCACCGCAGATGGGACAATCCACATACACCTGACCGGGAGCCCTCCGCCTGATATTCAGGCGGAGGAGTCCGGCCACATCCATAATGCCAAAGGGGAGATCATGCTTTTTCCCGTAATTCAAACCAGCATCCCTCCCAAGACGCAAAATTTACGGATGGAAAGCGGTCAGCTTGCCTTTAACTGCTGCGAACCGCCCATCAGAAGCATGGCGGCAGCCTTCATAATATTGCCGCAGTCCTCACAGAGATAGGCGTAATATTTCAGGCTGGAGGGACGCTGCTCAGAAACCTGTGCCATCGTCCAGCCCTTATTGACGCCGGTGGTTACGACCAGCTCCGCGGCTTCCTCTTCTGTCATCAGCGAAAGGATATCGTCTACCGTCATATCGTCCGAATATTTCGGTGCAGCCGCTGTCGATGCCGCTGCCGGCATATCGACCACAACAGGCTTTACCGTCTGCGCTGTTTCAGCCCGCTCCGTGACCGCAGGCTCCGCCGGTTCCGAAGGAACCTCCTGCGCCTTTTGGGGCATAACCGGATCAGGCTCAGAAGCCGCAGTTCCGCCGCTTAACGCCTGCAGCAGACTCATGGCGTCTGAAACGCTTTCCGCCTGCTGGGCGGGGGGAACCACCTGCTGATTTGCGCTGGGCATCTTTGCCGCCTCCTGCGGTTGAGCCTCTTGCGGTGTAGGCACTGCCTGCACCGGATGATTTTCACCAACAGACGTTTCTCGCTGCGGCGCTGTGGTTCTATTTACCGCCGGAGCAGTCTCCTGACGATTTACAGCGCCCGTTGCGACTTCCTGTTTCCCATCGGCCTGTGCATCTACCACCGCGGAGGGGTTGATCTCACAGAGCTGGATGCCGAAGCCTGCATCCGCTGCGGGCTGTGCGCCCGGACGTGCCCGGTTCGGATCATTGATTCCGAGACGTATGCCGTGGTCGAGCCGGAGCGCTGCCTGTTCTGCTTCGGCTGCGTGCGCATCTGCCCGGCCGCAGCGCGCGGGCCGCGTCCCGAAGTCGCGCCCGTGTTCGCCGCCCAAATGGCGGGATTGGCGGCCCGATGTACGGAGCGCCGTGAGCCGGAGCTGTTCCTGTAGGGGGAACTTCCTGTTTTACCAAGGCGCTG